>Ga0209131_1000747_pt1 | contig 22900 bp, 19 predicted proteins | sample GraSoi_2013_40cm_FD_185826 | JGI IMG/M metagenome (GOLD analysis project Ga0209131, IMG submission 185826) | Grasslands soil microbial communities from the Angelo Coastal Reserve, California, USA - Sample 9_17_2013_40cm (SPAdes) (version 2) | ecosystem: Environmental > Terrestrial > Soil >... | reverse complement strand
CGCCCTGACGTCCGGGTCGAGGCTGAACAGCTTGCCGTAGAACAGCTCGGCGGCCGTATCCTTGATGGGCATCAGGCTGCGCCACGTCCTTTGCACCAGATCGACCTGCTCGGGGCTCATAGGCTCCTCTTTCCCTGATTGAGTTCGCAAATCGCGTGCCAACGGCTTGCGCCTTGGAAGCCCCGTGCGCCCCGCGGAAAGCGGCACTGCGCTGGGGCGCGCGCGTGTTCCGCTGCATCACTTTGTGGCACATTCACGTCATGCGAGAACCTCAGCCGAAAACCATCCAGCTTAAGGACTACACGCCGCCGCCGTTCCTCATCGATTCGGTCGACCTCGATATCGACATCCGCGCCGACGACGCGTTTGTCAAGGCGACGCTTGCAGTGCGGCGCAATCCGCGCGGTAATAAAACCGACACATCGTTAGTGCTCGACGGCGACGAGCTCGAGCTCGTTTCGGTCGCGTTGAACGGAAGGACGCTGGAAACGAGCGCCTTTTCCCTCGCCGCGGAGCAGTTGGCCATTCCCGGCGTGCCCGACGCATTTTCGCTCGAGACCGTCACGCGCATCGTCCCGCAGAAGAACACCAAGCTGGAAGGTCTCTACGCGACGCAGCACGGCTTCGTGACGCAATGCGAAGCGCAGGGCTTCCGGCGCATCACCTGGTTCCTCGACCGCCCCGACGTGATGGCGCGCTACACCGCCGTCATCCATGCCGACAAGTCGAAATACCCGGTGCTGCTCTCCAACGGCAACCTCCTCGAGAAGGCGGAGGAGGCCGGCGGCCGGCATCGCGCGCGCTTCGAGGATCCGTTTCCGAAGCCGTCGTATCTCTTCGCGATGGTCGCAGCGAACCTGGACGTCCTGGAAGACCAGTTCATCTCGATGAGCGGCAGGACGAAGCAGCTCTTCCTCTATGTCGAGCCGGGCAAGCTCGACCAGGCGGGCTGGGCGATGGATTGCCTGAAGCGCGCGATGAAGTGGGACGAGCGGCGCTTCGGCCTGGAGCTCGATCTCGACCAGTACAAGATCGTGGCCGTGGGCGACTTCAATTCCGGCGCGATGGAGAACAAAGGCCTGAACATCTTCAACACGCGCTACATCCTCGCGCGCGCGGACACCGCCACCGATCTCGACTACCTCAACATCGACCGGGTCGTGGCGCACGAGTATTTCCACAACTGGACCGGCGACCGCGTCACCTGCCGCGACTGGTTCCAGCTCTCGCTCAAGGAAGGGCTGACCGTCTTTCGCGACCAGGAATACGGCGCCGACACCTATTCGCGCGCCGTCACGCGCATCCAGGAAGTCCGCTCCCTGCGCGCCATGCAGTTCCCGGAGGACGCAGGCCCCATGCAGCACCCAGTGCGGCCCCAGTCCTACATGGAAATCCGCAACTTCTACACCGCGACGGTCTACGAGAAGGGCGCCGAAGTCGTGCGCATGCAGCACACCCTGCTCGGCGAGGAAAAATTCCAGGCCGGCATGCGGCTGTATTTCAAGCGGCACGACGGACAGGCCGTGACCTGCGATGACTTCGTGCAGGCGATGCAGGATGCCTCCGGCGTCGATCTGTCGCAGTTCAGGCGCTGGTACGACGTGGCGGGAACACCCGTGCTGGATTGCTCCGGGTCTTTCGAGAAAGACACCTTCACCCTGACGGTGAAGCAATCCATGACGCCGCCGTTCCACATTCCTTTCGCAGTGAAGATCGGGGCGAACGAGCAGCTCCTGTCGCTGAAGAAGCCGGAAGAGAAATTCGTCTTCGAGAATCAGAAGACGAGACCCGCTCCATCGCTCCTGCGCGGCTTCTCGGCGCCGGTGATCCTCGACTATCCGTACACCGAGGACGAGCTGCTGCACCTGATGGCGCACGACGACGACCCGTTCAATCGCTGGGAGGCCGGGCAAAGGCTCGCCGCTTCGACGATTCTCGAGAAGAACGGCATCCCTTCGGACAAGTTCGTGCTGGCCGCGAAGAGCATCCTCGCCGGCGAGGACCCGGCGTTCATCGCCGAGGCGCTGGCGCTGCCGCCCGAGAGCTCGCTCGCCGAGCAGATGGCGCTCGTCGATCCCGACCGGCTTCACGACGCGCGCAATCGCCTGCGCCGGGAGCTGGCGAGCGCGCTCAAGGACGAGCTCCTGGAGAGGTACCGGGCGGGAAAAACGTCCGGGCCGTATTCCCCCGACGCCGCTTCCATGGGCCGGCGGGCGCTGCGCAATCTGTCGCTGAGCTATCTCTCCGAGATCGGGATGTCGGCGCTGTGCTATGAGCAGTTCCGCGCCGCCGACAACATGACCGACGCGATGGCCGCGCTCGGCTGCCTCGCGAACGCCGAATGCCCCGAGCGGCAACCAGCGCTCGATGCGTTCTACGAAAAGTGGAAGAACGAGACGCTGGTGGTCGACAAATGGCTTTCGGTGCAGGCGACCTCGCGTCTGCCCGGCACCCTCGGCCGCGTGCACGAGCTGCTTCACCACCCGGCGTTCGATCTCAAGGTGCCGAACAAGGTCTACGCGCTGATCCGCGGCTTCACTTCGAACCACGTGCGCTTTCACGCAGCGGACGGCGCCGGCTATGCGTTCCTCGCGGACCAGATCATCGCCCTGAACGCATTGAATCCGCAGGTGGCGGCGCGCATGGCGCGGGCGTTCGATCGCTGGAAGAGATTCGACGAGAACCGCAAGCGCAAAGCCAGGGCCGCTCTCGAGCGCGTGCGCGACTCCGCCGGGCTGTCGAGGGATGTGATGGAAATCGTGGTCAAGTCGCTCGGCTGACCCGCGCCCCGTCGTCGGGGCGGCGTGCGCAAACCCCTACAGCGGGCCCGCTACGCGTCACAAAGATTAACCTTTAGGTCCGATCCGGTTATCCGCACGTCCTGATTCGACCAGCGGAGTGACTTTATCCCTGCGGTTGTGCGTATTCTCCCCATCAACATAGCGGTGTTTTGCATTTCCTGACAATCAGGAACGGACCTTCAGGAAATATGGGCAAACCGGGCGAAAGCCCGGGACGCAAAGCCGCGGGCCTAAAGCGGATTCGCTAAGGCAGCCGGGCTGCACGGGGAGAGAGTTCCCTATTGCAGAGGGCTGTCTTGGTCAAGGGAGAGAGTGACCAAGATGATCAGTGTTTCAGCAGGTGCGGTGCTGTGCCTCTGCATGGGCACCACGCTTGCACAGCCCGCCGCGCGGCTCGCGTGGCCGCCCGAGCTTCCTAATCCGCCCCTGCCAGGGGCGAGCCTTTACGTTTCCGACAAATCGAACGTAGTGCTCGATTTCCACGGCAGCATCCAGGACCCGGACCTGGTGATCTTCATGGCGGGGAATCAGTACCCCGTGTTCCCGGACCTGATCGCGGCGTTTCGCAGCTGGCTCGCCACCCAGCCCGCTCACCGCGGCGTGAAGGCCGAGCGCATCTTCTACGCGACGACGCCTCCCGGCCGCCTGATCGACGCCATGCAGTCCGGGCAGCTCCTGCTGGGCAACTTCTGGCTCGAGGTGCGGCCCGACAAGCTCTGGCCCGACGTCTTCATGACGGGACCGCGCCAGCAGCAGCGCCTTCGCGCGGCGAAGTACGTCGAGAGCTGGACGGTGTACACGCGCAACCGCGGCGTGGTGCTGCTCGTTGCGGCGGGCAATCCGAAGAATATCCGCGGCACCGCGGATCTCCTGCGCGACGACGTGCGCGTGGCGCTGTCTTCACCCGCGCGTGAGCCGGCATCCTTCGAAAGCTACTCCACCACCCTGCGGTCGCAGGGCGGCGCGCAGATGCCCGATCGCCTGCTCCAGAAGAAGAGCACCGTGTCGCCACAGGCGGTGCATCACCGCGAGAACCCGCAATTCATCTACGACGGCGTCGCCGATGTGGCGCCGATGTACTTCCATTTCGGCGAGTACCTGAAGAAGCGCATGCCGGAGCACTTCGACTATATCGTCCTGCCCGCGGAAGGAAATTTCCGCGACGAGCTCGCGATCTCAATGATCAACAACGCTCCACGCCGCGCCGCTGCGGCCGCGTGGATCGAGTTCATCCGCAGCGATGTCGCCGCCGCCGTGTACAACCGCTACGGCTTCGACTACATCACCGCCGAGGATCGGATCCAAAGGGAGAAACAATGAAACCAGTAAAACAGTGCGGCCTCAGCCTGGGGCTCCGAATAATGCTTCTTCTCCTGGCCGCCACGGCCTGGGGCGGTGCACTCGCCCAAAAGCAGCCGGCCAAAGCTGCGGACTCGCTGCCCCGTCTGACCTTGGCGGTCAACGAGGGCGGCGCCGCGAACGCCGACGCCACCGAGACCCTGTTCAAGTACCAGGAGATCGCCGACCTGGTCGAGAAGATCATGCGCCGGCAGGTGATCATCGTCGCGGTACGCGATCGCAACAAGCTGAAGAACGCGCTGAAGAAGAACGAATACGCGCTGCTGCTCGCGCGTCCGAACGACGTGCCGGCCGAAGCGATCCGCGATTTCGGCTACCAGGCGATCGCCATGGCGAAGGAGCCGTCGCAGACACTTCTCATCGTGCCGAAGAACTCGACGCTCAAGAGCATTTCCGACATCAAGGGCAAGACCATCGTGACCCCGGACCAGTACTCGAACATGTGGCGGGTCGCCAACGCCATGCTGCGCGACAACAACATCATCATGGCGAACGAGAAGGTGAAGGCGATGCGCGACCAGGCGGCGATCGGCTGGTCGATGGAAAACGCCTTCTACGACGTCGGCGTCATCAACTCCGCCTCCGGCGTGGCGAAGAGCTGGGAGAAGAACGGCGGCCGCGTCCTGGCGAGAAGCCGGGAGCTGCCGAACATGCCGTTCATCGCCTCGCCCGAGGTCACCCCCGAGCAGGTGGAGAAGCTGCGCGCGGCAGTCGTCGCGCTCGACTCCACCGACGCCGGCAAGGCCGTGCTGAAGAAGATCGGCCTCACCGGCTTCCAGCCCGCGAACGCCCGGGTGTTCCTCGATTTTCTCGCCTGGATCGGCGACCTGGAAGTCGCGAAGAATGCCGATTAGCCTTAAGGAGCGCCCGGTCATCATGATCGGCGCCGAGCGTTCCGGAACGACGCTGGTGATGGCGATGCTCGGCTGCCATCCGCGGATCGCGGTGCCGGAGGTGGTCTGGTACTACCCGAGGTTCAGGCCCTATCTTCACACCTACGGCGATCTTTCCAAGGAGCAGAATTTCCGCACTCTGGCCGAGGAAATGGTGTTCGGCCTGAAGACGCCGTTCTGGGGAATGAAGGTCAACCCGAGGACGATCGTCGACGAGATCCTCGCGGACCTGAAGGAGCGCAGCTTCGCCGGTATCTACTGCGCCATGCATGAGCGCTACGCGAGAAGCGTCGGCAACAAGCCGCGCTGGGGCGAAAAGACGCCGCACAACCTGTTCTTCGTGAAGGAGATGGTCGAGGATTTCCCGAACGCACAGTTCATATTCATCACCCGTGACGGCCGCGACGCCAGCGCGGACTACCTCGACTCGGCGTTCGGCCCCACCAATATCTTCTGCGCGGCCGAGAGCTGGGCGCTGTGCCAGAACGCGGTGAAGCCGTGGCGCAAGAAGCTGGGCGCCGGCCAATGGCTCGACCTGCGCTATGAAGACCTCGTCCGCGATCCCGTGCAGGTGCTGCGCGGGGTCTGTAAGTTCCTGGGCGAGGAGTTCTCCGACTCGATGCTCGAGTTCCACAAGACCGAGCTGGCGAAGAATCGCGGCGCGACCAAGGACCACAAGCCGCTCGGCCACGAGACCAGCGACCGCTACATCGGCATTTACAAGCGCCAGCTCAGCCTGCGCGACCAGCAGATTTTCGCCGCGGTCGCGGGCGAGGAGCTGAAGGAAGCCGGCTACAAGTCCGACGTGGAGCCGATGCGCCTCGGCGAAGAGCAGATCGCGCTGTGGCGCGAGCTCGACGGGCGCACGCGCGCCGCGACGATGGACGCGCCCGAAGGGCACATCGTGTACGAGAGCTACAACGACTGGCTCGTCGATCAGCGCGAGGAGCGCAAGCGCCGCAGCCTGTGGAAGGACTCGGACGTGCCCAAGAACGCGTTTCCCATCGGCCATCCCCACGAGGAGATGATCGCCGGGCAGCGGGCATGGCGCTACTGGAAAGACTACCTGTGCGTCAAACGGCGCTACGCCGGCAAGGCCGCGCTGTAAGCTTCATGAGCGCGAACGCCCACGCGGTGCCGGTTCCCGCCTCGATTCAACGATCCTCGATCGGCCGGGAGTTCCTGTTTCAGCAGGCGCCGTTCATCGCCGGCGCGCTGATCCTGGGCTATATCGCGGCGCATCTGCAGCACGGCTTCGTGCCGAATGGCGAGGCGGCCTATCCCCTCGCCCAGGTGCGCGTTCCGGTCTGGCATGTTATCTGGATGGGCATGTGGACGGGCTACACGATGGCGCTGGTCGGCCAGGCCGCCGGTATCTTCGCGCTGCCCTACACGACCTCGATCCTGCAGTTCTCGAATGCGCACGTCACGCCGTCGACGCTTCTTCTGACCCTGCTGAATCCCATCGGCGCCCTTCTCGGATTCCGCAGGACCGGCCAGTGGAATCTGCGCTTCGCCGGCTGGCTGTGCGCCGGCGGCATCGTCGGCGGCCTGATCGGGCCGTTTTTCCGCGCCCGCCTGCTTGCCGACGCCGGCACCTTCCGCTTCGCGCTGGGCCTCGCGCTCGCCTTCGTCGGCGCGCAGCTTTGCCACAAGGCGCTCGGCGGCTTCGCCGGCGGCGCCAAGGCGCCCGGCGCCGGCGGCTCCGGCCCGCGCGCGCGCATCGAGACGCTCTCGAGCGCGTCGGGCCGGCTGACCATCGGCTACCGCGGTGAGCAGTGGACGCTCGATCAGCGCGTCCTGTTCGCCGTGGGCGCTGCGGTCGGCATCATCTCCTCCGCGCTCGGGCTCGGCGGCGCGTTCCTGATCGTTCCGTTCCTCGTGGTGTTCTACAAACTTCCGATGTACGTGGTGCCGGCGGCGACGATTCCGTACGCGGTCGTCCTGTCCGCCGCGGGCCTGCTCACCTACTGCGTCGTGCTGCCGCTCGCCGGCCAGGCGCCGATCGCTCCCGAGTGGGCGTGGGGGTTCTTCGCCGCCGCGGGCGGCATCTTCGGCGCCTGGGTGGCGGCGAAGACCCAGCTCTACGTGCCGGAGCACTTCCTGAACGCCATGCTCGGCGCGGTGACCGGCGCCGTCGGCGTGCTCTACATGCTGGCGTTCTTTTTCGAGCTGCCGTTCCGGATATGAATTCGAAACTGTTCGCTTATCTGCCGTTCATGGTGCTGGCCGTCGCTGCCGTGATCGCGGCATTGCATATCAAGCTGTATTGGTAACGGACCTTCAGGGGGATAAAAATGAGCAAATCAACCACCGAGACCTTCGCGTCGATCGCATCGGGCAACGGGAGCAGCATCGCTACCCAGGTTCGAAACGGCGTGCAAACATTTGCGGGCCGTTTCCGCGACAACATCGCGGAGTCGGGACGTAATCCTTTCACCACCGTCCTGGGATTCGGGCTCGCCTGGGGCTTGTTCTTCCTGGTCCTGTACGCCCTGCCGACCCCGCAAGGGCTGTCCCCGGCCGGCAAGGCCTGCCTCGCGGTGGTGATGTGGGCGTGCGTGATCTGGGTCTCGGAGGCGATCCCGGTCGGCGTCACCGGGATCCTGATCCCGATGCTGCTGGTGATGAGCGGCGCGACGAAAACGTTCGGACAGGCAGTGGGCGGCTATATCAGCGAAGCGGCATTCGTGTGCCTGATCGCGTTCATCCTCGCGGCGATCGTGCAGGCGGCCGGGCTGGACCGCCGTCTCGCCCTCACGCTGCTGCACAAGGCCAAGGTGAAGACCGTGAACGGCGTCATCTGGGTGCTGTTCGGCGTCAACTTCCTGCTGTCCTTCGTGATTCCGGGATCGAACCCGCGCGGCGCGCTGATGCTGCCGGTGATGAAGGGCATCACCGACCTTCTCGGCGACACGCCGCAGGAGCAGGCCGCGAAGAAGGCCATCTTCATCCAGGCCCTGGTCTACGGTTCGATGATCGCCGGCATGTGCATCATGACCGCGCACCTGCCCAACCTGATCCTCGTCGGGCTGTTCCAGTCGAAGCTGAACCTGAACATCTCCTACTTCGAATGGTTCCTGCTGCAATGGCCTTACCTGGGCATGTTCGCGATCACCCAAGTGTGGATCCAGTACTACTTCAAGACCCGCTCGATGGCGATCGCCGGAAGCGCGAAGCTGATCGAGAAGCAGGCCTCGCAGCTGCCGAAGATGTCCCAGTCGGAGTGGCTCATCCTCGCCTGCCTCGGGGTCATGGCCGTCCTGTGGATGACCGAGGACTTCTTCAAGATCAAGTCCCACATCGCGGCGATGATCGGACTGAGCCTGCTCTTCATCCCGGGCCTGTTCAAGTTCAAATGGAAGGACCTGCAAGACCGCACCATCTGGGGCACCTTCCTCCTCCTCGGCGGCGCCCTGTCCATGTCGGCCGCCATGGGAAGCAGCGGGCTCGCGCAGTGGCTGGCGGACTATGTCCACCCGATCGCCGCGGGCCACACCTGGTGGGTCATCCTGCTCATCATGATGTTCGGCACGCACATCCTGCGGCTCGGCATGCTCTCCAACGTCGCGGCCATCGCTCTCTTCGCGCCCATCCTGCTGGTGCTCGCGCCGAAGCTGGGGCTGCATCCGGTGGCGTTCACGCTGCTCATTTCCGACACCGACACCTTCGCCTATCTCATGCCGACGCAGGTGACGGTCGCGGTCATCGCCTATTCGAGCGGCACGTTCAGCATGACCGACTACGCCAAGGTCGGCTGGGTTTCCGTGCTGCTCGCGATCGCTTACGGGGTCCTGGTGATGGCGCCGTGGTATGCGTTCCTCGGAATTCCCATCTGGGATCCGTCGGCGCCGTGGCCGTTCGTCAAGAGCTGAAGGGTGAGGACGCCATGCCCAATCTCGTCAAACCCTACGGCAGTGAGGCACTGAAGCCCCTGCTCCTCGAGGGCGAGGAGCGTGTGGCCGAGCTCGCGCGCGCGGCGTCCATGCCGCGCGTCACGCTCAACTCGCGTGAGCTGGGCGATCTGCTGATGCTCGGCATCGGCGGCTTCACCCCGCTCGACGGCTTCATGGACCGCGCCGACTGGAAAGGCGTGTGTGAGGACTACCGGCTCGCGAGCGGCCTCTTCTGGCCCATCCCGATCACCCTGTCGACCGACGAGGTGACGGCGGCGGCCATCGCGCCGGGCGCCGAGATCGCGCTGGTCGACCCGAGCGCCGCCGCGCCCGTGGCGACGATGCGCGTGCTCGAGAAGTACTCGATCGACAAGGCGTTCGAATGCAGCGCGGTGTTCCGCACCGCCGACCCGGCGCACCCCGGCGTGCGCATAGTGCTCGACCAGGGCCCGGTCAATCTCGCCGGCCCGGTGAAGCTGCTGTCGCGGGGCGAATTTCCCGAGCGCTATCCGAAGCTCTTCCTCTCGCCCTCCGAGACGCGGGCGCTGTTCCAGGCCCGCGGCTGGAGCACGGTGGCCGCGTTCCAGACGCGCAACCCGATGCACCGGTCGCACGAATATCTCGCCAAGATCGCGCTGGAGGTCTGCGACGGCGTCCTCATCCACTCGCTGCTGGGAAGGCTCAAGCCCGGAGACATCCCGCCGGAGGTCAGCGCGCAGGCGATCTCGGTGCTGATCCAGAACTATTTCGCGCAAGGCAGCGTCGTGCAGGCGGGCTATCCGCTCGACATGCGCTACGCCGGCCCGCGCGAGGCGCTCCTGCACGCGGTGTTCCGGCAGAACTACGGCTGCAGCCACCTCATCGTCGGGCGCGATCACGCCGGCGTCGCCGACTACTACGGGCCGTTCGACGCGCAGGAGATCTTCGACCAGATCCCGCGCGGCTCGCTGCAGATCGTGCCGATGAAAATCGACTGGACGTTCTGGTGCTATCGCTGCGGCGGCATGGCCTCGGAGCGCACCTGTCCGCACCACCAGGGCGACCGGCTGCTGCTCTCCGGCACCAAGCTGCGCCAGGCCCTGTACGAGGGCGCCGACATCCCCGCGGAATTCAGCCGGCCCGAGGTGCTGCAGGTGCTGCGCAAGCACTACAGCCTCGAAGCCGCCGGGGTTCGCGGGAGCCGCAGGACGCTGCAGGGGACTATGCTGTGAACAAGATGACCGACCTTTCCAAGGCGCCGCCGGCGCCGATGACGGAGGCGGAGCTGCGCAAGCGGCTCGGGCCTTACGTCGCGCCGGCCGGGCTGTACAAGCTCAACAAGGCGCGGCCGTTCGCCGGAAACGTGCGCTGCAACGTCGAGCGCCTCGTCGCCGGAAGCTGGAACGAGATCGTGCTCGACTACGAGGTCGGCGCTTCGGGGATCGCGGACGGGGCCTGGTTCAAGGCGACCTTCAAGTTCTACTCCGACTGGGCGCTGTTCCAGACCGCCGATCCGCAGGGCGCGAACTATGTGTCCGCCGACTACCAGGCGGGCGCGCTGGTCGAGGGCCAGAGCCCGGCCGCGGTCCAGTCGCTGAAAGTGCGCTTCGACCAGAAAGGCCACGAGCGCCCGTTCCAGAAGGCGATCATCGTCGATACCGTGGATGGCTATCTGAACGCCGGCGATCACATCATCGTCAGGCTCGGCGATCGGCGCATGGGCGGCCCGGGCACGCGCGTGCAGACGTTCGCCGAGGACAAGTTCCGCTTCCGCTGCTACGTCGATCCGCTGGGGACCTCGCGCTTCGTCGCGGTGCCGGGCGATATCGTGATCGACATCGTGCCGGGCGCCGCGGCCTCGCTCGCGCTGGTGGGACCGCGCCTGGTCCTGCCGAAAACTCCGTTCACTCTTCGCGTGAACGCCCACGACCGCTGGGGCAACGCCTGCGCGGAAAGCGGCGGCGAAGTGGAAGTCACCGCCACCCGCGAAGGCAAGACGGTGTACGAAAAAACCATCCAGCTCGGCGCCAAGGGCTGGGCCAGCGCCGGCATCAAGGATCTGCCGCGCGAGGCGGGCGAGCTCATCGTGACCGCGCGCATGACGGGTCCGGGCGCGGGTCTAGGCGAGATTGCCGAGGCGGTGCACTTCGTCACCATCGACGAGAGTGCGCCCTGCGCCCGCGTTTTCTACGGTGACCTGCACATCCACGCCCACGACACGGTGGGCACCAACAGCCCCGCCTACAACACCGCCTACGGCCGCGACATCGCCGGGCTCGACGTCGTGAGCTATACCGCGAACGATTTCCAGATCACCGACGCCAATTGGGCGCTCGGGGTGAAGACCATGGATGAGTTCCACCGCGACGGCGAGCTCGTCTGCTACCCGGTGCAGGAATGGTGCGGCAGCTCGACCGCCGGCGGCGACCACAACGTCGTGTTCCTGCACGGCAAGGCGCCCGAGTTCCCCTACAACAAGAGCGGCGAGCACAACCGCACGTTCACCTGGAACGAGGACATGAAGGGCACGGGCGTGGATCTCGGCCGCTGGCCGATCGAGGAGCTCTGGCTCGCCTACAGCCACGATCCCGAGAACCACCTCATCATGCCGCACGTCGGCGGCCGGCGCTACATCCCGGACTGGCATCACCCGGGGCTCGAGCGGCTCATCGAGATCAGCTCGTCGTGGGGGCATTTCGGCTGGCTGTACCAGGACGTGATCGAGCGCGGCTACAAGCTCGGCGCTTCGGCGAGCGGCGACGAGCATCGCGGCCGCCCCGGCGGCGGCCTGCCCGGCACCCAGGTCTTCGGCGTCAAGGGCGGCCTCACCGGCATCATCGCCGAGCGCCTGGATCGTGCGACCGTCGGCAAGGCGTTGCGCGCGCGTCACACCTTCGCCGCCACCGGCGAGCGCCTGGTGGCCCTCACGCGCTGCGGCCAGCACCTCCAGGGCGACGAATTCGAGACGAAGGGCGCGGTGGTGATCGACTACCGCTTCCTCGGCAGCACCGGCTGGGACGAGATCGCCGCGTACGATCACAGCGGCTGCATCTGGCGGCGCGATCTGCAGAAGGAAACCGGCTATTCCGCCCGCCGCGTCCGGATCCGCTGGGGCGGCGCGCGCATCCGGGATCGCTACCGCTGGGCGGAATGGCGCGGCACGATCCGCGTCACGAACGGAATCATCCACGCCTTCGCCGGCGGCGGCTTCGAGCACCCGGAGGAATCCGTGTGGCGCGCCGGTCCGACCGACATCGGCTTTCGCACCGACACCTACGGCGACGCCGACAGCGCGATCGTCGATATCGGCAACCTGGCGAATTGCCGCATTCGCGTCGCCGGGAAGATCGACGGCTACTCGAAGACCGGCAATCCGCTCGAGGGCAATCCGTTCGTGCATTGCCCGACCTTCGAGTGGGAGGTCACGGGCGCCGAGCTGCTGGAGGGCGGCAGCCTGCGCAAGGAGCTCGGCGGCACGGAGCTTTTCCTCGCCATCGAGCGCGTCGCGGACAGCGCGCCGCCGCGCGATGTCTCGGGCTCGCTGCACATCGATCCGCGCAACGGCCCGCACGGCTTCCGCCCGGTCTATTTCTACGGCCGGCAGACCGACGACGCCAAGGTGTGGACGTCGGCGATGTTCATCGAATTCAAGTAGGAAGCTTTCCGCTCCTCGCGGGGCGCTTCACGAAAGTTTACAAAGAAAGGCCACAAAGCATTACGCAAAGAAGCGCCTCGCCGGGAGGTTCTGGCACCGCAATTGCTCTTATATCCCCAGGTTCCTGAACTTCGCCCGATGTGTCAGCAGCAGGCAGGAATCAGTTAGGGAAGCGACGAAACGAAGTCAGCAGCGTCGGATTCCCAACAGTGAACTGCGATGCACGTCGGGCGACACTGAAACTAACCGGGGAGAGCAACAATGTTCAACTTTGCAAAGTGGCCCATCGTCCTGATCGTGGTGATTCTGAACGGCTATGTCCCGCTCGTATCCGGCGAAGCCAGCGTGAACCGCCAGCTCGTCGCCTCGCTGGAAGAGATGCTGCCGCAGCTCGTTTCCTCCGAAGACTATCGCACCGCGAGCAACGTCGCGTTCCAGCTCGCCTCCGCGCAACGCCGCCTCGGCAATGCGCCGGCCGCCTGCTCCGCGCTCTCGCAATCCCTGGAGAACTATCGCAAGGCGCTGCGCAAGGAAGCCGCCATCGCCGGCAAATCCGACATCAGCGACGACAGCGACTTTCTCGCCTCGCTGTACGACGACAGCGACGGCATGGCCGACATTCGCGCCAGATTCGGCTGCAGTCGCGTCTAGCAGACAGCTTTTCCAATAACAATAAAAAACGGCCTCGCGCCCCGGCGCGGGGCCGTTTGCTTTTTGGGGCCTCCGCTAGTCTCTCCTCAACGCCGCCAGCGCGATCCGATCGACGAGCGAAGGCGCGATCAGCTTCATCCACTGCCCGAGCTTTCCCTGGGCCGTCATGACGAGCTCGCGCCGGCGCGCCGCCATCGCCGAGACGATCAGGCGGACGCATTCCCCGACCGGCATCGCGCCGCGCTCGTCGAGACCGCTCGCGCCGGCGGCCTTGCCGTCGGGCCCGTAGCCGTGGATCCGGATATCGGTGGCGACGACGCCGGGAAACACCACCGTGACGTCGACCCCGCTGCCGCGCAGCTCGATCCTCAGCGCCTCGAAGAACGCCGCCTGCGCGAATTTCGACGCGCTGTAGGCGGTGCGGCCGGGGATGCCGTGCTTGCCGGCGAGGCTGCATACGCCGACCAGAAGGCCGCGCCGGGCCTTCAGGTGCGAAAGCGCGTACCGGCTGCACCAGAGGCTGCCGAAATAGTTGACGCGCATCATCGTCTCGTACCACGAGAAGTCCTCGACCTCCTCGAGAAAAGCGTGCCCGGAGACGCCGGCGTTATTGACGAGGATATCGATGCCGCCGAAGCGCCCGGCGGCACGCTCGATGAAATCGCGGCAGTCCGCCTCGACCGAGACGTCGCAGCGCAGCGCGAGCGCCTCGGCGCCCTTTTCCCGGCACTGCGCCTCGACCTGCCGCAGACGGTCCAGGCCGCGGGCGGCGAGCGCGAGCGAGACTCCGGGCGCGGCGAGGCTGCGCGCGAGCTCGGCGCCGATGCCGTCCGATGCGCCGGTGATGAGGATCGTCCTGCCCTGGAACGCCGCGCTCATCTGGAGAAGAAGATTCAGGGAAGGAGCTTCTTCTGCACGCGCTGGTCGAATTTCTCCACGTTCACGACCACGCGCTCGTGCGTGCCGTCGCCGATCAGCTCCTTCTCGTCGTGAACTTGTACCTTGAAGAAAACGGTCCGCCCTTCCACCCTCTCGACTTCGACGGTCGCGCGGGCGCGCATGCCGACCGGCGTCGCCGCGATATGCCGGACATGCAGCAAAGTGCCGAGGCTCTGGTAGCCCGGCGGCAGCAGGTTCTCCACCGCGTCGAGCGCCGCGGCTTCGATCAGGTTGATCATCACCGGGGTCGCCAGCACGTGCACCTTGCCGCTGCCGACGCGAGGGGCGGTGTGCGCCTCGCCGACCAGGAGCTCCGCGGAGCCGGTAAGACCTTCGTGAACTTCTGTCGGAAGCGCCATTCGCGAATGGTAAGCGGTTAAAATGTGTCTTGGGGGATAACAAGTCGCCGGGTACCACCAATATGCTTGCGCATTTCAAGTCCAGACTGTTCGCCGTACTGCCGATCCTGCTGATGCTGGCCGCCGCCCCCGCCTGGTCGTGGCCCACCAAGCCGATCACCCTGGTGGTTCCCTACCCCCCCGGCGGCGGCACCGACGTCATCGCCCGCATCATGCAGGAGCCGCTCACCCGGCAGCTCGGTCAATCGATCGTCATCGAGAACCGCGGCGGCGCCGGCGGCTCGCTCGGCACCGCAGTGGTGGCCAAGGCGGTCCCGGACGGCCACACGCTGCTCTTTACCCTCTCGTCGCACTCGATCAATCCGGTCATCTACAAGGTCCTGCCGTTCGATACCGAGCGCGACTTCCGCCCGGTCTCGATGGTGGCGTCGTTGCCGCAGCTCTTCGCCGTGAACCCGGCGACGCCGTACAAAACCCTCGGCGAGCTGATCACCTACATGAAGGCGAACCCCGGCAAGATCGACTTCGCGTCGGTCGGCATCGGCTCGCCGAGCCACATGGCGGGCGAGCTCCTGAAGATGCGGCTCAACGCCTTCATGGTGCACATTCCCTATCGCGGCGGCGGCCCGGCCGTCACCGCGGCGATGGCGGGCGACGTGCCGCTGCTGATCGTGTCGATTCCCGCGGCGATGGGGCAGGTCCGCGCCGGCCGCCTGCGGCCGCTCGCGGTGAGCACTCTCAAACGCACCTCGATTCTGCCGGACGTGCCGACCGTGGCCGAAGCCGCCCACCTGAAGAATTTCGAGGTGGACTCCTGGTACGCCGTGTTCGCGCCGGCCAAGACGCCGGACGAAGTGGTGGCGCGCATGAACAAGGAAATCGCCACCGCGGTGGCGAGGCCGGACGTCAAGGCGAAGCTGCTCGAGCAAGGCGCCGAAGGCGTGAGCTCGACCCCGGAGGCCCTGGGACGCACGGTGCACCGCGAAATCATCGAATGGCGCGCGGTCGTGGATCGCGCCAAGATCGAGGGCGACTAAGCGATGCAATTCCGCCCCGTCACCGACAGTTTCGGCATCGAGGCGCTGGGCGTGCGCCTGCCCGAGCTGAGCGATGCGCAGTTCGCCGAGCTGCACGGGCAGTGGAAAGCGAACGGCGTGATTCTCGTGCGCGGCCAGGAAGCGATGACCGACGCGCAGTTCGAGGCGTTCTCCAAGCGCTTCGGCGAGCTCGACCCCCCGCCCAACCAGGGCGTCGGGCGCAAGAACGTTCCCGGTTTCCCCAATCTCTACGTGGTATCGAACGAGGTCGACCGCTCCGGCGAAGCCATGGGCGCGCTCGGCTACAGCGAGGCGGTGTGGCACACCGACATGAGCTATCTGCCGGTACCGCCGATCGCTTCGATGCTGTGGGCCCTCAAGCTGCCAGCCTGGGGCGGAAATACCTGGGCGGCGGGAATGTGCGCGGCCTATGAGAACCTGCCGCCCGCGCTGAAGGAGAAAGCGAAGCGGCTGTGGATCAAGCACGACGGCACGCGCGATTCCGGCGGCAATGTGCGCAAGGGCGTGCAGGATGACCCGAATCCCAAGACCGCCGCGGGCCACCCGCATCCGGCGGTGATCCGCGATCCGGGCACGGGCAAGCCGGCGCTGTTCCTCGGCCGCCGGCCGCGTGCTTACATCATGGGGCTCGAGCTCGCCGAGTCCGAGGCGCTGCTCGACGAGCTCTGGAAGCACGCCGTGCAGCCCGCCAACGTCTACGAGCACCACTGGACGGTCGGCGACGTGCTGGTCTGGAGCAACTACAGCACCATGCACCGGCGCGACAACTTCGACAAGGACACGGTCCGGCGCATGCACCGCAGCCAGATCAAGGGCACGAGCATCCCCGCGCCTTATTTCCAATAGCTCCAGCGGCAGCTTGCAGTAGCCCCGGCGGCAGCTTGTATCATCGCGGAATGTCGTCCCCGCGCGTTGTCATCCTCGGTTGCGGATTCGCCGGCCTCTGGGCCGCGCAGGCCCTGCGCAAGGCGCCGGTGCAGGTCACCGTGGTCGATCGCACCAACCATCACCTCTTCACGCCGCTGCTCTATCAGGTCGCGACCGCGGGCTTGTCCGCCCCCGCCATCGCCGCGCCCATCCGGCATATCCTCGCGAAGCAGCGCAACACCACGGTGCTGCTGGGCGAAGTAACCGGCATCGACGTAGCCAACCGGAAAATCTCGCTTGAAGGAAAGGATGAGCTCGCCTACGACCGCCTCATCGTGGCGACCGGCGCGACGCACAGCTATTTCGGCAACGACGCCTGGGCGCCGTTCGCGCCGGGGCTGAAGACGCTCGACGACGCGTTCGACATCCGCAACCGCATCCTGCTCGCCTTCGAGAGCGCGGAGCGCGAGTCCGATCCCGCGCGCCGCGCCGCGTGGCTGACTTTCGTCGTCGTCGGCGCCGGCGCCACCGGGGTGGAGCTGGCGGGCACCCTGGCGGAAATCGCCCGCCACACGCTGCGCGGCGAGTTCAGGCACTTCGATCCGCGCACCGCGCGCGTCATGCTGGTCGAAGCCACCGACCGCGTCCTGCCGCCCTATCCGGCCGATCTGTCGCAGAAAGCCCGGCTGCAGCTCGAGCGCCTCGGCGTCATCGTCTTCCTCGGGAAAAAGGTCACCGGCATCGACGAGAAAGGCGTGCACCTTGGCGCCGAGCGCATCGAGGCGAAAACCGTGATCTGGGCGGCGGGCGTGGCGAGCTCGCCACTGGGGCGCGCGCTCGGCGCCCCGCTCGACCGCGCCGGGCGCGTCCGCGTCGAGCCCGACCTTTCCGTGCCGGGCCATCCCGAGATCTTCGTCGCCGGCGACCTCGCGGCGGTGAGCTATGCCAAGGGGCCCGTGCCCGGCATCGCGCCCGCGGCGAAGCAGATGGGCCGGCACGCGGCGGCGAACGTTCTTCTGTCCCTGAAGAACGAGAAACCCGCCGCCTTCCGCTACCGCGACTACGGCCAGCTCGCGACCATCGGCCGGGCCGCGGCGATCGTGGACATGGGCAAGTTCAAGCTGTCCGGTTTTCCCGCCTGGATCGTCTGGCTGGTCGCGCACATCTACTTCCTGATCAACTTCCGCAACCGGCTCGAGGTGATGCTCGACTGGGCCGCGTCCTACTTCACCTACAACCGGTACGCGCGCATCGTCACACGCAAGACGCCATGAGACTGTTTTGCGCCGCGCTGGCCTCGTGCCTGGTCGTCGCTTCTCCTCCGGCGTTCGCGCAGGACCGGCCGGCCGCGGGCACGATCGACTTCGTCGAAGGCGATGCGATGATCGAGACCAGGGACAAGCAGACCCGCATCGCCAGGCTCAACGACGCGGTCTATGCCGGCGAGACGGTCACCACCTTCCCCGCCGCGGAGCTGCATCTCAAGATGGCCGACGGCGGCTACCTCTCGCTGCGCGAGAACACCAGGATCACGCTCACGGAGTACGTGGCCAACGGCGACGACGGCGACCGCAGCCTGATCGACCTCACCAAGGGTGCGTTTCGCTCGATCACGGGCTGGATCGGCAAGTACCGGCGCGACGCCTACAAGGTGCGCACGCCCATGGTGACCATCGGCGTGCGCGGCACCGATCACGAGCCGACGCACTTCGAGCCCGGCGACCCGCGCGGCGAGCCGGGCAGCTACGACAAGGTCAACGAAGGCCGCACCGTGATGCAATCCAAGCTCGGCACCGTCGAGGTGCCCGCCAACCGGGCGGCGCACTTTCGCGCCGACCAGCGCGCCGCGCCCAGGGTGCTGCAGGCAGTGCCTTCCTTCTTCAAGGCCTCGCGCAACGAGCAGCGGTTTGTCGAGCGCGGGCACGAAAGCGCGCGAACGCTGGATACGCAGCGCACCGCGCTTCGCGAGAAGAGAGGCGCTCAGAAAAAAGGATTCGAGAAAAAGAAAGCGGAACGCAAGGGCGTCGAACGCAAGGCGCTCGAGCGGCCGCGACTCGAGAAGAAGGGCGACCGGCCCGCGACGCCTCCCAGGTTCGAGAAGAAGCCGTCCGAGAAGAAAGCGTTCGAGAAAAAACGCTTCGAGAGGAAGAGCGCCGAAAAGAAGGGCATCGAGCGCAGGCGCTTCGAAAAGAAATAACGCTCAGTCCCTTCCCCAGAGCCACGCAGCGCCGCGCACGCCGCTCGAATCGCCGTGCACGTGGCGCACAAGCCGCGTCGCCACATGGTCGGAAAACACATATCGCGTCCACAGGCGCGGCACTTCCGTGTAGAGCCGGGAGACGTTGGACATTCCGCCGCCCAGCACGATGACATCCGGGTCGAGGATGTTGATCACCACCGACAGCGCCCGCGCCAGGCGCTCCTCGTAGCGCATCAGGCTCGCGCCCTTGAGCGCGACGATCTCCTGCGGCTCCAGGTGCTGCCCGGTCAGCAGCGAGTGATCGCGCGCCAGCGCCGGCCCCGACAGGTAAGCCTCCACGCAGCCTTTGCGGCCGCAATAGCAGATTGGCATCGGCAGATCGGCCTCGGTAAGAGCAGGGAGCCGGTTGTGCCCCCACTCTCCCGCGATCGCGTTCGGACCGGTGAGCACCTTGCCGTTCACTACGACGCCTCCGCCGACCCCGGTGCCGAGGATCACCCCAAACACCACCGCTGCGCCCTGTCCGCCGCCGTCGGTCGCCTCGGACAGCGCGAAGCAGTTCGCGTCGTTCTCGATCCTGATTTCACGACCGAGCGCTTGCTCGACGTCCTGCTTGAACGCCCGCCCGTTCAGGCATGTCGAGTTGGAGTTCTTGACCAGCCCCGTGACGCGCGACAGCGCCCCCGGCATGCCGATCCCGACCGTCGCCTTCTCAGTGAGCTTCGACTCGATCTCCGCAACCAGCCCGGCCACCGCCGCGAGCGTCGCCGCGTAATCCTCACGAGGCGTCGGGACCCTCTTGCGCGCAACCTCGCGCCCCGAGGCGTCGAGCGCGAGCCCTTCGATCTTGGTTCCGCCCAGATCAATCCCTATGCGCATGGCCATGCTCGCCTTCCCGGCTGCCGGGATTATCCATGGTTCGGAGGAATAAGGAGGCGCGGGCCCTTGTTTGCAATAAGCGGACATCGCGCCTGCGAGCGGCCGCCAAAACAAAATGGGGGAGAAGCACATGCTGCCGGGAAAGAGCTCTTGTAAGCTGCTCGCGGCCGTCCTCGCTCTGGCGCTATGCGCGAGCGCCTGGGCGCGCGAGACGCTGACCGCGAACCGGACGTACTTCGTATCGACGAGCGGCAGCGATTCGAACGATTGCCTCACCGCCGGTACTGCTTGCAGGACGAAGCAGTATGTTTCCAATCTGATCCAATCCACGCTCGATCTGGCCTGCAACAAGGTCATCGTGCAAAGCCTGCCCGGAACATATACGGATCCGCTTTCGGTGACCGGCCCGTACATGGGGGCGTGCTCGAGGAAGGCGGTCCAGTTTCTCGGGGACACGGCGGGGCCGTACACGAACGTCACGCAATCCGTGACCGACGCGAATGCTTTCCAGGTGAACGACGGGGCGTCGATCTTCATCGAAGGTTTCTACTGCCTCGCCACCGGCAACGGCTTGTTCACGGGGTTTTGCCTGCTGGCGAACGGCGGCCGCATAAACTTCGGGCAAATGAACTTCGGCCAGACAAGCGGCGCGCACATCGATGCCGGCGGGAATTCCTCTTTCATCCAGTCCATGTCTTCCTGGTATGTCATCTCCGGCGGCGCCTCGATCCACGCGATCGCCGAAGCCAACGCCATCATCGCCGTGACCAACGCGGTGATCGTCACCCTCCAGCCGGTGGCCTATTCGGTCGCGTTCACCCAGGTCGACCAGAATGCCTCGATCATCTTTACCGGCTCCAGCATGGCGGGCTATTGCTACACGTCGACCGGGAAAAAGTGGAACGCGATCAGCAACGGCGTTATCGATACCGGCGGCAAGGGGGAAGATTGGCCGTGCGGCTCGATTCCCGGCGGCCCCCGGTCTCTGGGCGGCGTCTACTACTGAGCGCTAGTCCGCGGCGGCGCGGGTGAGGCTGTTGCAGAACCGGATCGACCGGCTCATCGCAGGTTGAGCCGCCAGTCGAAGTCGGCGTACCTCAGCTTCTCGCTGCCGCGGTGGCGGTCGGCGAGGTCGACGGAGGCGTCGTCCAGCCGGCCGAGGACGAAGGCGAGCACGCCGTTCTCGCCGCCGAAGTCCTTGGCGTACCAGTGCAGGAGCTTCGGGGCCACCACGCGCGCGCCGTCGCGCTCGACGCGCGAGGTGCGCTGGATGTAGTCGGCGGCCGCTTCCTCGAGCTGGACGTCGAGCTTGCCGCCTTCGAAGGCCCTTAGCGAGGGCGAGGAGCGCGCCGCGGTGTGCAGCGCGAGGTGCATGCGCTCGTCGAAGGCGATGGGCATGTACACGAGGCGCGGGTCGGCGCGGCTCATGGGAGCGCGCAGATGGCCGTGCTTCGGCAGGTTGCCCCGCAGCAGCCCGTGGTAGATGTCGTCCAGCGAGAAGGCGTGCCCGGCCACCTTCAGCCGCGGCCGCTCGAAGAACGGCTCCCGGTCGCGCTCGCCGCTCAGCAGCGCGAGCTCGGCGCAATCGCGCAACACTCCGGCGTTGAAGACGTTGATCCAGAACGCCGTCTGCGCGCCGAAGCGCACCTGCTTCGGATCGAAGGAATCGAGCCCGGCGAGGCACGCGGCGACGCGGCCGTGCTCGCGCGAGGCGGTGAACGCCGTGTAGTCGCACGCCGTCCCGCCGGCATCGAAATGCGCGCTTCGGACGGCTTCCAGCGCTTGCGCGAGCTCCTGCTCCATCGTCATTACAATACCGCACGGGAGGCCGTGTGCAGCGTGAGGAAAATCAATTCGGCGCCTACGATTACGTGATTGTGGGCGCCGGCAGCGCGGGCTGCCTGCTGGCCAATCGCCTGTCGCGCGACCCGCAGACGCGCGTCCTGCTGCTCGAAGCGGGCGGCAAGGACGACTACTTCTGGATCGGCGTGCCGGTCGGCTACCTGTACACCATCGCGAACCCGCGCACCGACTGGTGCTACAAGACCGAGCCTGACGAGCACCTTGCTGGACGCTCGATCCACTACGCGCGCGGCCGCGTGCTCGGGGGCTGCTCGTCGATCAACGCCATGATCCACATGCGCGGGCAACGGGAAGACTGGGACCACTGGGCCTCGCTCGGCAACCGGGGATGGTCCTGGGACGAAGTCCTGCCGATCTTCCGGTCCCTCGAGGACTACGAGCACGGCGCGGCCGACGGCTACGGCGCCGGCGGCGAAGTGCGCGTCGAGGACCCGCGCGTGCGCTGGGACATCATCGACGCCTGGCGCGAGGCCGCCGCCGAATGCGGCATCCCGCCGGTCAAGGCCTTCAACGGCGGCGACAACTTCGGCTGCGCCTACTTCCAGATGAACCAGAAGCGCGGCCGCCGCTGGAGCGCCACCAACGCCTTCCTGCGGCCCGTGCTGCATCGTCCGAATCTTACGGTTTTGACTCATGCTTCTGTCTTGAATCTCGATTTTCATGGGAGAGACTGCGTCGGCCTTCGATTCGCTCACGAACAAAAGACCTATCAAGTAAAAGCGAAGCAGGAAACCATTCTCGCGGCGGGGGCGATAGGGTCGCCGCAGCTGCTGCAGCTCTCGGGGATCGGGCCGAGAGCCCTTCTCGAAAAACACCAGATCGGCATCATCCAGGAGCTTCCCGGCGTGGGCGAGAACCTGCATGACCATCTGCAGATCCGCATGCAGTACAAGCTGAAGAACGCGCGCACGCTGAACGGCCTCGCCAACAGCTTCTGGGGCAAGGCGGCGATGGCGCTCGAGTACTTCGCGTTCCGCACCGGTCCGCTCACCATGCCGCCGTCGCAGGCGGGCGCGTTCGCGAGGAGCGATCCGTCGCAGCCCACGCCGAACATCGAGTGGCACGTGCAGCCGCTCTCGCTCGACAAGTTCGGCGACCCGTTGCACAGCTTTCCGGCGATCACGCCCAGCGTCTGCAACCTGAGGCCGACCTCGCGCGGCTGGGTACGCATCAAATCGGGGACCGCGGCCGACTATCCGGAGATCAGGCTCAACTATTTAGCAACCGGGGAAGATCGCAAAGTCGCGGTAGACGGCATGCGGTTCACGCGCCGCATCATGTCCGCAAAAGCATTGGCGCAGTACCAGCCGGAGGAATACCGGCCGGGCGTTGCCGTTGAAAAAGAAAGAGACCTTGAAAAAGCGGCCGGCGAGCTCGGAACGACGATTTTCCACCCTGTCGGCACCTGCCGGATGGGCAACGACGCGATGGCGGTGGTGGACGACGAGTTGCGCGTGCGCGGCGTGCGGCGGTTGCGCGTCATCGACGCCTCGGTAATGCC
>Ga0209131_1000746_pt1 | contig 22917 bp, 22 predicted proteins | sample GraSoi_2013_40cm_FD_185826 | JGI IMG/M metagenome (GOLD analysis project Ga0209131, IMG submission 185826) | Grasslands soil microbial communities from the Angelo Coastal Reserve, California, USA - Sample 9_17_2013_40cm (SPAdes) (version 2) | ecosystem: Environmental > Terrestrial > Soil >... | reverse complement strand
GCCGCTTGTACACCTGAAGCACTGGCAACATCACAAGCTGCGACACAAGCAGAAACAACTTCTTCGGCGCTGCCTGCATGTGTGGTACGACCTGAACTTACCGAGGGTCCTTATTTTGTGGATGAAATGCTCAACCGCTCCGATATCCGCACAGATCCATCAGATGGTTCAATAAGGGAGGGCGCACAACTCAACCTCGCATTCAACGTGTCACAAGTTGGCAGTAATGGATGTACGCCTCTGTCCGGCGCGCAGGTGGATATCTGGCATTGTGATGCGGCCGGCATATATTCCGATTCAAGGGACCCGGGCTTCGACACTACTGGGAAGAAATTCCTGCGCGGCTATCAGCTCACTGACTCCAGTGGATTGGCACAATTCATTACGATCTACCCGGGCTGGTATCGCGGCCGAACAGTTCATATCCATTTCAAAATCCGATTGAACGGACATGAATTCACTTCGCAACTATTCTTCGACGATGCGTTTACTGACCAGGTTTATACACAAGAGCCATATTCCCAAAAGGGAGCGCGCACATTGAGGAACGAAGGGGATAATATCTATCAGGATGGTGGAAGCTTGCTACAACTTAATGTAACACCTGCTGCCAATGGATACATAGCCGCTTTCGATATTGGACTCCAAATATAAGCAGAATTCCAGTCAATAAAAATCTCCCAAACATTGGGAGATTTTTATTTTTACCTTGTATAATCCATTCAGGAGACAGAATATATGAAAGCAGTCCGTTTTGTTGGAGTAAACCAGCCCTTAGAGATGCGGGCAATTCCAATTCCCGAGATCAGTGAACGAGAGATATTGGTGAAAGTCAAGGCAGCCGGCATTTGCCATTCAGATGTGCATTATCGTGCAGGTATCTCGCCTGTTAAACCTGTACCGCTCACACTCGGGCATGAAGTTGCAGGCGTGGTCGAGAAAATCGGTGCGCAAGTGACAAACGTTCGTGTCAACGACAGAGTCTGTCTGCATTACAACATCACCTGTGGAGATTGTTATTACTGCGCCACTGGCAATGATCAATTCTGTGAAAAAGTGCTTATGCTCGGGCATTATACGAACGGCGGATATGCGGAATATATTGCGGTGCCCGCGCGGAATGCGATCCGACTACCGGACGAAATCTCATTTGAGCAGGGTGCAACGCTGATGTGTGCGTCTGCCACTGCATTCCACGCGTTGAAAAAGAGCCGCCTCAAAGCAGGCGAAGCTGTCGCGATCTTTGGAGTGGGCGGATTAGGACAATCTGCTGTGCAGCTCGCAAAAGCCTTCGGTGCGCTACAAGTCTTCGCAGTTGATATCAACCACGAGAAGCTTAAACTTGCCGAGAAATATGGCGCGATAACCATCAACGCGAAGCAAAGTGATCCGGTTGAAGCGATCCGTGCGAAAACAAACGGGAAGGGAGTGGATGTGGCCATTGAAATGATCGGTCTTCAACAGACAATGAAGCAAGCTCTGCGAAGCGCGGGAGTGATGGCACGCGTGGTACTTGTTGGTCTTTCCAACAAGCCGTTGGAGATAGATACTTATACCGAATTGCTTGGCAATGAAGTGGAATTGATCGGTTCGAACGATCATCATTTACAGGAACTTCCATTGCTTGTGGAAATGGCGCGCAGGAAAATTTTGGACACTTCGCATGTGGTGACTAAAACAGTGCCACTCGACGCCGAAGAGATCAATCAGGCATTGGATGAACTGGAAAAGTTCGGCAACGGCGTAAGAACAGTAATTGTGCCTTAAAGCAATCATGGACACTCCTATAAAATCCGCGGCTGTGATCGGCGGTGGTCCTGCGGGATTAATTGCTGCAGAAGTTTTGATTGAGAATGGCATGCAGGTTGATATTTACGACTCGATGCCATCGCTTGGCCGAAAGTTTTTAATGGCGGGCAAGAGCGGGCTGAATATCACACATTCCGAATCTCATGAAAAGTTTACAACGCATTATGGCAGGCGGCAAAAAGAAATTGAAACATATCTGAACCAATTCACGCCTGATGATTTACGCGTTTGGGTAAAAGGGCTCGGCATTGAAACCTTTGTTGGCACATCGGGACGCGTGTTTCCGGTGGGTATGAAAGCCAGTCCTCTTTTGCGCGCCTGGCTGAAGAAATTACAAACCAACGGAGTAAAAATCCATACACGCCATTTGTGGCAGGGTTGGATTAACAACTCTCTTATTTTTGAAACGCCAAATGGCGATGTGAAAGTCAAGGCGGATGCGACCGTCCTTGCCCTCGGCGGCGCGAGCTGGCCGCGACTCGGTTCCAGCGGCGCATGGGTCGATTGGCTCGAACAAGCCGGAGTTGAGGTTGAGGCGTTTCGCCCATCGAATTGCGGATTCGATGTCAATTGGTCGAAGCATTTCCGCGAAAAATATCATGGATATCCGATCAAATCAGTCGTTCTATCTTTTGGAAATTTCCAACAACAAGGCGAATTTATTATCACGAAAACAGGTGTAGAAGGAAGTCTCATTTATGCGGCCTCCTCACTGCTAAGAGATGAGATCGACTCAAAAGGCAAGGCCTCGTTCACGCTGGATCTCGCGCCTGCCTCTTCACGAGAGAAATTGATCGCCTCTTTAACTCATCCACGAGGCTCACGCTCGATGGCGAGTCATCTCGAAAAGACAATTAGGCTAAAAGGTGCAAAGGTTGGGTTATTGCACGAGTTTTTGTCAAAAGAAGATTTTGCAAATGTTGACAATCTCGCAACTGCAATTAAGGGACTGAAAATTCCTGTGATCGCAACCCGTCCCATTGAAGAAGCGATCAGCAGCGCGGGTGGAGTGAAATTCGAAGAGCTTGATGCGAACCTGATGATAAAGAAATTACCTGGCGTTTTCTGTGCTGGTGAGATGTTGGACTGGGAAGCGCCCACCGGCGGATATTTGCTTACTGCATGCTTTGCAACGGGACGTGCTGCAGGATTCAGTGTGCTAAATTGGTTGAAGAGACATTAAGTTTATAATCGACGCATGCTTATTCCAGACAGAATGGTTACGATCCTCGAGCTCAAACGCAATACCGGCGAGCGCGGCTCACGAAAATTTGTTGCACATAATGGAATTGTCTATGATGTGAGCGAGTGTCCAAAATGGCAATTGGATCTGCATGAAAATCTGCATTTCGCGGGGCAGGACCTAACTCACGAGCTGAAAGACGCGCCCCACAAAGAAGATGTTTTCTCACGGCCATGCGTAAGGGTGATCGGCAGGCTCGAAAATTGAAACAAAAGGTTGAAAAGCAAAAGGTTTTGGCATCACATAAATTTGTCGTCTTGTGTGGGCGGATGTTCCTGGATACTGACCCTGGCTTCTTTCCCTCCGCATCTTATCGTGGACGAACCGTCAAATTTTGCACAGAGTCTTGTCTCGGTGCATTTTTAGCTGACCCGGAAGCGTTTTACAAAGTGCATAGAAATTCCGAGAAGGGGAATAATTATGTGGAAACCCAATGATGTCATTGCCTTGAGGGATTTCTACAGGAAACGTCTCTGGCATGCCCTTTCGACAATAGTTGTAAAAGACTCATCAGAAGAAACAGTATTAGTTTTGCTGCCGGGAGCAGAATGTATTGCAGTAGAAGGTTATTTGGAGGGAAAAGCGAGGTCGAAAAGACGTTGGGATTTCAAGAACTCCGATTGGAATCTGGCAAAATTTATCTGGCATACGAATCGAATATTAGTGATTGCAGAACCCAAAAAATATTATTCTGTCAGTTTGTCTTGGAACAATAACGACAGTAATTTTCTTTATTATTACGTCAATTTTCAATTACCAATCCAAAGGAGCCCGGTTGGGCTAGACACATTGGACCTGGATCTCGATCTCATTGTCAACCCAGATCACAGCATTGAATGGAAAGACGAGGATGAATACCAAAAAGCAATTGAAGCCGGCATCGTATTGCCTAGATGGGCTGAAGAGGTCGAGATTGCAAAAGTGGAAGTTCTGGGCAGAATTGAAAAGCGCAAGTATCCATTTGACCGTTCATGGTTAGACTGGAAACCTGATTCACATTTGTTGCCACCAAAATACCCAGAGATTTTAGATGGAATTTAGAGGTTCAACATAATATTCAAGCTGCTTTCAAAGCGGCTTTTCCCTGCAATTTGCTATTCCCTTTGGTAAAATCATTCCCTATGCCTTTTCATAAAGCAATTATTTCCAACCTGACGACTTGTCTCTTTGTTGCCAGTATTCTTTCTTCCTGCACATCGGCTGCCTCAACACCGATACCTTTCTCTACATACGATCCATTTGTATCGATAGAAAAAGGTACACCGATCACGCCGGGCGGGCCCACCCTCACGCGGACAAGTTCACCTACTGCCACGCATAAGCCGACCCCCTCGCGGGTGCCACTGACTGTTTCCCCCATTGCTTCAGCAGACTCGCAACAAACACAATTCACTGCAACACCCGATCAATTACGCGTCCTGCCAACACCGCGGCAGGATTCGATTCCATATATCGTGCAAGCCGGAGATACATTGGGCAGTATCGCGCTGCAATTTGACATCAGCGTCAAAGCCTTAATGGACGCAAACAGCCTTACAGACCCAAACCTATTAGATGTAGGTATGACATTGGATATTCCCGCACCAAATCCAATTGGTGAGGGGCCATCCTTCAAGGTCATTCCTGATTCAGAGTTGGTTTATGGGCCTGCCAGTGTTTACTTCGATATCAAAAGCTTCATAGACAGCCAGAATGGATACCTTAAGACATATCAGCAGGATGTGAACGGAACAGTTCTATCGGCGGACCAGATCATAACCATCGTCGCACAAAATTATTCTGTAAACCCGCGACTTTTGCTGGCACTCCTTGAATATCAAAGCAGCTGGGTAACCAATCCTGAACCATTCAATACGGATTACCCAATTGGTCTGCTGGATGAATTCCATTATGGTTTATACCGTCAACTTACCTGGGCGGCAGACACATTAAATCGAGGATATTATTTATGGCGCGTCAACGCCATCTCTACAGTGGCTTTCAACGATGGTACGGGTGCGCCAATGGATCCATCCATCAATGCCGGCACCGCGGCAATTCAATATTTCTTTGCCCAACTCGACGATCGCGCAACCTGGGAAAAGGATTCAAGCCCCACCGGCCTGTTGTTAACCTACTATGTCTTCTTCGGGAATCCCTTTAATTACGCGATTGAGCCGCTTGTACCATCCATATTGACACAGCCAACCATGGCCCTGCCGTTTGAGAAGGGTCAAACCTGGTTTTTTACCGGTGGCCCACATGGTGGTTGGGATGAAGGCTCTGCCTGGGCCGCACTGGATTTTGCTCCCCCTGGCGATAATAACGGATGTCTTCCAAGTCCCTTGTGGGCCACCGCGATGGCAAATGGACCGATTGTTCGCGCATCTGTCGGCGCCGTGATTCAGGATCTCGATAATGATGGATACGAGCAAACCGGCTGGACAATACTTTATATGCACGTCGCGGCAGATGAACGTGTCACAGCCGGCGATTATCTTTTCACTGGCGATCGCGTAGGGCATCCATCTTGTGAGGGTGGGTTAGCTAATGCTTCTCATCTTCACATTGCGCGCAAATATAACGGCGAGTGGATCGCCGCAGACGGCCCCCTGCCCTTTATTATGGATGGATGGATTTCAAGTGGAACCGGTACAGAATATGACGGCTATCTCAAGAAAGGCGATGAAACTATTGAAGCCTGGGACGGCGCAAACGATATCAATGCCATCACTCATTAACTCATATGAACTTAACCAAGGCGGATATAATTCCATAAAACTTATGCAACGCATTCCCATCATTCCAAGCATCATGGCATTAATCATCTCAGCTTGCGCGTCGACTCCCTCTATTTGGGGCGTACCCGAAACTCCCACTCCAAATGGAGCGATTCTTTACCCGCCTCCTTATGACCCGTTCACTGTTAATGACAGCCAGATCATTTTCCCCACCTCGACAACTCCACCGGAAATTGCGACTCAATTGGCATACACACCAACTTCCACTCCAGTGGACATGCCTCCATTAATACAACCGACATTTACTCCATCGTTGGATACTGCGCCATTCTTATATTATGCCCAAAGCGGAGATATGCTCCCGGCGATTGCCAGTCGCTTCAGTGCGGACGAGTCTGAGATTACATCCGACGCAGATCTTACCAAAACCACGTTGATCGATCCGGGCACGCTGCTTGTCATTCCAAATCGAGTTACTGAACCAACCACTCCCAATGTTCAAATCATGCCGGACGCAGAGGTCATCTTCTCCAAGACCGCCATAGATTTTGACGTGGGAAAATATGTAAAGGATCAGAATGGCTATCTTAGCCATTTCCGCGAATACCTCGGTTCTACCGGCTGGGTCACTGGCCCAGATGCTGTCGAAAGGTTGGCCATAGAAAACTCGATAAACCCGCGTTTGATCCTTGGACTGCTTGAATATGAAAGTCGCTGGGTACGCGGCCAGCCAATCGATGCTTTGCACACCGATTACCCAATGGGCTTCAATGATTACCATTTCAAAGGCATGTCTGTCCAACTGGTCTGGGCACTCAACAACATGTCCATCGCGTATTACGGCTGGCGCGCTGGGACTCTAAACTACCTGGATTTCCCAGACGGTACACGCCTCCGTATCGATCCACGCTTGAACGCAGGTACGGTGGCCATTCAATATCTATTCTCGCGTTTGCACAGTCAATCGCAATGGTCTCAGATTATCAATCCTGATACTGGATTCCCGGCTGTGTATAAGCAGATGTTCGGTGATATATGGGCGCGCGCCGATGCAGCAAATCCTATTTTTCCGCCTGCATTAAATCAACCTACACTTCTGCTACCCTTCGAGCCAAACACAGCATGGAATCTCACGGGAGGTCCACACAATGCATGGGGCCAGCTGAACCCGGAGATATATGGTGTGTCTCATAGTGTTTATGCTGCCATTGACTTCGCCCCTTCCACAGATCATGGAGGTTGTGATCCTACAACGCTATGGGTGACCGCCGCGGCGCCGGGACTCGTGGTGCGCGCAGAAAATGGGGTTGTCATGGTAGACCTAGACGGAGACGGATACGAACAGACCGGCTGGGATATTATGTATATGCATATTGCTGCCATTGGCCGCGTCCCCAAAGGCACCTGGGTGGAGGCCAATGATCGCATCGGTCACGCCTCCTGTGAAGGCGGTGTATCTACGGGTACGCATCTTCATTTCGCCAGGAAATATAACGGCGAATGGGTGACAGCAGACGGACCCATTCCATTTATTATGAGCGGGTGGCGAGTTGTCGCGGGTGCAAAAGCCTATGAAGGCAAACTGGTGCGTGGAGATGAAACTGTCATTGCAGACCCGGTCGGGCAAAAATGGTCAAACATCATTCGCGGTGAAGACGAATAAAGTGGCAACAAGATCACGACGAATATTTACCGCCCTGACAGGAATGTCTCTGCTGATTACATCCTGCAATCTCAGGCTTACATATGCAAACCCAGCCGGCACAGCACAAACAAGTCAAACGAACATTCCACCGGCCTTGGAATCATTCCCACAAACGCCTCTACCGACGCGTACAACCTACAAGCCAGGTGAATTAGTTGATTACACCGCCCAAAGCGGAGATACGCTTCCTGCGCTCGCCGCGCGCTTCAACACCACGATAGATGAGGTTTTGCAAGCCAATCCCCAGATCCCGCGTGACGCGACGACTATGCCGCCCGGTATGCCGATGAAAATTCCCATTTATTATCTTGCGTTGTGGGCCAGTCCGTTTCAGATCATTCCAGACAGTGCATTGGTAGATGGACCCTCTTCCATCGGCTTTAATACGGCCGCCTTCGTCGCCTCGCATCCCGGTTGGTTAAGAAATTATCGCACGTACGCAGGTGGCCAATGGCGATCTGGAGCAGATATGGTCGATTATGTCGCCATCAACTATAGCGTCGATCCGCGCTTACTGCTTGCCATCCTGGAATATCAGGGAGGCGCCCTAACTGAATCTGCTCCTCCGGTTAGAAAATTTCTGCTTGGCATTAAGCGCGCCTACTGGGAAACGCCATATTTGCAGCTTGTGATCGCAGCTAACATGCTCAACAATGGCTACTACGGATGGCGCGCAGGTGATCTGCTCGAATTCGAAGACGCAGATCATATATTGATCAGACCTGATCCCTGGCAAAATGCCGGTTCCGTCGCAATCCAATATTATTTTTCCAGAATTTTTTCCGGGGATAAATATGCGCTTGCCAGCGGACCCCAGGGTCTGATCTTCACTTATGCGAATCTATTCGGCAACCCATGGGACGACTCATTCACACTCATCCCGGGTAGTTTGCAACAACCGGAATTTAAGTTTCCATTCCCGAGTGATCAGGTCTGGTATTACACAGGCGGGCCGCACACCGGCTGGGGAACTGGCGAACCACTGGCCGCTGTGGACTTTGCGCCTCCATCCGATAAATCCGGTTGTTTTATCGCAAAAAAAGAAAATTACGCCGTTGCCATGGCAGATGGCCTGGTCGTTCGTTCAAATATAGATGGCCTTGCACTTGACCTTGATAAAGACGGTGACGAACGTACCGGATGGGTAATCTATTATTTGCATCTTGCCCCGGATACACGCGTGCCTTTGGGAACCGAACTTTCCACCGGGCAATTTATTGGATACCCATCCTGTTCAGGTGGCCATGCAACTGGGAGTCATGTTCATATTGCAAGAAAGTACAACGGTGAGTGGATCGATGCCGACGGTGTGCTTCCTTTTAACCTGAATGGCTGGGTCACACACAAGGGCAGCCGTGAGTATTTGGGGACACTCACCAAAGGCGGCGCGACAGTGATCGCCTGCGATTGTGGGGATGCATATACCGCAATTAGTGGGAACTTCCCATAATCACGGGAGGTAGATATTTTTCAAGGTTTTGGCTTGAAATGGCGCCTGTCCACATTAAACGAACCTGACCTTCACGGTCTATTACATACGAGCTCGGCAGACCTGCCGTATGAAATGCATATTGAGCCGTACCATTTTTATCAAGCCAAATCGGAAAATTCAGGTGGAGATTTCTCACAAATGGATCGATAATATCATTCATCTCTTGTTGATTGATCGCGATCAACTGAAGGCCGTGGTCTTCATATTTTTCATAGAAGCCTTGCAAGGCCGGCATCTCCTCGCGACAAGGTACACACCACGTTGCCCAAAGGTTAACTAGTACCAGATCACCTCGGGCATTAGAGAGGGAAACCGGTTGACCGGAAAGGGTTATCAAGTCAAGTTCGGGTGCTGCAAAATCAACTTCAAGCGGAATAGCAGAAAGTTTCGAGGTAGAAGAGGGGACTCCATTAACCAGGAGAAGGCTGACCAGCAAGCCGGTTGCAATCAGGCTAACCCCAACCATCACCCTGACATAGAATCTTTCTGACTTCAGTTTTGTCATTTCAATAAAAGTATAATCGAACCAGGAGCACAACAGCCTCGCATGTTTGCGAGGCTGTTGTGCTCCGTCAAATCCAAAAAGTCAACGATTTGTGAAATATCGAAAGATGATAAAACCACCAGCAGCGATCAACGCAATGGCATAAACATAATTTGCAATCTGAAGCAAAGATGCCAGACCCAATATACCCAACACACCCAAAACTGTGGCCGGCCAATAGGCCCAGCGCATGCCCGTCAACAAGGCAACCAGCAAAAATGTAATTGCAAGGCCAAGGAAGAAAAATCCGGTGGTTTGGAAATCGCCAAATCGTTCGGGGACAATGGTCATGCCGGCAAGAGTCGTGAGCACACCTGCGGGGATCAGCGCCCACCAGCGCTCTTGATAAGCTGTGGCATACGTTATCCAGAATGCCAGAGCAACGCTTCCAAGAAACAGAGCGCCAATGAAATCATGCTTCATGTCGGGTAGAAGCATAAATACGCCAATCGCAAGCAAGATAAAACCCGGAAACGCGCTCCACCAATTTCCATTAAATAACAGAGTTAAAAAGACCAGACCTATCGCGATGAACGTCCCGCCCCAGAAAATATTTGTCGCGTTTTTCAAGTAACCCAGTGCCTGCATCAACGCCAGCACTCCGCCGAACAGTAACAGAAAACCAAATATTATCCGTGGATCAAAACGTTTCATTTTATCTGCCTTTCGCATTATTTACTTGATTTTGGTCGAGGCTGCACCTGCATCGATGGACATTTCCACGGCGTTTGCAGCAGTCGCATAATCGAGGGTTTCGTAAAGGTTGCCGCGACGCGGAAAACGTGATTGATCCAACTGCAGATCCGCTGCACCAAGGTCTGCGCGAATTCTGGCAGAAAGACTTTCTGGTATCACAACTTCCAGTGAGGCAGCGCCAATATCCAGATCGGCGCGGAAGCGGCCGCGCCCAGGCAAAATTAGATGGATATCACTTGCCCCAGCATCCAAATCCAGACCAGCGATATTCATATTATGCAGATCGATCGTGGATTTATTTGCACCAAGATCCATATTTAGAAAAGTGGGAATATTAGCATTTAGAGCTACATCCCAATCCAACTGACTGTAAGGTCCGAACAAGGGAAAATCAAACCATTCTCTTGCGGGTCGCTACGAACCTCAAGTATGTCACCATTTCGATTAACCTTGTAATCCAACCCGCCCGTGAATAAGCCGCGCATCAATTCGGTTGCGTTCGCACCGCTGTGGACTTTCAATTCACCCGCGCCGTGTCTAATCCTAAGATTCGCAGTGTGTGCATTCTGCAAGTCAATTGAGACATCTTGCACTTCAATCTTGCCGCGAACGAATACACCTAAGATCACCCAGATCCCTGCAAATAAAAGAATAATCGGCCAGAAAATCCCCATGAGCGACATACCGTTCGGAAGTTTGAGACCCATCGCATCCCCAAGCAACAAGCCCCCGACCAATAGCAGGATAACCCCCCAAAGCAATTGATTGCGATACATGCTATTCTCCTGTATTACGATAGGAGCGATACAACCCGCTACCCAGCACCCATAAACCAAGCAGGATCAAAAGAATTGCGGGGCCGTAATTGCCAAGCAATTTCCAACCACCAAAGAATGATGAGAAGACAAGGAATAACACCGCGCTGATCACCATCAAATTAAGACCCCGTCTTATATTGAAGCCGGCATTATCTCCAAGGATTCCAGCAAGGATGATGCCTGTGCCAACAAATCCGGGAATCAGCGCCCACATATAAGACCATGAACTTGCGTCCCCGGCAGTTTTCTGATAATAGAAAATTCCGCCAAGCCCCGCAATAATCGCAGCCGGAATAGCAAGGCTGGGTTGTCCAAGCACAAGCCCGAGAATAAAGATCACGCCTCCGGCCAAAAACATGCTCGATGGCCATTCGGTATATTGGCTAAACATGGCATGGAAGGCCGGTATACTACGATCCAGCAGAAACCATGCACCCAGCAGAATCAGAATAACGCCAAGCGCGAGTTGAGAACGACCTCGTGTATTCATATTACATTCTCCTTTGAATGTGTAAACAATCATAGTTTACAACTTATTAGACAAAAGTAAAGTCTGTGGGATATACGAAAGGGATATAGAAGAGTTGCAAACATTATCCATGAACATTTGCTTTACTTCCAACCCATAAGCCAAATTCTGCAGGTTCCCGCCTGCCAAGTATTCGTGCAAGCCATGGACGAGTTAACCAGTGAAAACCATAATAGGGCCGAATGTGGCGCCAGATAATCCCAAGCTTTGAGCCAAGGTCGATCATCCGTTTGTAAGTCAAGAAATTTTCGCTTTTCAAATTATCAGATGGGAAGCCATATTGCCTAACAAACTGTTCTTCACGTTCTCGCACCATATTGAGGCCGCTGCTTGGATCGCGATAAACCGGCGAATCTAAAATAACAACTTTCCCGCCTGCATCCAGCAAGCGCAAGGACTCGCTTAACGTCTTTTCATAATCAGCAGAATAGTGCAAAGATGCATTATACAGAACTATATCCGCTGATCTATCAGCAAACGGCAAATGATCGAACTCTGCCTGAACAGATAAAAATGTGGATTCATAAAAACGATAACACCCGAGACCGTCAAAATCGTTGACCGTCAGATCAACTGCTACAAGATCGTGCCCACGGGAGGCAAGTCGATTCGAGAGCCAGCTGTTGCCCGCGCCCAGATCCAGTATATTTGCAACGCTTCTACCTTTTTCAATCGGTCTTAACACTTTATCTATAAACGCATTGAAGCTCGCAGCTCTAATACGCCAATCACTGGTTGAATGATATGGAAGGGTTCGATAATACTCTGGGTCAGCTGAACCACGCCCCTCGGAACGGCGGATCGTTTCATAGTCTCGGATGAAGCGAGAGTAATATTCAACGCGTTCAGGCAGAAGAAATCTCCAAATGCCATCTACTTTATGGAAGGCTAATCTATCTTGAGAACAGCATATGGTTACTAAGTCGATTTCATCCAGCAAAGTATGGCAACGAGGGCAGGCGAAGGCCATTATCGGCTCAAAACATCAATTGCGGCAACATAGATCAACTCGAGGGAACGCTCAATGGGGTTAAGATCGTCGGGCAAATCCCAACGTAGATGGGCAAGACTATCACCTACGGCAACTGCGGAAGCAACCTGCACATTTCGAAATTTGCCAAGGGCAAACAATGCAGCTATCTCCATCTCAACCGTTTTCACTCCTTCAGACTGATATTGCATTACCTCCTCGCGCGTTTCACGATATGGCGCATCTGTTGACCAGGTAGTGCCGACTTGACAGCTTCCACCGTACAATTCAATTGAGTATTTTAGTTGTTTGACTAATTCCAGGTTTGCATGTGAATATTTCTCAGCAGGTAAATAATGGTGTGAGACACCTTCGTCGCGAATAGCACGATCACATATAACAATATCGCCAGGCTTGAGGTCGGGCTGTAAAGCACCGCCCCATACAAATGAGATGATACGCTTCACGCCAAATGCGATCAGCTCCTCGGTAAGCGCGGCGATCATTGGCGCGCCTTCGCCGAGATTAGTTAGCACAGCTACGCGTCCGCTCGTTTTTTTGAGCAAATACAGGTCAGCCATTATCTTACCCGCATGGCGAAGTGGATTCCGCCAACGCATTCGCCTGCGCTCAGGCAAACCTCTCTGCATGCAAACGATCAAAGACTCAGGCGGCTTCGTTATTGAGATATGGCCGATCCGTTGTCGAAATGCAAACATCGCTTCAGGATTTAACAACGACTCGTTCTCATATTTTTCTGGAAAGTTTGGAAAATTCACTTGCTTCTCCTTTTAAAAACAAAAACGACGAAGCACTTGAGAGCAGAATAATAGCTTGTAAGCATTCGGCAACCAAAACAGCCCACGCACCACCCTGTGCACCGTATAGTGGTATCCACAAGAGGTTTAAAGTCAATAATGCGAGCAGACTCGCGATTAACACATATCCCACAACCTTTTCCCTATTCGAAGCCAGAAAAGACAACGTCAGATATGAATTTATAGTAAACGGCATGAGCGTCCATGCAAGTATTTGCAATACGCTGGCAGATACGGTGAACTCATTACCATACAAAAATTTCATAAGAGGGGCGGAAAACAAAAATAAGATAATTGAAATCAGTATTGTTCCTGCAAGCAATAAGCCTAAAAGACCCATATGATCGCGAGTCCTATCATTTCCCTCTGTAACCGAAAATTGCGCGGTGAAGGAGTCGCTAGTGACACTGCCGGTCTTATATCTCGCCATGGCTGGATACATTGCGGTGAAGGCGGCAAAATGGATAATCTTGGACGCTTCCACAGCGCGCGATGCAGCTGAATAAATCCCTGTTTCAGCTGCGCCATTCATGGTCGACAACATGGTAATACTTAATCTTTGATAGATCATTCCCAGCAACACCAGCACTGCAATTGGCGCAGATTCTTTCAGCAAGATATAGAGACGGGGGAAGGAAAAGAACCATGCTTTCCAAAGATCACGAATGGTTAGTGTGCAAATAATGCTTGCAAGTAACGCAATGACGATTTGCATTATTAGCAGGGCCGTAAAAAGCGAAATGATATTATAGGGTATCAGCAAGACTATACCCACCTGCAAGACAGACATCATCAAATTCAGCAAATTATAGGCAACCATTTTTTGCTTGCCGCGCAAAGCAGTTGTGAAAACAGTAAAAAATGCCAAAGGGATAAGCGCCAAACTATAAATTTGCATTGCCTTAATGGTCTCGATGCTCTGATTCGGGAACCACGCGCCGAAGGTCCACGCCAATATGATAAAAAATCCTGATAATAGCAATTGCAAGACTAGTGCAATGGACAGACGGGACAGTTCGTCCCGCGCAGCGATCTCACGAATGAGCAACATGTCAGTACCAAAAGTTGTCAGTGAATTGGCGATTAACATAACGGCTGAGATAAATGCATATTCGCCAAAGCCTGCATTTCCCAAGCGACGCGCCAGCAAGATCGTGGAAAATATGATTAATCCCTGGGCACTGATCCGGGATACTGCCGTCCAGAAGATGTTCTTCCCTAGGTTAATTTCAATCATAGATTAGAGCATTGAGCGCAATGTACACTCTGCGCGTGCCAAGCCAACTATATAGTAAGGTATGTGGACCACACTACGCAAATTTATCTTCCGCCAGGCGTGCCGCATGCGAAACTCATAGTGTACGCGCCGGTACAAAACACGGTAGAACTCCTGCGGATATGGGCCGCGATACAACATGGCAAGATCGTTCGAGTCCACCCAGTTTTGTTTTTCGCCCAATTCCATTTTCACACGCTCGTAGAATTTCGTGCCCGGCAGAGGATAGGAAACCGAGATGCCAATATCATCAGGAGCACATTCGCGCACCATCTTCAAAGTCATTTGCACGTCATTCCACGATTCGTCCGGGTAACCAAATTGCAGAAAGAATCCGACCTCAATTCCATTTTTTTGCAACAATTCAGTCGCGCGGTAAATATCCTCCACCCTATCACCCTTGTCCATTGCATCCAAAATTTTCTGCGAGCCGGATTCAGCTCCAAGCCAGACTGTTCTGCATCCGGCTTTGGCAAGTGCCAGCGCAGTTTTATCATTGACCAGGTCTGCGCGCTGCAAACACTTGAATGGAATAGCGGCGGCGTTTTCCAGTAACAAGTTTGCAAATCTTTCGATCCAATTTGGCTTCAACCCCAAGATATCATCCGCAAACCAGAGGTGATCAGGGTGAAAATTATCCTTCAGCCACTTCATCTCAGCGACCACATTCTCCGGTGAGCGCGAGTTATAACGTTGGCCCCAAATCGGTTTCGCGCACCAATTACAATGATAAGGGCAACCGCGTGTGGTCACCATGTTCATCGAATAAAAGCCGTGCCGTCCATACCAGATCTTTTTGTACTTCTCAACATCCACCAGATCCCATGCCGGGAATGGCAGGGAGTCCAAATTGGAAATATCAGGTCTTCGCGAAGGCTGAAGCGTGAGGCGGGATGCCAGGCCAATGATCTGGTTCGCATCTTTCCCAGCCGAAAGTTGATCCAGCAATTCTGCCAATGTTTCCTCCCCTTCTCCCAGCAGAACATAATCGGCACCTTCGGAAAGATATTCGGCATAATGATCGGTTGCATCTGCACCGCACAAAATGACAATGCAGCCGCGCTGTTTCGCCATCTTAATCATCGTAAATGCGGCTGCACGCATCCGAAGCAAGCACATCTTGGAGAGGTAATCGAAATTATCTTCAAAAATGATTGCGTACTGAGGGCGATGCACAGCAAGCGACTCAGCCCACTCTTCCTCAGAACCTGCCAGCATCGCGTCAAACAAGGCTACATCATATCCGCGCGCGCGGACATAACTTGCGGCATACATCGTACCGAGCGGCGGATATGGCTTCATGGCGTCCCAAAGTTTTGGGTCGAAACGGAGGTAATAGGATTGACCAAAAAGGATTTGGGTCATTTTATTATTCGCAAATTCTATCAGTCTGTTGCATTAGCAGAATTAACTTTAGGACGAGACAATTCGTTCTCCACAACAGTGGGGGCCTGCTCCCACACTTCAAATTGCAAACCAACAGAAGAAAGCCGATCTTTATAAGCCTCTTCAGTCCACTTGCGATGATGATCGAAATTACCCTGGCACACATCTGCCGTAAAGACTGTCTCTTCGCCAAAACCTGCCTGCCTGGAGAAACGTGCGATCTTGCGCTTCATTTCCCATGATTCAAATTGCAAACTTATTTTGGTTCGAAACATAGATCCAAAAATATCGAAGCGACTCTCTTTCTTCTGGCTGACCTCACGATCCCAAATAGGATTCGCGTTTGGCAAAAACGCCTTCATCCAAGAGTTTGTAGATAGCAGACGAAGATACACATCTTTTCCAGCAATCGGTACCATCTGACAAAATTCACGCGCAGAATACAGATCGTGTGAGGGCCATTCCAGCGCGCGTTCTGAAACGATCAAGTTGGGGCAAAGAGTATCACCAAATAAACGCGTAACGCGCCCGAGAAGAACGGCAAATGCGCGCGCGGTCCACACATATCCATGCGCGGCGACAAGCATAAAGTCAATATCTGAATCTTTGGAGAGATTAAGCATCGTCAGTGAACCTGTTAGTGCCACCATGCGAATGAATGGCAATACGGCAAACATTCGCCCATAAATAATGCCACGTTTAAAAACTTTACGAGATGCGCCTTGACGGTGTTTACGGATTTCAACAATCTCTTCGCGGCCCCTGAGATAGAAGTAGCCATCTCGGCGATCTACATCCTTCATCCCAGTGGCACATTGTTCAAGATCCTGCAGAGAAGCAGGTTGGACAAGAAAGCGATGCAATTCATCGATCGTCAGCGGAAAATCAAATATATCTGAATAGGCCAGAGTCTCAAGGATGGCAATCTCGAGGGACATAGTGAAAGAAACTATACTGTGCACGCATCTATCTGTCAACGGAACTTGATGCTAAATTAACTTTGTCTAATCTTTACATTATTGTCTAATCCTCATATTAATGGAATAATTCCACTTGCCATGCATTTGGTCATTGTCAGCCCATTTCCACCTGCAATTACTGGTATTGGACAATACGGGTATCACGTCACGCGTACCATTGCAAACACTGGGTCGTTCTCGCGCATCACAGTGCTGGCTGGGGCAAATGAGGATCAGAACAATCGTCCGAATCATCTAGGCAATGCCCAAATCGAATATTGCTGGCAGCCGGGGCAACTAAAAGCGCGTCATGCTATTCTCTCCAATATCAAGCAATTGAATCCAGACATCGTCTGGTTCAATCTTGGTGCTAGTATCTTCGGAAAATCGCCATTGTCAAACCTATCAGGCATGTTCACGCCAATGCTTGTACGGCGTATGGGATTTCCAACGGTTGTCACATTACACGAATTGATTGCAGTCGCAGATCTGCGTGCACTAAATGCTCCCGGCGGCATCCTAGCCCCTCTCTTTGCTGACCTCTTTACCAAAGTCGCCACCCAGGTAGATGTAGTCTGCCTGACCATGCGCCATTACGCGGAATGGCTCTCGGCGCGCGGAGTGGATTGTGTTCATATTCCCATTGGCGCGTATCATGAACCTGAATTGCTGGCCGAACCAACAACGCAGGAATTTTTATTCTTTACCACCCTTGCTCCATTTAAAGGTTTGGAAATCTTATTAGCTGCATTCGAGAATTTAAGGACAGAATTTCCGCAAGTACAATTAACGATCGCAGGTGCGGAGCATGCACGTTTCCCAAATTATGCACACGATTTGAAGGCGCGATTTAATGGAACCCACAACATTCATTGGCTGGGAAAGGTCGCTGAGGAAGATGTCATGGAACTTTTTAGGCAGGCTAAAATTGTGATCCTGCCTTATACTGCATCAACAGGCTCTTCCAGCGTTTTATATCAAGCAGCGACTTGGGGAAGAGCAGTGGTCGCATCCGATCTGGGTGAAAATCTAAAGCTTGCCCGCGAGAATGACTTGCAACTTCAATTCTTTGAAAGCGGAAATGTGAAGAGTCTCCAAAACTCAATTCGCACACTGCTCAACTCAACAAATCTCAGAAACGAACAGGCTAAACATAATTTCATTTCAATTCAACGCGTTCGTCCAGACTCTACAGGTCAGCATTATATGGAAGCTTTTGAGCGTGCACTAAAAAAACGCATGGGGCAAAAGTAAATTCCTATTTTCCATGGAAAATACTACATCGACGATCCCGCGCCGCGTCCGCCTGGCCATTCTGCTCGCGCTTATTTTCAATGGCTTTTTTATCCTCACCGCGCGTTATCGGCTAAGTTACGACGCCTTTACTCATATGTTCTTGGCAGACCACTATGCAAGGGATTGGTTCTCACTGAGGGACGCGCGCTGGTTTGGCGGCTTTGAAGTAATTTCCTATCCCCCTCTCGTTCATCAATTGATCGCATTGCTAAGCCGTGTAATCGGTATAGACGCGGCCTATGCTGCAATCCAATGGATTGTTGTAACCACATATCCGCTGGCGGTTTATGTTTTCAGCCGAATCTTTTTTGGACGAAGTGTGAGCAGTTACGCAGCGCTCGGAACCACCTTCTTGTCCTCTCTATATTACGCAGCGTATGCATTCGGTCAGCTTCCAACACTGACCGCCACGCTCTTTGCACTATTTGGCCTGGCCGCTCTGGCAGATTTTTTGCGCTCTGGAAACATATTGAGAGGCATGCTGGCCATTGCATTAATGACTGTTACAATGGCATCGCATCACGCTACGTTATTGTTTTTGCCATGGCCTGCCATGGCCGTAATTATTCATATCTTTCTGAATCAAAAGGTTAATAAGCCGGCCTTCTTTCGACGATTATGCTTGTTCTTAATATTTTCAATAATTGCTGGGCTCATCGTGATTTGGCCATTCTGGCTATGGGGCACAACGCAAAAAATACAAACCCCCATTGATCATCTCTCGCGGCATGATTTCTTCAAAGATCCAATGGCTTTTCTCGCATTTTTTCTTCCCATGTATGGAGGATTGATCGTGCTTTTTCCATTCGTTTTATGGAAAGGTTTCAATCTTCGCTATCTAGGGTTAACACTGGCTTTCCTGATCTTGTTGATTCTTGGCCTGGGAGGGACAACTCCTGTTCCCTATTGGATGTTCAGGTCTGGTTGGGAATGGTTAACTTATGATCGCTTCGCTTTTTGGGGAAGTCTGGTGCTCATTCCGTTTTTAGGGATTCCGATGATTCATATTCGTCGCATCCTGCCGCGCTGGCTGGCCGTCCAAACAGAGCTGAGATCATCACATCTTTCAAAACCGCTTTTCTCCATACAAAAAAAATTTAAACTCCAAACGGCAGCCACTCTCATGGCTTTTTTTGTTTTAGGAATGGTTGCATTTGTTGCAGGTTCAATTCCAACCCTATTCCATACCCAGCCAAACGCACTGGACATGCAGCCTATCGTTAATTTTCTCAATACAGAAGATCGTTCAAATTGGCGTTATTTGACATTTGGGTTCGGGGACCAAATGGCCTACCTTTCGCGCTTGACAAACGCAACAACGATAGATGGAAGTTACTTCACTGCACGGAACCTGCCTGTGCTTCGCGAAAGCGGGATCGGTTTAATCGATACAGCTTTTTGGAGCATTAAAGGTGTTGCTGCCCTTGACCCCATCTTGCAGAAATCGGGCGAATTTGGCGTTCGCTGGGGATTTGTCGATAGAAAGGAATATATACCTGAGTTAAGAAAGAATGGTTGGGTTTTCACCAAGGAACTAACGAATGGTGTTCAGGTTTGGGAAAATCCGCTGGCAGTTTTGCCGGCACCATTCCGGCCCCCCAGAGAAAATCCGCTTGAATCATTTTCATGGGGAATATTTCCCATGCTTTCCTTCATCACGACGATTACCTTAGGTGCGTTGAGTGTATGGCCGCGTACTGCATCGAAATTCTTTCGCGGCGCTCACGCTTTTTGTGTTGGACTCATTCCCTTGAGCTGCGGATTTTGGTATTACAAATTGGCTGGCAATTTCGAACATTCACGCGTGTATTTCACATACGATCACGCGCTTTTTTTCCTTAGCGATGGATTAACAGTAATTGCGGTCATATTTTGGCTGGCAGTGCGGGTACGAGAAGCTGGTTTTTCCATCACGAAATTCTCCCGGACAATCAACGCCCTGTTTTTATTATGCTGCCTGATTACACTTAGTATATTCTGGTCAACAGATTGGCGGACATCGTTATATATTTCGCTGCATTTCTGGCTGGTATTTGGACTTATTCTTTCCATGCGAGATTGGTCAGAAAGTTGGAATACTGTCATGCTCGGTCTATGTGCCCTACTGGGCGTTGAGGCACTCACAGGAGTCGTCGGTTTCGTCGTGCGCTCAACAACATTTCTCGACCCATTGCACATCGAATGGCCTGGCAACCTTGAATCCTTTACAAGCGGTGCGAGCAAAATCAAGTTCTCAGATGGAGAAGCTTTCTTACGGGCCTATGGCACGCTCCCACATCCGAACATTTTGGGCGGATTCCTATTAATAAGTTTCATCGGCGCGATAGCATTATTCCTTCGTAAAGAGTGGCCAAACCAACTGGCCAACCTGTTACTTGTGGCCGGATCATCATTACTGGCACTAACTTTCTCGCGCTCAGCATGGGTCGGAGCTGTTATATTTTTCAGCCTCTTATGTTACAAATCAAATTTCCTTGATAGAAAAAAAGTCGTTACAGTTATACTTGTGGCAGGCATTGCATTTTGCCTTACCTTGCTTCCGCTTCGCGATCTATTCATCAGCCGAACAACCGGCCTGAATTCAACCACGGAAGAATTCTCCATTACGGCACGATTGTGGCTCACGAAACAATCTTTTGCATTGATAAAGGAACATCCAGTTCTTGGAGGAGGCGCCGGTTCGTTTGTGATTCAACTTGCACAACGCGCCGGGGAATTTTATCTCGTCGAACCAGTACATAATATTCCGCTGCTTGTCATGTCAGAGCTCGGAGTCTTCGGACTCATTCTGCTTACCACGATCGTTTTCATGATTGGAAAAACATTTTTGCATTCGAACGACCCTAATGTAATTCTTGTTAGTGCATTACTTGTTGGGCTGGGAGTGATTGGTCTGCTGGATCATTATTTTTGGACTCTGGCCCCCGGACGCCTTATGCTCGGTCTTGTTCTTGGTTTGTGGGAAGGACAAACAGCGCGTCATGACAGCAGTTTGTCATCTGTAAATTGAACAGGAAGGCTACCGCTAAAGCACAGCCTTTGCTAAAGCCTCCAACCCATTTAGATCATCCAAATCAAGCCATTGCAACATAACGCGTTGAAGCCCACTTGCTTCAAGTTCATGCAATTGATCTTTCACGCGACTCGCATTACCGGCTACGATTCCCTGCCCATGCAATTGATCGAGAGTACGACCTTTTTCATCTAATTTTTTCTTCAGGGCAGAATCATCCGCTCCAAAAAAACAGCCGGTCATCATGGAACGCCGTACAGATTTGGGGTTGCGATTCTCTTTCTTTAGCAGATCGTCTAATTGAGTATTCAACTCCTTAAATTTCCCCGGGGGCAAAGAGACTGCGTTCCACTCATCAGCGTAACGGACGATCAACTCTGGTGCGCGTTTATGCCCGTTCCCACCGATTAAGATGCGAGGTCCGCCAGAACGCTGAGGGCGAGGTAAGAGAGTTGCTTCGCGCAAAGTAAAATATTTCCCGCTAAATGAGGTGGGCGAGTCACTTTTCAAAAGTTGTGTTACGACTTGGAGACCCTCTTCAAAACGATCGAAACGCGGTTTTACATCCAGCAAGTCGAATCCGTAAAGTTGATGCTCGCGTTCCTGCCAGCCCGCGCCTAGCCCAAGAGTCAAACGTCCGTTCGAGAGATCGTCAACAGCAGACGCAATCCGCGCGGTGAAAGCAGGATGGCGAAACGAAAGCGGTGAGACAAGCGGACCAAACTCAATGCGACTGGTGTTACAAGCCAGCCAGGTTAGCGAGACCCATAATTCAAGAGAATCTTTATCCGGCAGATTCGAATTTGTGAAATGATCGGAACGATACAAACCCACAAAACCTAATTCTTCTACGAGCTTGACGATCTTCTGCCAACGCGGCCAGGTGAGACCATTTTGGCCCTCGAGCATGATTGCAACCTCTAGCATGGACAACTCCTTTTTGCTGAATTTACTTCATAAGTTGTTCGAAATTATTTTCAAGGATCGATCTAAAGAGGTGTTATTCGCTTGGCACAATTACTACAAGTATCAAATACAGCAAGATTCCCGGCACACCGCCAGGAATTAATGCGATCAGAAAGGCAAGGCGAAACCAAAAGGCATTAATGCCGAAAAACTCGGCCAGCCCACCGCACACACCTGCAATCATACGATTACGGCGAGAACGTCGTAGCGCTTGTCGTTGAGTCCTCATTTGAACCTCCAAATTCAATTATGGTTATCCCGATATACGCACATTATTGACAATGGGTGCAATGCCGTTCCACTGAAATCTGGCAGCCAAGTCTAGCAAACATCATGTGTAGCGACCCATTCACCATCAACTTTGGGATGTTTGGCCTCTACTAACTTTCCAGTTTCGACCAACTTACCCACAGCTTTCTTTACAACTTCATTTCCCCAGCCAAACAATTTATTCACGTCGCGTAATTGCGCCGCACCTAGCATATCGAAATATAGCTCCAGCAATTTTCCTCGTGCCTGCGACTCCTTAATGGCTCGCGCCTGTTCGGAGAGATCAGGGTAATGACGCGTGACGACTTCGTAGATATGGGAATACTTCCATGCGCCGGCTTCGGCAACACCGACAGGCAAAATCTTGAAATCTCTTTGTAATTGCTCAAGTGCTTTGTTGAATTCAG
>Ga0209131_1000744_pt1 | contig 22936 bp, 25 predicted proteins | sample GraSoi_2013_40cm_FD_185826 | JGI IMG/M metagenome (GOLD analysis project Ga0209131, IMG submission 185826) | Grasslands soil microbial communities from the Angelo Coastal Reserve, California, USA - Sample 9_17_2013_40cm (SPAdes) (version 2) | ecosystem: Environmental > Terrestrial > Soil >... | reverse complement strand
GTTCCTGCAACACCCTCAGTAACGCAACTTGAGTGTCGGGCGATAGTTCGCCCACCTCGTCCAGGAAAATCGTTCCGCCGTCGGCAAGTTCGAAACGGCCAAGCCGCCTTTGAGTAGCTCCCGTAAAGGCGCCCTTCTCATGACCGAATAACTCCGAGAGGATCAGGTCGCGGGGGATAGCTGCACAGTTCACGCTAACGAACGCGCGGGAGCTCCGATTTGATCGTCGATGGATGGCTCGCGCCACAAGCTCTTTGCCTGTTCCCGTTTCACCCGTAATCAAAACTGTGGAATCAGTTGGCGCAACTTTGGAAATGCTCGAGAGAACGGTTTGCAAAGCTGGGGAGGTTCCGACAATCTCCTCAAACATCGAAGTCTCATCAATCTCTTCACGGAGAGCGGCGTTCTCTTGCTGCAGTTTATCCTCGTCTCTCTTGCGATCCTCGATGTCGGTACCTGCGATGTACCACCGAACGATCTGTCCCTGGTCGTCTCGGAGCGGGTTGTAACGAACCAAAAACCAACGATACGTTCCATCGCCGCCACGCAGGCGCTTCTCCATCTCCAACTCGTGGGCGGCGCCGCTGGCCAACGAACGCTCAAAATGTGCCTTGACCCTGTCAACGTCGTCCGGATGAATTTCATCTTTATGGTTTCCCTGACGCCACTCGTCGAGGCTGACGCCGTAATAGGCGAGCGCCACTCGATTCGCGTACAGCCGCTGGAGCTGGGGACCCAATACGCCGATGAGCTGTGGCGCGAAGTCCAGCATCTGACGGAGTTCTGCTTCCTGTACCCGGATCTTTTCTTCGGCTGTCTTGTGCTCGGTGATATCGGTCACCGCCCCGATAAACTCGCGATTACCGGATGCACTCTGTACAGCGTGAGCTATCGCCTGGACGTGCTTGACTCGCCCGTCGGCCAATAACAAGCGATACTCATGTTCGAAGTCAGTGCCAGTCTGGGATGCGCGATCGATGACCTGTTGTGCGAGGGCCCTGTCCTCAGGATGTACGCGCTGTACCACTGAATCCACTGTTGGCTTTATTGTGCTGTCGTACTCGAAGATGCGATAGGTTTCGTCTGACCAGACGATCTCTACTTCGTCCGGTTTCCATCCGAAGCTGCCCGTGTGACTCAGCCTTTGGGCCTCGGCGAGATAGGCCTCGCTTCGCCGGATCGCTTCTTCCGCAACTTTGCGTTCTGTGATATCCATTATCGCGCCGAGAACTTCCGCGTTGCCTGCGTCATCCCTATAGCAATGGGCCAGGTTGTAAATATGCTTTATCGAACCGTCCGGCATCAGCAACCGATGCTCATAGTCAAAGTCATCTCCTCCCAGCCCCGCGCGCTCAATGGCATCGGTGACAAGACCCACATCCTCGGGATGAACTCGCTGTAGAATCAATTCGGGCGTCGGTTTCGTCCCGGGTGCGTATCCATAAATCCGAGCCGATTCCTCGGACCAAAATATCCTCTTCGTACTGACTTCCATTCCGACGCTGCCGACGTGGCTCAGTCGTTGGGCTTCAGCCAGACAATGCTCGTTACGCCCCAGGGCTTCCTCGACGCGCTTTCGGTCTTCGATGTCTGTGACAACGCCATACCATTTGATGATGTTTCCATCCTCAGCTCGCAATGGAAGGCCGCGATCCAAATGCCATCGATATGCCCCGTCCGAGCGGCGAAAACGAACCTCGCTTTCATGAGGTTCGCCGGTCGCAATGGCCGCGCGCCATCGGGTTTCATGTGCCTGAAGATCATCGGGATGGATCGCTTCTCGCCACGCTGACCCGGCCGTTTGTGCCGGCGTCATGCCCGCGTACTCCACGAATCGGCCGTTTACGTGAGTATTAGACCCATCAGGTAGCGCAACCCACACGATAGCCGGAATAGTATCGAGGATGTCTCGAAGCACTTGCTCGGCCCGCTTCCGTTCTTCAATGTCGAGATTAACCCCAATCCAATACAGAAGGGTTCCGTTCGCATCCCGGACAGGGTCCGCACGACTGAGGAACCATCGATACCCGCCTTCGGCGTTACGAACTCGAAAAGTCCCCTCAGCGGCGCAGCCAGTGCTTAAGGAAGTTGACCACACCTTACGTGAATCTTCGTGATCGTCCGGATGCAATAAAGCGATGTGATAATCCCACTCTGCGCCAGTATCGATGCCGAAACGGAGAGGATGGTCTTTCGGTAGTCCAAGGTAATCTGCGGTTCGTTCATTCACGAACGTAAGGGCGCCTGATGGGACGGCGTACCACGTATGCGCCGGAATCAGACTAAGAGCGAGCTGTAATTCTGGGCCAAGCGGTAGGCGCTTCTGAGCGACGCTATCGAAGTGATCAGATGAGCCAACCGTCAGCGGGTCAAGACTCACCGCCGAGGCTCCAGTTTGATGATTGAGGGCGTCGTCTTTCAAAACCCCGATCTGCACCTCCTTCGATTGATTACGCTTCTTGATAACTCGTTTGCATCGCTACGCCGCCGCGCTGCGAAACGACCGGTCGTAGCGGTAGTCTAACACCATAAGTAGGTGTTCCCGAGGGTCGGCCAGCAGTGAGTTACCCTGCTGACAGATCAGCCGCGTGGTAGTGCTCGGACCCTTGCAACACACTGCAGTGAAGCCGGATCAGAATGAAATATCACATCAATACAGCGGACCTTTCAATCAGTACGGAGTCTCCAAACTCATGTGTAAGATAGTCGCCTTCGTTCAGCTCTTTGCTAGCACGCTCGAGCGTTGCATCATCTAGAAAAGCCCGCAGTAGTTCGTAGTGACTCGTTCCGGCCTCGTGCGTGCCGGAAAGAATTGTGTCAACTACACGCAGATGACTTGATGGACCAATGCGCTGTGTCGCAACCCCCTCTCCCGCGCGCACGTGGCCGTCTTGAGTGGCAGCGTGCTCCAGCGCGCGTACCACGGTTGTTCCCACAGCAACCACGCGCCCGCCGCTTTCTCGGGTGCGCTGAATCGCGTGCGCAGTTACTTCGGGGATGCGATATGGTTCTTCCAAGGGAAGCAAACGATCGAGCTCAGCGTCACCGGTTGAAGAGATACCGGCAGCGTGGGTGATCGTCTCAAAGTCTATCCCTCGCTCTCGCATTTGGGAGAGCGCATGCCAATCGAGTGCGAAGCCTGCCGACGGCGGTTCGAAGGCAACAGGTGGTCCAGCGATTCGCGTCCATACGTCCCAGAGCGCGAGCGGTGAGGCAACGTGAGAGTACTGGATCGGCCTTCCATGATGGGCCAAGCCTGCCCAAACATAATCAGGAGAACCCTCAAAGCGAAGCAATACGAGGCGTCGGTGACCGAGAAGTTTCTCAATTGTTGCGCGCAGTGGTCCAAGAATGATTAAGTCACCGGCATCAAGGTTCGGCGGACGAAGGCGATCTTCTGTGCGTGTATGAAAATCTCCAGCCCCGAAAACAACGGCGCTGAAACGGTTTATGTCTTCGGCATGAATAGATGGCCGCGCTGCGAGTCGCACCTCGATCGAGTCTCCGGTCGCAAGGTGAATTCCCTGCAGACTTGCGGGCATGGTCGCGGCGTCGTTGGCGACTACCAGGTCACCGGCGTGCAAGTATTCAACTAACGAAGTACGCAAAATGTGATCGAATTTTCCATTACTATCCACGATCAGAAGCCTTGCGTTAGCCGGACGCTGAATAGGTTGAGTTGCGGCAATCATCGAATTGCTCCTTAGAAACTGGAAACGCTTGTCGGCACGGCCAGCGACTCAGCAATAGCGTCTAGCAGTTCGCGAGCAGCGTCTTCAGGTCGTTTGAGGGTTGCAGGGTCTGAGTCAGGAATGGCCGCCGCGTGCATCGGCGTGTCCATGTCGCCCGGATCAAGCGACAGAAAGTGGACGTTGTCGCTCGCGTGTTCCTCTCCCCAGATCCGCGTCAGGTGATGAAGCGCGGCCTTGCTCGATCCATAGGCACCCCAACCCGGATAAGGATTGACGGCGGCGTCGCTCGAAATGTTTATCACCGCTGCACCGCGTCCTTCACGCGCTGATGCAGCCAGTGCTCCCATCAATGCTTTCGTCAGTCGAAACGGACCGATGAGGTTCGTTTCGAACGCCCGAACGAGGTCTTCACATTCCGTGTCGGAAAGCATTTGGAGGGGAACTGGTCCGAGGTCGGACGCGTTGTTGATGAGCACATCCAGGCCACCCAATTCACCGGTGATCTGCATTGCTATTGGATAGATGTGGTCTTTCCTCGAGACATCGCCAACGATCCCATGCGCGCCTGCATTCTCTGTCGCGACTTGTTCGACCCGCTCAGCAGTGCGGGCCACAAATGCGACCAGCGCACCACGCGCCAGGGATTCACGAACCAGTGCCAGCCCTAATCCGGAAGTGCCGCCTGTGATGGCGATACGAACACCTCTTAAATTGTTCATCGCTTCATTAGGATTCGCCATTACTATCACCCGTACTTTCTAAAGAACTTCCTTTATTAAGTCGAAGCTTACCACCCCGCCTTGACTTTGTAAAGTAAAGTCTTTAGAAAGAGGGTATGGCCACCCATTCTCGTCAGCAAGGCGAGCGCAAGACGCGCCGAGCAATAGTCAAAATCCTGAAGACGCAGGGCCCGCTCGACTCGGCCCAGCTTGCCGATCAGTTGGGATTGACGGCCATGGCTGTGCGTCAACATCTCTATGCCTTGCAGAGTGAGGGGCATGTCGAAGCGGAGGAGCGACCGGTTCCCATCGGTCGTCCCGCGAAGCACTGGCGACTGACTCGCGAGGCCGATCAACTTTTCCCGGAAGCCTATGCCGAGTTGAACGTGTCGCTCATTCAAGCTCTGCGAGATACGTTTGGTGAAGAAGGGCTGGGCCAGGTTCTCGTTTCGCGGTGTGCTCAACAGCGACAGGACTACGCGAAACGAATTCGCGGAAGTGCCCCGCTGGATAAAAAGCTCAAGGAGTTGGCGCGAGTGCGCACTGAGGAAGGCTATATGGCCGAGGTAAGACGTGAGAAAGATGGCAGCTATCTATTAGTCGAGAATCACTGTCCAATTTGCGCGGCCGCCAACGCCTGTCAGGGCTTCTGCTCAACGGAACTCGATCTGTTTCGCTCCGTACTCGGACGGGGAGTCGCTGTAGAACGCGTGGAACACATAGTCGCAGGAGACAGGCGTTGTGCCTACCGGATTACACCTACGACTGCTAAACGTGGTCAGGGTAACGCCTGATGAGTTTCACAAATTTGTAAGACCGGGAGGACGATTGCGTAATGGTTTGGGCAGGGCGGGCGTGAAATTCTCCCCCGGGTTGATAAATTGATCGCGTTCGAGGCTGTACTGCTTGTCGTAGAGTTGCCGGTATCTTCCGCCAGCCTCTAACAGAGCCTCATGCGTACCTCGCTCGACAATTTCTCCACCTTCGAGAACCAGGATCTGATCACGCTTCGGATTGTGGAGAGCCGTGCGCGATAACAAAGGTTGTGCGCCCCGTCTCTTTTGGATGTCGTTTCCTGAAATGACCAATACGTGACCAATTTTTTCGGGCTTCAAGGCATCTTTATTGCTCAGCACTAAACAGCAATAGTCCTCCGCGTGCGCGCGGAGGTCGGCTGACCATGCTTGAAGTTGAGCCAGAAGTAGCTTCCAAGATTCAGGCGCGAGCACGAGAGCGCGGCGTTTCGGTAGACGTGCATTTGCGTGAACTAATCGATCAGACAGGAACTGAGCCCGAAAGAAGGAACTGTCTCAGCTCGAAAGAGCGGATTCGCTTGTTGCGAAAACGGGCGGCGGGCCACACCGTTCGCACGGCGACTCTTTCTGAAAATGCGATTAGTCGTGCAGACATATACGAAGAGCGTGGTTAGCATTCTTTAGGAAGTAAGAAATGACGAGGCGACTTGGCGTTCGCCTCAGGCGGGCCGGCACACCAAGTCTCTGCTTCATATAATTAGGAGAACAACTAAGACCGATGTACCGGCGAATTGCGGGACCATTCGCTTACTGCGCTTCCTGCGCCAGCCGCGCGAACTCATGCAATTCAACCGCGTTTAGATCGGATATGGCCCAATAAGTCATGCCTGAGTTGGTCCAATGCAGCAGGTTATATCCCTGACGTTTCGTAGCGACTTCGGTAGCATTGCTTTGTTCAGCCGGCCAGATATACAAATTGATGTAATGCTTCTGCCGCTGGTGGATCAGCGCGGCGACAGCTCTGTTATTTAGGTACTCGAGTCTGCCGCCGACAAGAGGAAATCCCTGACTGGAGAAATCCTTGACCGGTGGCGCAAAATCCAGTTTGCCATCGAACCATGGTTTTACTGTGTGCTGATCGGAAGAGATCACATCCGTGCGATGACTCTCCAACTGCAAAGAGCGAACGTGATTGGAGACGATCTCCTGTGCCAGAAGCTCATCCGTCGGAGGACGAAGACCTGGGAGCGTGCGCCAGATCACGAGAGCCATCAAGAGTACAAGGGTCGCTACAACTCCAATTGGAAGCCAACGCCAGCCAAACGAGCGGCGGCCGAGTTCAGACTTTGCCTCGCGTCGCAAGGAAGAGCGAATGCGCTTTTCCAACCTCGCTGGAGCGGGATGATAGAGCGAGCTGTCTTTGAAAGCGGAGCGCAGTGCTGTCTGATTGCGATAGGCACTGGCGCAGACCTGGCATTCCTGCAGGTGCTGCTCGACCTCCAAACTTCCGGCCAGATCCAGCTCGCCATCTACGTATGCGTGAATAAACTCCTGTGTTGTCTGACAACTCAACTTAAGACCTCCGTTTGCGCGTGACCCACAAGAATGTGTTGTAGTCGCTTACGGGCGCGCGCCAGACGAGACATCACCGTGCCGAGCGGAAGATCCGCTACCGCCGCAATCTGCTTGTAAGACATTTCATCCAGTTCGCGCAGCACCAACACCTCACGAAATTCCAACGGCAATTCTTCCACAGCTTGTCTCAGAGTTTGGGCATCGGCCTTTTGCAACAAGAGTTCCTCCGGATTCAAATCATCGCCCTCAACTTCGCGCGGTTCATCATCCAGCGGCATATTCAATTCCGGCGAGCGATTGCGCTGCATCCACGTGTAACTCGTATTACGGACGATCTCCAGCAGCCAGGCGCGCCCATTCTCCCCATGAAATCCGCCGAAGAACCTGAACGCGCGCAGATAGGCCTCCTGCACCACATCTTCGGCATCCGCGTCATTGCGCGTCAGCCAGCGCGCCAGGTTAAAGGCGGCGTCGAGGTGCGGCAAGACTGCTGTCTCAAAACTGGCGAGTTTGTTTTGCCGTTGCAATCTATCTTCCTGCTTACTTCACATCATCAACTCTAAGACCGATTTTCGCTCTCTTTTATTCCCGCCATCGATCAATTGTTTTATTCGGGAATATTGCTCATGGAAAACCAGTCTACGCCATCCGCGGAAAATTCCGTCAAGCTTATAAGCACTCACATTTACTCTCACGCAGTATTTGATCGAAGGACCTCGGGAATATTTCCGAAGCTCGTTCGGTAATGGCTAATAGTGGATGCTTCGAGAGTCGGTACTTTTAGTTTGGGAGGATACGAATGAGCAAGTTTGACAGGCGCGGCTTCATAAAACTGGCTGGTTTGGGCGGTGGAATCGTTTTCGTTTCAAGTCTGGGCCACGGCCTGGGTCTTAACGCCCTAGGCTCGATACTGGATCATGCAAATGGAAAAGTTGAAAACGACTTTTACTTCGTCCAACTTTCGGATACCCACTGGGGCTTTGCCGGCCCAAAGGTGAATCCTGATGCGGAGGGCACCCTAAAGAAAGCGGTGCAAGCCGTGAACAGTTTGGAAGAACAGCCGGACTTCATAGTCTTTACCGGCGATCTCACTCACACCACCGACGACGTGCAAGTTCGCAAAGACCGCATGTCGCAGTTCAAAGACATTGTCGGCGCACTGAAAGTCCCAACGGTTCACTTTATGGCGGGCGAACACGACGCTTCGCTTGATCGTGGCGACGCCTACCAGCAGGCATTCGGCAAACTCAATTACACCTTCGATCACAAGGGTGTGCATTTCATTGTCGTTGATAACGTCTCGGATCCGGGAGCCATCGTTGGTGAATCACAACTCAACTGGCTCAAAGCCGACTTGAAGCAACAAAAAGCCGATGCGCGCATCGTCGTGTTGACCCACAGACCGCTGTTCGATTTGTACCCCGATTGGGACTGGTCAACGAAGGACGGCTCCGCGGTAATCGATGCCTTAATGCCGCACAAGAATGTAACCGTGTTCTACGGGCACATTCACCAGGAGAACCATCACATGACGGGTCACATCGCCCATCACTCGGCCAAGTCTTTAATGTTTCCGTTGCCGGCGCCGGGTTCAGTGCCAAAGAAGTCGCCCGTACCGTGGGATGCGAGTGCGCCCTACAAAGGTCTGGGCCTGAGGAGTATCGAAGCTGAACTCAAGCAAGCGAAGTATGAAATCAAAGAACTCAACGTTACTGGAGCGTGAACCGATGAATCATAAAAAGAGAATTCTAATAACCGGAACGCTGTTGGTGAGCGCAATTCTGTCGGGCTTATTAATTCATAGCAGAGCGGAAGCGGTGCCGGCAGAGAGAGTAATTCACATCACGGCGAAGAAGTTCGACTTCAGCCCTGACTCAATTACCTTGAAAAAGGGCGAACCTGTTGTGTTCGAAATCTCTTCCGCTGATCGCGAACATGGATTTAACCTGCGAGCCTTCGGTGTTCGCACCAACGTGTCCTCTGGGAAAGTTAGCAGGATTCGATTCACGCCGGACAAGACAGGCAAGTTCACCTTCTCATGCGACGTGTTCTGTGGCGATGGCCATGAGGAGATGACGGGCACAGTGATCGTGACTGAGTGACTCTGGTTAACAATTCCAACGTCCATAAAAAGCGCACAGGCCGAAGTGGGGTCGGTCTTGGCAAGAAGAATAGTGGATGTTGTTGATCGGCGCGCGGGCTGGAGATATGAGGAGGCGGGGCTTCTCCGACTCGCGCGTCGAATCATTCGCTGAGTTCACCTGTTGGCATTAGAAGCGCATTGGACACCCAAGATAACCAAGATAACCGAGCGGACGAGGAGAGCTGTGAGAAAAGTTTTGTTAGGTGCGGGCTTGACGCTGCCGTTGCTCCTGTTGTCAGCGCTTGTAGTAGCTAGGCTCGGTTTGATGCCGGTAAGCGCTGACGGAACTCATTCACGCCTTGAAGCTTGGATCATGCCCGCGGTGCTCCACGCTTCAATTGCCCGTCGTGCCTCTCAAGAGAGCAATCCTGTACCCCTCAATGAAGACAACCTGAAGGCCGGAGTCGATACGTACAAAACGATGTGCGCAAGATGCCACAGCAGCCCTGAGCGCCAGGCGAGTGTTTATGGACAATCGTTTTATCCGCCCGCGCCACAACTTCCCGATGGAATGTCCCAATACACCGATGGGCAACTCTTCTGGCTCATAAAGCATGGAACAAGGAATACGGGCATGCCAGCCTGGGGAGGTATGCTTTCAGACCAGGAGATCTGGCAGATCGTAAGTCTACTTAAGAACTCACAGGATCTACCTGCCTCGGTCGAGGCCGAGTGGAGGGCACCAAGAACAAAGCCTGCTCGATAGCCTCAGCCTTACGTCGATTTCACGCCTGGGCCGTCGTCACGGTGTTTGCCTATTTCTTGATGGCGTCAGCTCGTACTGATTTTTTTCGTTCTAACGCTTCTACCTGAGCCACAAATCTCTGCAGCAAAGGCGACGAATTGTCCTTTTTCCAAATTAGGTTGAATGGGAGCCGGACATACATATCAACGGTTTCTAGAAACGCCTCGGCCCCGTATTCGCCATTTTCCCGGCCGCGTATTGCACTCGAAGCTAAACGAGGTGCTTCATCAAGACTTTGGGGACTGCTCCGCGCTCGCCGACGTGCTCTCTCACCAAGACGCTGCCGTCTTTTGCCTGGGCACGTATACAGGGTCGGTGGCGGACGCGGAACTTCGCACAATAACTGCAGGTTATACAATCGAGTTCGCACGAGTTCTTCGCACGAGCAGCCCGACCGCGGCTTTCTCATTCTTGAGCGGGAGTGGAGCGGATCCGACGGGACGCAGTCGAATGGCTTTCGCACGATATAAGGGAGAGGCCGAGAAAGCCCTACTTGCCTCGGGTTTTCCCTGCGTTTATATCTTCAGACCCGCGTATATCTATCCTGTGCAGCCCCGCAAGGAACCGAATTTGAGCTATCGCCTTTTGCGCGCGATCTACCCGGCTTTTAGTGTGCTGTTTCCCAATCAGGTCATTCGGGCCGACGACTTGGCCCGGGCAATGTTGGACGTCGTCGTCCGCGTTGGGCAAGAACCGCGAAGCGTTGTTCTTGAGAACCGTGACATCAGAGCAATCGTTAAATCGGTTCATCCCAAATCGAATGATTGAATGCGCTTCCACCTGAGCCTCTTCGATTCGTCACGTTGCTGTCGATATGCACATCTTTCCGCGTAATGAGGCGCCAAGTGGCTGTGGTGAGGCCTCCTGCATCCGAGATCTCACCCGCAGTCGTCAAGGCACTTTACCATCCGACTGGCAAGCGGTATCGTTCGCTCCTATTAGTTGAACTCTCTAAAGCGAAACTGCATCAGCAGTTCGAACAAGGCATCTCGCTTGTCTGCCATTAAGCTACAATGATCGATAAGCACACCATCGCGCTGATCAGCATCATTGGTTGTTCGCTGGATCTGCTCGGAACGTTATATCTCGCATATGATCTTCTAGGCGGCGAACACGGTCCGCTGCGAACGTTGACCAGAGCTATCACGTATGGCGTGCTGTTCGGCATAGGCTATGGACTCGGTCTAGGGGCGGTCTTTGGTCTAGCGGCGGGAGTCACGGCAGGTATCACTCTAGGCTGGGAGTTTTCGCGGGCGGCGAAGCACCAACCAAAACCAAGTTTCTGGCACGACGTGGCTATGAGTGGGATTCGCGCAGTTGGTTATGGGCTCGGGGTTTCCTACGTCTATGGCCCCAGATTTGGAATCGTATTCGGCATATTGAGCACAGCTGGTCAAGTCTTCGCATATCGCATTGGAATGCGACCCACCATTGATTACCAGCCAGTCGCTCGTCCCCGTTTGACTAGAAATCAAGGCCTAGGTGCAATCAATCGAACGATTGGTTACCTAGTTGCAGGATACTTGAGCGCGCTGGCTGCCGGGCAAAGGGCGAACTCATTCAGCGTCGCACTCCGGGTGGGATTGACTATCGGATTAGTGGTCGCAGTCTTGAGTGCATTTACTTCCTTCATCGAATGGGGCTCCGATCATGTCCCCCAAAAATCCATGGGCGTCTTCGGTGTGGCGTTAATACTGGTCGGCTTTTCGCTCCAGTCGTTCCAGTATTGGGCGACGCTGTTCGATTGGAGCCTGCGCTAATGATTCAATCAGACAGTTTCGAATGAGAATCAATTGCTACTCCTTTGGACAATGGCGGGTGCGTTGGGCAGTGCGGCTTTCGTCTATCTACTCGTTAATCGCGTTCTATCTGCTCCCCGGTATACCGGTCGAACCACAGATCACTTTGATGGCCGGAAGTTTCACAATCTTGAAGGTCCCGAACGCCGGGGGTTTCTCGATTTTTTGCGTTGGCAATTCACCGGCAGACGTGGTGTGTGGAACAAATGGAATGACTCTGAGCCCGGCGCGCCACCGCCCATGCGTGTAGACGGAGAGAAGTTAAGGATAACGTTTGTCAACCACGCGACGGTATTGATTCAAACCGGTACCCTGAACATCCTGACCGATCCTATCTGGTCTGATCGCGCCAGTCCGTTTACCTGGGTTGGTCCAAAGAGACATCGCTCACCCGGCCTGCGCTTCGAAGACCTTCCACCAATCGATGTCGTACTCTTGAGTCACAACACTACGATCATTTGGATATAGCAACGCTTATCAGGCTGAATAAGGGGCACCAACCTCGCTTCGTTAGCGCGTTGGGCAATCGTGCGCTGCTTCAAAAGCATGGAATAACCGATGCGATAGAACTTGATTGGTGGGAAAAGACTGACCTGTCGGATCAAGGGAGTGTGACTTGTGTCCCGGCTCAACATTTCTCCGGCCGCAGCCTGAGCGACATTGACTGCACACTCTGGTGCGGGTTCGTGATTCAAGCTACTGCGGGAAACATTTATTTTGCGGGCGATACGGCCATGGGCGTCCACTTCAAAGAGATCAAGAAGCGGTTTGACAGATTGCGTCTGACCTTATTGCCAATTGGCGCTTACCTACCCGGATGGTTCATGCACCCCGTTCATTTATCACCTGCCGAGGCCGTCAAAGTCCATCAGTTGTTGAGACCGAATGTCAGCGTCGCGATCCACTTCGGCACCTTTGCGCTTGCCGATGATGGAGAAGCGGAGCCGGTGCGCGAACTTCGCGAGGCTTTGGGCAATCAGAGCTCGAATTTTTGGATCCTAGAGCACGGTGAAGGGCGTTACGTTGATTAGGTCGAGAGGACGCGAGCCATGTCCTTCAGCATATCGACCTTGCTGACCCCTCACCTTCATGACGTCTTTGGTGAAAACGACACCGCGCATAGGCGAGCCCGAGGATCCAGCGACAAACCACTTTGACAGCAGTCGCCCCGTTTTAGATGATGGCACCTGTTCTATTCTCGGTGATCGGGCAAAGGCGCAGCACACTACGTCGCGGAGAACATTATGAAGATTCTATTCAACACTGCTTTGATAATTGCCGCCATCACTTCTTTGGCCTATGCACAGGAAGGACAAGCGCGGTTGTCGCCATCGGAGATCAATTCACTCGCAAGCTATCGGGAAGCTTATCCAGTTTTGGTCCGAGAAGTTCTCCGGCACCCGTGTCCACGAGGATTAACCTATTATCCAGCTGAATAAGGTAAGCATTCATCGAGGCTTCGACAGAATTTGGTTTGATATATTCCCTGGTCAAGAGACTTTCCACTTCACCTGGTTTTGTATTTGTCAGAAGCGAAAGAAAGTCAACGCCGATAGTTCCGTCGGTAAGAGCAATGACGTCAATTTTCCCAATCTTCATCCGGTAATATCCGGCCTGACTCTTATCGAGTTTTGATCCCTGCGAAATTCTTACATCCGGCGGAAGGTTTCTATCTTGAGCCGATGCAAAAGGTGCGACACTCAGAATCAAGAGAATTAGGTATTTGGCGCAAGAGGATCGGAAGTTCAGTGACACGTTGATTCTCCTAAGCGAATAAATATTCCTGAAATGAAATGCGCACGCACTTTCGAACGAACTACAATGTCCGGGTTGAATTCTCCGCGAGAATTTTATTCACATCTGAACCGCTCTTTGGCGATCCAGTCCCGTATATAGCGGCAACAATGGACGACAGAGATGCCTTCGGTTTCACATGTTGCGAGGAAGCGAATGACATCCAAATCGACCAGGCTCACTTCGTTCAAGTCGAGCTCGACGCTCGTCCCCCCGGCCTTTATTTGCGCTTTCACTTCTTCTATATGCTCCCGTCGCATGCGGCCGATCAGCCTTAGCGTCGTCGTCTGTCCATCCGAATCTCTTTCGATTCTTAAAGTCACGTTCGTTTTCTCTGAAGTCGAGCATGAGTGAACATTGCACGCTGAGTGCCATCTTCAATTTCCTTGAATCACAGGGGTTTTCGCCTAACTCGCGGCCAATCCTTCGGCATTTGCTGAAAACTGAGCCTGACGCAGAGTCTGGTTCCTCTTCAAAGCTCGCGCTCGCTTGAACGGGGCATGGAGATGCGAGAAGCTATGAGTAAGACGAAATATTGGGAAAATCATGAAGGCACGGGAAGCTCTTCGCCAGTCAATGTTGACAGAGGCAGAAATGGTGGATGCGTCTAACAAACTCGGACTCATGCCGGGAGAGAAACAGAATTTCTCGCAGCAGGATCTCCGGCAAGCGCTGCAAGAATCGAGGGACTCAGAGGCGCGGCTCCGAAAAATCATTGACACGATTCCAGCGCTCGCGTGGTGCAACTTGTCGGATGGCTCCAACGACTTTGTTAACCGGCGATGGTCTGACTACACGGGTCTGTCTCAAGAAGAGGTGAAGCAAGTGGGGTGTAAAGTCGCGATTCACCCCGAAGACCTGCCCAAGTGGCTGGACCAGTGGCGGACGCTGTTAGCTTCCGGAGCAGGAGGCGAGATCGAAGCGCGGCTTCGTCGCCACGACGGGGCCTACCGCTGGTTTCTCATCCGAGTAGAACCGTTGCAGGAAGAGTCCGGCGAGATTCTCCGATGGTATGGAACCAACACCGATATCGAGGACCGAAAGCGCACGGAAGAGAAGCTACGCGAGGACGAGCGTGAGATTCGCCGGATTACCGACGCCATCCCGCAAACAATCATGGTCCTAAATCCAAGCGGCGTGCCGATCTATGCGAACCAGGCGCTCCTCGACTACATCGGGCTCACCCTAGACGACGTGATCGCTTCGGACTTTCGTGCGCGCGTCTTCCATCCCGAAGACCTCGAGCGGCTGCACGACGAGCGGGAAGCGGCGCTGTTACGGGGCCTGCCGTTTGAAATCGAACAACGGGCGCTGCGGAAGGACGGCCGGTATCGTTGGTTTCTTATTCAATTCAACCCGCTGCGGGATGAACACGGAGAAACCATCCGCTGGTATGCAACCGGCACCGACATTGACGACCGCAAACGCAACGAGGAACGGACCCAAAACGAGAATCTCGTGTTGCGCGAAGAAATCGACCGTTCTTCGATGTTCGAAGAGATCGTGGGATCTTCCGAGCCGCTTCGCCTCGTGTTGTCGCAAGTGGCAAAGGTGGCGCCAACTGATTCTACCGTCCTCATACTGGGCGAAACCGGAACTGGAAAAGAACTGATCGCCCGCGCCATACATAAACGCTCCAATCGCTCGGGCCGAGCTTTTATTCGGGTAAATTGTGCCGCCATACCGCCTTCGCTGATCGCATCCGAACTGTTTGGGCACGAGAAAGGAGCGTTCACCGGTGCCACGCAACGGCGGGTGGGACGCTTTGAATCGGCTGATAGCGGAACCATATTCCTGGACGAAGTGGGTGACCTCCCGCCCGAGACCCAGATTGCTTTGTTGCGAGTTCTCCAGGAGCGGGAATTCGAACGAGTCGGTGGCATTCGGACAGTTCCCGTAGACGTACGGGTACTCGCCGCTACAAATGCGGACTTGAGTGCAGCCGTAGCTGAAGGCGCCTTCCGGCAGGACTTGTTCTACCGCCTCAATGTTTTTCCGATTCAAATCCCGGCACTGCGTGAGCGTGTCGACGACATTCCCTTGCTGGTCGAATACCTGATCGATCGTTACGCGCAAGCAGCCGGCAAAAAGTTTCGAAACATAAACAAGGGAACGCTGGATCTGTTCCAGCATTACGACTGGCCGGGCAACGTTCGCGAGTTGCAGAATGTAATCGAACGCGCCGTGATTCTGAGCGATGGGGAAACCTTTTCTGTAGATGAAACCTGGCTAACGCCAATCGCTCCGCAAACCGCCGCGTTGAGTGTTCCGCTCGTCGCGAATCTTATAGATCATGAAAGAGAAATGATCGAGGCCGCATTGCGAGAGGCTGAGGGACTCGTCTCCGGCCCGACCGGCGCCGCCACCAAGCTCGGCATTCCCAGACAGACGCTCGAATCAAAGATCAGGAAACTGGGGATTAACCGCCACCGCTTCAAGACTTCATAGTTTCTCTCCTTAGTTCACTGAGTCCATCGCGTCCTTTACTTATCTCACGGCCTCTTCGACTGCAAGCAAATAGCCTAGCAACACAGGAATGGTTACCCCGACTATTGCAAGCCGAAGTTTCGGCAAACGCCGAAAAAGCAGCCCGGAGCCAAAGCGTAAAGACCTGTGATTCAGGGAAATTCCAAGTGGCACTCAGCGTGCACTCGCTCAATTAGACCAAAACGAAAATGACGTTAAGGATCGAGAAGGAGATCTCATGAAGAGCGAGCTTGTTATTAGGAGTAGAAACGTGCTCAAGATAAATGCGCTGCGCTGGGCCGCCGCTCTCCTGGTAGCGCTAGCCGGCTTTGTCGCCGCTCCGAACGCAGCTGTGACTCAAGCACCGCAACATCATGATCAGGTGCCTGGCTTCTACCGACAGAAAGTCGGCGACCTCGAAGTGACGGCCCTATTCGATGGTCACGGCGTATTCGATCCGCACTGGCTGAACGGAACGAAGGCGACGATGGATGGTGTTGTAGAGGCACTGCACGAGGATCCGCGCCTGCTGGATGTTTCTGATGAGGGCTTCCTGGTCAACACTGGCAACCAACTAATCCTCGTCGATGCGGGTGCCGGCACTTGGTGGGGTGGAGGAGTACTCGGGCGCTTGCTGGGGAGCCTCCGCAGCGCGGGCTACACGCCGGAAGAAGTCGACCTCGTTTTGGTCACGCACCTCCATTCCGATCACGTCGGCGGCCTGACCACTGACGACGGAAAGCGCGTCTTTCCAAAGGCCGATGTTTACATCGCGAAGGCCGAAAGCGACTTTTGGTTGTCGCCGGAAATCGCTGCTAAGGCGCCGAAGGATGCGCAACCGTTCTTCCGGAGTGCGCAAGCCATCGCAGCGCCGTACATCAAGGCCGATAAGTGGCACACGTTTACTGGCTCCGAGCCAATCGTCGACGGCATGCAACTCGTCCCGCTGCCTGGTCATACACCGGGACATACCGGCTACGAATTTTCGTCCAAGGGACAAAAGATCCTGTTTTGGGGCGACATCGTCCACGCACAGCGCGTCCAGCTGCAGCATCCCGAGGTCACCGCGGTTTTCGATATCGACCAGAATGCGGCTGCGGCGATGCGGCTTCAATTGCTGCCCAGGCTCGCGCGCGAGCATGTTTTGATCGCGGGGCCGCATATGCCATTTCCTGCCCTGGGTAGTTTGCGAAAGGAGGGGAATGGGTACAGCTGGGTGCCGGTGGTATTTACCGATCGGTGGGACGACAAATAGTAACTATCATGGGTGAAATCAAGATAGGAGATTTATGGAGCCGGCAAGAAAAGAGAGTTTTCAGGGAAAGTTACGATTTAGATTTGTGAGAGGTCTTGCTGTTTGTTCAGCGGTGACCAGTCTCTTATTTCTGATTCCGGGTCCATCTGTTTTTGCGGGTGGTCAGCACGGTTTTGCAATCAAGGTGTTCACCTCCCCCGACGATCAGTTTTGGACTAACTCCGTCATCATCGAGGGAACACATGAAGTGATGTTGGTGGATGCGCAGTTAACAAGAACCAATGCTGAAAGAGTACTGCACGAAATCAAAGAGACTAAAAAGCCACTGTCTATTATCTATATTACCCATGAGCACGCCGATCACTTTCTTGGTTTGGAGGTTTTTAGAGACGCATATCCGAGAGTGCGGATTATTGCGAATTCTGCGGTAGTAGATCGAATCAAGAAGGTCTATCAAGAGAAAATAGATAAATGGAAAACGGTCTTGGACTCAGGTGCAACCTCTCACGTAGTTGCCATCGAAAAACTCGACAGCGACTTTATTAGATTTGAGAGCTCAAAAATAGAGGTCCTTACAAACATCCAAGGCGACACCGATGAAAACACGATGCTTTGGATTCCTGAACAGAGAATCCTCATTACCGGCGATGTCTTGTTCAATAACATGCACGTCTACACCGCAGAAACGGACAGTAAGGCTAGAGAGAAATGGTTGAACTCATTACAGAAAATCAGAGAATTGAAACCTTCGGTTGTTATCCCTGGACATAGCAAGGTTGGAGCTCCCCTTGATGCGACTACTGCCGTAGATTTTACCGAAAAGTATTTATTAGTTTTTGAAGAAGAACTCAAGAGAGCCAAAGACCCCGATGGCCTTATTGAGACCATGAAGGAAAGATTCCCATCCGCCGGCCTTCTCTTGGCAATCGAACGGGGCGCGAAGGCCAATGTTAAGCCCTGATAAGTAAACTGGCGATTGGTAGACCGCGCCTTCATGGCGGGATGCGAAGGCTCGAATCAATCACTGCGGGATGGATGCCAATGAAGAAGTACAAGATCGCTGTTCTGGACGATTATCAAAATGCGGCGCTTGTGAGTGCCGACTGGTCGGGGCTCCGCGATCGAGCGGACATCGCTGTATTTCAGGACCACCTCGCCGATCCGGAGGCCGTGATTGAGCGGTTGCTGCCTTTTGACGTCGTTTGTGTCATGCGCGAGCGGTCCCCGCTACCCCGCAACGTCATTGAGCGCCTTCCCAATCTCAAGCTTATTGCCTCGACAGGACCTGGAAATGCGTCGATCGATATCGAGGCCGTAGGCGATCATGGGATCGCAGTGGTTCACACGGGATATAGCTCGGACCCCGCGATCGAATTTACCTGGGCGCTGATCTTGGCCTCCGCGCGACATATCGTTGCGGAGAGCAACTCCGTCCGATCCGGCGGCTGGCAGCAAACAGTGGGCACAGATCTCCGTGGAAAGACCCTGGGCGTTCTGGGACTTGGACGGATTGGATCACAGGTCGCGCGGGTCGGGAGCGCTTTTGGCATGAATCTGATTGCCTGGAGCCAGAACATGACGCCCGAAGCCGCCAATGCGGCGGGCGCAATCCTGGTTTCCAAGAACCAGCTGTTCGAGCAGGCCGACATCCTGACGATCCATTTGGTGTTGAGCAGCCGTACGCGCGGCCTGGTAGGGGCCGCGGAGCTGGAGAGAATGAAGCCAACTGCCTGGTTGATCAATGCGTCGCGCGGGCCGATCGTCGAAGAGCAAGCTTTGATCAGCGTGTTGAAGAACAAGCAAATCGCCGGCGCAGCGATCGATGTATTCGACATTGAGCCGCTGCCTTCGTCTCACCCCTTCCGGACGCTGGACAACGTCTTGGCAACGCCTCATATCGGCTACGTGTCGGATGGTCTTTACAAGACGTTCTACGAGGATACCGTCTCGAATATTTGGAGGTGGCTCGACGCCCAAATGGGAGGGGATGTTTGACAGGAGATCTAGCTATGGAAAACGAAGGCTCTTACGCAGCTCTCGGGCTGAAGGCATGGAAGGCGCACATCGAACGAGCGGACAAGCTTTTTGGAAGTCTCTCATCCGAGGAGGTCCAGCGGGAAATTGCGCCGGGCAAAAACAGGTTGCTTTATTTGTGGGGACATCTCACAGCCATACACGACGCGATGCTGCCACTGTTGGGAATTGGAGAACGGCTTTATGCCGAGTTTGACGTCGCCTTCGTCTCCAATCCCGACAAGTCACAAGCCAACATTCCTTCGCACAATGAGGTTCGCCAGGCATGGAACGTCGTCAATGCCGAATTGTGGAAGGGGTTTGAAAAAATGTCGTGGTCCGACTGGGTCCAGCGGCACACTGCCGTATCGGAAGAAGATTTCGCCAAAGACACTTCGCGCAATCGCTTCGCAATCCTGCTGAGCCGCACGAACCATCTGTCGTACCACCTGGGCCAGGCGGTGCTCGGACTCAAGTAATCGAGTGTGAAGGATCGGAGCTGGAGATTCCAGGTCATCAATAACGGAGAAAGACAATGACCAAAAAGCTCGAAGGCAAGACGGCCGTCATCACCGGCGGAACAGAGGGGATTGGATTGGCTACGGCAAAGCTCTTCGTCGAAGAGGGTGCCTATGTCTTCATCACGGGACGCCGCCAGAAGGAGCTAGACGAGGCCGTGAAGGCAATCGGCACGAACGTTTCTGGAGTTCAGGGAGACGTTGCCCAATTGGCTGACCTTGATCGTCTTTACGAGACCGTCGCTAAGGTGAAGGGGCGAATCGATATTGTTTTCGCCAACGCCGGCGTGGGTGAATTTGTTCCCTTTGGGGAGGTCACTGAAGAGCATTTCGACAAACTATTCAACATCAATGTGAGGGGAACACTGTTCACGGTGCAAAAGGCCTTACCGCTACTGAATGATGGCGGCTCCATCATTCTCAACGGCTCTGTCGCGAGTGTTAAGGGGACTGCCGCCTTTGGCGTCTACGCCGCGAGTAAGACTGCCATCCGCTCGTTCGTGCGAACCTGGACCACGGATTTGAAGGACCGTCGTATCCGCTCAAACGTTGTTAGTCCGGGTCCGATCAATACGCCGCTGGCGAGTCGGCAGTCTGCAGACGTGATTGCACGGATTGTGTCCACCATTCCGATGGGACGCATGGGGGAGGCCGAGGAAGTTGCGAAGGCGGCGTTGTTTCTGGCTTCCGATGACTCTAGTTTCGTCACGGGTATTGAACTATTCGTTGATGGCGGCAGAGCGCAGATTTAAGCGAAAGCGCCGACCACCCATTGGCCATTGCAAGCCGAAGATTCAGCAAACGCCGATAAAGCGGCCCCGAGTTAATGCGAAAAGGCTCGCGGTTCAAGGAATTTGCAGATGGCACTCCGGATGCAATGCTCAAGTGTCGAAGTTAGGACAAAACGAAAAGGACTTTAAGGATCGAGAAGGAGGTCTCATGAAGAACAAGGTTGTATTGATTACAGGCGCGCTGACAGGTATTGGTCGCGCCACTGCACTGGCCTTCGCGCGAGAAGGCGTACGCATTGTTATTTCCGGACGACACCAGGAAGAGGGCGAGAACCTGGTTAACGAACTTGGCAAACTTGGCGCGGAAGCTGAATTTGTGCGGTCTGATGTGCGCCACGAAGACGATGTGCGGAGCCTTGTCGATAAGACTGTCGCGCGGTTTGGTCGCCTGGATGTGGCCGTCAATACCGCCGGTACCGAAGGCAAGCCTGGCCCTGTAACGGAGCAGTCTGCCGAAAGCTACGCCGCAACCTTCGACACCAACGTTCTCGGCACACTGCTGAGCATGAAGCATGAGCTTCGCGTGATGTTGGCCCAAGGGTCTGGCAGTATCGTCAACGTGTCGTCTACCTTCGGCCATACCGGCGGAGCCGGAGCGTCAGTTTACGTCGCCAGCAAGCACGCGGTTGAGGGACTAACAAAATCGGCAGCGCTCGAAGCTTCTGGGTTCGGTGTCCGAGTCAATGCGGTTGCTCCAGGCCCGATTGATACCGGCATGCTTACCAGGTTTACCGGTAGCGACGAAAGGAAGTCCGGCTTGATCGCAGGAGTGCCGCTTAAACGCGTCGGTAAGCCCGAAGAGATCGCCGAGTCAATCGTCTTTCTCTCATCCGACAGGGCGTCCTTCATCACCGGTGCGACGATCGCGGTCGATGGTGGCAAAACGGCTCTGTGATCGCACTCTGATCGCTTAGCTCGGCCAGAAAATATTTTGGACAAAGTCGGAGGATAGAAATGAGTCAGACGATTGAATCGAAAAACAAAGCGCTTGTCCTTGAAGCTTTTGACACGCTGTTCAATAAGCGTGACTACGTAGCCGCTGAGCTTTATTGGTCCCCTGACTACATTCAGCACAGCGCTCACATCGAGCCAGGCAGAGAAGGGCTCTTCAATCTCATCAAGGATCTTCCACCCACGCTACGGTACGAAGCGGGAACGATAGTAGCCGACGGTGACTTCGTGATTGTTCACGGGCGATTCAGCGGCTTCGGCGCGCCGGTGAATTGGATTGCTGCAGATATCTTGCGCATTCAAGACGGAATCCTGATCGAGCATTGGGATGTCATTCAGGATGAAGTGACCGAAGAACAGTCGAAGAGTAAAGCTCCGATGTTCGGCACAAGTTTTCCTAAACCTTCTGCTCAAACAACAACTACAAAATAGAGAGGGCAAACATGAGCAACAACAATGAAAGAGAACTGACAGGCAAGGTCGCGCTCGTCACCGGCGGTTCACGTGGCATCGGTGCTGCGATCGCCAAGCGCCTAGCCGAAAATGGAGCTAGCGTGGCCATCACTTACGCGAAGGACGCCAGCGCGGCTTCCGACGTTGTGAAAGCGATTGAACTCGAGGGCGGAAAGGCGCTCGCAATACAGGCGGACTCTGCCGACGTCGAAGCTGTCAAGAGCGCTGTCGAAAAGACCGTTGCAAACTTCGGGCGACTTGATGTGCTCGTGAACAATGCGGGCACAGCCATTCCGAAACCGTTCGAGGAGGCCACGCTGGAGGAGATGAATCGCGTGATCGACATCAACATCCGCGGCGTTTATGTAGCGACGCAGGCGGCGCTGAAGCACATGAAGAGCGGCGGTCGCATCATCTCGATCGGCTCGGCCGTGGGCGAGCGCGTCGGAGCGCCCGGGCTGGTGCCCTACGCCGGCACGAAGGGGGCCGTTAAGATGTTCACTCAAGCGCTGGCTCGAGAGATCGGGAGCCGGGGCATCACGGTCAACAATGTTCAGCCCGGTCCGATCGACACGGATTTGAATCCCGCGGCGGGCGATTGGGCGGTGCCTCAGAGGGCCGCGACGGCGCTCGATCGCTACGGGCGTGTTGAGGAGATCGCCGCGATGGTGGCGTTCGTCGCCGGTCCGGAGTCCTCGTACATTACCGGGGCGAATCTTACCGTGGATGGCGGAATGAATGCCTAACCGGAGCTTCTCGCTGAATAGACGACGCTGTTCATGAACGAGTGATGCTACATCAGAAATGAAAAACTCTTAGCGGTGGTTTTGAGTATGATGAATCTAATGAGGGCAAGCATCGTGACTTCGGCTCGGTGAAGCGGCCATTACGAGGCCGAAACGATCGATTCAGAAGCTACTCGCAGAGAATGGCCCGTAGCCGGTAAATATAGGAGCAACAATGAGCACGAAAATGAAGGCAGCACAGATAAGCAAGGCAGGTGGCGATTGGGAATTGGTTGAGCGGGATGTTCCCGAACCGGGTCCCGGTCAGGTACGCGTGAAGGTCGAGGCATGCGGTATTTGCCACAGCGATGCTCTGGTCAAAGAAGGTCTCTGGCCCGGGCTTCAATATCCGCGTGTGCCGGGTCACGAAATTGCCGGGCGGGTCGATGCCGTGGGGACCAACGTCACCTCATGGAAAGTTGGTCAGCGAGTGGGCGTCGGTTGGCATGGCGGCCATTGCTTCGTGTGCGAGCAATGCCGGC
>Ga0209131_1000742_pt1 | contig 22990 bp, 15 predicted proteins | sample GraSoi_2013_40cm_FD_185826 | JGI IMG/M metagenome (GOLD analysis project Ga0209131, IMG submission 185826) | Grasslands soil microbial communities from the Angelo Coastal Reserve, California, USA - Sample 9_17_2013_40cm (SPAdes) (version 2) | ecosystem: Environmental > Terrestrial > Soil >... | reverse complement strand
GGATGGCCGGCACTTTTTTGCTCAACGATCAGACGCGAATCCTGGCCACCGATCGTGAGTCGCGACGCATCGCGGGCCTGTTCAGCGACTACCTGCTCTCACGGCGCGGACTGCGGCTGCGCGTCGTCGGTGTGTCGACACCACGTGGCAATGTCATCGTCTTCGATCGAAACCGCAGCGGCACATTGCCCGCGGAAGGCTACCGCCTGAGCGTCGGGCCCGATCGCATCCGGGTCAGCGGCCAGGCCGCCGGATTGTTCTACGGCATGCAGACCCTGACGCAGCTCCTCCCGCTGCAACAACAGCCGGCGGTGGAGCTACCGGGCCTCGAGATTACCGACTATCCGCGCTTCGGGTATCGCGGACTGCTGCTCGATGTCGGCCGGCATTTTTTCCCGGTGACCTACCTCAAGAAGCTGCTCGATCTCGCGGCTCAATACAAGATCAACCGATTTCACTGGCACCTCACCGACAGCGAAGGCTGGCGCATCCAGATCAGGAAGTACCCGCGCCTGGCCGGATCGCAGGCCGGGCAAGCCGATCGCGCTGGCGCGGAGGGCCAATACTACACGCAGGCGCAGATCCGGGATCTCGTGGCCTACGCGCAGGCGCGCTTCATCACGGTGATTCCCGAGATCGAGATGCCGGGCCACTCGGGAGCCGCGGTGGCCGCCTACCCGTACCTCGCCTGCCCACGCGGCGATGCGATCGTCTTGTGCCCCACGGAGCGGACCTTCGCCTTCGTGCGCGACGTGCTCCGCGAGGTCGCCGGGCTGTTTCCGGGCCCCTACATCCACATTGGCTCGGATGAAGTGGACAAAGGCGGCTGGAGAGACAGTCCCGAGGCGCAGGCCGTCATGAAACGCAATGGCCTCAAGGACGAGGATCAGCTGCAGAGCTACTTCGTCAAGCGCGTCGGCACCTTTTTGAAGAGCTTAGGAAAGCAGACCATCGGCTGGGATGAGATCCTCGAAGGCGGCCTGGCCACAGGGGCCGTGGTGATGTCCTGGCGCGGTGAAGCCGGTGGCATCGAGGCAGCGCGCCTGGATCACCGCGTGATCATGGCTCCCTCCGAGTATTGCTACTTCGACTACGGCCAGGGCGATCCCGCCCGCGAGCCTGCAAATATCGGGGGCTTTGTCCCACTTGACAAGGTTTACGGCTACGACCCGATCCCGAAGGAAATGCCTGAGAACAAGCGGCAATACGTACTGGGCGCGCAGGCCAGCGTGTGGACGGAATACATCGCTATGCCCGATTACCTCGAGTACATGCTGTTCCCGCGATTGCTGGCCTTTTCAGAAGCGGTCTGGTCGCCCACGGCGGGCCGGGATTACGCGGGTTTTCGTCGTCGCCTGGTCTACCAGTTGGGTCGCCTCGACCAGCAGGAAGTCCGCTACCGGATTCCCGAGCCCGATGGCTTGAAAGATCTCTACACCACCACGAGCGACCAGGCGCTCATCGAACTCGAGAGCCTCCTCCCCGGCAGCCGGATCTACTACACACTCGATGGACGCGATCCCGACGAGGCATCGATGCGCTATGAATCTCCATTGCCGCTGGAGCTGCCACTCAATCAGAAAAGGACTCTGAATCTCATCGTCGTCGCGCCCGGAGGACGGCGCAGCGTGGTGTACGCCGCCACGTTCCTGCGCCGAGCGTACCTGGATGCGATCGCCGAAGCGGCGGGACAACCCGGACTGCAGTACTCGCTGTTCGAGGGCACGTTCACGAGCGCACGAGCGCTCGGGGAGGGCACGCCGGCATCGAGCGGAGTGACGGATTCGATGGAGCTGCAACAGTTCAATCGGCAATCCAACTATGGCGTCCGCTTCAACGGAACCTTAAGCGTCCCAGTCGACAGCTATTACCAGTTCGCCGTGGAATCGGACGACGGTTCAGTCCTCGAAATCGATGATGAAGTCGTGGTCGATAACGATGGCAACCATCCGATCCGCCTGGTCACGGGCCACATTCCCCTGCGTCGGGGCCTGCACAGATTCCAGCTGCGGTATTTTCAGGCGGAAGGCGGAGCCACGCTGCGCATCAGCTGGGCGGCCGCTGGCGGGGAGTTGCAGCCCCTGACCGGGCCTGTCCTGTTCCATTAGCGGCGCGCACGTCCTGATAAGAGGAGTAGCGCTCGCCCGAGATATCGACGAAGGGACGCAGCCGGACGGATTCGGCCGCGGCGTCGAGCCTCCACTCGCGCGCCGCGGGCCCACCGCGCCGGGCCGACAGCAATTCGTCCCGCGTCAGGGCTGCCGAAGGAGCGGGCCCAGGCTCCAGCAGGCGCATCAGCACCAGCGGACCGGCGAGCAGCGCCACAGTATCGGGGTGTTGCGGATCCACGCTCTGTAGCCTCAGGGCCAGCGGCAGCTCCAGCTCCACTCGATCGCCCGGGCGCCACTCACGGCGGATCGCGGCAAAAGTGCCCGGCTGCACCGGCGCGCCCGCACTGTGTGCGTTGATTCGTACACGGGCGCCCGTGGCCCAGGCGGGGATGCGCAGGTAAATGGTAAACGTCTGCGGGCTCCGGACCTGCACCACCATGCGAATGTCGGGTGCCTGCGGGTATGCGGTCTCGATCGTGAGAGCGCACTCGGCACTTCCCTGGCGCCAGCTCACCTGGGCAGGCACATACAGGTTCACATACAGGCCCGTGGAGTCCGTGTAGCAGCCGCTGATCGCGTAGTCCGCGGCAATCATCGGCAAGGTACCCGAACAGCAGGGCCAGCGCTCGGAGAAAAAACCCTTGCTCGCGCTGCGCGTGTAATCCGAATAGTAGAAGGCCTGGCCATCGGGCCTGATGGGGAGCGCACCCAGCACGGTGTTGTAGAGCACCCGTTCCATGCTGTCCCCGTAGCGCGAATCGCGCGTGATGCGCAGCAGGTAGCGGGTCAGCTTGAAATGGGCGTAAGCCCCGCAGGGCGTCTCAAAACTCCTGGCCTCCTCCTTCAGGCTCTCACCGAGGCCGCCGCTTCCGGGCACGATGAAGTGCTCAGCGGGCCCCCAGCCGCCCGTGGCAAAGCTCTGCGCATCGATCATCTCAAAGCCGTTCCGGGCCGCTTCCAGATACCGCGGCGTGCCGAGCGCGAGGTAGGCGCAGGCCGCCGAACTCAGGCAGTTGACGTGGCTGTAGGCGTGCTTGCCCGGAAGCACATTCTCGCCGCGAGCCAGCGGCGTAAAGAAATCGTCGTAGAGAAAGCGGCGCGCCAGCTCGCGATGATGCTCATCGCCCGTGAGCTGCCAGGCCAGAAACTGGTTTTCCGGCAGGGTATAGCTCTCGTCCCAGGCGTGCTGGCTGAAATCCTCGCCGGGCTGGGCCTTGTCATTGTGTGGCATGGCGTGCGGCGGCAGATGGGGCTCGGCCACCACCGTGGTCCGATGCAGCTCCCGGACCGCCGTTGCATCGTGCGCGAGCACCCGGGCGTCCACCAGGCCGCCGACCAGCTTGTCGTAGATGTAGGCTGGAAAACGGTTGTCCTGATAAAACCGGCCTTCCGCCTCGATAGTCGCCGCGTAGGCACGGACCAGGCGCTGGACTTTCGCCCGGGTCGGCGCGTGGCCGGTTATCGCGTAGTAGCGCGACAGCGCACTCAGCCACTGTCCGAAGGTCGCGCCGGGCGCGAACGCGTCGGTGTTGTACCAGCCGCCCATGTCATGGCCCGGGGCGGCCATTCCGGCGCGCATCCGGAACGGGCGCAGCAGCGCGTCTTCGTCCATGTTCAGCAGCAGCGCATGGTTCTCCTGCGCCTGGCTCAGCAGCGCGCTGCGCTCCAGGCGCAGTTGCCGGTAGCCCAGTTGCGCCAGCGGCGCCGGTCCCTCCCCGCCAGGGCCCACGGCGCGCGCTGCGAGCGGCCAGGAGGCACACAGCGCCCCCAGTTGCAGCAACTCGCGCCGCGTACGGTCGATGGCCTCAGGCATCGGCCAACCACAGATCGATGGGCTTGCTGGCCGTAGTGGCAAAGGGCAGCGCCACCTTGCTTCCCGTTCGCGCGGACTGGTAGGCGGCAAACATCACTTCGAGGACCGCCCTGCCATCTTCGCCACTGAGCAGCGGCTCGCGGCCGTTTTGCACGCAGTCGATGAAATGCGCCATCTCGCCGTGAAAACCGTAGTTCCACGCCTCTTCATACATGGGGAAGCTCCAGCCCATGGTGGAACCGGCTTTCTCGACGGCGTAGCCATAGCCGGTACTGCTGTACGCTTCGATGGCATTGCCGTGCAGCAGGTCGGCGTAGGCGACGCCCTTCGATCCGTGCACCTCGGCGCGATCGTCCATGCCCCCAAGCTTGGTCCAGCTCTCTTCCGCCAGGGCGGTCGTGCCATCGGCAAACTCCAGCAGCAGGATCGCGTTGTCATCGCCGCGCGTGCGGCCGGCATGCACCAGTGTGCTCATCTGTGCGTAGACGGACTTGATCGGTGCCCGATCCAGCATCCAGCGGAAGAATTCGACGGCGTGGCATCCCATATCCATCGTGACGCCACCGCCGGAGCGTGCGACATCGAGGAAGTGGGCCGCGTGCGGACCCCCATGCTTCTCCGATTGCTTGAGCAGGATCGGGCGCCCGAGCGCCCCTTCATCCAGGAGCGCCTTCAGTCGCACGTACTTGGGCGCGAAACACAACTCCTCCGCGTACATCAGTTTGACTTTGGCCTTGCGGCAGGCCGCGATCATCTGGTCGGCCTCCGCCAGATTCAGGCACAGGGGCTTTTCCATCACCACGTGCTTGCCGGCGGCGGCGGCGGCGAGCGTGATCGCGCAATGCAGATCATTCGGAACGCCCACCACCACCATGTCCACGTCCTGCAGCTTGAGCAACTCCCGATAGTCGGTGAAATGCCTCGCGATGCCATGGCGTTTTGCGAACGCCTCAGCATTGCCCGGTGTCGGGGAGGCGACGGCCCTGAGGTCGGCCTGCGCGCAGGCACGCAGGGCCTCGGCGTGAATGGAGGTGACAAACTGTGAGCCGATGAGGCCGACGCCCACAGGCCGCGGTGATTTCGGATCCGGCATGATCTCAGGCCTCAATTGCCGACAGCGCGGCACCGATCAGGCCCGCCTTCGTCCCCAGCTGCGCCTGTCGGACCGGCAGCCGGCGCAGATGCGGTCCCCAGGTGTGGCGAGGCAGAGCGGCGCGAAACACCGACCAGTATCGTCCTGGCGCGCATCCCAATCCACCTCCCAGCACGATGAGCGTCGGCTCCAGGGCATTGGCGAGGATGGCAACGTGTACCGCCAGTTCCGCCGCGGCCGAATCGACGATCTCGCGGGCAAGACCCGGCCGCTCGAGCGCGGTGCGGCACAGCGCTCTCGCGTCCGGCCCGGTTAAGCCGAGCTGCTGCGCACGACGGACCAGGGCAGGTCCGGAGGCACGCTGTTCCAGCGTTTCGAAGGCAGTCTGACCTGCGGCACCGAAGACGGCCACCGTCGGTCCGCTCGCGAAGGACAGCGCGTGATTGTGAGGCCCCGTATATACCTTGCCATCGATCACCAGCGCACAGCTGATACCCGTGCCCACCGTGACGTAAAGGAAGGCCTGCTGATTCCGGCCGGCTCCGAGCCGCGCTTCGGCCAGGGCGGCGGCAAAAACATCGGAGGCGATCGTGACTCTACCGAAAGCGCGCAGGCGGGCGTGCACTCTCCGGGCACGCCAGGGCAGGGAGCAGCGGCTCTCGATCTGTCCGGCCGGACCGACGAGTTCAGGAATTCCGATGCCCACCCTGTGCACGGCCAGACCCTTCCCGCGGCCGTCCTCGACGACCTCCCGGGCCAGCGCGGCGACTCGCCCCAGGGAATGAGCTCCGCCCTTGGAGCTCTGGGTCTCCGTCGCCTGGGCGCAGCGGATGGAGCCGGTACGCGGGCTGAACAGGCCGGCCCGGATGTTCGTGCCGCCCACGTCAATGCCGAGGATGCAGCGTTCCGGCCGGGCCAGCCGCTTCCCGCTCATGGTTTCCAGGTCAGCGAGTAGGCCGAAAATCCCGTCGGCCTGACAACATCAAAGGCGACGGACACCGGCACACCCGGCTGGCTGAAGCGGAGATCGACGCTGATTTCAGCGCCCGCCGCGATTTCCGCCAGGCTCACCGTCCGTTGCTCCAGAGGCGTGTCCCCTGCCCCGTAGTACACGCCGCGCAGTTGATAACCGCGCAGCGTGTGCATCGGCAGATCGGCCCTGGTCCTGATGCGCACATGAAAGGCGTTCAGGACATTGTCCGCGGTGAGCGATTCCACCGGGCTCAGTTCCCGGCTCAGCACGGCAAAGGAAGCCTTGTGGACTCCAAACAGGTCCACGACGCCATGCACGTTCTGCTGCAGGGCGCCGACGCCACTGTGCCCGACGTGAGTCCGATAGTCGTTCAGGCAGAAAAAAATGGCGCCGGCGACGAACTCCCGGCTGCGAAATACCGCATCGTGGGAACGGAGCCCCTCGATCCGGTGCTGATCGCCTTCGGGGCGATCGTCCGTGCAGGCACAGTAACCGTACTCCGAGATGATCACGGGCTTGTCCGGAAAGGCGGCGTGGATATTGTCCAGATACCTGGCCACGGACTCTGGAGTTCCCGGCGCCCAGGTCCCGAAATACTCGTTCGCCTCGATCACGTCCATCAGCCCTGCCACATCCCGCTCCGGAGTGTCCCCCAGGGAGTTGGAGGCATAGGCGCAGAGCCGATTGGGATCGAGCCGCTTCGCTTCGGCCAGCAGGTGTTTCACAAACTGGTAGGCGGGAGGATTCTGGCCGCCGATCTCATTGGCCAGGCCCCAGACCACCACCGACGGATGGTTTCGGTCGCGCCCGATCATCTCCCGCAGCTGCGCCAGCCCGTTTTCCAGGATATCCGCACCGGGTTCAGCGCTCATCCCGGCAAAGGTGTCATAGCCCCAGGCTGGAATTTCGCTCTGGATGAGAATGCCGTGCTCATCGCAGTAGTCGAGGACCCGCCGGTCCTGGGGCCAATGCACGCGCGTGAACAGGCAGTTCAGGCGCTTCATCTCATCGTGATCATGGGTGATCCGCTCACCGCCTTCCGCCATTCCGAACCCGGGGTTGCTCCCCGCCATGCGCTCGACTCCCATGAGCCGTACGCGCTCATCATTCAGATACAGGGCCGTGCCTCGCGCCTCGAGCCTGCGGATTCCGAACCTGGTCGTGACCTCGTGGGACCCCGTGCCATTCGCCATGCTGAATATGAGCTGGTACAGGTGCGGGTGATCAAAGTGCCACCACTTCGCGTGGTGCAGCGTGGCTGAAAAGTTCTGCGTCCGGTTTGCGCCTCCCTCGATGGTGAAGCCGGCCTGATCGGTGCTGCTCAGCACCGTCAGCCCGCTCGCAGCATCAACGATCCGGAATGCGGCATGGCCCCGCCACGCCTTCGAATCGGTATTGCGAAGCTGGGCCGAGATGCTTAAGTGTCCGTCTCCGCTGGCGAGGTCGGGGAGCGCCTCGACGTCGACGCGCTCCACAAAGGCCTTGGGCGTGATGAGCAACTGCACCGGCCGATAGATGCCGCCATCGTGCGCCCAATCGCTGGACTGCTTCCTGGGGATCATCCCCTCGCTGAAGGAACCATCAACGCGCACCGCGATGGAATTGGAGCGACCCGGCCGCAACCATCGGCTGATGTCGAGGGTGAATGCGGTGTAGCCCTTGCGGACATGCTCACCGGCCAACTGTCCGTTGACCCAGACCCTGGCCGTGTGGAATACCGCCTCAAACTCGATCCGCACCGCGCAGGCCTTCCATTCAGGCCGCGCATCGAATTGCCTGCGGTACCAGGCAATGCCGCGGTAGTCGGCAAGCGCCGCATCCACCTGCCAGGTGTGAGGCACGGGAACGGTGCGCCAGTCGCCGGGGGAGTCTTCAGCTTCCTGCCAGCGCCGTTGCGCGCCCTGGTCGTCAGGATCGGCCCGAAACGACCATTCTCCGCACAGGCTCTGTGACTCTGATGCGGAAAAATCCCCTGTGGTCGCGCCCGCCACCGGAGCGCCCGTGTCCAGCGTGCCCGCGGCGATCGCGCCCGCCTGGGTCAGGAATAGGCGACGCGACTGCACAGCCGGACCCCGCGTCACCCGCTGTGCTTGGCAGGCGTGACAATGATGTTGCGATAGGCGACCTGGCCTTCCTCGCCCCCCTGCAGGTAGATCGGCCCGGCCAGGGCCTCGTGGCTGTCGAGCGCCCCACCGGTGATGCCGGGGATTTCCTGATGATCGATGATCGTGCGGCCGTCGAGCACGACGGTGATGGTGCGACCGATCAACGTGATGTCGTAGGCCCGCCAGACTCCAGGGTCGCGCGAGACAGGTGGCGTGGGTGTGAGGAAACCATAGACGCTGCCCAGACGCATGTCCGGCGTCTCGGGCGCCGCATCGTTCTCGACCTGCACTTCATAGCGGCCGCGCAGATAAATACCGCTGTTCGCGCCAGCCCCACAGTTGAACTCGATGTGCAGCTTGAAATCGCCAAACTGCGCCGCCGTCAGCAAGTCGGGGCCGCGGCCGGGGCTGTGTAGTGCCCCGTCCTTCACCACCCACGGATTTGTGGGTTTGGCCTCGCTCATGCGCCACCCGGTGAGGTTCTTGCCGTTGAACAGGGTGACCGGCCTGCCCCACTCCGGGGCATGAGCGCGCTGCAGTGTCGGCGCCTGGACGCCCCGCCACTTCCATATGCTGCCGTCCGGGCCCGTCGTGTCGCCCACCAGCTCCGCCCCGATCCGGCGCGCTTCAAACACCATGTCGGAATTCGCGCGCCCTTCTTCTTCCTTGGGTGATACGAAGCGGATCCAATTACCGAGGATTTCCGCCTTCGGGAGCACCCGCGCGTGCCCCCAGCGGCCGACCATGCGCACGCTTAAGCCCCCGCTGCCCTGCGAAACTTCGATCCATGAGGGAAGCTCATGGCCTGGCGTGCTCAAGGTGACGTCCCAGCGCCCCAGGAACGGGCGGGCATCGGGCTGGGAGACCGCCGACTCGGCGGCGCTGGCCGCGCCGGACCCGCCCGCAGACAGCGCCAGCAGGAGCAGGCTCAGCAGGGCATTACCACCATGGACAGTTCTTGTTCTCATCGGTGAGCAGTCAGTCTAGCAGCGATTGCCGGCGCCGCAAGGTTCACCGGGCGAGTGCGGCTCGATCCGGCGTAAACTTCGCTGCGATGGCCCGTCTGTCCCTCATGGCCGCCCGGATCGCGGCACTCGCGCTGCTCGTCACTGCGGCGAGCGCGCCGGCGGGCGCGGCGACGATTCTGTTCGTCGGCAACAGTTTCACCGTGGGCGCGCTGTCGCCGGTGCAGCGCTACCGGCCCGAAACGGTCACGGACCTGAACCACGAGGGCACCGGGGGAGTACCGGCCCTGTTCAAGGCCTTCACCACTCAGTCCGGCCTGCACTATGAGGTCAGCCTGGAGGCGGCGGGCGGCGCGAACCTGGATTTCCACTACACCCAGAAGGCCGCGCTGATCACGCGCCCGTGGGACCACGTGGTCCTGCAGGGCTATAGCACGCTGGATGAAAAAACCCCGGGCGATGCGACCACGGTCATGGACTATTCGGCGCGCCTCGCGCAGCTGTTTCACGCACAAAATCCGCGTGTCGACGTGCGCCTCGTGGCCACCTGGTCGCGAGCGGACCAGACCTACCTGTCCTCCGGCCACTGGTACGGCCAACCGATCGAGCGCATGGCCCTCGACGTGCGCTCGGCATACGACCGCGCCGCCGCACAGACGCCGGACATCCGGGCGGTGATCCCCGTGGGGCAGGCCTGGAACCGGGCCATGGCGGGTGACATCGCGGTGCGAAACCCTCTCCTTCCGGTCCCCAGCGGCCAGATCAATCTGTGGGCGCCGGACCGCTACCATGCCAGCAGCTACGGCTACTACCTCGAGGCGCTCGTCATCTACGGCAGCGTCACCGGCATTGACCCCCGCACCCTGGGCGAGCGGGAATTCGCCGCAGCGGAGCTGGGCATCGCGCCTGCTCTGGCCCGCGCGCTCCAGCAGATGGCCTTCGAGACTCTAGCCGCCGAACCACGCGTCGGCCACCGGCTCGCGGTGGGCACTGAGCACTAAGGGGTCGATGCGGGCGGCGCTGGTGCTGTGCCGATATGGCTGGCAAGAAAGCCCTCAACCTCCCTGAGCAAGGTAGCGCGTCCAGACTCCTCGGTGAATGAGTGATCAGCGCCGTGAACCAACACGAAGCGATGAGGCTTGTTCGCTTGCTTGAGTGCGGCATCCATGACCTGCGACTGTCTGCGCGTCACGACCGGATCCTGATCACCGTCCAGAATCAGTACTGGAACGCTGAAATCCGCGGCATGCAAGCGCGGCGAGTCGCGCCGCAGCTTGACGGGGTCGGTCCCGATCTGCTTGCGCATTACGTCACCCGCATCCCACCAACGGTAGCCATCATCGATCAGCAGGGCCAGATCGCTGACCCCAGCAATGCTCACGGCACAGTGAAAGATGTCGCCGTTGCGCTGCGCTCCGAGCAATGCGATGTAGCCGCCAAAGCTCCAGCCCACGATGCACACACGCGCCGGGTCGGCGGTGCCCTGCGCGATCGCCCAGCGGGCGCCATCCACCACGTCGTCGTAGGTCAGGCCGCCCCAATCCTGGTGCGCGGCGTAGAACCAGTTGTCACCATAGCCTTCGGAGCCGCGAAAGTTCATCTGCAGCACGGCATATCCGCGGCTGGCCAGGAACTGCCGCAGGAAGAAATATTGCCAGCTGTCGCGGGCAACGGGTCCGCCGTGCGGCATGACGACCAGAGGAAGCTGAGCAGTGACTCCGCCGGGTGGCAGAGTCAGATACCCGGGAATACTGGTTCCATCGCGCGCCGGGAAACTGATCGGCCGCATGGTGCCCAGGCTCGCCGCCTTGATTTCCGGATAAGGAAGGCCAACGGAGGTGACGACGCCGCTATCGACATTGAACACCCGGTAACTCAAGGGATCGACGTCACTCCAGCAAGCGACGACATAGATCTTCTCGTTCTCGGAGGAGTCCACTATGGCAACGAACTGCCCTGGAACGGCCTTCCGCACCGCTTCGGCCGCGCCACGGGCACTGGGATCAATGTATTCAATCTGCGGAAATTCCGTCTCGTAATGGACCCCGAGCAGGTTGCCGTGTATGCCGACGATCGGACCAGACACATCGACCTTGGGATTCGAGTACAGTAGCTTCGGCAGTTCCACGTCCGTCAGATCAACGAGCCACAACGCCTGACGCCCATCGGCCGGCCCCAGGGCGTAAGCCTTGTTGAGACTTGCAGTGTCGATGGCAACGGGAGTGTAGTGACTCTCACGGCTGAACTCCTCGAACTTCGCCAGGCGTCGCCACTTGTTATCACCTTCGAGACGCGCATAGTAGGATTCGGTGGTCCCGGCAAATCCCCAGCCGAGACGCACTTCGCCGTGCTTATCGGTAATCCAGCTGCGAATCGGCGGCCGGGAACGCTGCACAGGCTTCAGGCGCCCAGTCAGTACATTGAGCGCAAATACCGCTGGCGCGCCGTAGCTACCGACTCTGCCGTAGATTGCGGCGCCAGAGGACACCGCATTGCCATTGTCAATAGCGATGCCTTCATCGGCTTCGATCAATACGGTGTTATCTGGACCAGGGTGCCAGTCAATGACACGATCCTCAAATTGTCCCTGCACGTCGTTGGAATCCTGAAGCAACACGAGCATGTCGCCACCGTCGGCGTTCACGGCAACCAGCCGTGTGACGCCGTACACCACATCGTGCTCTTCAAGGATCGAGTGGTAGGCGCACAACAGGCGCGCGGCGGTCGCCCAGCCGCACCACTTGAGCCGAAATTTGTCCGGCTCGCCCAGCACGATCTTCATCGAACGTCCGGCGCCACCCTGACGCTCAATGACCACCACCGCCGCCTTGCCGTTTTGTGCCTCAATCAGCGACAGGTACCGGCCGTCTGGAGATACGCCTACGTCGGAGATCCGCGCTCTTGCCGCAAAGACCTCGATCGAGGGCGGCGCCGCGCTCGGCCCTGCAGCGCCGGCGGCGGCGCAGGCCGTCGTCATCAGGATCCAACAGTGAATTCTATTCATGAACTTGTCCTTGGCCGAGGCTGCTTGCCTCAGATTCTTGAGCGGTCGGCCGCCACCAGAAGGTCGCGACACTGCCTGCGGGCAATGGGTAAGCGAAGCGCTGTGGCCCGCTCGTGACCGTAAAGCGCCGCGCCACCTCCGCTCCGTTATAGACCAGCAGTGCGATCGAACCGTCGTCGCTGTTGCGATAGGCCACGCTGTGCAGCCCGCCCAGGTCGCTGCCCGAAGCGATGCGCCGGGCCCCCGGTCGCACAAAGCGCGCCAGGTGCGCGAGGCTGTAGTAATCGACATTGCGGGTCACACCCCCGCTGCTCGAATCGACCGTCACCACGCCACGGCAATTCGTGCACCCACCCAGGTGCGGGCCATGCCGCTCATCGAGCGCCAGGTTCCACAGGATCACGCCCTGCCCCCCGTTGCGTGCGCCCTCGATCAGCAGTGTGCCCACGATCTTTCGCAGGCCCTTGACCCACCCCGGATCCCAGCCGCCGCCCGAACACTCCGTCATCAGGGAGAGCAGTTGCGGGTAGGCGTCGCTTACTTTCGATTGCACTGCCACGTGCCCGCGGTAGCAGTGCCAGGCAATGCCGGCAATGTAATGGGCCGCCTCGGAATCGGCCAGCACCCGGAGCGGTGAGAGGGGCTTGTCCCAGTTGTGATCGTAATCGAGCAGCAACGGTGCCTGAGTCAACAGCGCGAGTTTCGGACCCAGGTGAGCTCCGATGAAACGGGCACGCTCCGGCGCGTCGAAACGCATCCCCGGGTAATCATCGGGCTCGAATCCAGGCTCGTTCTGCACCGTCAGCGCGTAAAGCGGCACACCCGCCTTCCGGTATTGTTCCGCGAAGCGCAGCAGGTAGTCGGCGAATGCGTCGTAATACTGCGGCAGGAGACGACCGGCGATCAGGCTGCCGGTATTTTTCATCCACGCTGGTGCGCTCCACGGTGAGGCGATGAGCCGCAGCTGCGGGTTGATGGCGTGCGCGGCGCGCACCAGGGACAGCAGCCGCTCGCCGTGTGGCCCCAGCGCGAAATGCTCGAGCGCCGGGTCGGTCTCGCCCAGCGGGCGGTCATCCAGGCTGTAATGGGCCGGCGAGAAATCGGTGGCGCCGATCGGGACACGCATCAGGTTCAGGCCGAGACCGGGTGGCGGGCCCATGAGCTCCTGCAGCAACGCCTGGCGCGCGTGCTTCGTAAGGCGCGTTTCCAGGACCTGCGCCGTGGCATCCGTGAAGGCAGCGCCGACACCGAGATATTCCTGGTAGCGCAGGCTCGCATCCACCTCGATGTTCAGGAGCGCAGGTGCGTCGGCGCCAAAGCGCCGGTCGGCATCGCGCGCCAGCAGGCGGGTACGATCGGCCGTCGTCACCCAGACCTGAACGACGTCCCCGCGCGGCGGTGCCGCGCCCACGATGGTCGAGAGCACTCCGCACAGTGCGAGGGCCAGACGCAGGACATTAGAGTGGGTGAATCGCGTGGGCATAAGAGGGTTGCCTAGCGGCGCTCCCCGCTCCCAGGGCTGAAGAGCGAGACGGTGGCCGCATCGATACGGAAACGCACGGCATCTCCGACGCGAAAACCGCGCGCCTCGTGGCTCACCGCCGCGAGCATTTCTCCGGCGCAGTCAAACCACACCACCTCATGCCCGCCGAGCGGCTCGACCAGCGAGATCCGGCCCTCGCACTGGACCCGTGCATGCGGTGACCCATCCAGGCGCAGCTGCTCGGGCCGCACGCCCAGCACGACGGCTTCGCCCTCTGCGGGCGGTCGGCCGGCCAGGCGGTGAGCGCTGAGATCGAGCTCCAGGCCGGATGCCAGGAAATGCAACGCGCCGCCACGCTGCGCAAACCTCCCCTCAAGAAAATTCATGCCGGGCGAACCGATGAAACCGGCCACATAGCGATTGGCCGGACGGGCGTAGACCTCGGCGGGCGGGCCGAGTTGCTGAATACGGCCGTCCTGCATTACGGCGAGCCGGGTCGCGAGAGTCAACGCCTCGATCTGATCGTGAGTCACATAAATCATCGTGGCGCCAATGCGCTGGTGCAGCAGTTTCAGTTCCCGCCGCAGGGAGGCGCGCAGGCCGGCATCGAGGTTTGAGAGCGGCTCGTCCAGCAGGAACAGGCCCGCATCACGCACCAGGGCGCGGCCGATGGCAACGCGCTGGCGTTGGCCGCCCGACAACTGCGCCGGTCGTCGGCCCAACAGCGAGCCGAGCTGCAGCAGCTCGGCCACGCGTTGCACGCGCGCGCGAACCTCGGCTCCGGCCAGCCCGCGGGCACGCAGACCAAAGCTCATATTGCCTTCGACGGTCATGGTCGGATACAGGGCATAGGACTGGAACACCATGCCGATGTTGCGCTCCGCAGGATCGCTCCAGGTGCGATCGACACCATCGATCAGAACGCGTCCGGCCGCAGACTCCTGCAGCCCGGCCACCGTGTGCAGCAGGGTCGATTTGCCGCAGCCGGACGGCCCGAGCAGCACCAGGAACTCCCCGGTGTCGACCTCCAGGCTAAGATCCTCTATGACCGCCCGGCCGCCGAGCCGCACGCACAGGTTCTCGATGCGCAGCGCCGTCATGCTTCAGCCCTTGAGTGCGCCGGCGGCAATGCCGCGCACGAACCAGCGCCCGCAAAGCACGTAAATCGCCAGGGGCACCAGCGCGGTGAGAATGGTGGCCGCCATGTCGATGTTGTAGAGCCGCGTGCCGGTCGTGGTATTGACCAGGTTATTGAGCTGCACCGTCATGGGCAGGTGTTCGCGCCCGGCGAACACCAGGCCCAGGAGGTAATCGTTCCAGACTCCGGTGGCCTGCATGATCGCCGCCACGGCCAGCATGGGCAGCGACATCGGCAGCATCAGCTGCAGAAAGATGCGCGCGAAACCGGCGCCATCTAGCCGCGCCGCCAGGAACAGTTCCCGCGGCAGGGCCGCGTAATAGTTGCGGAACAGCAGCGTCATGATCGGCATGCTGAAGATCACGTGGACCAGGACGATGCCGGGCAGCGAGCCGACCAGATGGAAGGGCGCGAGCAGGCGCACCAACGGATAGATCATGACCTGCAGGGGCAGGAAGGCTCCCAGCATCAGCAGCGCGAACAGCAGCTGAGCTCCGCGTGCGCGCCAGCATGCCAGCACGTAGCCGTTGAGAGCCCCGAGCGCGACGGCGATCACGGTGCTCGGCACCACGATCAGCACCGAGTTCCAGAATCCTGCACTCACGCCTTCGCAGGCCACGCCGGTGCAGGCGCTAGTCCAAGCGGCTCGCCACGCCGCCAGCGTCGGGTGCGCGGGTATGGACAGCAGTGCGCCCTGACGGATGTCGTCCATGCTCTTGAGCGAAGTCAGTCCCATGACGTACAGCGGCACCAGGAAGCACAACGCGGCCGAAATCAATAGCGCAAGCAGTCCCAGTCGCGCCGGATCGGCGTACCAGGCGGGCCTGCGGCGCCGGCCGACGATATTCACGCCCGCCCCCGCGCGGCACGAGCACGCGCGTAGAGCACCGGCGCCAGCACGGCGAGCGCGCTGAGCACCAGCACCGCCGCCCCCGCGGAAGCCAGCGCGATGTTCGCGCGACCAAAGAGGTGGTCCATGATGAATTTCGCCGGCACTTCGCTCGCCGTTCCGGGCCCACCGTGCGTCATCGCCACCACCGCGTCGTACAGTTTTGCGACCGCCGTCAGCAGCAGCAGTGCGGCGGTCGCAAACGGTGCCGCCAGCATGGGCACAATGACCGAGGCGTAGAGACGCCAGGCCGGAACGCCGTCCAGGCGCGCCGCACTCCAGATGTCCGGGTCGATGCCCCGCAGACCAGCCAGCAAAATGGCCATCACCAGTCCGGCCGCCTGCCAGACCGTGGCGATGACGATCGTGTAGAGCGCGCGATCCTGGTCTACGAGCCAGTCAAACTGAAACTGCGGGAAGCCCCAGCGGCGCACCGCCTCCTGGATGCCGAACTGCGGATTCAGCAGCCACTGCCAGGCCAGCCCCGTGGCTATGAATGACATGGCGTAGGGATACAGAAACACCAGCCGCAATGCCCCGGCGATGCGTACCTCGCGCTCGATCAGCACCGCCAGCAGGAACCCGAGCAGCAGGCTGGCGAGCACGAATAGCACGCCGTAGACACCCAGGTTCTGCAGCGAATGCAGCCAGCGCTCATTCGCAAACAGGCGCTGGTACTGGGCCAGTCCCACAAAATCATCCACCGGAAAGGTGCGCGAGCTGCTCAGGGAAATGCGTATCGACCAGAGCGTCGCCCCGAGATAGCAGACCAGTGCGGTGAACGCCATCGGCAGCAGGGCGAGGTGCGCGCGGCTCAAGGGTGATTTCATGGGGAGGATGAGCGCCTAGTCGGCCAGCGCCGCGGCGATGCGCTGCTGCACGGCCTCCACGGTGAGATTGCGATTCCAGTATTCAGTCAGCACATCGGCCATCGCCCCATTCTGGTCCGGCGTCAGATACGCTTCGTCATTGCCCACCTGGCGCGACCGATCCTTCATGATGGCAAGGCCCAGCTGCGCGCAGGGGTCGAGCTGGCTGGCATCGACATCGCCGCGGATCGGTATGGAGCCCTTGAGCGCGCTGAAGGCCAGCTGGGTCGCACGGGCGGTGATGGCGCTGGCGAGCAGCTGTTGCGCGCGGCGCGTCTGCGGGTCATCGCTCCGTGGAAACACGAAGGCATCGCCCTGGATGAGATACGGCGAGTGCGGGCCGAAGCCCGGGATGCAGCCGAAATCGCGGCCTGGCGCCTGCCCTGCGCCGGCGAATTCCGCCTTGACCCAATCACCCATGATCTGGAAGCCGGCGCGCCCGGTGATCAGCAGGGCCGTGGCGTCATTCCAGTTGCGTCCCGGTGAGCCCGGGTCGACGTAGGAGTGCAGCCGCTTGAAAATGGTCAGGATCTGCCGGAATTCGCTCGAGGCAATGGCGCGCGGGTCGCGATCGCGGAACACGCGCAGATACAGCTCGCGGCCGCCAAGATTGGCGAGTACGGCCCGAAATACGATGCTGTCCTGCCAGGGCTGACCACCGTGAGCCAGCGGAATCAACCCGGCGGCCTTGAGTTTATCCAGCGCTGCGAACAGCTCGTCGAAATTGCGAGGCTCGGCGCTGACGCCGGCCCGGCGTAGCGCGGCCTTGGAATACCAGATCCAGGTCGGCATGTGCAGGCTGACCGGCGCCGCATAGTAGTGGCCCCCCACCCGCACCGAGTTCAATATGGGCTCGGGCAATATCGTCGCCCAGTCCTCGCGGCGCGCCACATCATCGACAGTGACCAGCAGTCCCTGGTCGATGAGATCGCGAAACTGGCGCGAGGTGTTGAACAGCGCGGCGGCGGGCGCATCATTGCCGATGATGCGGCTGATCGCCACCGCTCGTGCCTGATCGGCGCCTGCGATTGCCGTGTCCACCCACACACCGCCGGCGGCCCGGTAGGCGTTGGCCAGCGCGCGCACCGCGGCCGCTTCACCGCCCGAGGTCCACCAATGGATGACCTCCGCGCGCGGGGCGTCGGCCGCGATTGCAGCTCCGGCACGACAGTCGCCCGTCAGCAGCGCCACGCCCACCAGCACGAGCGCCGCCGGCCGCATTGTTGTGCCGCCCTGCCGCCGTCCCGTCGCAGGCACCCTGATTGTTCCGCTCGTATTGCCCCCAAAGGCCCGGCGCGGAGGCGCCGCGAATGGCCGCAGGCCGATTATAGGGGGCGAACGCTGTTTTTCGCTGGCACCGGGACATCGGACTGGAAACGTTCCCAGCCGCTCTGGCAATATAGCCGCTGCGAATTTTGGGCGTCAATTTCCGATGTCGACCATCAAGGACGTGGCGCGCCTCGCGGGAGTCGGTCTGGGCACGGCCTCGCGAGTCGTGAGTGGCCGGGGTTCGGTTGCACCGGCGACCGCAAAGCGCGTACGCCGCGCCATTGAGCAACTCAACTTCAGGCCCTCGCACGCCGCGCGCTCGCTGCTCTCGGGCTCGACGCAAATGGTCGGCGTCTATATCCCGATACTCAAGGGCACGTTTTACACCCCCATACTTCAGACCATCGACGCGGAGCTGCGCGCCGGCGGCCGCCACATGGTGGTGGCGTTCGGACACGGCTCGGCCGATCAGCGGCGCCAGGCCATCGAGGGTGCGCAGTTTCTGATCAACCGCGATTGCGACGGCCTGATTGTCTTGAGCAACGACCTGCTCGAGAAGGACATCGTTGCGCTCGGGCGCGAACAGCCGAATATCGTCGTGCTCAATCGGGTCTTCGAGAGCATCCGCGACCAGTGCTTCACGGCTGACCATGTACAGGGCGGCATCGTCGCGGCTCAGGCGCTTCTCCAGCACCAGCATCGTGAAATCGCGGTCATCGGCGGCCCGCCCACGGCGCCCGATAACGTCGCGCGACTGCAGGGGTTCAGGAGCGAGCTGAGCCGCCACGGCATTGACCCGCAGACCGTGCGGACCAGCGAGAGCGATTTCTCGCCCGAGGGAGGCTGGGTATCGGCGAAGGCGCTGCTCGCCTCGAGGCACCGCTTCACGGCCCTGTTCTGTGCCAACGACGAGATGGCCGTAGGCGTGATGTCCTACTTCCAGCAGGCCGGGCTTGCCGTGCCCCAGGAGGTGTCGGTGCTCGGCTATGACGATACCCAGAGTGCCGAGTATTCAGCGCCCCGCCTGACATCCGTGCACATCCCGATGCGCGAAGTGACCGTGAGCGGACTGAACTGCCTGCTCAATCGCTGCTATGACTCACTGCTGCCCGTGCAGCGGGAATTTCCCATAAACGTGACCTGGCGCGCCTCGGTGGCCATGCCGCCCCGGTCGCGCCCTGCGGCGGGCTCCGAGCAGGGCTAGCCCCAGGGTCGGCCCCTGAAGGCTCCCCGGGCGCCCGCGGCCGCCGGGCCTTCGGGCCACCGGGTAGCGGTGGAAAGCTTTCCAGCGTTGCGGTAACTTACCAGGCCACACAGCGAATGAGGTCGGGCCCCGTTTCGGGCGCCTGATTCACACGGTCGGGCGGAAGATGAGTTTCAACCCTGCGACAACCAGCACGCCAGTTTCTGCAGCATCGCTGCACAGCATGCGCCGCGCCGATTTCCCCACCGACTTCCGCTGGGGCTGCTCCACCTCTGCGTATCAGATCGAGGGTGCGGCCCGCCTTGACGGCCGGGCTGAATCGATCTGGGATCGCTTCTGCAGCGAAGGCGGGCATATCCGCGACGGTTCGAGCGGTGCGGTCGCCTGCGATCACTACCATCGCTGGCCGGAAGACCTGGATCTCGCGGCCCAGCTGGGACTGAGCGCCTACCGTTTCTCGATCGCCTGGCCGCGCGTGCTGCCGTCCGGCCTTGCGGGGCCGCCGAACAGCAAGGGGCTCGACTTCTACTCGCGACTGATCGACGGCATGCTGGAGCGCGGGCTGGAACCCTGGGCGACCCTCTATCACTGGGATCTGCCGCAGCGCCTGCAGGATGCGGGCGGCTGGGCCCATCGCGACACGGTGGCCGAGTTCGCTGTGTTCGCCGATGTCGTCAGCCGGCGCTTTGGCGATCGGGTGCGCCACTGGATCACGCACAACGAGCCCTGGTGCAGCGCCTTTATCGGTTGCTACGAAGGCGTGCACGCGCCCGGACTGCGCGACTGGCGCGCGGCACTGCAGGCCTGCCACCACTTGCTGCTCTCCCACGGCCGTGCGGTCCGCGTGCTGCGTGCCAACAGGAGCGATGCGCGGGTCGGCATCGCCCTCAGCCTCCACCCGAACACCAGTGCAAGCGATTCCGCCGCGGACATCGCGGCCATGCGCCGCTATGACGGCCTGCGCAACCGCTGGTTCCTCGACCCGCTGTATGGGCGCGGCTACCCCGCCGATATCTGGGCGCTGTGCGGCGCCGATGCGCCGCAGGTCGAGTCCGATGACTTGGCCACGATTGCCGAAGCCACGGACTTTCTCGGCGTTAACTACTACTTTCCCGAGACGGTGGCCCACGCGCCCCAGGATGGACCGCTGGCCGCGCTTGTCGTCGTGACACCTGGCGTGGAACGTACGGACCTGGGATGGGAAGTGTCCCCCGATGGCCTGCTGGTGCTGCTCGAGCGCCTGCGGCGCGAGTACGGAGTGCAGGAGATCTACATCACCGAGAACGGCAGCAGCTACGAAGATCACCCGGCGCCCGACGGCTCGATTGCCGACGCGCAGCGCTGCCGCTACCTGCAGCGCCACCTGCTGGCAGTGCGCGAGGCGATTGCGCGCGCGGTGCCCGTGAAGGGCTATTTCGCCTGGACCCTCATGGACAATTTCGAATGGGCCGAGGGCTATACGCGCCGCTTCGGCCTGGTGCACGTGGACTTCGACACGCAGCGGCGGCAGTTGAAGCACAGCGGCGCGTGGTATCGGGATTTCCTGCGGGGATGAGCATGATCAAAGTGGCGGCGACCTTTCGAATCTGGATGGCCTGCACCGGCGCGGGCTTGTTGGCGCTGGGCGCCTCGGCAGCGACGCCCGATCGGACGGTACATCCGCAGCTGTGGCCGGAAGCGCGCAGCCGCGGTCTCATCGACGCGGCCACCGAAGCGCGCATCGGCGAGCTGCTGGCGCGCATGAGCGTGGAAGAGAAAGTGGGCCAGATCATCCAGACCGACATCGGGGCGATCACGCCCGCGGATCTGCGCCGCTACCCGCTGGGCTCGATCCTCGCGGGCGGCGATTCAGGGCCGGAGGGGAACGACCGCGCGCCCACTGAGGCCTGGGTGCGCCTCACGCATGAGTATCACGCCGTAGCGCTCGAAACGCGCGCCGGCCACGAACCGATTCCGCTGCTGTTCGGCATCGATGCCGTACACGGACACAGCAACATGGTCGGAACCGTCCTGTATCCGCACAATATCGGCCTGGGCGCGGCGCACGATGCTGACCTGGTGCGGCGAATCGGCGCGGCCACCGCCGAGGAAATTGCGGCCACGGGCATCGACTGGACTTTCGCTCCGACGCTGGCCGTCCCTCAGGATGTGCGCTGGGGCCGCAGCTACGAGGGCTTTGCCCAGGATCCGGCGCTGGTGCGCGAGTATGCCCGGGCCGCTGTCGAGGGACTGCAGGGTCCGGCCGATCTTGCCGACAAGCTGCAGGTCGGACACGTGGCGGCCACCGCCAAGCATTTTCTGGGCGATGGCGGCACCCGCGACGGCGTGGATCAGGGCGACACCCGGCTCACCGAGACGGAGCTGATCAGGCTTCACGCCCAGGGCTACGTCAGTGCGATCGACGCGGGGGTGCTGACGGTGATGGCCTCCTATTCGAGCTGGAACGGCCACAAGATGCACGGCAACCGATCGCTCCTCACCGACGTGCTCAAGGGACGGATGGGATTTGCGGGCTTCGTGATCGGCGACTGGAACGGTCACAGGCAGCTGCCTGGCTGCACCGCCGAGCACTGCCCCGCGGCTATCAACGCGGGCGTCGACATGTTCATGGCCGCCGACCATTGGCAAGGGCTGTACCAGAACACGCTCGCCGACGCGCGCTCTGGGGTCATTCCTGCGGCGCGGCTCGATGATGCCGTGCGCCGGATCCTGCGCGTGAAATTCCGGCTGGGGCTGTTCGAGGCGGCGCGGCCCTACGAGGGACGGCTGGAACTGCTCGGTTCGCGCGCGCACCGCGAACTGGCGCGCGAAGCGGTACGAAAATCACTGGTGCTGCTCAAGAATCGCGGCGCACTGCCCATCCGTGCCTCGGCACGCGTACTGGTGACGGGACCGGGCGCGGACAATATTCCGATGCAGTGCGGCGGCTGGTCGGTCACCTGGCAGGGCAGCAATACCAGCAACGCCGACTTCCCCGGCGCGCAATCGGTCAAGACGGCGCTGGGGCAGGCGCTCGGCGCCGCCGGTGGCCGGCTGGTCGATGGCGCGGATCTGTCTGGACCGGACCGGCCGGATGTCGCGGTCATTGTCTACGGCGAGCAGCCGTACGCCGAGATGTTCGGGGATATCCAGTTCCCGGTCTACAACTCGGGTCAGAGTCTGCGCCAATTGCGCGAGCTGCACGATGCCGGCATTCCGACCGTCAGTGTCTTTCTGTCCGGGCGCCCGCTGTGGGTGCGCCCGGAGGTCGACGCCAGCGATTCCTTTGTGGCCGCCTGGCTCCCCGGTACCGAGGCGGAGGGCATCGCCGATGTGCTGATCGGCGATGCGGCCGGCAAAGCGCGTTACGATTTCACCGGCCGGCTGTCGTTTCGCTGGCCCAACGGGTCGCATCCGACCGCCACGGTCCTGGCTGACAAGGGTTCGCAGACCTGGCCGCTGGGCTCTGGATTGAGTTACGCGCCACCGCCTTAAGTCCGCGCGGCCGCGCCAACTCAGCCGATCCAGACCCTCGCATTGCGGAACATGCGCATCCAGCCGCTGTCCTCGCCGGCATCCGCGGGGGCCCAGGAATTCTGCACGCTGCGGAACACCCGCTCGGGATGCGGCATCATGATCGTCACGCGCCCATCCGGCGTGGTGAGGGCGGCGATGCCCGCCGGGCTGCCATTCGGATTAGCCGGATAGAGTCGCGCCGCATTGCCACGCCCGTCGCTGTGCCGCAAGGCCAGCAGGTGCTGCCGGGTGCAGGCCTGCTGGTCGGCGTCGCTCGTGAACACCGCGCGCCCCTCGCCATGTGACACGGCAATCGGCAGCACCGAACCGTGCATCCCGGCGAACAGCACCGAGGGAGAGTCGAGAATCTCGACCAGACCCAGGCGTGCTTCAAACTGCTCGCTGCGGTTGCGCAGGAACTGCGGCCAGGCCTGGGCACCGGGTATCAGTTCACGGAGCAGCGCCAGCATCTGGCAGCCGTTGCACACGCCGAGCGTAAAGGTGTCGGTGCGCGCGAAGAATTCGGCAAAGACCTGCCGCGTCGGCTCATGAAATAGGATGGATCGCGCCCAGCCACCC
>Ga0209131_1000740_pt1 | contig 23013 bp, 24 predicted proteins | sample GraSoi_2013_40cm_FD_185826 | JGI IMG/M metagenome (GOLD analysis project Ga0209131, IMG submission 185826) | Grasslands soil microbial communities from the Angelo Coastal Reserve, California, USA - Sample 9_17_2013_40cm (SPAdes) (version 2) | ecosystem: Environmental > Terrestrial > Soil >... | reverse complement strand
TGCCCGGGAACAGGAAGGCGGTGTCGGGCGCGATGCCGCCCTGCCGCAGATCCTGGCTCCGTTCGTCCGTGGTCATCGTGCCGTCCTTGTTGCGGTCAATCGTCGGCGCGCCGGTGAACACGCTCACGACGTAAACGCGGTTCGTGCCCGTGCCAATGCCGGAGCACGGATCCACCGGTGGCGTGCCATTCGGCGTGTAGGTCGTGAAGATCACCTGGTCGTTGAAGGTGCGCGAGGGCACCAGCACTTTCTCACCGGCCGTCCAGCTCGAGTGCGTGTTCAGGTCCAGCTGCCAGCCGGGCGCACCGGCGGGTATCGTGGGCTGCGCCGAGGCCGTAATGTCGATGAGCTTGGACGTCACGGCCCCACTGCTGAGGGCATCGCGAACCAGCGTCAGGCCATCGAAATAAGACTGCGGCCGCACACTGAAGGTGTCGTAGTCGCGGATCGAGTAAAAGCGGTCGTGCACCGTGTTGTCGAGGGGGTGCCCGCGGTAACCGGAGCCGATGGCGATGTTCAGGAAGGGCGGGTTTCCGGCCTTCTGTTCGGCCGAGACGTCCGGCGCATTGTAGAAGCGGCGCGTATCGATGGCGATATGCGGTGAATCCAGCGTCGTACCGAGGGAGGCAATGGCGCCGCCGGTGACCAGCGTGGCGGCTGGCTGGCCATTGCTCACGTCGAAGCGGAACAGCTGGCCGGCCATGTCGCCCGCGTACATGCGGTCCGCGTAGCCATCGCCATCGATGTCGAGCACCGATACCTTGCCCGGGATCGCATGATCCATCGCGCGGCCCGCGGTGGCGAGGTTCAGCGTGGACCCACTCGATCCGGCCGACCACAGCAAGGCGCCGCTGATGACATCGACCATATAAACATGGTTGCCGACGGCGTCGGCCGCGTTATAGATCCTGTTGTCTTCGCTGGCGTCATAACCTCCGCCGATGACCGCCACGAGTTTCTGGCTGTTCTGGGCGGCCCCGCTGATGTTCACGCGCGTGATGGTGGGCTGGGACCAGGCCTGGCCCAGGCCCGGCAGCGCGCCGGCGTCGAGCTTCCACATGAATTTCGGATTCAGCTTGTCGGTCACATCCAGCGCGTAGTAGTCGCTGGTATCGGCGTTCCGGCCCGTGCCGAAGATCAGGATCACCTTGTCGTTGCCGTTGATGGTGCCGTCGCCATTGACATCATACTTGAGCACCGCGATGGCCCCGTCCAGCCCGTAGTGCTTTGTCGACGCCGGATCATTGTTGTAGAGATCCTTCAGATGCGGCAGCATCTCCTGGGGAATGTAGGCCCAGAGTTCCTTGCCGCTGGTCGTCGTGTCCGCGCCCGTCGTCGAGGCGCTGGCATCGATCGCGTGAAAGTAGCCGTCATTGGTGGTCACAAAGACCACCGTGTTGTCCGTCCCGTCCGCGTTCTTGCCATAGATCATGGCAATCGGCTGGGTGTGGATCGGATCGCCCATTTCGTGGCGTGAATCCGTCGTTCCGGCCGGCGGCACCACGTCCTGCGTGTCCAGTCCCTTGGCCCAGCTCACGAGCTCGGTGACGTCAGGATCTGTGGCGCCCAATTGCAGGTCCGTGGCCGTCACCACGGTATCGGTCAACGGCGTGAGGGCGGCCGGTGACCCGGCCGCCGGGTTGGCGCCCATGAACGTGTACACCGTGCGCACCGCGGCGTCCGGCAGCTTGCTGGCCGCACCGCCGAGCGTGACATCTGGACCGTCCGCCGCGCTGCTCCAGTAACTCTGCGCGGTGTCTTTGAAGAATCCCGTGTTCAGATCAACCGCCGCCGCTCCGCTCGAATCGACGACGGCGCCGTTTACTATCTTGTATTTCTTCACGTTGCCCGGCCAGTGGAACGTGGTCTTGGGGCTGAACACCGAGACGTACAGGTCATTGAGCGTCTGCGTGCGATTGAAGGCGTTGACCGCCACCGCCGGCGCCGAGAAGGTCGTGTTGGTCTTGATCACCTGGGCCAGAATGCTGTTGAAGGCGCTGGTGAGTTCCGTGAGGTTTGTGGCCGTGAAGGCCGTGCCGCCGCCGCGAGTGGCCGCTGCGTTCAGGTAATTGAACGCTGCGGTCGGCGCGCCGCCGCTGCTGAAATCCGCACCGAACCCGATGAAGTAGCTGGTGACGTTCTGCACCTTGCCGACGTCGGGCCGCAGATCGGCGTTGAACATGTACTGTGCCAGCGCGCCCAGGCACTTGCCGCCCGCCGCACCGGGAAATACCGTCGCGTCGCAGCTGCCGCCGAGCGTCGGTTCGTTGGGCAGCGCCAGGATGGCCGGGTCCGCGAGGCTGGCCTCGTTGGGTAGACCGTCGGTCAGGTAGACGATGAAATTCTTGCGGCAGGAATCGTCCGCCGGGCTATCGTAGTTGGTACCGGTGATGGTGCCGCTGCTGCGCGAGGATGCCACGCTGGGCGCGGATATCCTGGTGGCAGCGGTGCACTGGCCATTGGCGTTCCAGGCCGTGCACTGCGTCGTGCTCGAGCCGTTACCGAAGCGCACCGCCCCACCGGAAAAATACAGGTAGGCTTCGTAGAGCGTCTCCGACAGCGGCGTGATGCCGGCCGCCGCCCAGCTGTTGATCAGATTGATGCGGTCCAGCCGGTTGGTGCCAGCGGCAATATCGGCCACCGGCGCCAGCACCATGCCGCCCGAACCGCCATAGTTGTAGCGCATCACACCCACGTTGACGCCGTTGAGGCTGCCAAGCAGTGCGGTGGCGGCGCTGCGCATGATCCAGATCTTCGACTTGGTCGTCGTCTGGGTGGAATCGAACAGATAGTTCAGATAATTGGCGCTGTAGACTGTGTAGGAAGTGCCCGCACTGGCCCTAAAATAGTTCTTGGCGGCACTCGCATCCCAGACGCCAATTTGCTGGGCAGCGGTAAGGACACCGGAGATGACGACCGTGCCGGGCGGCGTGGTCGTGACCGTAACCGTTGAGAACGTGTCCGTCGACGCGTAGAGCTTGGTCAGATCCACGCCATCGCCGCTGGCACCGGCATCGCTCTTGCATTCGATATAGCCAGTGGTGTTGGCGCTGCCGACGGCATTTTGCCAGCCGTAAGTCTGCGTAGTCGTGACCACCTTGGGCTTGGCCGCGTTGCCTTTGCCGGTCGTCGTCGAGGTCGAGGTAGCGCCCCACTGCGCGTAGGCATCGGTCGAGTAACCACTCACAGTGAGCGATGGCAGCATGGCCACGCACTTGAACAGGTTGGTGCGAATCTTGTTCGCACTGGCGCAGGGCGGCGTGCCACTGGTGCTGTAGTAATAGTAGTTGCTGTCGAAGTTGGCGCAGGTGTTCGCCGTGTAGGTTGTCGCCGGATCGTAGTCGAGCTGCGTCGTTACCAGATCATCCATGCTCCCCGAAGTGTCGAGTACGAACATGATGTTCGCCGGCACGCTGCCGCTGCTCTGATTGAAAAAGATCTCGGTGTCGTCGGCGAAAGCCGCTGTGCCGGCCGCCAGGGCCAGCAGCGCACCGCTGATCATCGCCGCAATCCTTGCCAATGAAAATCGCATGGCCTGATCCTTGTAGCGCCGTGGCGCTGCTATTGCTCGATGACGGAAATGTAGCTGACGATGAAATCGCCCAGCCGGTAGTGAATGGTCAGCGCCCGGCCGGCATGCTGCTGCGCATAGCTCGCCAGCTCGCGCAACGTGACCTTGCGCCCCCCGAGATTGATCTGCGTGTTGGCGTCAAGTTGCAGCGTCGGGTGCTGGCAGCCGCCGCAGCTGCGCACCGTGACGCGCCCTGTGAGGTCTGCGGGCAGGATCACCGCATCCGTCGTGGTCTCCACCGAGCCCTCGATGGGCGTCGCCGGTGGCCGTTGCGCTCCGGCGCCACCGCAGGCGCCCGCGAGTGCCAGCGCCATCAGTAGTACCTTGCCTGCATGTCTCATGTCGTTGCTCCGTTGAAGCGCGGCCGCTCAGGGCGTCAGCGCCGAAGAGGGCAGATTCGGGTCGTTCTGTACCGTCGGATCCCAGGGCGAAATTATCGCCACGCCCTGCGTGTTGATCGCCCGCGAGGTCCGCACCCCTGTGCCGGTGCTCTGGATCTCGAAGTGATAGGTCGAAAAGCTGTTCCAGGAATTGCCCCACATGGCCGGCTGCGGTGTGCCGCCGAGCTGGGGCGTGATCGTCACGGCCCAGGTATCGGCCGCGGTGGGCGCGCCATTGAGCGTCTGCGCGGCGTCGGGGTTGAACACCCCGAGCGCCATGCTCTGCTCGATGCCCGCCTCCGCAGCCTGGAAGGCGTTGGCGCGGTACTGCTCGTTGCCCGCCATGATGAACTCGAGGCTCGCCGAGTTCATGCCCGACACCGCAAGCAGCGTCAGCATCAGCAGCAGGATCAGCCCGATGACGAGCGCGGCGCCGCGCTCATGCGATCGACGTGCCAGAGCTGAGCTGGGATGGCGGCCGGTCATGTCAAGTCCCCAGCGCATTACGCACCTGGATCGTGCGCGAGATCAGGAGCCGGCGCATATGCTGCGGGCCCGTCAGGGTTGCATCGGCGCTCAACGAAGGCCGATAGGCCAGCCCCGCGCCGGCCGCCGCATTCAGGTCACCGGTGACGCCGCCGTTGGCCTGCAGGCGATCGCCGTACTCGTAGACGCGGTCGTCGGTGAAGCCATTCTCGCCCGTGTCCGAGCGCACCAGCAGCCAGATGCGGACCGCGACGATCTGCGCACCCGCGGGCACGCCGTTTGGGTTGACGTAGCGGGTCGCGACGCCGGTGTTGCCGGGCGGATCGATCCCGAACTGCACCTGCAGGTCTTCCACGCCCGGAATGATTTCCTGATCGCGAAACTGCACCACGCCACCCGCGGAAGTCAGCGTCTTGCGGCGGAGCGAGGGCAGGCCGGCCAGCTGCGCGGAATTGCGGTCGATGTAATAGGTATCGACGATCAGGTTGTCGAGCTGGCTCGCTCCAACCACCGCGTTCGTGCAGACGCTGCCGTCGCTCTGCAGCCGGCCGGCGATCCGAGAGGTGCACACCTGCAGCTGGCCGGCGGTTGCCGCACTCGTAAATACCGAGGCGCGGCGCACGGTGAGCGTGTCGGCGGTCGCGACCGCGTTCGTGTTCCACACCGCGCCGGTGTTGATGTCGGTGAGCGCATCGCACCCCGCCGTCCTGCTTGCACTGAGGACGTAGCCGTTGTTGTCGCCCTGCAGATTGGTGCTTACGTCGACGGCAAAATTGGTGCCGCAGATATTCGCCGGCCCACCTGGAGCCACCGCCGCGGCCGGCTGGGTCTGCAGCGCCTGCTGGGCGATGGCGCCGGCGCCCTTGAGCAGTCCCCAGAAGTTGGACATGCGCACGTCCGGCTCGATTACGGCCATGGCGTAGCGCGCGGTCTCCTGCAGGCGGGCGATGTTCTCGTTGACACCATAGGCCGTGCGGCTGTTGACGTACACCTGCGTGGCGCCAAAGATCAGCACCGCGCCGATGGCCATCGCCACCAGCAGCTCGATCAGGCTCAGGCCCCGCTGCGTGTTGATTCGTGCGCTCATATCTGCAGCGTCAGCTGGTAGCTGGCCGCGACGCCACCGCTTTCCGTCCAGTTAATCTGGATCCCGTAGGTAAAAGGCGCCGCCGCGCCCACAACCGTCACCACAGCGTTGCCGCCCGGCAGGATCGCTGCGACCTGCTGCTGCCAGACGAACAGGTCATTGGCCGCCATCAGGGCCGGGGCGCAGTCCACGGAGCCCGTGCCGTAACAGTTGTTGTTGGCCGCCGCGCCAGCATAGGCCACGTTGGCACCGCGATTGGAGCGGATGCGATCGGCCAGGTCGGCGGCGAGATTGACCGCCTGCATGCGAAAGATCGCGCCACCGCCGGAGCGCAGTGTCGTCACGTAAAGGCCGGCGATGCCGAGCATGCCGACGGCGAGCACCACCAGCGCGACCATGGCCTCCACCAGCGTGAACCCGCGCGCTCGCCGCAATCGGAGTGTCGTGCTGATCACGGACAGCTCCCGCCGGTTACCAGCGGCAGCGCCGTGTTGTGCACGTCCGCATAGGCGGCCGTGGCGCGGGCCCGCCCGGTGGCGGTGATGAACAGCGCGCGACCGGTCGAACCGGTTCCGACCGCCACTACGCCGCGAGCGTCGCACATGATGAGCGTCGCCGTAGGTACCTTGGCGCCGGCCGGATTGGCGAAGCCGCTGGGCCCAAAGCTGACGATATCGCCATTAGCGTCCGGCTTCACCGTGACGCTGGCGTCGATCAGGGTATGGGTCTCGATCACGGGCTCGCCGGCATCGCGCTGCCAGTTGCTGTTCAGGTCCTGGAACACAAACCAGCCCCGGAAGGTGTTGTAGGTGCAGGTGAGCGCGGCGGTGCCGGCCGCCGGGTCGGTGGTGCCGCAGACGACGACACTGCCCTGCTGGCGCTTGATGGCCTCGGTGCGCGCCACCTGGATCGAGTGCAGCAGATCGTTCACGCCGCCCGTAAGGCGATTGTTGCGCAGGAAGTCGCGCAGGTTCGGGATCGCGACGGCCATCAGGATGGCGGCCACGGCCAGGGTGACCATCAGCTCGATCAACGTGAAACCGGCTCGGCGGGACTTGTCCATGGGCTCATCCTAGGGGCGGCGGGCCTGGGCTGCCGGGGAAGCCGATTAGCGGGCGTTTCCGGGAGATGAACGGCGCGGCGGGCCACTGCCGCTTGTCTTAAGTTCGCGCGCCCACCACCGCGCGTCCCAATTCCCACGCGTCAAGACGCCCGACCACTTGCCATAACGCGGGCCGACCTTGCCCTGGTGCGGCCCGCCGAGGGCGGCATACCCGGCCCTCGAACCCGTCACGCCGCATCGGGTGTGGTTCATGACGCCTCCGCCCCTTCCAGACAGTACCACGCAGTCCTTCGCTTTCCACGATGGCGACGCAGCAAGGCCGGACACGGGTTACATCGATCAACCGTTGCCGGCGCGAGGCGAGCACAGCGGCAGGTCGGCGGCGCATGCGCTTGCCTGTCTTATTCCGCGATTCACTCCAGGCAGTTCACGCTTGCCGATCATCGTCGAGTGGCTATCGATTTGTCTCTTGATTAAGTTAGCTTGGGGTTGGAATTGCCAATGAGCTAGGCATAATTGTAGCCGGCCACGATACAACCCGCGTTAGCGGGCTTCCGGAACCAGGGGATCTCGAAAGTTCATGGAACGACGCCTGCACACACGCCATCGGGCGCGCACCACGGTGTATATCATGATGCCGGCGGGCAAGCGCCGCCTGTGCCGCGCCATCAATCTGAGCGCCAACGGCGTATTCATCCGCACCGCTTCGCTCGGCTTGCGCAAGGGCCAGCAGGTGGAGCTCGCCTTCGCGATCGACCTGGGGGCAGTCACCAAGGTGCATCGCCGCACCGCCGTCGTGGCGCACATTTCCGGCGGCGGCACCGGCCTCATGATGGACGCCTACGCCGCACGCTGACTGCGCTCCGATCAATCGTGAGAGACTAGCGCATGCTCCAGGTGCGCGCGCTCCGCAAGTCCTATTCCGGAACCGAAGTCCTGCGCGGCGTGAACATCAGCGTCGCCGCCGGCGAATGCTACGGTCTGCTGGGGCCGAACGGGGCCGGCAAGACGACGACGCTGCGCTGCTGCCTGGGTCTCACGGCGAGCGATACCGGCAGCATCACCCTGGCCGGGCTCCCGGTGCCCGCCGCAGCGCGGGCCGCACGGGCCCGCACCGGAGTCTGCCCGCAATTCGACAATCTCGATCCTGATTTCACCGTCGCCGAAAACCTGATCGTCTACGGCCGCTACTTCGGCATCACGCGCCGCACGATGCTGGGAAAGCTCCCACGGCTGCTGGAATTCGCCGGTCTCGAGGACAAAGCGGCCGCGCGCCTCGATACCCTGTCGGGCGGCATGAAACGGCGGCTGACGCTGGCGCGTGCGCTGGTCAACGACCCGCAGATCATCTTTCTCGACGAGCCGACCACCGGCCTGGATCCGCAGGCACGGCATGTGATCTGGGACCGGCTCAAGAGCCTGGCGGCCTCGGGCCGCACCCTGATCCTCACCACGCACTTCATGGACGAGGCCGAGCGCCTCTGCGATCGGGTCGGCATCCTCGATCACGGCACCATGATCGCCGAAGACTCGCCGCGCCGCCTGATCGGCTCCCAGATCGAACCGCACGTGGTCGAGGTCTACGGGGAAGGCGTGCAGGAGTGGGCCCGGGCGATCGCGCCGCGTCACGCCGAGCGCGTCGAACTGACGGGCGGAACGGCATTCTGTTATTGCCAGGAGCCGGCGGCGTTGCTCCAGGCCATGCAGGACCATCCCGCGCTGCGCGCGCTGTCGCGCGCCGCCAATCTCGAGGATGTGTTCATTAAGCTCACCGGGCGGGATATCCGTGATTGAGCGTCTGCAGCTGCGCTGCCTTCACATCGTCGGCCGCAATTTCCTGGTGTGGCGCAAGCTCATGTACGCCTCGCTCGTGGGCAATCTTGCCGACCCGGTGATCTACCTGGTGGGCCTGGGTTTCGGGCTCGGCGCCTTCATGCCGCCGATCGCCGGCATGCCCTACATCAGTTTCCTGGCCGCCGGCATGGTCTGCTACAGCGCGATGAACAGCGCCACCTTCGAGTCGCTGTATTCAGCGTTTTCACGCCTGAAGGTGCAGCGCACCTGGGAGGGCATCCTGCACGCGCCGATGACTCCGGTCGATGTCGTCGTCGGCGAATGGCTGTGGGCGGCGCTCAAGAGCACCTTTTCAGGCGCCGCCATGCTGCTGGCCATGTATCTACTCGGCCTGGTGCACGGCCTGCGGCCGCTGGCCGTGATGCCGGTGGTCCTGCTGATCGGCCTGGCCTTCGCCGGACTCGGGCTGATCATGACCGCCGTGGCGAAGAGCTTCGATTTCTTCGTGTTCTACTTTACCCTCCTGATCACGCCGATGATGTTCGTCTCAGGCGTGTTCTACCCGCGCAACGCCCTGCCCGTCTTCGTGCAGCGGGCCGCGGAACTGCTGCCGCTCGCCCACGGCGCCGATCTGGCGCGCGGACTCACGCTCGGGCTGCCGATGACGCAACCCTTGACCGATGTGCTGGTGCTCGTGGCCTACGCCGGGCTGAGCCTGCTGGTGGCGGTGCGCCTGATCCGGCGGCGCCTGCTGAAGTAGCGGCGCGGCGCCCTCAGCTGCGGCTACGTGGCCCCGAGCTGTTGTAGGGATCGCGGCCCCGTGTCGTGCCTTCGTTCCACGACCCTAGCAGAACGAGGGCCTGCGCCGTTCGGTCCGGGAGCGACAGGGCTTTGCGCGGCATGGGTCGCCGCGTCGCCTGCTCAGCGTTCTTCGCCAGGCTAAATACGTAGTTGTCGCGTTTGGCTGCCGACATGGGCCACTCCTGCACGTGAAGCCATGCTAGATCCGCGACCGAATTCAGCACCAGTCCACCGGTCGGCTGCAATGCGCCGTTTATCGGGCCTGCGACCGCTCATCCACGATGGCTGACCGTTCGTCAACGACGCCCGCCCAACTGCGGCCATTGCAATGGCTTTTCAGGCCCGCGGCGAAACTCAATTCATCGCCAGGACTCACCGGCGGAGGCGCGTCGCCACCGGGCGACACTCAAAAGCGAATTGTCACTTGCAGCGCCGAACGACGTAGGCGTAGCGTCCCGGCTGGCGCGCCCATCCTGCGCACGACCTTGTGGAGTTCCGCACATGACCCACATGCACTCGCAGACCGGAATCAATGGATCGACATGGGATCCGGCTCAGCGTCGATCGAGGTTGTCAGCCCTCCCGGGTTTGATTGCAGTCATTGCAGCCTTGATGGCCTCCTGCGATGGGGAACCACCGCCCGCGGGAAGCGTCGTCGATCATCCGCCCAGTCCGAATCCCACCGCGCGGGCCGGCGGCCCGCTGCCAGGGCTGAGCGTGGCGCAACTGGCGATGTTCAAGGCCAGTCAGGAGGCCTTCAATGAACTCAGTGCCGTCACGGGCGGCGCCGACTCCGGCAAAGGGCTGGGCCCGCGCTTCAATCTTGACAGTTGTTCAGGCTGCCATGGCTTTCCAGCCGCAGGCGGTTCAAGTGGATTCGTGAATCCCGAACCAATCGCCGCGCACCGCGCAGGCGCCACAAACGATGCCGAGATTCCGTTTCTGCACGCGGATGGCCCGATTGTCGAGGCACGATTCAAGTGGTTGATGGACGCGGAGGGCGACTACCGCCTTGGCGCCGATGCCGCTGGGGCCTACGGGCGCCGCCCCGACGGGAGCGTGCATCCGCTGTTCACGATTGGCGGTCGCTCCGATGCCCAGGGCTGCGAAATTGGGCAGCCGCCCCTCAAGCCAGCCTGGAACAGGGGCAATGTCAGCCTGCGAATTCCAACGCCACTGTTCGGCCTTGGGCTGATCGAGGCGATCAGTGATTCGACCATCGCGGCGAACACCCTTGAGCGGATGAAAGCGGTGGCGCTTCGGCCGAACGCTCACGATCCGCAGCGCCCGGGTACCATGCGGGCCGGCGATCGGGTGAAGATGTATGAGCGGCTCGGCATCATCGGTCGACCGGGGCGCGGTCGTGAAAATCGCTCCGGCAATGACAGTACGATCACGCGTTTCGGCTGGAAGGCGCAGAATAAATCGCTGCTGCTGTTCGCCGGCGAGGCCTACAACGTCGAGCAAGGCGTGACCAATGAGCTGTTCCCGAACGAGCGCGATGAAGAGGCGACGCCCTTGCCCGATGCCTGCAAACTGAATGCTACTCCGGAGGACGATATCGATTTTGGGCAGCTCGACCAACCGGCCCCGGCCACCGCCCGCTCGCCCAGCGAACAGTTTGCAGCGGTCACGGGCGATCTGGTCAAGTTCGAGCTGTTCATGCGCATGCTCGCGCCGCCGATGCCCGCCTGCGATCTGACCAAGTCCGGCGATTGCGGCGAGAATATCGTTCGCGGCAGCGCGGTATTCGATCGGGTTTATTGCTCCGCCTGTCATGTGCGACAGTTGCCACTGGGACCGTCGTCGATCGCCGCCGTCAGCGCGCAGCGCTACGCCAATCTTTTTTCAGATCTGCTGCTGCACAAAATGGGCAGCTGTCCGGACAATCCCGATCACACGCCGAGGTGCCTGGCGGATGGGATCGCGCAGGGTGATGCACGGGGCGACGAGTTTCGCACCGCACCGCTGTGGGGCGCGGGCCAGCGGCTATTCTTCCTGCACGACGGGCGTGCGCGCGACCTACCCAGCGCGATTCTTGCCCACAAGGGGCCGGGCTCCGAAGCGAACGCCGTCGTGAACCTGTACGAAAAGCTGCCGACGACATCGAAACAGGATCTGATCGATTTTCTGCGCTCGCGATAACGCACGCCCTCAACTTCGACAAGACGACGGCAGAAATTTGGAATCAACGTTGGTGCGGTTCTCCCCCACGGCTTCCATGCCGCTGGGCACACCGCGATAGCCGCATCGCCAGGACATCGGACTCGCAGGACTGCCCTTCACCACGATAGGTTGCAGAGTTACAATTTGGCCGGCGATGTTCTTGTTGACGAAATTGCCGAACGTGACGTTGATGCTGCCCTGATTCACTTCTACCCGCGTAACATAGTTGCCAATGAGCTTTTCCGGCTGTGGCACACCGGCCGCCGCGTTGTCCGCCGGCAGCGTGCCCCGTTCCTTGCGATACTCCTGAATGGAACCCTTCAGTTCCGAGGCCAGGCTGAATGCCTCACTCACCTGGGCCCGGATCGTATAGGTCTGATAGGCCGGGATCGCAATGCCGGCGAGGATGCCAATGATGGCCACGACAATCATGAGTTCAATAAGCGTAAAGCCTGACGCACGCATGGCGCGCTCCTTTAGATGGCCGAACCAAGGGAAAAAATAGGCAAGTACATCGCGGCGACATAACTGGCAACGAGATAATAGACGCAGATTGTCAATACGAGCCGCGAGCGGATCCGGCAGCGGTGCAGGGCCGCCAGAAACGAATCCACCGTGGCTTCCTGCTGGAACGACGCCTCCTCATCGAGCTTGCCCAGCCGGAAGGCCAGGGCCAGGTCATTCACCAGACCCGGTTCACCCGATGTCGGCAAGGTCTCCCATCGTTCTACCGCCGCTAACGGCAAACGCCTGCCCGCAATCCGCAACGCTTCGGCAGCCCTCATCCCCGTGGCTCGCAGGAGCGCCGCGTACGAGAGCCATAGATACTGGTTATAGGCCAGCGCCACGGTGCCAATGAGCGGCAGTCTGTAGTAACCGGCCGGCATCGGCGCGTAACGGCGCAGCTTTCGGCGCAAGTCGAAAACGAACCAGCACAGGATGGCGAGTAATGCGACGGCCGACAGCAACAGGAGTGTAAAGAGCGGCGCACCCCCGCCAAACAATAACGAGGTTAACCTCGGTAGTGATGTGCCAAATTGGCTATAGAGTCCCCGGAACTGCGGTAGAACAAAGAGCCCGTAGTTGATCACAAGCACAACTAGCACGGCCAGTACCACGCCGAGATAGGTCAGAAATCCCGCAAACTCGCTCCAGACCGCAAACATCGCGGTCGCGCTGAAAGACTGATGTCGGCGAAATTCACCAAATAATGCTGCCGCAGACTGTTCCGGCGCGGACGTCTGGCGCAACAGCCAGGCCAGCGTTGGATAAGAGGACAGCCGCAGCTTTCGCGGTGTGGCCGGCTCCGATTCAGGGGACCGCAATATGCCCTCCAGCGATCGGAGAGTCTCATGTTGCTGGGGATCAGCGGCCGCATACAACTTCCTGAACGCCTCATCGACCGTGCCCGTTTCATGCAGCGCATAGTGCAGCGCTCGTGCGGCACTTGCGAGAGATTCGGCGGCCGTGGATTTGAGACGAGGCAATTAACGGGCTCTGCAAGTAGAAGGGAGCTCATCATCCGTAAGCGTAGTGCGATCCGCGCTGGTGACCACCAGCGGCGCCCTGCGCGCGTGCCCGCACGACCAGGACACCGGCAGCCCGATCCCGTCACCCTGCCAGGCGCGTACGGAGAGCACCTGACCCGCCATTGCGGCGTCTGCATCGGAAAAGGTCACATCCACAGCGCCGTCATATCGAATCGTCACCGCAGTGAGCCGGGAAGACGACCCCTGCGTGTCCGCAAAGCCGGCCTCAAAGTTGGATTGCGGCCACTCTCCAGCCACCGCGCGATATTCCATCATCGCCACTCTAGCGCCCGTCGCAACCGATTCCCCTTCCAGTGCACCCAGGCTCTTCCTCACGTGCACCAGACCTTGTGATCCGGCCTCGATCATGATGCCCAGGATAGTCAGGAAGATGGGTATCTCAAGCATGGTCGTCAGGGCAGGCCACTCCAGTCTCAGCCAGCGGATGCGGTCGTCCAGGACATTTTTACCCGTCCCGTCAGCGTCACTCGTGAGCCCCACTGTTCTAATGACTGCCAAATCCTCGAGCTATGCGACAGCGGGGCGAGTCACCACTTTCGTCTGATTCCAGGCGAAAGCGGTGGTGCCGCAGGAGAGGCTCGAACTCCCGACCCCCTGATTACAAATCAGGTGCTCTACCAACTGAGCTACTGCGGCGGCGAGCGAGGCAAATCATAGCGGCCCGGCGCTGCGCGGTCACGGACCCGCTACGGCTTCCCGGCTCCCGGGCAATCGCCCCAGGCCGGTTCGCTGGGCAGGTTCAGCCCGGCGACCAGTGCCGGCACGGCGGGCGGCGGGATGTCGATCGCCAGCTGCACATTGAGCCAGTAGGCACTCACAGTGTGGGTGCGTGCCTCGACGACGGGCGCCAGTCCGGCGGCGCGCACGGTCTTGGCCCGCTGGTCCGCGCCTTCCCGGCTGCTGAATACACCCACCGATACCTGGTTCGTGTCGGGAAGTGCCGCCGCGTCACGCACCCCGCCATTACTCAGCCGCTGCAGCGCGCGCGTGCGCGCGCTGGCGGTACCGAGATGATCGACGTAAACCCAGTACCCCTCGCTCACCGTAGCGGGCCCCTGGCGCTCGCGCGGATTGAGATTGCGCGCCCGCAGGGCGGTGGCGACCGCGGCAGTGGCCACCGTGTCGATCAGGGGGCCGAGCGACGCGCAGTGCGAGGGGCCCGCATTTTGATCAGCGCCTCCGGTCACTTCCGCTACGCGTATCGGAGCCGCGCCCGGCGCCGGCGCCAGCTGCAGGGGAGCACCAGAGACCGCCTTGCGGCCGGCCAGCGGCTTGTCTATCCAGCGCGCCCAGCCGAAGAACAGCAGGTTGGCCAGCAACAGCGCGTATAAGAGCGGCCTCATCAGCACAATTCTAGCGGGAATTGTGCGCGGCGAGCATCGCCAGCCCGTCGATCACCAGCGCATCGACACGTTCGTGCGCGACACGGAGGAAGCGGGCCACCGGCGCTGCGCCGCCGCCTGCCAGGAGCAATCGCGGCCGGCCGCCCAGTTCAGCGCGCGCCTCGCGGACCGATCGTTCGATGAGCGCCGCGCAGGCCAGCGCGCTTCCGGACAGGAGTCCGGCGCGGGTACTGCGGCCGAAGGGCGCGGCGTTTCGCGCTGCAGGGCCGAAGCGGCCGCCGGCGCGGCGGCGTATGCCGGCCGTATCGCGCAGCAATGATTCCACCATCAGGGCCGGTCCCGGCGTGATCAGTCCGCCGCGGTGCTGGCCGGCGGAGTCCAGCAGGTCGATCGTGAGTGCGGTTCCGACATCGACGATGCACAGTGTCCGGCCCGGATGCCGGGCCCGCGCGCCGAGCATGGCGACCCAGCGGTCAGCCCCCAGGCGCCAGGGTTCCACATAGCCATTGCGGACGCCCGCCGCACGGCGCGTGCTGCGGATGAATTGCGGCGCCGGCGCGCCGGCGGCACGCGCGGCCTGGCGCAGGGCCCGCTCGAGCACGGTGCCGGCCACGCTGCAGACCAGCACGCGATCGACGCCGCCCGCGAGTGCCCGGCGGGCCACGCCCGCCACCGTGCGCCCGTTCCACTCCGCCACCCGCACTCGCCCGAGGCGCCGGCCGCGCAGCATCGCCCACTTCAGCCGGGAATTGCCGGCGTCGATCAGCAGCTGCTTCACCCCTCCGCCCTCACCGTCACCTCGCCCGAGTTAAAACGACGCAGGCCTTCCGCCCCCTCCACGCGCAGCGCCCCGTCCGGATCAATGCCGCGCGCCACGCCGACAAACACGCCGGCCGGGGTGCTCACCGCCACGCTCCGGTCCGCGAGCGCATCGGCGGCGGCCCACTCCGGGGCAAATCCGCTGAGTCCGCGCGCTTCGAAGTCCAGCGCGCCACGCACGATCTCATCGAGCAGCAGCGCGGCCAGTTCATTGCGATCGCAGGCAGGGCTGCCGAGTGCTGCCAGATCGATCGGTTCAGTGCCGCTGGCCTGCACGCGGCGGGTCAGGGCCGCGCCCAGCGCGCAGTTGATGCCGATGCCAATCACGACCATCGCCGGGCCCGCGCTCTCGGCACGCAATTCGATGAGGATGCCGCCCAGCTTGCGCTCACGGGCGTAGAGGTCATTGGGCCACTTCAGCTGCACCGGCACGGCGCCCACGCGCTCGAGCACACGCCGCGCGCAGACGCCAACCGCAAGGCTCAGCGCCGCGGCACCGCTGGGCAGAGCATCGAAACTCCACACCAGCGACAGGCACAGCGCGCCTCCCGGCGGCGCAAACCACGGCCGCGCGCGGCGCCCGCGCCCGGCCGCCTGGTATTCCGCGGCGAGGAAATCAAACTGTCCCGCGGGCGGCTCGCCCCGCGCGAGCAGCACCGCGTTGGTGGAATCCACTGTCCAGGCGACTTCCGCCTGCCGCAATCGGGCCCGCACGTCGGGCTGCAGCAGCGAGGCAATCCGGGCGGCATCGAGCGGTGCAACGGGCTGCGCCAGCCGGTAACCCAGGTGCGGCGCAGCCTCGATTTCCAGGCCCAGGGCCTGCAGTGCGCCGATCGCCTTCCAGATGGCGCTGCGGCTGACAGCCTGCTCGGCGGCGAGCCGCTCGCCCGAATGCAGGGCGCCGTCCGCCAGGCTGCAAAATACCCGTTGTGGAAGCGTTGCCGCCGGAGCGGCCTGCGCCCGATTCACGCGCGAGGCTCCGGCACTTCCGCCAGCATGCAGCGCACGCTGCCGCCCCCGATCCGCTCGATCGTCGGCACCGGCACCGCCAGCACCGTGTCCACGCAGCCGCTGAGCTGACGCATCGTCTGCTCCCCGAGCGCGGCCCGCGCGGTCGCCGACATCACCAGCAGCGTGGCGTCGCCGAGCGCCTCGTCCCAGGTGGCCAGCTCCAGCATGTTGCCGGCGAAGGCATCGACCGCGGCGCGATCGATCTCGATCAATTCGCGGCCGCTGTTGCGGAAACTCGCCACTACCCGCGGGCGATCGGCTGCGGCAATGGCCTCGGTGCAGCACATCAGACCGCGCGAACCGATCCACATCAGCACATTGGTGTGGTAGTAGGGGCGGCCGTGCGCGTCGGCGGCATCAAAGATCACCGCTTCATAATCCATCTGCCCCGCCCAGTCGCCCACCAGCGCCGCGTCGGTGCGCGGCGAACGGCAGGCGTAGGCGACGCGCGCCACGTGATCGAGCACCAGACTCCCCGTGCCCTCGAGGAATTTCCCGGCGGTTTCATGCGCGCTGAAGTCGAGCCGGCGACGCGGATTGAAATCCAGCGCCGCGCACACCTCATCGACGAGTTCCGTGCGCCGCTCAAGCCGCCGGTTGGGCGCGAGCATCGGATACAGCACGATCGTGCCGTCGTCGTGAAAGCTGATCCAGTTGTTGGGAAACAGGGCATCCGGCTTGCGCGGCACCGCCGTGTCCGCTCCCATCTGCACGCGCACGCCTTCCGATTCCAGAGCAAGGCGCAGCTGCTGCGATTCCGCGCGCGCGGCGGCCATCACGTCCGCGGCGCCAGCCCCGGCATCGCGCGAGCGCTGCATGGCATTGGAAGCGGCGGTCTCCTCGTTGAAAGAGAAGGCGGCCGGTTCGATCATGAACACCGCGCCGGCGCACTGCTGGGATCGGCCTCTGGTGGCGTGCTGCATCGTGAGCGGAGTCTGCCACAGCCTCAAGACGCTTAAGGATCCGTTGTCCCGCCGGGCGGCTCGTATGCGTTGCGGTAGGTCCGGCGCGGCCGCTCGAGTGGGCAGCGCGGACGTCCTGTAAAACGCAACTGATTGATCATTGTAAATAATTTCCCTGGGCGGGATGATCCAACAGAATCTGTGACCGGATGAATTGTGCATTGCATAGAGCCTGGGTTAGCATGCGCGCCGAGTTGCAACCACGCCTGCCCATGCCTCTGAATCCACCTCCTGCGCCAGCCCGCGTCATTCGCAAGTACGCCAATCGTCGGCTGTACGACGCGACGGCCAGCCGCCATGTCACGCTGGAAGACCTGCGCCGTCTGATCGCCGGCGGCGAGCGGGTGCAGGTCATCGACGATCGCACCGGCGAGGATCTCACGCGAGCCGTGCTGCTGCAGATCATCTCGGAGCAGGAACAGTTCGGCTCGCCGGTCCTGACGGTGCAACTGCTCGAGGGCATCATCCGCTTCTACGGCAATCCCGTGCAGGACATGCTCTCGCGTTATCTGGAGCAGGGCCTGGGTGCAGTGATGCAGCAGCAGCGTGCGGTGCAGGAACAGATGGCGAAGGCGATGGAAGGCCCGCTGGCGCCACTCGCTGAACTGACCCGCCAGAACATGGAGATGTGGAGCCGGATGCAGGCGTCCATGCTCTCAGCGCTCAACCCGCAGGCGGGGAAAGCCGGCGGCAGCGAGGCGCCGGGTGCCGACGAGCCGGGCAGTGGCGATGATTCCAGCGACGCGCCCCCGCCACCCGCTGCCGACAAATCCCCTTAAGTAAAGGACTCCCGCTCATGGATCTGAAGGGCAAGACCGTTGCCGTTACCGGCGCTGCGCGCGGCATCGGCCGTGCGCTGTCCGAACAGTTCGCGGCCTGTGGCGCCAATCTGGCGCTGATCGACCTCGAGGTCGCCTCCCTTCAGGACACGCGCAACGCCTGCCTGGGGCTTGGCGTGCAGGCCCGCGCCTACGGCGCGAGTGTGGCGAACGAGTCCCAGCTGATCGACACCTTCGATCGCATCGTCGCCGATTTCGGCCGCTTCGACGGGATCGTCAACAATGCCGGGATCCTGCAGGACGCGCTGCTGGTCAAAGGCAGGGACGGCGCCGTGATTGGCAAGATGAGCCTGGCGCAGTGGCAGGCCGTGATCGATGTGAACCTGACCGGCGTGTTCCTGTGTGGCCGTGAGGCTGCGGAACGCATGGTCGAACTGGGCCATGGTGGGGTAATCATCAATATCTCCAGCATCTCCCGCGCCGGCAACATCGGGCAATCGAACTACACCGCGGCCAAGGCGGGGGTGGCCTCGCTGGTAGTGGTCTGGGCGCGTGAGCTGGCGCGCTACGGCATCCGGGTCGGCGGCATCGCCCCGGGGTTTACGCACACGACGATCCTGGATTCCATGAAGCCGGAGCTGCTGCAAAAGATCGTGGCCCCGGTGCCCGTGGGTCGGCTCGGCCGACCGGAGGAGATCGCGCACGCCGCCCGCTTCATTTTCGAGAATGACTTCTTCAGCGGGCGGATCATCGAGCTCGATGGCGGGCTGAGGATTTAGGATGCGCCGCGTTCCGATGGAGTGACACCCAGACGCCTCTTGGGCGTTTTTATCCTTAAAATATTGTTTACAATCAATATGTTAATGAATTTTCTCTCTACTCCAGTAGACTCCTGAAGAATCCTCTTGCACTGCATACAAACTCGGGTTAGGATAGCCCCAGTTCGAAGCACCCCACACACCCCGACTATTTGGAGCCACTGACATGACCGACCGTATATTCGATGCGAATGCGCTGCTGGAGACCTACCGCAATGCGCTCGCTCCCGCGTTTCAGGCCCAGCAGGAAGGCGTCAAGGCCCTCGAGCGCCTGGCCCGTTACCAGTACGCCGTCGCCGGCGACTACCTGGAATGGACGTTGACCCAGGCCCAGGCCATCGTTGCGGCCAAGAGCCCGGCTGAGCTGGCTGCCAAGCAGACTGAGCTCGGCACCAAGATCAGCGAGCAGCTGCGCGGCCGCGTTCAGGAACTGACCACGATCGCCAGCGAGTCGCACAACACCCTGACCGCGATGTTTAACGCCGCGTCGGCCAAGGTTGTCGAACTGACCAAGAAGGCAGCCTAAAGGCCTGCCGGACTAGCTGACAGATCAGGCCTCGGGGCTAGGAAACTCCCCCGGGGCCTTTTTTTTGAACGATCCAGCACAGCGGGTCTTGCCCATGAGCACCGACGTCCGGTTACCCGTCGAGCGCCCGTTCGGGAGCAGCGATGCGTATGCGCGCGCCTGGCAGGACTGGTGGCTGAGCCTGTGCGCCCGGCCGGAGCTGCCACTGGCGCTGGCACAGGATGCCCTGGCGCGCACGACCGACAGCTGGCGCTTTGCCCTGCACGCGGCCACGGGCCAGGAGCTGGCGCACGGGAGCAGCGATCCGCAGTTTGCGGACGAGACCTGGAACCACTGGCCCTTCAACGTCTATGCGCACAATTACTCCAGTTTCAGCCAGTGGGGTGCGCAGGCCCTGAATCCGGCCGGCGGCATGTCCAGCGGCAGCGCCTTGCGCCTCAATTTCCTGCAGCGCCAGCTCCTGGACGCGAGTTCACCGGCACACTACCTGTTGACCAATCCGGAACTGCTTGAACAGACGCGCACCGAGTCAGGCGCCAATCTGCTGCGCGGTGCGCAGTACTGGCTCGAAGACCTGACGCGCACCTTCGAAGGGAGTCCGGCCCCGGGCACCCTGAATTTCCGGGTCGGGGAGCAGGTCGCGATCACCCCCGGCAAGGTGGTGATGCGCAACGAGCTCATCGAGCTGATCCAGTACAGCCCGCAGAGTCCGGACGTCTATGCCGAACCAATTCTGATCACGCCGGCGTGGATCATGAAGTACTACGTCCTCGACCTTTCACCGCACAATTCGCTGGTGCGATACCTGGTCGAGCAGGGCCATACGGTGTTCATGATCTCGTGGCGGAACCCGACCGCCGCCGACCGCAACCTCGCCCTGGACGACTACCTGCGGCTCGGCCTGCGCGCCGGGCTCGACGCTGTGTCGGCCATCGTGCCCGAACGGCGCGTGCACACGGTGGGGTATTGCATCGGCGGCACGCTCCTGTCGATCGGCGCTGCCGCGCTGGCCCGTGAAGGGGATACGCGCATCGCGTCGATCACGCTGTTCGCCGCGCAGACCGACTTCAGCGAACCAGGCGAGCTGGCCGTGTTCATCTCGCCCGCTCAGCTCGCGCTGCTAAAGTTGCTGATGGAGCGCGACGGGGTGCTGGCCAGCGAGCGCATGAGCGCGGCTTTCGCACTACTGCGCGCCGAGGATCTGCTGTGGGCGCCGGCGATCAACCAGTACCTGCGCGGCGAGCGCGGCGCGATGAACGATCTGATGGCCTGGAACGCCGACGGCACGCGCCTGCCCTGCCGCATGCACAGCGAATACCTCACACGGCTCTACCTGAACAATGAGCTCGCCACGGGCCGGTTCACCGTCGGCGAGATGCCCGTCGAGCTGCAGCAGGTCAGCGTGCCGATGTTCGTGGTCGGCACCGAGACCGATCATGTCGCGCCCTGGCGCTCCACTTACAAGACCCGGGCGCTGACGCGTTCGAGCGACTTCAGCTTCGTGCTGACGAGCGGCGGCCACAACGCCGGCATCATCAGCGGCCCGGTCAATCCGAAGCGCCGGCACCGGAAGCTCCGATGGCGGGAGGCAACGGCCGCGCTGACTCCGGAGCAATACCTCGCTGAGGCCGAAGTCTGCGCCGGCTCCTGGTGGCCGACCTGGCAGCAATGGCTGGCCGACCATTCTTCACCCGAGCGTACGGCGCCGCCGACGCTGGGAAATGCCGCGGCGGGGTACCCGACGCTGTGCGACGCGCCCGGCGGCTACGTGCGCAGCTGAGATTGTGATCAGGGCCGGGGCGGAACGACCGCCGCCCGCAGCACGCCGGCTTTTTCGCCGGGCTTCATGAACTTGACCAGGACGCGCTGACCAATCAGGAACGGCGTGTTGGCGGCCGAGACCACCACCTCCACCACGCGCTCATCGCTCGCTTCGTTGGCGCTGTCGGATTTCAGCTTGCGCGCACCAAAGGTCGCCGCGATGCGAATCACATGGCCGACGGCCATCTTGCTGGGGTCCGCCTCGGGCACGATCTCCGCCTCCTGGTCGACGTGTACGTCCGGAATCGCGCTTTCAACGATCTCGGCGCGGACGATGTGCGGGATCGCCGGCTCGAGGTCAAACATATTCGAGACGTTGAGTGTTGAAGCGCCCGCGCCAGGATTGGCGTAGCGCCGGATGATCTTGCCATCCATCGGTGCGCGAATGATCGTCAGGTCCTTGTGGTACTCCGCCTGCGCCAGCTGGGCGCGGGCCGTCTGCACGGCCGCCTGCAGAACCCCGAGCTGCGCCTGCGAGGCGGCCATGGCGTCGCGTGCCTGATCGAGCTGCTGCTGGGATACGAGCTTGGCGGCCGCCAGCTGTTCGAGGCGCGTGTATTCACGCTGGGCGGTCGCAACGTTCACCCCGGTCAGTGCCAGTTGACTCTGTGCCTGTGCCACGGCGGCCCTCGCGCTGTTGGCCGCCAGCACGAACTCGTTGTCCTCCTGGCGGGCCAGAATCTGCCCCTTCCTGACCGTGTCGCCCTCCTGCACCATGACTTCCCTGATCACGCCCGGGCTGCGGGCCGCCACTTCGACCACTCCTCCTTCAACGTCGATCTTGCCGCTGGAAATCGTCGCGTAGGGCGAGGGTGGCGCTGCGACAGCTCCCTTGTCCCCTGGCCCGCTGCGATTGCAGGCGGTGAGCTGCAGCGCGCCTGCGCCCAGAGCAACCAGCGCCAGGGCAAGCACGCCAGAAGACCTGAACTTGCTGAGCATGTGCATTTCCTGGTGTGGCCTGATTCTCAGCATGACGGGGGTGCGGCGATCATCCGGTCATTCAGGATCTTGCCATCTTCCATATGAATGATGCGGTCGGCGTGGGCTTCCAGACGTGGATCATGCGTCACGACGACGATGGCGGCGTGGCGCTCCTGCGCCGCCTGATGGAGCAGCTTGATGACCACCTGTCCGTTGACCGAATCGAGCGCCGAGGTGGGCTCATCGGCAAAAATCAGCGCCGGCGACTTGGCCAGCGCACGCGCAATGGCGACCCGCTGCTTTTCGCCCCCGGACAGCTCGGCCGGTCTCTGGTGCAGGCGTTGCCCCAGGCCGACCGTTTCCAGAACCGCGGTAGCGCGGACACGCGCTTCGCGCTTGCCCACTCCGCAATACTTGAGCACCTGCACGACCTGCTCGGTGGCGTCGAGCGATGGAAACAAGTTGAACCCCTGGAAGATAAAGCCGCAATGGTCGAGACGGAATTTGTCGATCTTGCCGGCGCGCTTCGCCCACAGGCTTTCTCCCAGCGCCAGCACTTCACCCTCGTCCGGTTTCATGAGACCCGACAGTGCCGCGATCAGCGTCGACTTGCCGGAACCAGACGGCCCCATAATCATGGTGACTTGCCCGTGGTAAGCGCTGAAGGCAACGTCTTTCAGCACCTGCTGGCGCAACTTGCCGATCTTGTAGGCCTTGCTCAGGCCCCGGGCGTCGATGGCAAGCCGGCTCATCGCAACAGATCCGCCGGCTGGCTTTTTTTCAGTACGCCGAGCGACAGGACGCCCGATAAAATGGCGATGATCAGCAGCGTGACCGCCACGGGCAGATCGACGAACAGGGGGAAATCCAACGGCACGCCGAAGGCCGCTGCCAGAGCCCCTACGAAGGCGGTCAGCGCCGCGGTCAGCAGGAGCCCCGCCAGACCGACCCACAGGCTCAGTTCCATCACGATCAGGCGTAGGCTCCCCATCGAGACGCCGAGTGCCCGCAGGCTCGCGAACTCCTTGATGTTCGCGAGCAGCGCACCCTGCAGGGTCTGCCAGGTGATGACGATGCCGATGAAGGTACCGACGACGACGGCGAAACCGATCATG
>Ga0209131_1000739_pt1 | contig 23047 bp, 14 predicted proteins | sample GraSoi_2013_40cm_FD_185826 | JGI IMG/M metagenome (GOLD analysis project Ga0209131, IMG submission 185826) | Grasslands soil microbial communities from the Angelo Coastal Reserve, California, USA - Sample 9_17_2013_40cm (SPAdes) (version 2) | ecosystem: Environmental > Terrestrial > Soil >... | reverse complement strand
GATCGACGTTCTTCCATTGTGTGTTCAGCACGTTTGACGGCCACGTTTCCCATTCCCAGCGAAGCCCACCATTGAGGGTCAGGCGGGTAGTGGCGCGCCATTTGTCCTGGATGTACAGACCGTTGTAGGTGTGATTCATCGAGCCTTCCGCGGTGTTGCGGATGGCTGGTGCGAAGCTGGTGCCTGAATAGACTGATGTATTCAGGATCGGCTCATTGAAGTTCGGAGCCTGGAAGCGCTCGAAGAAAATCACGTTGGGATGCTGGCAACCGGCAGGTCCTGGGCCGCCAGGGTCGCCTGCGGCCGACACACACTGCGCGCCGTTGACGCCGTCATTGCCGAGAAACGCGCCCAGGTTCGGGAAGTCCGCTTCAAACGGGTAGAAGAGCGGAAAAGATTCCGTGGTATCGACAAAATTGAAGTTGCCGCCAAAACTGACGGTATGGCGATCAAAGCTGCGCGTAACATTGTCGACCAATTCAAAGCGCGACTCGCGGTAAAAGTCAGGGTTGCCGCGATTGACTCCCGCTGTGAACGTGTTCGAGAGCTCCAGGTGCGGTTGGGTCGAGACGGTCGGGAAATCAAATGAGCGGCGCGCATACTGCATGCGCAACTCGTTCATTAATTTTGGATTGATGACCGACGCGAAAGTGCCGGCGACAGACTGGTCGCGGTAAAAATTGTTTTTGAACGCGGACGGCAGATCAAAACCATCGTTCAGCGGAGACTGGTTCAGCAGCCGGCCATCATTGATGAAATAACGAAGGAACATATTTTCGCTGTCGCTGAAGCGATGGTCGATGCGGGCAAATCCATTGTCGCTATCATTGGTGCGCAGCACGTTGCCGAGATTCGGTTCGGGCGCGAGGCTGTAGACGGCTTTCACTTCGTTGATCGCTTTAATGTTCGCCAGCACAGCCGAATTGTAAAAAGGGGATTCCCCGCGGCGCTGCGCTTCGTAATTTCCATAAATAAAGGTCTTATCTTTTTGTAGCGGACCTCCAATTGCGGCTCCGAACTGATTCTGCCGCAGCACGTGAGCTCCGCTGGCCTGCAAGAGATTGACCGCGTCCATCTTGTCGTTGCGGAAATATTCGTAGAGCGAGCCGTGCCATTCATTGGTGCCGCTGCGCGTAATAATGTTCACGATTCCAGCGGTGGCGCGTCCGAATTCCGCGGAGTAGTCGGTGTTGATGACGCGAAATTCCTGCACGGATTCCTGCGGCGGAGTGCCGCGCTGAATGCCGGACGCAGTGGAAATGTCGTCGGCGCCGTCCACAGCGATGAAATTGTAATGAATATTCTGGCCGGCGAAGGAAAGCTTCGTGACCGGCTCGACGATAACGTCGGTATTTCCGGAAGTGGTGTCGCCCACCGTTACCGCTGGCGAGAGCAGCGCGAAATTGATGAATTCGCGGCCGTTTACCGGCAGATTTATGATCTGCCGCTCGGTGATTACCGTGCTCACTTCGGTCCGCGTGGGTTCCACCAACTCTGAGGTAACGGCAACCTCCACACTTTCTGCCACTCCGCCAGGCGTCAGAGTGAAGTCCAATTCGGCGGACTGCCCCACTTGCAAAATCACGTTCTTGCTCTGCTTTCCGAAACCGGCGAATTCCACGGAGACGGTGTATTCACCCGCAGGCAAAGCGGGAATGGTGTATTCGCCGGTGTCCGAACTCTGAACCGTTCTCGTGAACCCCGTGGCAGCGCTGACGATCGTGACTCTCGCTTTGGAGACGCTGCCGCCGGAGGTATCTATGATTCTTCCCGAGAGTGTGGCAGTGATCGCTTGACTCTTCGCCTCCGGCGCGGAAATGCAAACGGCTACGAGCAAGTATAGAAGGGAAACGGTAAGGAACACACACAAGGGCTTATTTCGGTTCATGACACCCCCAAACCGAGGAAACAGCTCCGAATGCGGTGGAGTATATCAGAGCGAGCTGGCGGCAGGCGTTACAACTTGCGCTGCTCGGACTGACTTCCTTAGCCCTAATCTTTCAAGGCGTGGAAGCACTTCGTCGCGGAAATACGGGAACTCATCGACATAGTTGACGAAGGTGATCGTCGTGCCGATAAATCCCGCGGCGCTGATTTTCGCCAGCTCCGCAGCAACGTCGTCGGGATCACCGATCAGCGGATAGACGCCGTGTCCGCCGAGGAATCGTTGCCGGAAAAGTTTGAATGCTTCGGGCGGGAAGGATTGTGCGTGCAAGCCTTGCAGCTCCATCAGGTGGTCGGCGGCGGCGTAGTCTCCCATCTGCGTTGTGTAGTACTCGTGATACTCCTGCGCTTCCTTGCGCGTCGGGCGGAGCACCACATACGAGGTGGTAAACACGTCGATACTGCGGCCGAAACTCGCGGCGATTTCTTTTATGGTTTGCACGTCCTGCTTGCCTTTTTCCAGGTCGATCAAAACCGTGAACAAAAAATCGCAGTTCTTCGCGCCAAAGCTGCGGCCGGCACCGCTGGATCCGGCGTTCATTACCACCGGCCTCCATTTGTATGGCTTCGGTTTTCCCACAACGCCCTTCAGCTTGATGAAACGGCCGTCATAGTCGAACGGATTTTCCTCTTGCCAAATCCTCTGCACTACGTCCCACCACTCTTGCCCGTACTCGTAGCGAGTGTCGTGCTCGCGCTGCGCGATTCCGAACATCTCAAATTCGTCTTGGTTCCAGCCGCAAACAATATTCAGGCCGAATCTTCCCTCGCTCACTTGAGAAACGGTGACCATTTGCTTCGCTGCAAAGATCGGATGCACCAGAGGCGCATGCACAGTTCCGAAGACGGTTATGCGCTTCGTTTTGGCGAGCAACCCGCATGCCCAGGTGATTGTTTCGAGCGTGCTCCCTTCAAAATCGGTTTCTCCGCCGTAGCCTTTCCATCGCGCGATCGGCAGCAGAAATTCGATCCCGGCCTCGTCGGCCATCTGCGCGAGCTTCAGATTGTTTTCCCAGGAGGCGTCCCAGCGTTCCGGAACTTTTGTGACGGCCATGCCCCCTGAGCAATTGGGAGAGAAAATGCCCAGCTTGAGTTTGTTGTCGTTGAACATCGTCGTCCGCGGAAGTGTTTGCGGGAAGGACATGAATTTCCCTCGCTTTATTGGAAAACGCGGATTATATGCGGATGGCGATTTAAACCGAAGCGCGAGTTTCAATCTCGGTGGTGCTCACGAAAAGCCTCAGGTCCAAGAAGCGGACCCTTCGAGGCTCAGGGTAAACCTGAGCCACAGCGTTCGTCGCTTACAGGCCGGCGGGATTTATGGCCAGCAGGCGCGGCTCGGTCATTTCTTCGATCGCGTAACGCAGGCCTTCGCGGCCGAGCCCGGAATCTTTTGTGCCCCCGTACGGCATGTGATCGATACGAAAGGTAGGAACTTCTCCGATCATCAAGCCGCCTACTTCAAGAGTCTCGAACGCTCGCGTGATGCGCTTGAAATCGCGCGTGAAGACGCCCGCTTGCAAACCGAATTCGGAACGATTCAGGGCGTTCAGCGATTCGTCGTAGTCTGAAAACTTTTCCACTGTCACTACGGGACCGAAGATCTCCATGCAGTTCACGCGCATGTCGGGCTTTGTATTGGTCAGGACCGTCGGTGTGACCATCGGTCCATTGCGATGGCCTCCGCAGACAATTTTGGCTCCGTCGCGAACAGCTTGCTCGATCCAATCCACCACGCGCTGCGCGGCGTCTTCGCTAATCAAGGGACCGACGTCGGTGCTTTCGTCCAAAACGTTGCCGACTTTCAGTTTCTGCACGCGCGAAACCAGCGCCGAGAGAAATTTATCGTACACGCAATCTTCTACAAGAATCCGCTGCACGGAGATGCAGGACTGGCCGGCATAACCAAAGCCGCCAATGACGCAGCGATCCGCGGCGTACTCCAAATTCGCGTCCGCGCAGATCACCACGCCGGCATTGCCGCCCAGCTCCAGTACGACTTTTTTCTTACCGGCCTTTTGCTTCAAAGCCCAGCCCACCGCGGTGCTGCCGGTAAAGCTGAGCAGCTTCAGGCGGTCGTCGGAGACGAGGATGCTTGCGTCCTCATTTGAAAGCGGCAGGACATTGAGCGCGCCGGCGGGCCACCCAGCTTGCTCGATAATCTGCGCCAGGCGCAGCGCGGTGAGCGGCGTCTGCGGCGCAGGCTTCAACACGATCGTGCAACCAGCAGCAATGGCGGGAGCAACTTTATGCGCGACCAGGTTGATCGGAAAGTTAAACGGCGTTATCGCCGCAATCGGCCCAAGCGGGAAGCGCCGGACGATTCCCCATCGACCCGCGGTAGATGCCTGCCAATCCAGCGGCAAATACTCGCCGCCCACACGCACAGCTTCTTCGGCTGCGACGCTGAAGGTAAAGATCGCGCGATCGACCTCGACACGCGCGGTCTTGATTGGCTTACCAGCCTCCTGCGCGACCATGCGAGCCAGTTCGTCACTTTGCTTTTCTATTCCGGATGAAATTGCGCGCAGCACACGCTGCCGTTCGTAACCGCCCATGCGCCGCGTCGTTTCAAAAGCGCGAACAGCGGCGCGGATGGCAGCCTCCGCATCTGCCGAAGTCGCGCGATAGGTGACGCCGACGCGTTGCCGAGTGCCGGGCGATAGGACCTCAATGCGTTCGCCATCGTTGCGCCATTTACCATCGAGAAGAAAGCCCAGGTTGATAGACTCGATTGCTGCCGGCATGGCTTCTTCTTTCTAAGCGTGAGAAAGGGCGGCCTGCTTTTGTTCCGCAACCGCCGCAAGCGCCGCCTCGATCACGCCGAGGCCTTCGTCAAATTGTTCATCCGTGACCACCAGCGGAACCAGGATGCGCAGGACATTATTAAATGTGCCCGCGGTGATGGTAATGAGGCCGTGTTCATAGCAGAAACGCGCGATCTGCTTGGTTTCCGTATCGGCGGGCTCTCGCGAAGCCGGGTCGCGCACTAACTCCATCGCGCACATCCCGCCCAGGCCGCGTACGTCGCCCACTAGCGGCCATTTCTTTTGCCAACCGAGCGCGCGCTCCTCGAAGCGGCGGCCAATCACGGCGGAGCGGCTCAGCAGATTTTCCTTTTCAATGGTTTCGATCACTGCAAGAGCGGTTGCGCAGGAAAGTGGATGACCGCAGAACGTTCCTCCAAGCGATCCAACGCCGGGCGCATCCATAATTTCCGCGCGACCCGTGACCGCGGCAATGGGCATGCCGCCGCCGAGCGACTTCGCCATGGTGATCAGGTCCGGCTCGATTCCGAAATGTTCGCTGGCAAACCATTTTCCGGTGCGCGCAAAGCCAGACTGCACTTCATCGGCAATAAAGAGAATTCCGTGTTGGCGGCAAATTTTCTGAAGAAGCGCGAAGTAGTCTTTAGGCGGCACGATAAATCCACCTTCGCCCAAAACAGGTTCAGCGATGACCGCAGCGACGGATTCGGGCGCTACCTTGCGTTTAAATGCATCTTCCAGATGATGCGCGAATGTCTCTGCCGTCGCGCCATTCTGACTCCGATACGGATAGGCAAAGGGAATGCGATAGACGTCGCTGGCAAACGGCTCGAACCCCGCCTTGTACGGATGCGTTTTGCTGGTGAGCGTCATGGTCAGCAGAGTGCGTCCGTGAAAAGCGTCTTCAAAGCAAATTACCGCAGGGCGCTTGGTGTACGCGCGCGCGATCTTGACGGCGTTCTCCACGGCCTCCGCGCCGGTATTCACAATGATTGTTTTCTTGGGAGCCTTGCCCGGCGCCAACGCGTTCAACTTTTCCGCGAGCGCGATGTAGCCCTCGTAGGGAGTCACGGCAAAGCAAAGATGCAGGTGCTTCTCGATCTGCTCGCGTAAAGCGGAGATTACGCGCGGCGAACGGTGGCCGACGTTGAGGCAGCCAATGCCGCCGGCAAAATCTAGATAACGATTGCCGTCCACGTCCTCCAGTGTTGCGCCTTCCGCTGCCGCCATGAAGATCGGAGCGCTGTTGTAAGGTCCGCGAGGAACCGCTGCTTCGCGGCGAGCCATCAGCGCTCGCGAACGGGGTCCAGGAATTTCCGTGCGAATCTGAATCGTAGCCATTTCAGTACCACCCGATCGGAGTTTCGTCGAGGTTCACGAAGACTTGTTTGGTTTCCAGATATTCTTCCAGCCCCCAAGGGCCAAGCTCGCGCCCAAAACCGGATTGTTTATAGCCGCCCCACGGCGCTTCCACATAAGTGGGCTGCATGTGATTTACCCAAACGATTCCGGCGCGCAGAGACTTCACAACACGAAACGCTTTGTAGATGTCGCGCGTCCAGACAGCGGCGGCCAGCCCGTACGGCGTATCGTTCGCAATTCGGATTGCGTCAGCTTCTCCGTCGAACGGAATGACCGATGCCACAGGGCCGAAGATTTCTTCACGCGCGATGCGGGCGCTGTTTTCGACGTCATAGAAAATCGTAGGCTCCAGGTAATATCCTTTGCCAAATTGCTTGGGCCGGCCTCCGCCAATCGCGACTTTTGCTTCTTTCTTTCCCAGTTCCAGATAGGACTGCACGCGGTCATACTGCTCTTTGCTGACCAGCGGTCCCATCTTGGTTTCGCGTTCCAGCGGCGGACCAAGCTTGATGCGCTTGGCTTTTTCGGTCATCGATTCCACAAACTTAGAATAGATTTTCTTTTCCACGAGAATGCGGCTGCCCGCCGAGCAAACTTCTCCCTGATTGATAAAAACGCCGAAGAGCGCTCCATCCACAGCGGCTTCCCAATCTGCTTCCGCGAAGAAAATATTCGGCGACTTGCCGCCCAGCTCGAGCGTCACGCGCTTCAGCGTGTCTGCCGCGCTCTTCACGATGATTTTGCCGACTGCGGCGCTTCCTGTGAACGCAACCTTGTCGACGCCGGGGTGGGCAACCAGCGCGGCTCCAGCGGTCTGGCCGAAGCCATTGATGATATTCACGACGCCGGGAGGAAGGCCCACTTCTTCAAACCAGTTAGCGAATTCGAGAGCGGTGAGCGGGGTTTGCTCGGCAGGTTTTAGAATGCAGGTGCAGCCGGCTGCGAGCGCCGGAGCCAGCTTCCACGCGGCCATCAGAAGGGGATAATTCCACGGAATAATTTGCGCGGCCACGCCCACGGGTTCGCGGAGCGTAAAACTCAGCGCATTGGCCGGCACCGGATTCACGTGTCCTAAAATCTTTGTCGCCAGGCCGCCGTAGTATTCAAAGCAAGTTGCAACGTCCGCGATGTCGTATTCCGCTTCAACTATAGGTTTGCCGGTGTTACGCGATTCGAGATCGGCCAAACTTGCCGCGTTCTGTCGAATTTTCTCCGCCAGCTTGAACAGGATTCGCCCGCGGTCCTGCGCGGTGGTCTTCGACCAGGGGCCGGAATCAAACGCTTCGCGCGCGGCCTTGACGGCAACGTCCACATCCGCTTTGTCGGCGGCGCTCACTCGCGCGATCACTTCTTCCGTCGAAGGGTCGTACACCGGAAACGTTTCGCCGGAAGCGCTCGCGGCCCATTGCCCGTTCACGTAGTTTCGATAGGTACGAACTTCTGTCCTTACACTGCTCGACATAGCAACCTCCGAATTCGCTAAACACATCTCAGCGCGATGCGCGCGAATGATCTAGCCGAGATGGGGCGCAGCAGTGCTGCGCCCCTAAGGTCGAGAGAAAATAAAGAGAGGGCGTAATTGGTTAGGAGCATAAAATTTATCCTGCCGCAGCGACTTGGTCCAGCTTGCGCGCAGCCTTGCGTCGACCGTACACAAAAAAGAAAAACGCCGCCAATCCGACGAACAAGAGTGTTCCGCCGAACATCCACAGTTCGTAGGACAGCAGCGAGGTAATCTGTGCCGCCGGAAAAAACGCCAACGCGATACCCATGCTGGTGGTTACTAATCCGCTGGCGCCCGCAAACAGCAGCATTGGCCTGCCGTAGCGAGCTTTTGCGAATGTTGGCGCAGCGGCAAGCTTCAGCAGCGCGCCGAACATGTAGAGAAATGGCACCAACTGCAGCACGACCGCGAGCGACAATAATTTTTGAAACGTTTCCTGCACTCCCGCAGCCGTAAAGTTGACGATGATCAAGATCATCGATACAACCGCGTGCACAATCAGCGCCGCGTAGGGTGTCGAATATCGCGGATGCACCCTGGCGAGCCAGGATGGCATGTATGAGTCAAGCCCGGCAACGAACGGTATGCGCGCTGAGCCTGCAAGCCACGCCGAACCTATTCCGGCGATGGACACACTGAGCAGAAACGCAAAGGGCGCGACAATCCACGCCGCTCCGACTTTGTCCGCCATGTGGCTGACGGCTTGCACGATTCCTTGCAATACGCTGATGTCTTGCTTGCTGACCGCGATGAGTAACGTGAGTGTCGCGCCGATGTACAGCAGCCCCGACAAGACGCCGCCCCAAGCCACGGCCCCGGGCAAGATGCGCCGGGGATTTTCGATCTCGTCGCCCATCACGGACGCCAGCTCTAATCCCACGAGGCCGAAGCAGATCACGCCGAACGAGTTCAGCAGGAAGCGCGGGTTCGCCGGGATTTGAAAATCCGCCGCGGTCACCGTTGTTCCAAAGCGGGCCCAAACGATCACGCCGAGGCCGATCAAGACCGCAGCCGCGAAGAAGGTGCCGATTGCGCCGAAATTGTTGATCCACTTCCCCACGCTCAATCCGATGATGTTAAGGACCACGAGGATTGCCAGAAGAACGATCGAAGCGCTCAGCGCGAAAAGCTTATGGTCCGCCAACGCCTGGTGTCCTGGGCCGAGAACGAAGACCGAAACGCCAACAAAGTACAGCATGATGGTTGGAACATACATCATGTTGTTCGTCCAATAGCACCAGCCGGAGAGGAAGCCGTGAAAATCTCCGAAGACTTCTTTGGCCCACAGGTAAACGCCGCCTTCACCGGGATAGCGCTGCGCGAGCTCGATCACGGCTATACCTTGCGGCCAGAAAAATAAGATCAGCGAAATGATCCACAGCCAAACTGTCACGCCGCCGTTCGCGGCGATGGACGGCACTACGTTCAGGTTGAAGACCGCGACAACGAACAGGAGCACGAGATCCCAGCGGCCCAAGACGCGGCGTAGACGCGGAGCTTCGTTTTCCGCCGGCGTCCCCGGCGCGATGACTTCGTTGGGCAACCTTCATCTCCGTTTGCGGCCGCACACGCAAGGGCATAGCCGCGAATCGCGCTAATGTCCGGCCGAACCTACCATGGCGGCGCCGCGCTCGTGCTGCGCTTTCGCAAGGGCCGGAGCTACTTCCTCGAACGCCGCAAGGTGTTTGTCGATGTCAGCGTCGGTATGCTGCACTGAAATCGTCCACTGCTCGTCCCACCAATAAGGTTGCGCCAGCACGCCGCGATTCACCATCGCGAACCAGTATTGGCGCCACAGGTCGACGTCGATCGTCGTCCAGTCGCGGTAATTGCGAATTTCTTTCGGATACAGCATCAACGCGCCGTTTACGCCGGCGCTGGCCACGTATGCTTGCAATCCCGACTTTGCGACGATTCGGCGATAGCCTTCGGTCAGCTTCTTGCTCAGCTTATCGACGTGCGCATAATTCTCGCGCGTGAGCACTTCGCGGAACGTCGCGAGCCCTGCCGCCATCGAAATTCGGTTGGTGTTGTAGGTTCCGCCATGAAAGACCTTGTGTTGCGAGATCAGGTCCATAACGGCACGGCTTGCGCCGAATGCGCCGAGCGGCGCGCCACCACCGATCGACTTCGCCAGGCAGATCATGTCCGGCTTAACGCCGAAATATTCGCTGGCGCCGCCCCAAGCCAGCTTCGCGCCAGTTTTTACTTCATCGAAAATGAGCAGCGCGCCATTTTTAGTGGCGATGTCCTGCAAACCTTGCAAGAAGCCAGGCTGCGGCATGCAGAGGCCTACGTTCATCAGAATGGGCTCGAGGATGATTGCGGCAATCTCCCCCGGAAATTGTTTGAAGCGCCGCTCCACGCTGGCGAGATCGTTGAACGTTGCCACCGGCACGTTCTCAATGCTTGCCTTCGGCACGCCCAGGCCGCCCGGAACTGAAGTCGGCGCGTTGATGTCGCCGTACTCTTCCGGTTTCGGCTTGACGCTGACGAGTGCGGTGTCGTGCAGACCGTGATAGGAACCTTCAAATTTGAGAATTTTGTCGCGATTGGTGGCCGCACGCGCCATGCGGCACGCGTGCATCGTCACTTCCGTCCCGCTCGATCCAAAGCGCACCATCTCCACCGGGTAGCGCGCGCAAATTTCTTCCGCAAGCTCCCACTCCATGTCGTGAGGCATGCCGAAAGTGGTTCCGATATGCAGCGCTTTTTCGATGGCCTTTACCACAGCGGGATGGCAGTGGCCCGCCATCAGCGCGCCGAAGCAAAGGTTGTGGTCCACATACTCGTTGCCGTCAATGTCGCGGATTTTGCTGCCTTGCCCTTCCTTGACGAAAATCGGATAAGGGTCGTACGCGCGATAGTTGCTTGCTACGCCAAGCGGAATGCGTTTCAACGCGCGCGCATGCGCTTCCGCGGACTTGGGGGTCCGCTTCTCGTAAATCGCGATTTCTTTTTGCAGTCCTTCATGCATAACTAACTCCGTAATTCACGCAGGTCTGTTCCCTGCAGTCAGTATCATGCAAATCGTTCTCCGAGCGCAGCAAGGCGCGGCCTTTTGAGCCGCGCCATCCCGCCACTTTAACTCTCCCTGCTGCTGCCTTAGAAAGACAGCTTAAGCGCGAACTGTATCAAGCGCGGATCGCGCGCGCGTTTCACGCGCCCGAAATCACTGCCGTCGGTAAAATTGCCGTCCGGCTGGAAGAACTGTGCGTGATTGAAAGCATTGAACAATTCGCCGCGAAACTCCATCTTGAAACGCTCGCTAAGCGGCGTAATTTTGAGAAAAGCGATTTCCCAGTTGTTGATTCCTGGGCCGCAGCAAACCGTTCGTGGGGCATTCCCAATTGTTCCTGGCGCTACCGTATTCTCCGTGAATGCGCCCGGATTAAATCCCAGGTTTCCTGGGCCGCGCGGATCGAGCTTATGGAACGGGGCCGCGATGTTCGGCTGCCCCGGCGTCTCGAAGTCAAAGCTGGATTGCAGCTCGATGTCATCCTGCTCCGTAATTCGAATCGGGAAGCCGGACTGAAAGGTCGTGATTCCTGACATTCCCCAGCCGTCTAGCGCCTTGCCCTTGAAACCATCATACTTCGGGACCGGCAGCTCCCAGTAGTAGCTCAAGACCAACCGATTCCGCGCGTCAAACAAAGAGAGGGCGCGATTCCGTTTGGGATTCACGGGGTCCACCAAGCTCTCAAACGTGGATGCGTTATCGATAGACTTCCCATACGTGTACGCCGCCTCAAATTGCAGCCCGTGCGAGAAGCGCTTCTCGAGGCTGGCCTGGAATCCATTGTAGGCAGAGTTGGAGATCGTATTCTGCGTGAAAATATCGGAGATCACTGGCACGCCGTCCGAGGGGCATCCGTTTCCGGTCAGCGGATCGCAGAACGGCGAGGAGTACGGCCGAGTTCCGACTAGCGTAATCGGTGTACCGCCTGACGCGCCTGTGATAGTGCAGGCGGCCGGAGCGTTCGCAATCGGGCACGGAATGTTCGGCCCGCCGGGAGTTTTCGGTGGAGCATAGGGCAAATGGAAAGTCTGGCCAGCTGGGACAACAAGGGTATAGGCACTGTCCGCGAGGAAGGGGCCGCAACCCAGCGAAGGATTGTTGTTTGGCGGCAAGGCAGAGATTGTCTGCAGATCTAGACACGTCTGCGGGTTTCCGGGATTCAAATCCTGAGACGCGAGCAGGCGATGTCCCTGGCGCCCTACGTACGCGAGTTGCAGCACCAAGTCCTTCGCGACCTCGCGCTGAATCGTCAGGTTGTACTGCTCCGCATACTGCGTCCGCGGATTCTTAGCCGCCTGGCCGAACAAGAGAATCGGGCGGAATACAGACCAATCCACCGGTTTCCCGCGCGGTGGATTCAAGATGCCATTGAAAGGATTGGGGAATGTCGTGCTCCCATCCTGGCCGAGGAATGGTGTGTTGAATTGCGTGTTGAACACGAAGGTGCTGCCGCCGAACGGCGGCTCCGCGCTGAATTGTTCCAGTACCAACTGCTCGACCGGATTGTAAAAGATGCCGAAGCCTGCGCGAATGCTGGTTTTCCCGGCACCGCCAAACAGCTTGCCTAAAAATCCGTCCTTTGCATCAGGACTCCACGCGACACCGATTCGCGGCGCAAATGATTTGTAGTAGGTATTGGATAACCCGTTGGGGATGCCTTTATCGCCGGGAACAACGAGACCTAACGGAAAAACTGCCTGCGCTGATCCACCGGGATTGCAGTTCCCATCCGAGTAACCCAACGTTGCCTGACTCGCTGCCGACAACTGGCAAGGATAAATGGTGGTCGCTTGGCCTGGGCGGAATGTCTGCACCTTTTGCCCCGCGTCAGCCTGCGGAGTAGTCAATTCCCAGCGCAACCCATAATTCAGCGTCACGTTGGACCGAATCTTGTAACTGTCCTGAGCATACAGGTATAACGCCTTAGTTCTGACGCGCTCTTGCTGGGCCGACCCTTGACCGTATTCGTCCGGGAGACCAAGAAAATAGTTCGGAAAGAGGTTCTGCGCTGTTGTCCCGCTGCTCGGATCCGTGACTTGCAAGCCGGGGTCGTTCGGTCCACCACCAAAGTAAAAGTATTGACCGCTGACGTCAAAAAATAGCAACTGGTCGAACTTCTGGTAGCGCACGTCGCCACCAAACTTCAAGTCGTGTTTGCCAATGGTCTTGCTGAAATTGTCTGACCATTGAAAGGTGTTGCCGATTTGCGGGAGCTCACCCTCGAAATTGTTGCCGATGTTGAAGCCACCTGAAATATTGATGAACGGCACGCCTTCCCGAGTCGCGCCCAATCCAGGGTGGATTCCGAGGTCCGGATTATTGGGATCGGCAAAACAATTCGCAGCCGGAACGGTCTTGCAGGAATCCTGCACCAGGGCGGTGTGCTGCGGATGCAGAAACGTTCCCTGGCCTTCGCGGAACAACGTAAAGCGTGCTTCATTTACCGCCGTCGCGCCAATTGTCCAGGTATGGCTGATATTGATTTGCTGGACGCGCTCGTCGGTCAGATCCCCGAATCCCGGCAAGTTGGCCCCGCCCGACTGAAACCGGGCGAAAGGCTTCTCGAGGAAGTGGTCGGTCAAGTAGTAGTAACCGGTCAGGCGCTGTTTCTTCGTCAATTCATGATCGATTTTTATCGTCAACTGATTGCTGCGCTCGTGCCCAAGCGGTACTCCCTGGAAGAAGCTGTCTCCGACATTCGGTGCAGGGACGTTTTGCGCAAACAGATCCGCCGCAGTGGGATCGAAACAGTTCGTGGGAATTCGCTGGTTCGGAAACACGGATGACCAGGGTACGGATCCGCCTTGGGTCGACGGAAGCGGAATCCCTAACCCGCACCTGCTGTTTAGAGTGGTAGCAACTGCATCACTCGTGAGCGAGCCCTGAAATTGCCCGTTTCCTCCCTCCGAAAAATCTCCATTGCGTTCGGCCAGGGTCGGAACATTCACCGTGTCTCCCGAGGTCCCGCGCCGGATACGGTCGCCTTCGTAAGTGACAAAGAAGAAGGTCTTGTCCTTGTGGATTGGGCCGCCCAGTGTCGCTCCAAACTGGTTTTGCAAATAGGAGAGCTTTGTTGTGTCGAAGAACCCCTTCGCGTTCAGCGCATCATTCCTGAAGAATTCGTACGTGCTGCCGTGAAAACTATTTGTTCCAGACTTTGTCACGACGTTCACAACCGCGCCCGAATTGCGGCCATACTCTGCGTCAAACGTGTTGGTCAACACGCGAAATTCCGCGATCGCGTCTGGAGAAGGCTGAATCGCCGGCAATCCCGCGAATTGATCGTTCCCGTCTCCGCCGTTAACGGTGAAATTGTTGTCGCGCCCGCGTCCGCCGTTAACGCTGACCACTCCCGCGCGGTCGCTGCCGTACACCGTATCCAATCCAACCTGCGACTGCACGCCAGGCTGCAACTGCAGCAATTGATAGGCATCGCGCTGTGCGAGCGGCAGTTGGCTTACTGCGCGCTCGTTCACCACCGCGCCTAGCTGCGTCGAAGTTGTATCCACAAGCGGCGGCGCGCCGGTGACTTCCACCACCTCACTCGTTCCGCCGATTTGGAGTGGGATATCGAGACTGACCACTTCGTTCAGGTTTACCACCAGCCCTTTTCGAAAATATTTCTTGAAGCCCTGCTGGCTGACCTCAATCTGATACGTTCCTACCGGGACCTCGAGAAAAATGTATTCGCCGTTGGCTCCCGATTGAGTGTCCCGCTGCGTCCCATTGGCCTCATTCGTAAGTAGGAGCTGCGCCGCGCTGATCGCGCCGCCGCTGGAATCAGTCACTGTGCCGCGAACGCGGCCCCCCGTGCTCTGCGCATTGCTGGAAACGGCAGCGGCCAACGCGACTGCCAATGTGCACAACGCGCACACTAAACGAAAACACTTGCCATTCAGTCCAAAATAAACATCTGTCCCCATGACCCCACCCCTTTAACTTAACGAGGAATTTTTCACGAGGCTATCTTCGAGGTTGCCCCATCCCCTGAACCTTACTATAATCCCGCAAACTTAGAGAAAGCCAGCATCGGTGTCAAGGAAAAAGAATCTATCCATCAAATCGAGTAAGCACACTCCACGCGACACGCTGCGCATCAGCGAAGTAGCGCGTCGCGTCGGCATTTCCTCTTCTGCGTTGCGTGCATGGGAGGCGCTGGGCCTCGTCACGCCGCAGCGCTCTAAGAGCCGCTATCGTCTCTATACTGAAGCCGACGTACGCTTACTGCAACGGGCTCTTTTTCTTCGCCGCGCTCGCGGACTAAATCCTCCAGCCATCGTTCACGTGCTCAAGCGTCAGCGCGCCGTGGCGCTTCCCCCCGAAGCTGCAAATCTCCATGGACAGCGCTTTCGTCGCCTCCGCGCACGCCGCGGCCTTTCCCTCGCGCAGGTTGCTCGCGCGACTGGCGTATCCATTGGCTTTCTGAGTTCGCTGGAACGTGGGCAGATGCGCTCTTCGGTAGCCACTCTTCGCCGCATCGCGCGCTTCTACCGCACCAATATTCTTTCGCTGTTCGAAGCCGCCGGCAAAAATCCCCGTCTCGTGCGTCCTTCGCAAAGAAAAATTCTGGAGACCAACGCGGGTGTCCGCATGGAACTACTCGCTTGGGGCAGCACCGTAATGGAGCCGCATCTCTTCCACATAAAACCGCACGGCGGCAGCGGTGAAGCCTATTCGCACGAGGGCGAGGAGTTTCTTCACGTGTTTCGCGGCGAATTCGAAATTTGGCTTGGCGAGACGGAGCATTACCGCCTTAAAACCGGCGACAGTCTTTATTTTGAAAGCTCGACGCCGCATCGCTGGCGCAATCCCGGGCGCACGCAAGCCTCGCTGCTCTGGGTCAATACTCCGCCGACATTTTAATTTTTAGCGTGCAAATGGGGAGAGCTATTCGTAGCGCAGGGCTTCAACCGGATCGAGCTTGGCGGCTTTCATAGCGGGCCACACGCCGAAGATGAGTCCGACGCTTACGCTAACCACAACGCCGGCCGTCGCTGCCCAGATAGGAACAGCACCGCGCCATTGCAGCGTAAAGCGAATAAGGAGCACGAGGCCGTTCACCAGGACAAGCGCGATCACTCCGCCAGACGCGGTCAGCGTCATCGCTTCCAGCAGAAACTGCCACGTAATGTCGCTGCGCTTGGCCCCGATCGCTTTGCGCACGCCAATTTCGCGCGTCCGCTCCGTGACGCTCACCAGCATAATGTTCATCACGCCGACGCCACCAATCAGCAGTCCGATGGCGCTAAGCACAAGCGTCGCGACATACACCATCAGCATGATGTTGTGAAACTCCTCGACTTCTTGCGCGGCCGTGCGAACCGAGAAATTGTTCTTAGCGTTGTAGGCCACATTTCGGCGCCGGCGAAGCACTTCCGTGGCCTGGTCCACCGCCTGATCCAGCATGCCGGCGTAGGCTTGCACGCGCATGTTGATCTCGTCCGCGGACGGATACATCTTCTTGAACGTGTTGAACGGAATGAGCACGCGTCGATCTTCATCGCCCATTCCAAAGCCACCCTTGGGCTTTTCGACCACGCCGATCACGCGAAAATCGGTGCCATCGATCATTACGTCTTTGCCCACGGCATCGCCGCCGGGAAATAGCACCGGCGCGACGTTTTCGCCCAGCATCACCACTTTCTCGCGGTGCAGGTCGTCGCCTTCACTGATGAAGCGCCCTGAAAGTGTCGCTGCATTTGCATAGACCTGGCCGAAATTGGCCTGCACGCCGCGAAAATCCACGGCCGTCACTTCCCCTGCCTTGGTGCGCACGGTGTGCTGCTGCATCCAACCAGTCTGCAAGAAGGTCGTAACGTTTTTCAGCGCCGGGCAACCGGCAATCAGCGCTTGCGAATCTTCCAGCGTCAGCGGCTTGCGCATGCGCTCTTCCAGTGGGCGATCGCCGCCGTGAAAGCCCTGGTCCCACTTGGAGATGAACGCAGTGTCAGCGCCGAACTGCTTGATATTTTCCTGGATCGCTTCATCAAAGCCGGTGATCAGCGCGGCAACCAACATAATCACGCTGACGCCGAGTACAACGCCGAACACAGTGAGCCCGCTCCGCATTTTGTGCGTGCGCAACGTGTCCATTGCTTGCTTGAGATTTTCGCCGTATGCCTGCGCCATTTTGCTTTTCTTCGACCGCTATAGTCCTAAGCCGAAACCTTACGCTTCGGCTCGCAACGCCTCAATGGGATCCAGTTTTGCCGCGCGCGTCGCGGGATAAATTCCGAAGAACAAACCTACCGCCGTGGAAACGCACAACGAAACGATCACAGCGCTCATGGGCGTTTTCACCGGGATCGAAGTCGTAGCTCCCACCAACGCGACCAGGGCGTATGCGAGCAAAACGCCGATGATTCCACCCGTCGACGCGAGAACCGCGGACTCCATCATGAATTGCAGCAAAATGTGTTTCTTTCGCGCGCCCAGCGAACGCCGGATCCCAATCTCCCGCGTGCGCTCCGTGACGCTCGCCAGCATGATGTTCATGATCACGATGCCCCCGACCACCAGGAAGACGCTGACCAGCCCGACCGCCACGCCCGCAAGCGTGCCGGTCAAATCGTGCCAAAGCTTCATGATGGAATCAGAGCCTAAGATTGCAAAATTGTCCGGCGCCTCCCACGGCAGGTGCCGCCAGGCCCGCATCAACATCCGTGCTTCGTCCTCGCACGCGTCCATCATTTCCGCGTTGGGAGCCTGCACGAAAACCGCCACCCAGTCGCGCGCACGATGCAGCTCTTTTGCAAACGTGTGAACGGGCATGATCATGAAATTATCTTGCGACTGCCCAAACGCGGTGCCGATGCGCTCGGCAACTCCAATTACCTGATATTCGTGAGTCTCCGCTCGCACGGTTTTGCCAATGGGATCGACGTTTGCGAAAAGCCGTTCCGCCACGTCCGCGCCTATGAACACCACCTCAGCCCGATGCTCATCATCGGCCTCGGTGACGAACCGCCCTTGTGCGACGTTAATGTTGCGAACTTCCGCGTAATTCGAGGAAACACCCATCACATCGGTGTTCTCCAGGCGCTGGTTTCCGGAGCGTACGTCGATATTGTGGTCATCGAGTGCGGCAACGGCTCGCGCGGTCTTCATGGTGTCCCGCAGGCGCTCGTAATCAACCATCGTGACCAGCGGCCGCTTCTGCGCTTTCACCCACGCGTCCTGGCTGGTGATAATCCCGAAGCGGTCCACGATAAACACATTCGCGCCCAGGTTCGCGATGCGGTCCGCAACATAAAAATTCATCCCGGATACGACGCTCATCACCGCCACGAGCGTGGTCACCGCCAGGATGACGCCCAGCAACGTGAGGAAACTGCGCAGCTTGTGCGCGCGCAAGGCATCTAGCGCCAGGCGCATCGTCTCCACGGCGGTTACAGCGCCGCCGCGCCAGCCGGTAAGCGCAACGCTGCGCCTGCCTGTGCCGGAGTTCACTTGCGGCAGCCGCGTCAAACCTTCCAGGGGAGCTACACCCAACGGAACCTCACTCGCGTCGTCTTCTTCATCTTAATACGAGCTAACCAGCAGATAGGTTTCCGGATGTTTGCTTAGACGTAAAAAGAGGCACTTTGCTTTGCCCGCGGCCGGAGTTATTCTTGCGAGAGATTGGTATGCGCGCCGGTGGCATTACCGGGCGCGTATACGCCATGCAATGTCACGTATCTCGCTGTGTTAATTGTATTTAGCCAGGCCCAAGCCCCCAAGATAAATTTGCTCCGACGGAAACTCCCGGTGCAACAATCCGCGCCGATGCTGAATCCAATGTAAAGTTGACGGAGCCTCGCCATTCCCTGACTATGCGGTCGCCCACAGCCATTCTTTTCGCGTCGTTGCTTGCCGTTTGTGCTGGAAATTCGCTGGCGCAGGATGCGCCGTCCACTCCGGCTCTGCAAAGTGAACTCGACGAGCAGCGCTCCTTACTCGAGCGCGTAATCGCCAACCAGAAGAAAGACGACCTGGCGCAGTCCACTTACGAGCGCTTGGAACGCCTGGAACTCCGAAAGGGTTCCGGATCGCAGCCGGAAGTCAAAACCACGCGGGCCGTCCCGGCAGGAACCGGCATCGATCGCATCCCGGTAGGGCCTGACGGCAAACCGGTGGACCCTGCTGCGTATCGGGCGGAGTTGGAGAAATTAGAACGCGCCCTTTCCTGGGCCGCCGAGGATGGGCGCGCCCAGCGCGAAGCGTACGAAAAAATCGCGAAGAAACAAAAAGAGCGTGCGGGCCTGATCGACGCAACGCGCAACGCTTTTATCTACACGTTTATTGCGCTCGAGCCTCGCGGCGATCGGACGCTGTCCAAATACAGCCTGGTTCCGAATCCAGCCTACAAAGCGACGTCGCGGGCCACTTCGATTTTCTCTAAGGTGCGTGGCTACCTGTGGATAGACGAGGATGCCGCCCAACTCGCGCGCGCCGAAATCGAAGTTACCGACGACATCTCCATCGGCGGCTTCCTGGCAAAAGTGTATAAAGGCAGCCATCTGATGCAGGAACGTTACGAGATCGCGCCCGGCCTCTGGTTCCCTACCTATTCACAATACGATTTCGACGGCCGCCGTCTATTCGTCAGTTTTGGGCTTCACGAACACACCTCCTACTCGCAGTACCGGCGCATCGGCCCCCCCAAGGAGGCGCTGCAAGCCATCCGCGCCGAGTTGGGAAAATCGACCACCGCGAACGCCGCCCCCTGATAGAGCTGTTGACCGGGCTGAGTCGCCGGCTCGACTTCCTGTAAAGACTCAAATGGACAACGGTTCTCTCCCGCAGTAACATTTCCGCACTTTCGTTGAAACCCCATGAGTGAAAAGTTTCTGACCTTTCGTCTCTTTTCCGGTCTGCTCGTTGCTACCATTTCGCTTTGCGTCTGTTCCAAGCCTCTTCTCTCGAGGAACCATCAGAGGTTCGCCACCGACCTTGAGGGCAAACCCTTCGATTTGTCTCGGGCGGCCAGGGGCAAAATCGTTGTGCTGATCTTCGTACGCACGGACTGCCCCATTTCGAACCGCTACGCTCCCACCATTCAGCAGCTCGGCGCAGAGCACCGCAACGATGCGACTTTCTTCTTGGTTTACCCGGGCAAAGGCGAAACGTCCGACGCCATTCGCAAGCACGATCGTGAATTTGGCTATACGTTTGCTTCGCTTCGCGACCCCCAGCATGTCCTGGTGAAACAAAGCGAGGCGCAGATCACTCCCGAGGCTGCGGTTTTCGACGCCGGGCGGCGGCTGGTCTATCACGGGCGCATCGACAATCTCTACGAAGATTTTGGCCACGCGCGAAAGACCGCGACGACCCATGAGCTTGCCGATGCCATTGAAGCAGCCATCGCGGGAAAACCGCTAAGCGGGAATGCAACACCGGCGGTTGGATGCTACATCTCGGACCTGGAATGACGGTTGTGCCGCTGGCTTGCATGGCGGCGCTCGTGAGCGGTTTTGGCCGCGTCACTACGGCGCAGCAGAAAGTCACAACTCACACGAATCCCGCACAGCCGCAAATCACTTTCAACCGCGACATCGCACCGATTCTTTACCGTTCGTGCGCGCGTTGCCATCGTCCCGGCGAAGCTGGTCCTTTTTCGCTGCTCACCTACGCCGACGCTAAATCGCGTGCGCATCAGATCGCTGTCGTCACCAAGAGCCGATTCATGCCTCCCTGGCTCCCGGACGAGGGCGATCTGAAATTGGCGGATGAGCTCCGGCTCTCTGCGGACGAGATTGCGCGAATTCAAGCTTGGGTGGACAAAGGCACCGCCGAGGGAGACCCCGCAGACCTGCCCGCCAAGCCGAAGTTTGCCGAGGGATGGCAACTCGGCAAGCCGGACGTCATCGTGAAAGCCACAAAAGCTTACGCGCTGCCTGCAAGCGGCTCGGACAATTATTGGAATTTTGTATTTCGCGCGCCCGTCGATCGCACCCGCTGGCTGAAATCGATCGAGATTCGCCCGGGCGACAAGTGGCTCGTGCATCACGCCAATGTCCTGGTCGACCGCCAGCAGAATGGCCGCCGCCACGAAATAGATCCCGGCGCGGGCTTCGGCGGTATGGAACTGACTATAGAATCCGAAGCCTTTGATCCCGATAGTCACTTCCTATTTTGGAAGCCCGGCTCGATTCCCTACGTGGAACCCGACGGCATGGCGCTGCGGCTGGACAAAGACACCGACCTGATTCTCAACACGCACCTGCAGCCATCCGGAAAGCCCGAAACCATTCAGCCGACGCTCGGTCTGTACTTCACAGACAAGCCCGCGACCATGCACCCGGTTCTTCTGCAATTGGAAAACGACCGCATGCTGGACATTCCCGCCGGCGACAAGCATTTTGCGGTGACCGACCAATTCACTCTGCCCGTCGACGTGGATGTGCTCGCGATCTATCCCCACGCGCACTACCTCGGCAAGGATTTGCGAGCCACTGCCAAATTTCCGGGCGGCGGGTCCGAGACGCTAATTCACATTCCCGATTGGAACCTGAATTGGCAGGCGGTGTATCGCTACGCCCAGCCGGTCAAATTGCCGAAGGGCACCACGATCTCCATGAATTTCGTCTACGATAATTCCGAGAAGAACGTCCGCAATCCTAATGATCCACCGCAGCGCGTAGTCGCAGGAAACCGCGCCGTCGACGAAATGGCTCATCTCTGGCTGCAGGTCCTGCCACAGCAAAGCGCGCAAGAAAAAAGTGATCCGCGCACTCCCATTGTGGAAGCCATGGCGCGGCACAACCTGCAAAAAAATCCCGACGATTTTGAAGCTCACTATAATCTGGCGGCTTTGTTGATGGGGCGCGGCGAAGTCCCGCAAGCCATCGCGCATTTTGAGCAGGCAAATCGCGTCCGGCCAAATGAACCGACTGTGAACAACGCATTCGGTGCCGCGCTGCTTGCCGCCGGCCGCACGGAAGAGTCCGTTCCGCATCTCACCGCGGCGCTCAACGCCCGCCCGGATTATTTCGATGCGCGCTACAATCTCGGCAACGCGCTCGCCTCCCTCGGCGATTTTCGCGGCGCTTTAGCGCAGTTTCAAGCCGCCGTGCGCATCAACCCCGAAGATGCCAACGCCGAAGCAAATCTAGGCAGCGCCTTCGCCGAAACCGGCGACCTAAAGCAAGCCAAGCAACATTACGAACGCGCCCTCGGCCTCAACCCCAACCACGAACTAGCCCGAGAAAACCTGCAACAACTCAACCAAACACTACACGACAGTCCAAAATAGTTGAGATCACTGGAGCTCTCGAACAAGAACTGAGATTATTTTGGAGCTGGACGCGCCAAAAAGGCCGTGTGGAGCGGCTCAAACAGTAGGCGAGACTTTCTCGCCGCTCGCCGTGAATTTCTCACTCTTGGTCCTAAGTTTCTCGATCGCCGGGAAAGACTCCGCCACGGTAAACGATCGTTCCGGCACATCTCGGCCAGTTTGCAGCGCCTCCACCATCATCGATATCGCTTGCCCCGCGTTCGTCGGCACCACAATCGTCGCCGCCAGAGTGCCGCTGCGCACCCAGGCTTGCCCCGTCTTCGCCAGCCCGTCCACGCCGGTAAACGGAACCTTCAGCCATTTTTCTCGCTCCGCAATATTGGATACTCCCTCGAACGCTTTTATCGCGCCCAAAGCCATCAGATCATTTTGCGCGCCCACCACATCAATCTGCGTTTTGTTCGAAGTGTTCAGCCGCAGCCACGATTCCACCGCCCGTTGCGCGCTCTCTTCCGTCCAGCGTCCGCGCAGCGAGACTATCTGCACATTGTTCGGGACTGTCATCTGCATTCCCGCGGTGCGATCCCGCGCCGCCGAATTTTCCGAAGGCCCCTGAATGTACAGCACACCGCCGCCGCTCGGCAGCAGCGCCGTGAACTGCCTCCCTTGAATGCGGCCGATCTCCTTGTGATCAGAGCTCACGCAAAACACCGGCACCTTCGCCGTCTTGCGTAGTTGCGGAATGTAATCGGCCTCGCGGTTCAGCGCCGCCCACGCGATCTTCGCGCTCACCGCCGCCTGCGCCACCTGCGGAAACGCCGTGCCTCCCACAGGCTCAAAAATGATGGCCTGAGGGCGCATGGCCGCCTGCGACTGAATCGCCTTCAGCAGTTGCGTGCTCTGCGTGATGGCATCGTTGTCCGCGTACAAAATCTGCAAGTCGACGCCGAGCTTCTGAGCCGCGGCCTGCGCCGATGCCGCCTGCTCAACCTGGTAATCGTTCTCTTTCGTGATCAGGGAAACGATAAAGCGCAAATTCGCCATTCGCGCCTTTCTTCGTTCAGATTTGGAGGGCCCTAGAGAAGAGTATCGGAATTGCGTTCCGATGGATTAAATCGTTCTAATCTTGTGCTATATCGGGAACCTCGTGCCGGCCCCCACAGTTAAATCACGAGTTAATCGCAGCCTTCGTCACCGCTTTCAATCCGCCGAATAGAGTTTGCCATCTTGCCCGC
>Ga0209131_1000734_pt1 | contig 23243 bp, 21 predicted proteins | sample GraSoi_2013_40cm_FD_185826 | JGI IMG/M metagenome (GOLD analysis project Ga0209131, IMG submission 185826) | Grasslands soil microbial communities from the Angelo Coastal Reserve, California, USA - Sample 9_17_2013_40cm (SPAdes) (version 2) | ecosystem: Environmental > Terrestrial > Soil >... | reverse complement strand
TGGAACGCAGCGCAGATGCGCGCATTCGCATTCCCATGTCGAGCGGCGTCGAATCGCTCAATGCCGCCGCAGCCGCCGCCGTTCTCTTCTACGAAGCCGCCCGCCAGCGTTCCAGACCACGAAAGGGCAATTCATGACCGCGCTCCGCCAAACGGCCGCGAGGATCGCCCTCATGTCCGTCGCGAGCATCGCAATGCCTTACCGGTTGATTCCGCCCGCGAGCGCGCAAGCCCAACCGAAATCCGGCGCCGCTCATAGGAACAACACTAGCCAGGGTCTTCGCAAGGTCGGCGAGGCCGTCGCCAAAGCGGTGCTAGACAAGAATATTCAGGTCCTGCTTGCCTACGATCGCGCCGATTTGCGGTCTGCGGATGAGGTGTCGCTGAAGAATACCAAGAGCGATCTGTATTGCTACATTTTTGATTCCGACTGTATTACCTGGGGCGACGGCACCTGGCGCTCGGTTTACGACAAGCTCTCCCAGGCGCATCAGCTTGAAATCAAAGTCAATGTGGCGCGCTCGCCCTATGATCGACAATTGTACGGAAATTTGCTTTTCTACGATGCCGCGGCAGTTTCCGACAAAGACCTGAGCTCGCCGGAATTTCTTTGCAAGGAGGCCCCGGCAAGAATCGCTTCCTGGAGGTTTCGCCTTGAAGCAGGAAAATGGAAACCGGTGGCGCCTTTATTCGACGACGAGACGGATTCGCTTTGTTCCGAGTGATGTGCAGAGAAATAGATAGATTGCTGTTCAGAGCACCGCAGAGATGAGCCTTTTCTCCAAATTACCGCAGCCTGTCGAGCCCGATGTGCTGCTTACGCGCGCCAGGAAGTTTATGTGGCCATTTATTTCCTTTGTGGTCCTCGCAGCCACAATGAAGATTCACACGTCATCGATGCCACCAAAAATCGAAGAAAGCGTTCGCCTCCTTGCCATGGCTTTAGGTTTGGCAGCGGTGCCTGTCCTCCTCGCTACGGCTTCGCGTGCATGGCTAACACAGGACCGGGCACATCTCCCCGCTTGGCGGAATGGGTTCGGCCTAAGTGCAATTGTGGTGACTTTTCTTAGTTGGCTGCTTTACTGGGGTATTGGGTTCTTGCTGTGGGCCAAGCTTGCGTCTCCACTTTTTTTGGGTGGTTTAGAAGTGGTTGCAATTCTTCTTTGCTCTAGCCTTGTCGGGTGCGTTCTGGGCCTCTCTCTACGAGGTATCCCTCGCGCACAAATTATTTCCGCTGCCCTGCTAATGTGCGCGTGCCTCGAAGCCGGCATATATGTCTAGGACTTTTCCGCAGAACTCTCAACTGGTCTAAACTAGCGGTTGCTGTGAGCCTCTTTTCCAAATTACCGCAGCCTGTCGAGCCCGATGTGCCGCTTGCGCATCAGCCGCTCGCCGAGCGCATGCGTCCGCGCACGCTCGACGAAGTCGTCGGCCAAGAAAAACTACTCGGCCCAGGCAAGCCTCTGCGCACGCAAATTGAACATGACGATCTTGGCTCCATGCTCTTCTGGGGACCGCCCGGCTGCGGCAAAACCACGCTGGCGCGCCTGATCGCGCGACTCACCCGCTCGGAATTTACTCCTTTCAGCGCCGTGCTAACCGGCATCAAGGAAATTAAAGAAGTGATGGCGGATGCGGAGCGCAAAGCGCGCTCCGGCGAGCGCACCATTGTCTTTGTCGACGAAGTGCATCGCTTCAACAAGGCGCAGCAGGATGCCTTTCTTCCGCATGTCGAAGCCGGTCACATCACCTTCATCGGCGCGACCACGGAGAATCCTTCCTTCGAGGTCATTTCGCCGCTGCTCTCGCGCACCAAAGTCTACATTCTCGATCCGCTCACCACGCCGCAAATCGTAGATCTGCTCCGCCGCGCGCTCGCCGACAAAGAGCGCGGGCTAGGAAACGAAAACATTCAAGTCGGCGATGAAATTCTTTTTCGCATCGCGTCCTACGCCAATGGTGATGCGCGTTCCGGCTACAACACTCTCGAACTCGCCGCGCGCAGCGCCATCCGCCAATCCGACGGCGCGCTCTCTATCACTCCGGAATTGCTGCAAGACGTCTTGCAACGCAAGCTCCTGCGCTACGACAAAGCCGGCGAAGAGCACTACAACCTGATCTCCGCGCTGCACAAATCCGTGCGCAACTCCGATCCCGACGCCGCGCTATACTGGCTCGCGCGCATGCTCGAATCCGGAGAAGATCCGCTCTATCTCGCGCGCCGCATGGTGCGCATGGCCAGCGAAGATATCGGCCTCGCCGAACCCGGCGCGCTCGCGGTGACGCTCGCCGCGAAAGACGCTTTTGATTTTCTCGGCGCGCCCGAAGGCCACCTGGCGCTTGCGCAAGCCGCCGTGTATCTTTCTCTCGCGCCAAAATCCAACGCGCTCTACACCGGATACGGAGAAGTCCTCGAAGACGTGCACAAAACCGAAGCCGATCCCGTCCCGCTACACCTGCGCAACGCGCCCACTGGCCTAATGAAAAATATCGGCTACGGCAAAGGCTACCAATACGCGCACGAGTACGAAGAAAAAGTCACCGACATGCAATGCCTCCCCGACAATCTAGCCGGCCGCACCTACTACCAGCCAACCGACCAAGGCTTCGAGCAGCGCCTACGCCAGCGCCTCGACGAAATTCGTAAAATAAAATCTCGGTCGACGACATCAACGTGAGGAGCTCTATGCGTCGTTCGGTATTGATTGGACTACTTCTTCTCGGGCTGCCGGGTTCCAGCTTCTCGCCCGAACTGCGCCCACACATTGGTGGAGTGTATTCCGTAACGATCAAAACCTCACAGTTGGACAAAGCGAAACATTTCTACGAAGAAGACCTAAGGTTGCCGCGTGCACGCGAGTGCCTCACCGAGAAAGCAGAGTGCTTCATGGTGGGCCCCTTTCAGCGAATTGAGATTAGCGAGAATAGCGCCACATCGGGAGCCAGCATGATCGAAGCTGTTGCGTTTTCGACAAATAATGCTAGCGCTCTGCGCAACTATCTAATGTCCCAAGGACTCACGCCCGGGAAACTGATTTCGGGTCCCTGCGGTGTTCAAGAGTCTTTCGAGATTGTCGACCCAGACCAGCATCGCCTCATCTTTGTAACTAATAATTGGGGAGTTGCCGGTTCTGTTGTAGGCGCGGAAATCAGCGGGCGTATGATTCATTCCGGTTTCGTTGTAAGGGATCGCGCGGCGGAAGATAAATTCTACAAAGACATTCTCGGATTTCACGTTTATTGGCATGGCGGAAGAACTGACGACGAGACTAGCTGGGTCGACATGCAAGTTCCCGATGGCACTGATTGGATCGAGTACATGCTCAACGTTTCACCGACCGCGAGCCACAAAACGCTCGGCGTGATGAATCACATCGCGCTGGGCGTTCCCGACATTCACGCCGCTCAGCAACAGCTCATCAAAAATGGCTGGAAGGCGAACGAAGAGCCAAAGATCGGCCGCGACGGTAAATGGCAGCTCAATCTGTACGATCCCGACGAAACGCGCGTCGAGCTCATGGAATTCAAGCCCACCAAGGAACCATGCTGCTCAGCCTACACCGGCCCGCACCCTGGGCCATCGCAGTGATTCGTCGGCAGCGCGGCTCATAGGTTAGAATCTCTCATCATGCAGGGGCTTATCGGCGTCACGCGAATCTATTTGAAGCACGCCGCAATTCTTCTCGCGACTGGGTTACTTTTCCAATTGGCCGCGCTTCCCTCGGGCGCACGAGTCAAACCAGTGCGTCCGCGTATTACAGGCATCGACCATGTGCGCCTTTACGTCACCGACCTCGGCAAAGCGACCGCGTTCTATTCAAGAAATGTGGGCCTTTCCACAAACCCGGCCGGCGCCTGCCAGGACGCCCCGCACCCGTGCTTTCCAGTAAATGGGCAGCAGCAAATCGAACTGGCGCCCGCACCCAAGCCCGCTCCAAAGAATTGGCTTGCCGAGGTGGCCTATGCTACCGACAACTTCGAATGGATGCGCAGTTATCTTTTGGCGCGCAACATTCGCGTAACGCCGATCACCAAAGATACAAACGGTGCCCGCCACTTCGAGCTGCGTGATCCGGAAGGCAACCGCCTCGCGTTCATCCAGCGCGCTGTTAGCTCTCCCGACTCGGCAATTTTTAGCAATCAAATTGGCGCGACCTTGCTCCATGCCGGATTCGTGGTCAAAGACATGGCCGCCGAGAATCGTTTCTACGTTGATGTGCTTGGCTTCAGGCTGTACTGGCAGGGCGGGTTCAAGGACGACGGGCTCGACTGGTACGAGCTGCAAGTTCCCGAGGGCGATAATTGGATTGAGTACATGCTGAACATTCCCGCCAACGCCGACCACAAAGCGCTTGGTGCGCAAAATCATTTTTCGTTCGGCGTGCCGGAAATCCAGGCCGCCGCAGAACAACTCCGCAAGAATGGAGTGGAGAAGATTGCTGGCCCGGGAATTGGGCGCGACGGCAAACGCGGACTCAACGTCTACGATCCCGACGATACGCGCGTCGAAGTCACTGAGTTTACGCCCGCGCGCGAACCTTGCTGCCATCCCTACACGGCGCCGCATCCGAAACCATGACATGCCCCTGCTCTGTTAGCCGTTATCGCTGGCTCCGAAATCTGTGCTCGCTGGTTTGCGCCGTCGTCGGCTGCTGCTCGCTGCCTGCGGCGCGCGCGCAAAGCCCTGACCTGGCAAAGCCCCTGCTTAACATCGATGAAGATATTTCCGCATTCGCCTTCGCGCCCGATGGCCGCATCGTCTATTCCGTTCGCCACCAATTTCACACCAAGCAATATGATCTGGAGCGCGACGACATCTGGCTGCAGGAAAACGGCGGAAAACGGCGCCGCTTGCTGCAAGGCGAAAAATTCTCGCGCGGCAACTCGCCTTTCAGTTACATCATTGATTCCTTCCGCTGGTCGCCCAATGGGCGGCTGATTCTCGCCCAGCTCATCACGACTTCGGTGGTCGACGAGCACGGCACCGCGCAAGACTCCATCATGACGCTGGCACTCGAAGACAACGGCAAGGAAATTCATCTCGGTGCAAACGACAGCCTGCTCAAGGATGCTTACGAAGCCTCCTGGCTGGTGGACAATGCCACCATCGTCTATCTCACCGAAATCATGAAGCCCAAGGTGCTTTTTTCTTTCAAGTACGTGAACATCACCGCCGGACCCAGCGGGTTTGTCTTTGAGGGCCGCACCTTTCTTGACGCGTATCCGATTCCGCGCACGAATCTGGCGATCGGCGTGGAGCGCGACCGCAATCTAACCGGGCCGCCGCGCTTGCAGCGCCTCGAACTCCTCGCGCAGGACGATCGCGAACTCGCCACGCTGGACGGCTACGAAGGCGGCCTATCCGTTTCTCCGAGCGCGAAGAAAGTCGCGTATTTCATCGACAAGGAAGTTCTCGAGGTCCGAGATCTCGCCGAGCCCAACAAGATCGCGCGGCTGCGCATCGGCTTCGGCACGTTTCAGTGGTCGCCGGACGAAACGCGCATCTTGCTGAAGCGCTCGCCGGAAAAGAAATCGGGCGACCTGGTGTGGGTCGATGTGCCGGAATTGACTGCGCACGGCGCAAAAGACCAAGATCCGCCGGTGACCCAGCCGGCGCTCACTCCTATATTCCACGATTTAATGTTCCGCGATTTCGCGATCACGCCCGACGGCAAGCTCGCGGTAATCGCCCTCGGCAAACGAAACTTATTGGTGTACCCGCTGCCCAGATAGCTAGCCGAGGCGTTGTAGGGGCGTGCTTTAGCGCGTCCCAGAGCGCCGCAGGCGCCGTGCAGTAACCCATGGTCGACAAGCCTAAAGGCAGCGCCGACATTTATATCTCTTGCGGTATATACATCTGTGGTATAAGTCATAAATGTTCCTAGCCCCCCGCAAGCAGATTCGCCTTCCTCCTGACGAATATCTTGGCACCGCGATTTCCTTCGTCACGATTTGCTGCGAAGACAGGCTCGTGATTTTTCAAAACGCCGGCCGCAGCAGCCTTGCGCTAAAGGCACTAAGCCGCACCTCGAAATTGATGCACTTTATCGTGCACGCATTCTGCTTGATGCCGGACCAGGCACATTTTCTAGTGGAGGGAACAACGCCGGGATCAGATCTTGTGAGATTTGTCGCTCATTGGAAACAACAAACGGGCTACCTGTTTCGCAACGAGCTTCCTAAAGGATTTTGGCAACGACGTTTCTACGATCACGTTCTGCGCAGCGCCGACGAACCGGAGTCAGTTGCATGGTACATCTGGATGAACCCCGTGCGGAAAGGCATTGTCGCGGAACCTCGTCAGTATCCGTTCTCAGGGTCATTCACGGTCGAGTGGCCGAAAGTGAACGTGCCTGCAAAAGTCTGGAATCCACCATGGAAAACTCAGTTGTAGGACTTGCTTTGCCGTTTCTATGTTGGATCCTCTTTGGAAGAAACTAGTTCAAAGGCGCCTGCGGCGCTCCGGGACGCGCTAAAGCTCGCCCCTACAACGCCTGGGGTAGGTTGCGCTTGCGCTTTTTGTGCTCGACTAGCATGCAGGCGTCCATTACTACTGTTAGGCCGGCGGCTTGGGCCTTTCTTGCGGCGGCTTCGTTTGCTATGCCGAGCTGCATCCAGATTACTTTTGCTCCGACGCGAATCGCGGAGTCCACCACTGGGGGTACCTCTTCCGGACGGCGGAAGACATCGACGATTTCGATTTTCTGCGGGGCGTCTTCCAGACGCGGGTAACTCGGCTCGCCGAGCACATCGGTTTCATTGGGATTCACGGGAATGATGTGGTAGCCAGAAGACTGCATGTATTCGGTGACGCCGTAGCTTGGCCGCGCCGGATTTGACGACAAACCTACGACAGCGATCGTTTTGTAACTGGTCAGAATATCGAAAATAGGATCGGCGCTGGGCGGGGCGCCATCCGGCAGCAAAACCTTCATCGCGACGCCAGTTCGCTTTTTCCCGCGTGCTTGGCGAGCAAGCGGCTTACCACCGCGAGGAACTTGTCATTTTCTTGCGCCACGCCGACGGAGACACGCATCCCTTCCGGGAAGCCCATCCAGCCCAGAGGCCTCACAATGACGCCTTCGTGCAGCAACTCGTCGCAAAGCTCCTGCGCTTCGGGGCCGATGTCGATAAAGATAAAATTGGTGTGGCTGCGCACGGGGCGCAATCCGAGCTCGCTCAGGCCTTTGGCAAGTCGCGCGCGTTCGACTGCGTTTTCCTTGATCGAGCGAGTCACGTGCTCGGCATCGTCGAGCGCCGCCATGGCCCCAGCCTGGCTCACCCCGGCGAGATTGAAGGGCGTGCGCAACTTGTTCATGGCTTCGAGCACGGGCGTGTCTCCGATTCCGTAACCGACGCGCAAGCCTGCCAGGCCGTACACCTTGGAAAACGTGCGCATTATCAACAGATTCTTGTATTCGCGGAAGAGTTGCACGGAATCGGGCATGTCTGGGCGGTCGGCGTAGTGAATGTACGCTTCGTCGAGCACGACAAGAACATCGGACGGCACGCGGCGCAGGAATTCCTGTAATTCGGCGGCGCCAAACGCGGTTCCCGTGGGATTGTTGGGATTGGCGAGATACACGATGCGTGTTTCCTGGTGTGCTGCGACCGCATCCGCAATCGCGCGCAAATCGAAGGCGAATTCCTGCTGCGGCACACGGACCAACTCCGCGCCACTCGCGCGAATCGCCAGCGAGAACGGCGCGTAGCTGCCGTGAGACGTGACGCCAGTTTTCCCGCGGCTCAGCAAAATGCGCGCGGCCACGTCAATAATTTCGCTCGAGCCGAGGCCCGTGAAGATTTGGTCGATGGCGACGCCGTGCTGCCGCGCCAGCTTCGCGCGCAGCAAGTGCGTACCACCATCGGGATAGCGATTGGACTCCGCGACGGCATTTTTCACCGCTTCGACCGCTTTCGGGGACGGGCCAATCGGATTTTCGTTGGAGGCCAGCTTGATGGCGTGAACTTTTAGCTCGCGCTCGACTTCTTCGATGGGCCGGCCGGGAATATAAGCGGGAAGCCCGCGAATATATTCCGGAATCAGCTCTGCAATTGTGTGTGCCATCAGCTTCTGGTTTTCTCTGAACTCTGTGCTCTCTGCGCTCTCTGTGGCGAGTTCTTCTTCTCGGTTTTCGTCCGCGCCGTCAGCGCGCGCCGAAGTTGCGCGATCTCAGGCTCCTTCAGCGTCCGGTAATGCCCCGGCGGCAAGCCCTCCAACGTTAACGGCCCGATGGCGATGCGCTTCAATTTCTCGACGGGATGTTGCGCGCCAAACAGCACCCGCCGCAGCGCGTCGCGCTTGGAATCTTTCAGCGCGACTTCGTACCAAAAGTTCGCGACGTGGCCGCGCGCCGCATCCGGCTGCCGCACCGGACGCATCCGCGCGTCGGCTTCCTTGCCAAACTCTTCGAGCTGTTCAGGCGTGAGCCGCCCCTTCACTTTGACGTGATATACCTGCGGAAGGTTTTTCCAACGCTTCAGCATCTCGGCGGCAAGGTCGCCGTCATTGGTGAGAAAAATGAGTCCGGACGCGGCGTAATCCAGGCGTCCCACCGGATAGACGCGCTCCGGCAGACCGCGCAGAAGGTTGCGCAGCGTCTTGCGGCCTTCTGGATCGGCCATGGTGGCCACGATTTCCGGCGGCTTGTTGAGCAAAATGTGCACGCGGCGCTCTTCCGCGGTGATCACCTTGCCCGCGGCTTCGATGCGGTCGGCGCCGGCGTCGGCCTTGGTGCCCAGTTCGGTGACCACGCGGCCGTTCACGCGCACTTGACCGCTGACGATCAGTTGCTCTGCGTGGCGCCGCGAAGCGATGCCGGCACGCGCGATTATTTTTTGCAATCGTTCTTGCATTGTCAGAATGAATTCTCGTGCACGGACTTTTAGATCACCTTTGCCAATTGTTCCAATACATAGTTCCCGTAATCGGAGTCTTTTATGGAGAATTCGGCTTTTCCCATAACAGGATTAATGTTAAGGAAGACTTCGCCGTCGTCTCCCCCTTTCGGCAAGAAGAGCTTTAGCAAAGTCCAATCCCCTTTTGGCCGATTGGAGTATCCGCCCGATGCATCGCGGCTCTGGTGCTCTCCTAGAATTGCGGCATTGAACGGGAGTTCCCTAATCCGTGACACCTTTCGTGGGAATTCTTTAGCGTCCAAGGCTTTCTTCAAATCCTCCAAAAGAATAGAGTTTTCAGATCCACTCACTGCCAGGAAACTTCCCTCTGCGGAACCCACGGGAAATTCACCGGCAATCGGGCTGGTTTGCTTGTAGCTAAGCCGGAACCTTGCGGTTTGTCCCCTGGCTTGATAGGTGCACTCATAAAGATGAGTGTCGGCGCTTGGGGCCGGCACGGGATTTATATCGAACAAAACTGTCGGAGGCCCATCCGGTTGCATCTGCGGCTCGACACGGATGCCCGAAGTGTGGTCCTTTTCGCGAGCATCCGCCTGCTTTTTGCAACCATCTGCAATTACAACGGTGCTTATCAGCGCTACCCAGAAGAATCTGGGCATCTTCATCTTGCCTCCCGCGAAATGACACCGTACCGAATTACTCGCCCGCAGCGGCGGTCTTGTGAGGCAGCTCTTCGCTCGGCTCGACGGGTTTTTCCGGAAGGGCCACCGAGGCCAGCGTATCCTCTTCCGCTGGCTTAAGTTGCTCGCTCTCAACGCCGTTTGCCGGTGCAGCGTTGTCTCGTGGCGCGTCGAGCACGCTTTCGTCGCTGGGCTCGCTTAGCGCGACGCCTTCGTCGCTGCCGAGCGCTTCGCGGGCGAGCGCCTCGAACTCTTTGAGGCTGGGCAACTCTTCGAGATCGCTCAAGCCGAAGCGCATCAGAAATTCTTTGGACGTTTTGTACAGAATTGGGCGGCCGATGACTTCTTTGCGGCCCGCGGTGGTGATGAGCCGCTTGTCGAGCAGCGTCTTCAGCACGCCGGACGTGTTCACGCTGCGGATTTCGCCGATCTCCGGCGCGGTGACCGGCTGCTTATAAGCGATGACCGCGAGCGTCTCCAGCGCGGGCATGGTCAGGCGCAGCGGCGGGCGCAGGCTCTTGATGAAGCGGCGTACCACATCGTGATGCTGCGGCTTGGTGTACATCTTGTAGCCGCCGGCGACGGCGCGCACTTCGACGCCGCGCTCGTCGGCCGCGTAGCTGGCCACCAGTTCGTCGAGCGAAGCTTGCACGACAAGCTTCTCTTCACCGAGCGCCGAGGCGAGCTGCTCGATGGTGACAGGCTCGTCCGCCGCATAGATGATCGCTTCCAGTGCTGCTTTTCGTTCTTCGTTGGTCATTCAAACCCCTGAAGTAGAGGACTTAGAGGAAGTAAAGGAAGGAAAGGATACAAACGAGCCGGCGTTGCGGGCTCCAGGCGCTTTTCCTCTACTTCCTTTGCCTCCTCAACTCCCTTTACCTCACTTACTTGTATTCCTCATTGATGTGCCGCACTGCGCCGTTCTCGTCGAACACGGTGTCGAACATTTTATGCTTTCGCAGCACGATTTCGCCGAACTGTTTTTCCTGGAGCATGGCGATGGCTTGCATCTTGACCATTTCCAGTACCGCGAGGAATGCGACGATCATCGCGTGGCGCGATGGGCAGGCCTCGAAGAAGCGGATTAGGTTCACGGTGTTGTCTTCGCTGGCCAGGATTTGCGCGCGGAGTTGCGCCATCATCTGCGCCACGGAGAACTGCTCGTGCTGCAGCTCGATGCGCGAGACTTCTTTGCGCCGCTCGAGCACTTGCTGGAAGACGCGCACGAGGTCGACCAGCGAGACGACCAGGTCGCCTTCCGTGCCTTCGTCTTGGTACAGCGATTTGTCCGGCTTGGACCAAACGTTCTCTTCCACTTGCTGTTTCTGGTACAGGAGCTGCGCGGCGTTCTTGTATTTCTCGTGCTCGACGAGGCGCTGCACGAGGTCGGCGCGCGGGTCGGCGGCTTGCTCTTCGGGCGAAGCCAGCGGGTCCGGCGGCAGCAGCATTTTCGATTTGATGTAGATGAGTGTTGCCGCCATATAGATGAAATCGGCGGACACGTCAACGTTCAGTTCTTCCAGCTTGTGCAGGTAGTCGAGATATTGCGACGTGATTTTGGCGATTTGGATGTCGTGAATGTTCATCTCCTGCTTCTTGATGAGATCAAGGAGCAGGTCCAGCGGCCCTTCGTATAGCGGGATGTTGATTTTGTACGGCGTTGCCATTTGTAAAGTCTTCAGTCGTCAGCTATCAGTTGTCTGTTATCAGTCGTTCGTTCTTAGTTTTTAGTAGGACAGGGATTTCTGCCTGTCCGCGCAAAAATCGGCCCATGGCTATTGTATCGCCCGCTCTCCATCGTTGTGTTGCCAGCACTCGGTTATCAGTTGTCAGTTTCTTCTCTGCGTTCTCTGTGCTCCGACCTCTGTGCGCTCTGTGTTAAGTCTTTCGGCCCATTTTCTGTCAGGCGCCCGCGGCAGTGCCTCCGCCGGAAATTTCTTTGCGCTTCTTCTCCCAGCCGAAGACGGCTTCACGTACGCGCGTCATCGTTTTCACGGCTTCGACGCGGGCGCGCTTGGAGCCGGCGTCGATCAGTTCGAGCACGCGGCGCGGATTCTTCTCGTACTCCACGCGGCGTTCGCGGATTGGCGCGATCCACTTGATCAAATTGTCCGCCATGGCCGCTTTGCACTCGATGCACCCGATGCCCGCGGTGCGGCAGCCTTCCGCCGCCCACTTCAGCGTCTCCGGAGGCGAGAACAGTTTATGCCAGTCGTAGACCGGACACACGTCCGGATTTCCAGGATCGCTGCGCCGCTTGCGCGCTGGGTCGGTGACCATCACTTTGGTCTTGGCGCGAATGTCCGCATCGCTCTCGCTCAGCGTGATGGCGTTGCCATAACTCTTCGACATCTTGCGCCCGTCAAGCCCCGGAATCCGCGGCGTCTGCGTCAGCATGACCTGCGGCTCAAGTAAGTGCTCTCGCAGCTCAAAATAGTTCCCGAATTCGCTTACCTTTTGGAAAAAGTTTTGAATTCCAACTTTTAGCGCCCATTCCCTGATTTTTGCTCTAATAAAAGTGGATACGCTCGCATGCTCTACAACCAATTCTGGTAGGTGAGGCAAATCCAAAGACAACTTCTTTGCTATCTCTAGCGCCATGTGGTCGCTGTCCACGTCGCTCCGCCAATCGAGGCCAAAAAGTGTGTTGAAACGCCTCACCAGTTCACGGCTAAATTCGACATGTGATACTTGGTCTTCACCCACCGGCACGAGGAGCTGCAAGCCGTCGCTGCTGTAAATTACAATGTCAGCTGTCTGCAATGTCGGGTAACCCAAGAAACCATATGTGCGCAAATCTTTAGTCTTTACGTTCTCGATTTGTTCTTTGTAAGTGGGGACGCGCTCTAACCAGCCTAGCGGTGTGACCATCGAGAGCAGCAGGTGCAGCTCCGCGTGTTCGGGAACTAGCGATTGCTGGAAGATGACGCTCTTCTGCGGATCGAGGCCTGCCGCGAGATAGTCGATCATGATCTCGAGCGTGTTCTGCGCGACCGCGCTGGTGTCCGCGTAGTCGCTGGTCAGCGCGTGCCAGTCGGCGATGAAGTAGAAGCAGTCGTAGGACGAATCGTTCTGCAGACGCACCCAATTTTGTAGCGCGCCGAAGTAGTGGCCGATGTGCAGTCGGCCGGTGGGCCGCATGCCGCTGACTACGCGCTTTTTTGTCGATTCAGAGCCGGTTGACAACCTGATGTCCTTCCCTTTTTGCGTCTTGCTCGTGCTGATGAAAGGCCTCAGGTCCACAAACCGGAGCCTTCGAGGCTCAGGCTAAACCTGAGCTACAGCTCGTTTACGATTCCGCCGCGGTGCTTCTTACGCTTGTACGGGCTAAAAGCCTGTGCTGCTGGGACGCGCCCCTCGAAGCTCGAGATAAACTGAAGCACGCCCCTACGACGTTGTGATTGCCTCAACTGGGGTGCAGCAGTGCTGCACCCCTACAGACCCAGGTCTCTCGCTATTATCATGCGCTGAATCTCGCTGGTGCCCTCGTAGATCGAGACTACGCGGGCATCGCGGTACATGCGCTCGACATCGGTTTCGCGCGAATAGCCTACGCTGCCGTGAATCTGCACCGCTTTATAGACTACGCGATTCACCATTTCACTGGCGTAGAGTTTTGCTTTCGACGCCGAGGCGCCCATTTTCGTTGGATGCGCGTCCTTGAGCCACGCTGCGTACTGCACCAAGGCGCGCGCCGCTTCGATTTCCGTCTGCATGTCCGCCAGCATCCACTGAATGGCCTGAAACTCCGCGATGTTTTTGCCGAAGGCGCGGCGCTGCTTCGCGTACTTCACGGATTCTTCCAGCGCGCCCTGCGCCAGCCCCACCGCGAGCGCACCGATGCCGATGCGCCCGCCGTCCAGCGCGCTCAGCGCAATCTTCAGCCCCTGTCCTTCTTCCCCGAGGCGATTCTCCGCCGGAACTTCGCAATCGTTCAGCACAATTTCGACCGACGGCGACGAAAGCTGCCCCATCTTTTCCTCGTGCCGCCCAACGCGAAAGCCCTTGAAGCTCGGTTCGACAAGAAACGCGGTAATGCCCTTCCCGCCCGCTTCCGGATTGGTCTTCGCAAAAATAATGAAGACGCCGGCAACGCTCCCGTTGGTCACCCAAGTCTTCGTGCCATTCAGGCGATAGCCACAGTCACACTTCACGCCACGCGTTTGGATTCCCGCAGCATCCGAACCGGCTTGCGGCTCAGTCAAGCAAAACGCGCCGAGGATTTCGCCCGTGGCCATGCGGCTCAAATATTTTTTCTTCTGCGCATCGTTGCCAAAGCCGAGCAGCGGCACTTGCACCGCCGAATTGGTCACGCCCAGCGAAGTGGCCATTGCCGCATCGATGCGCGCGACTTCTTCCAGCATCAAGACATAAGAAATAGCATCGAGCCCCGCGCCGCCCCATTCTTCCGGGGTCATCATGCCGCAGCAGCCCAGCTCGGCAATCTTCTTGATCTCTTCCGTGGGAAAGCTCGCTTCGCGGTCGCGCTGACACACACCGGGGCGCACTTCGTTCTCCATGAACTGGCGAACGGTATCGCGAATCAGTTTTTGGTGGTCGCTAAGCGAAAAATCCATCGTGTCCGGCGTACGTTGACCGCTTCGCGGTCACCACTAAAAGAGGTGTACACGCGATGCTAACACAATTGAGAGCGGCTTGGACTGCGAGCCCTATACCTTGAAGAGTTCGCGGAGGCGCTTGGTCTGCGAGCGGCTTACGGGCACTTGCGTGTGCTTCTTGTCGTCCATTTTCAGCATGAAGGTGGATTTGAACCAGGGGATGACTTCCTTGATGTGGTGAATGTTCACCAGGTAGGAACGGTGCGGCCGCCAGAAGACATCCGAGGCCAGCGCTTCCTCCATTTCCTCGAGGGTGCGGTAGTTCGAGCTGCCTTCGAGTTCGCGCGCGACCACGGTGATCATTCCGCCATCGATGGAAGCAAAAATCATGTCCTCGGCGTTCACCAGCAAGAGCCGCTGCTGCGTGGTAATCAGCACCTTCACCGCCGGGGAGGGCGGATTCTGTTTGGCGGCGCCCAACTGGCTGACGAGTTGCTCTAAGCGGTCGGTCGCGGTGGTCTGCGTCTCCATCATTTTGCGCGCGCGCTGGATGGCTTTGGCGATGCGCGATTTGTCGAAGGGCTTCAGCACGTAATCGACGGCGTTCACGTCGAACGCCTGCACCGCATACTGGTCGAATGCCGTCGCAAATACGACGTGCGGCATTTTCATTTTTCGTTCCACTAGCTTTTTCAACACGCCGAAGCCGTCGAGTCCAGGCATCTGGACGTCGAGGAAGACCAGGTCTGGAGAATGCTCCTTGATGAGAGCGAGAGCTTCCACGCCGTTCTTTCCCTGGCCGATTACGCTGACTTCCTGAAGGCCCTTGAGCAGGTAGATCAGCTCGTCGCGCGCTGGTTTTTCGTCGTCGACAACAATTACGTTGATAGGCATTTTGGCGGCACGCTCAGTATAGGCAGGCAAACGACCACAGGCAATTCCCGCTCCGCGGTAAATTCGCCGCAGTAGAAGGAGCGGCCAAGCTGGCGCTGACGAAAAAGCCGCAGGGCTGTCCGGCTGCTGCCCGGACCAGGCCGCGGACTCCGCCCTGCGCTACAGGATTCGGCGGGGCGTGCGTTATGATGCGAACGGAGAGAGCCCACTTCTATGCCGCCACGCAAGCCCGGACGTTCCGTCGCGAAGATTCTGCGCAGCGAGATGATTTACAAAGGTCCGGTTTTTGGCGTGCGGCGCGACGAAGTGCTGGAGCCGGGAGGCGTGCGCGCGGTTCGCGAGGTGATTACGCATCCCGGATCGGTCGTTGTGCTTCCCGTGCTGCCGGACGGCCGGATTCTGCTGATACGGCAGTACCGCCATGCGACGCGACAATATTTGTGGGAGCTGGTGGCCGGGCGCATCGATTCCGGCGAAAGCGTACGGCAAGCGGCGGCGCGCGAGCTGATTGAAGAAACCGGCTATCGGGCGCAACGTTTCCGCGTGTTCCTGGACCTTTTCCCTACTCCGGGATTTCTCGAAGAGCGCATGTACATTCTGCTGGCGGAAAAGCTGACTCCCGGCGAAGCGCAACCGGAGGAAGACGAAAGGATTACGGCAAAAACGTTTCAGCCTGCCGCGCTCGAGCGCATGATCCGGCTAAACGTGCTGCGGGATGCGAAGACTATCGCCGGATTGCTCTACTATTTTCGCTTTTTGGCGGGGAAGAGGAAAAAGAATTAACACAGAGGGCACAGAGGCCGGAACACCCTTCGAGACTCAGGGTAAACAGAGTACACAGAGAGCGGCCAAAATCTCTGCTGGCAGTTCTGCTGTCGCCAATCGCTTTGCCGGGACCTATGCTTTGCTTTTGGCCTCGACGGTTTTTCTCGGGGCGTTTCTTCTTTTTCTGATCGAGCCGCTTTTTGCCAAGTTGATTCTTCCGCGCTTCGGCGGCGCGGCTGCCGTGTGGGCCGCGTGCCTGGTGTTCTTCCAATGCGCGCTGCAGCTGGGCTATTTGTACGCGGACCTGACGTCGCGGCGGCTGACGCCGGCGCGCCAGGCGCAATTGCACATCGCGCTTCTGCTCCTGAGCCTGCTGTTTCTTCCGATCGCGCCGCGCTTTTTGCAGTTGCAACACGCGGCGACCGATCCGGCATCGACGATCCTGCTCTTGCTGACCGTCTCCATCGGATTGCCTTTCGTGCTGCTGAGCGCCACCAGCCCGCTGGCGCAAATTTGGTATGCGCGGGCCAGCGTGGAACGCGAGCCGTATCACCTTTTCGCTTTGTCAAACCTCGCTTCCCTGCTCGCGCTTTTGAGCTACCCGTTGCTCATCGAGCCGCACGTGGCTGCGCACAAGCAAGCGGCTTTATGGTCGGCGCTCTTCGCTGCCTTTGTTGTGCTATGCGCGGCGGCGGCTTGGCTGGCGCGAGCCGGCACTGGGCAACCCATCGCAGCGGAGGCAGAGCAGAGCGAAACCGGCGGTGCGCCCACGCTGCGTGACAAGCTGCTGTGGCTCTGCCTTTCGGCCTGCAGCTCCATGCTGCTTCTTTCCATCACCAACAAATTATTGGAAGACGTGGCGCCGGTTCCGCTGCTTTGGGTGCTGCCGCTGGCTTTGTATCTGCTTACGTTCGCGCTCGCGTTCAGCAAGCGCATCTTGTATTGGCGCTGTCCACTGGTTCGCTTCCTTGCCGTTGCGCTCGGCAGTTTGGGGTACGCGATCTATGACCCGGCGTACACGGAATCGGTGCAGGTCAGCGTGCCGATTTTTTGCGTCGGACTCTTCTTGTGCTGCTGGTTTTGCCACGGCGAGCTGGCGTTGCGCCGGCCGGCACCTCGCTACGCGACCTCCTTCTATCTGATGATTTCTCTCGGCGGCGCACTCGGCGCGATTTTTGTCGGGCTCGCCGCCCCTCACCTGTTTACCGCGATCTACGAACTTCCGTTGGCGCTGATCTTCACGGCGTTGCTGGCCGTCGTGACGTTGTGGCCGCAAGGGTGGCTGGTACGCCTTTTCTGGGTTGCCGCAGCAGCGGCCATGGCTTTTGTGCTGGTGCGCAACGTGCGGGGATACGAAAAGGACACCATCGTACGCGTGCGCAGTTTTTATGGCGCGCTGCGCGTGCGGCAATTCGCGAACTGGCTCAAGGAGCCTTACCGCACGCTGTACCACGGCAAGATCGAGCACGGCGCGCAGTACGTCAACCCGCCGTCGAGTCTCTTGCCCACCACGTACTATGGACCTGATTCGGGCGTCGGACTAGCGCTCACGCACTGTTGCCCCAACGCAAAGCGCGTCGGCGCGATTGGCCTGGGCGCCGGCACGCTGGCGGCGTATGGCAAGACCAGCGACTACTTCCGCTTCTACGAAATCAATCCGCAGGTTATCGCCATCGCGCGTACTTCCTTCAGTTACCTGCGCGATTCTCCGGCGCGAATCGACGTTGTCCTGGGAGACGCGCGCCTCTCGCTGCAAAATGAAACGCCGCAACAGTTTGATGTACTGGCGGTCGACGCCTTTTCCGGCGACGCCATTCCCGTGCACCTTTTGACGCGCGAAGCTTTCGCGGTGTACCTGCGCCACCTGAAGCCGGACGGCATACTCGCCGTCCACACGTCCAACACATACTTGAATCTGCCTCCGGTGGTGCAGCTTCTGGCCGCGGAAGCAGGCTGCAACGCGCGGCTGATTATAAACGACGACAATCACCGCAAATTGATCGACTCTTCCGACTGGGTGATGGTCACGCGCAGCCGCCATTTTCTCGACTCCATCGATTCCACCGTATTGATCGAGCCGATCTCCGTGCCGCCAAATCTGCGCGCGTGGACCGATGATTTCAACAATCTGCTTCAGATTTTGCGGCCCGTGAAATTCAAACAGGATGGTACACACTAGGCTACGACTCCATACTGGTAACGTAAATAGCCTTAGTTAAATCGATTTATATCTTAACAAATATTTATCTTGCGTCGTCCGTTGGTCTTCATCCTCTATTGACTGGCAATTCCTTTCTGCTAGACTCCGCGCAATTTCCGGCTCAGGACTGCTGGGGCTGCACCGGCTACGGCCGGAAAGAGATACGTCTGTCGGGGAGGGCGAGCAATTGCGTGGCACCGTGAAATGGTTCAATAACACAAAAGGTTACGGCTTCATCGGGCGCGACGATGGCCCGGACGTTTTCGTTCATTATTCGGCGATCGCTGGCGACGGCTATCGCACTTTGCAGGAAGGAGAGGCGGTCGAGTTCGAGATCGTGCAGGGACCGAAAGGTCCGCAAGCTGCCAACGTACAAAAACCGGTCGGCTAGACTGTCCACACCGCCATTTTTCCCCGCCGGCAAAGAGCCCCCGCTTTGCCGGCTTTTTTATTTTGCCATTTCCGCGCGACGCGCTCCGCGGCCTCGGAGTTAATTCCACAGCCATTCCGGTCTCGCTGCCACAGGCCGTATAATCGGCGCATGGACAACAAAAGCATCGCCCGCATTCTCCGCGACACGGCACAACTCCTCGAAATCGATGGCGCGATTATTGGCCGCTACCGTAGTTACGAAAAAGCCGCCGAGCTGATTTCCGGAATGCACGAATCCATCGAGGAGCTGGCCAAAGATCCGGACAAACTGGAGGAGCTGCCGGGAATCGGCGAGCGCATGGCCGGGCATTTGCAAGAAATATTGAAAACCGGAGACTACAGTCTTCGGCAGAAGTTGCTGAAGAAATATCCGGTCACGCTGCTGGACATTTTGCACTTGCAGTCGCTTGGGCCGAAGAAGGTGGCGTTTCTGTGGTCGAACTTCAAGGCCGCCACTGTCGCCGACGTCGAAAAGCTTGCGCTCGAGGGCAAGCTGCGCGAGGTGCCCGGCTTCGGTGAGAAAAGCGAACAGAACATTCTCAAGGCAGTCGAGGCTTTCAAACGCTCCACCGGGCGCTTTCGCTTAGATGTAGCGGAGGCCGCCGCCGCGGGCGTAATCGCGCACATCGAGAAATATGGAAAAGGCGTGGCTTCCATTACCCCGGCAGGTTCCTTGCGCCGCGGGAAGGAAACCGTCGGCGACCTGGATTTGCTGCTCACGCTTGCCGACGGCTTCACGGCGCAAAAGCATATCGACGCCATCGCGGAACACATCTTGAAGTATCCGCGAATCGATCAGGTGCTTGCGCATGGCGAGAACAAAGTGAGCTTCACGCTGGACAACGGCATCCAGGTGGACGTTCGCCTGCTGGACAAGGACAGTTTCGGCGCCGCTTTGCTTTATTTCACCGGATCGCGCGAGCACAACGTCACGCTGCGCGGCCGCGCGAACGATATGGGCTACACGCTGAATGAATACGCGCTGGCCACGCTGAAGGGCGAGCGCCGCGTCGCCGGGCGCACGGAAGAAGAAATTTACGCCAAGCTCAAGCTGGATTTCATTCCGCCGGAAATCCGCGAAAACACGGGTGAGATCGAAGCCGCTGAGCAGCACCGCCTGCCGAACCTGGTGCGCCGCGAAGATATCAAGGGCGATCTGCACATGCATACCACGGCCAGCGACGGCAAGTGCTCCATTGAGGAAATGGCCGAAGCCGCGCGGAAACTCGGGCATGAATACATCGCGATTGCCGACCACTCCAAGTCCGTGACCATTGCCAATGGGCTGGATGAAAAACGCATGGCCGCGCACATCAAGAAATTGCGGGCGGCGAACGCGAACGGCTTGGGTATCCGCGTTCTAGCCGGCGCGGAGGTCGACATTCTAAAGGATGGATCGCTCGACTACTCGAACGAGCTGTTATCGCAGCTTGAGGTCGTGGTCTGCTCTGTTCACTCGTATATGAACCTGGATCGAACGGCTATGACCGAGCGGATGCTCGCGGCCATCGAAAATCCTTACACGCAAATAATCGGCCACCCGACCGGACGCCTCCTGCTCCGGCGCGAGGCGTTTGACTACGATATGGCCAAAGTGCTGGACGCCGCCGCGAAACACGGCGTCGCCATGGAGTGCAACTCCTACCCAGATCGCCTGGACCTGACCGACGTGTACCTGCGCATGTGCAAGGAACGCGGAGTTAAAGTGGTAATAGACACTGACTCCCACAACACGCCACATCTGCAGTTTATCCGGCACGGCGTGACCATGGCGCGCCGCGGCTGGCTGGAGAAAGCCAACGTAATCAATACTCTGCCGGTCGATCAGTTTCTGGCGGCGTTGCGCCCGAAGCCCACCGGCGCCACTACTAAGCAAGCGGCCGCCAAGCGCTAGGCGGGTGTACGCGGGCGGAACATTTTCGGCCGCAACGTCGTATCTTGTCTCAGAAGCAGAACTTACGGAGGATTGCACCTATGAGCTTGGGCACTCTGCTCACCACCGCCCGCCTTACCGCCACATTCGCCGCTTTTTGGGCCGCGACGGCCTTGGTTCCCGGCGCCCGTGCGGAGGAATGGACAAAGTCTTACACGGTTTCCGGTCGCGCGCAGGTGCGGGTCGAGACCAATGATGGAGCCGTGCGCATTGCCACCAGCGAAGCCAAACAGGTCGAGTTTCGGGTCATCTATGAGGGCTACGAGCTGAACAAGAACTTGCACATCGATAGCCGCCAGGATGGCGACAGCGTGCAGATCAACGCGCGCGTTACGGGTCACTGGGGATTCTCCTGGGGCCGGGGTAGCCGTGGGCCACGCATTGAAGTCCGCATGCCCAAAGACGCGGACCTGCAGATAGATACGGGAGACGGATCCGTGGAGACGCAACCGATTAGAGGACACGTGAAGATTCATACCGGAGACGGCTCCGTGCACGTACAGGCCGTTGACGGCAATGTGGAGGTCGACACCGGCGATGGCAGCATTACGGTGGAGGGAGCTAAAGGTGACATCCGGCTGCACACGGGTGACGGGCACATCGAGGCGCGCAACCTAGACGGGCGCGTAGATGCCAACTCCGGCGACGGGCATATCAAGATCGATGGCCGGCTGGACGGCCTCAATGTGAAGACTGGTGACGGGAGCATCGACGCTCGCGTCGAGCCTGGTTCGAGGCTGACTGGTGGCTGGAGCATTCACACCGGTGACGGAAGCGTAGACCTAGTCCTGCCTGCCGATCTGCAAGCCAACATCGATGCCAGCACGAATGACGGCCACATCAGCATGGGGATTCCATTGACCGTGGAAGGAACCTTCAGCAACTCGCAAATACATGGCAAGATGAACGGCGGAGGGCAGTCCTTAACGATTCACACCGGGGACGGCTCCATCCGGCTAAGCAAATCTTCATAGCCAGTCACCGCACAGGACGCGGTACTATTACCAAGATACTGTAGCGTGAAAAATTGTCGTCCAGGAGCGACATTTCGTCTGTTTTCTGTGTACGAGGATGCTCTACAGTACCTCTAACCGCCTGAAAACAAAGAGCGCTCTTTGGTTACCCGCGTGCCAACCTATTCCGCGGGAGCTGCCATGATCATCTTTATTCTGACTTTCGCGATCCTAGCGTTGTTCGCCCTTACCCTGACCGGAACCATCGCCTCGGCAACTCGGCGCCGATCCTAACCCTCGCAACAGTTCTCTTCGCTATTCGTAGCGCAATGCCGTCAGAGGGCTGACCTGCGTCGCGCGACGAGCGGGAATCCAGCACGCAATCAAGGCAATCGTCGACAATAGAAATCACCCTTACGTCTCGCGGTTCGCGATTCCGGGATGCGCATTGCGGAATCGGGCAGCATTCTCGCAACTGCCGCCCCTGCCGCCGCGGCAATTTAAGGGTGATATACTTCCGGCTCGATCAACGTTTTATGGAAAAGTACGACCTTATCGTAATCGGTTCCGGGCCTGCGGGCCAGCGCGCGGCGATTCAAGCAGCCAAATTCGACAAGCACGTCGCGCTTGTTGAAAGACTTGAAGTGGTCGGCGGCGCCGCCATCAACACGGGTACCATCCCCAGCAAGACGATTCGCGAAGCGGTGCTGCATCTCTCCGGCTTCTATTACCAGAACATTTACGGCGTGAACTACCGCGTAAAGGAACAGATCACGATGGCCGATCTTTCCTTCCGCGCGCAGCACGTGATCAAGACCGAAATCGACGTGATTCGCGCGCAGCTCTCGCGCAACGGCATCGAAGTGCTCACCGGCCTGGCCAGCTTCACCGACCCCACGCACATTCACGTGGTGAGCTCCAAGAATCAATCGGACTATGAGGCCGCCAACGTCATCATCGCCACGGGCACGAAGCCGGCCGACTCTCCCCTGGTTCCCTTCAACAACCGCAACATCATTAACAGCGATCAAATTCTGGGCATGCCGGAAGTTCCCAAGACGCTGATCGTGGTGGGCGGAGGCGTAATCGGCGTCGAGTATGCCTGCATGTTTGCGACGCTGGGCGTGCGCGTCACGTTGATTGAAAAGCGTCCGCGACTGCTCGAATTTGCCGATTCCGAAATGGTGGAGGCGCTCTGTTATCACCTGCGCGACCGCCGCGTGACCATGCGCTTGAACGAAGAGGTCGAAAGCGTCGAAGAAACTCCCGACAACGGAGTCGCCGCGGTGCTGAAGAGCAAGAAAAAGGTGTCTGGCGACGCACTGCTGTACGCGGTAGGGCGACAGGGCAACGTCGACGAATTGAATCTTGCCGCCGCGGGCCTCGAGGCCGACTCGCGCGGACGCATTGCGGTGGACAAGGATTACCGGACCAAGCAGCCGCACATCTTTGCCGTCGGCGACGTTATCGGCTTTCCCAGCCTCGGCTCCGTCTCCATGGAACAAGGGCGCATCGCCGCCGCCAATGCCTTCGGCATTCCCATCCATTCCAATCGCGCGAACTATCCTTACGGCATTTACACGATTCCGGAAATTTCCTTCATCGGCAAAACGGAGGAGCAGCTCACGGAGGAAGGCGTCCCCTACGAAGTGGGCATCGCTTTTTTCAGGGAAATCGCGCGCGGCCAGATTCGCGGAGATACGACCGGGCGTCTGAAGTTAATTTTCGATCCCGATTCCAAAGAGCTGCTTGGCGTGCATATTGTCGGAGAGGGCGCGTCCGAACTGCTGCACATCGGGCAAGCTGTTTTTGCATTTAAGGGTACCGTCGAGTATTTCGCGGACGCCGTCTTCAACTATCCGACGCTGGCGGAATGCTACAAAGCCGCCGCCTTCAACGGTCTTAACAAACTGAGGTAAACGGCAACAATGGCCAAATCCGTCGGCGTACTCGTAATGGAACACATCGC
>Ga0209131_1000732_pt1 | contig 23266 bp, 19 predicted proteins | sample GraSoi_2013_40cm_FD_185826 | JGI IMG/M metagenome (GOLD analysis project Ga0209131, IMG submission 185826) | Grasslands soil microbial communities from the Angelo Coastal Reserve, California, USA - Sample 9_17_2013_40cm (SPAdes) (version 2) | ecosystem: Environmental > Terrestrial > Soil >... | reverse complement strand
GGCCAGCGTGGCAAGCGCTAGTACGACCGCTCCGAGACTCACCCGAAGATTCTGCTTCATGGTACGGCGGAGTACACTCCGACCTGTCGAGATTATAAGGTGCAAACCGATGTCCACATCGAGAAGACGGTTGGCACCGGGAACTGCAATGCCTTCTTAAGGTTAGGCGATTGGCGGGAGGGCTAGGCCGTTAGTATCCACTTTATGGAAGGACACCTACAGCTTTCCGAACCTTAAAGACCTCAAAACTGCACGCTCAATCCACCCCGGAACGTGCGGAAGGCGGGAACCAGGACCGCACGACCATCCTGGGTATTCACCGAGACATACCCTTGGGCGAAGAGGTTGTCGCAATTGGCGATGGCTTCCCAATGGCCCGGGGCAAATTTAGGCAGGGCCTGACGCACACCCACATGGAGAAAGGGATTCATTTGAAAGAGCGTTTCGCCGTAGGCGTCTAGACGCGATACGGTTTCTCCGCTGACCCACTTATAGCCAGCATTTACCTTGGTGCCCATGCGGGGCAACTTGGTGGAAATGTTCGCGCCAATGGAATTATGCATAGTGTTGCGCAGCATGTCGCGCGTCGGCACGTCGACGACAGCCGATGGGCTCAGCGCGCCTGCGTAGGCATAGACGGCAGTAAGCTCGATTGCGTCCGAGAGCTTTTCGCGGATAGCGAGGCGCATGCCCCAATTGCCCGAAGCGCCGCCATCGTAGGCAAACCCATTTGAGAAATAATCCTGGAAGTAATCGGCGGCAGGAAGGCCGTTGCCGCGGCCAAAAACCGCTACGTGACGATTGTCATCGTGGAATGCCGCAACTTGGAGCTTGCCGCTGGAGCCCAGATTGCGTTCCGCGGCAATTTCCTCGTGCCAGCCGCCTTCCAGCACCGGACGCCCACCGCGCCACAGCATTGTGGGGAAGGAGTCAAGTTCGTTGAGAGCGGCAGCGAGTTCGCTTCCAACTTCGCGCTCGTCGGCTTCGAGAGGAGTAGCGGCGCCGGGTTCTTCCGCAAAGATGAGGGCTGTGCGCCAAGCATCGCTGACGCGGGCATCGAGTTCGAGACGCGGCCGAAGGGACGTGGCGGACTTGACCATGCCGACAAGCACGTACTCCGCGCCATAACGGAGCACTGCGCGATCACCGAATGCAAGGGCGCCAGCCTGCTCGAAGCGAACGCCGCGGAAAGTCGGGCCGCCGGGACCAAGCCGGGATTCGCGCAGAACGAGTGCGCTATGCGGACCGGCTTCGAGTGAGCCGGTGGGCAGCCAGACAGTGGCAATGCCGCCGCCATCGACTTGGCTTTCATAATTCACCTGGCCGGCAAGCAGCAACCGGCTCGGGCCACCCAGTTTTTGGTCATAAGCAAACGCAGTGGCGGGAGCCGCAGGTAGATTCGATGCGGAGCCTGGGCGGCGAGAGCCGTCGGTGAAATCCAGGCGAGCACGAGGGTGCGCGACTTCGACACTCAAAGCGCTGTTCGATGCGGTTGTAGACTCGTCTTCATTCCACTGCAACACCGGGCGGGTCACAGACGCGGAACGGAGCACCCACTTCCAGTCATCGCTTTCGACCCTGGCGGTGGAGGGCTGGCGGCGAAGTTGATCGAGAGAAGCGAACATCGACTCGAGCTCAACGCGGACGACAGTTGTCAGGTGGGCGCTGATACGCACGTGCTGCTGAATTGTGGGCAGGAAGCCTGCGAGGGTCACGCGAACAGTGTAAAAACCTGGCGACAAGCGGTCGCCGTGAAAAATTCCTTGTGTGTTGGTTAGCAGGCCGAGCGAAGCGGCTTTGACGGCGGCCTCGGGAACAATCTCCACGGTCGCGCCCATTTGCGGCGTGCCAGCGGAGTCACGCACAACTCCAGAGAGCTTGCCGGCGGCAGCTTTTCCTTGTGCAACCGACGTACTTGCTCCAGCGGAGAAGCACATCAGCATCAGGATGAAGGCCCCCCAGGTTCGGAGGCGTTCCTGTTTCACGTGGTACTACCTCCCGGGCGCTGCGTTAGCGGCGCTCTTTGTTTCCAGAGGGGCCTTTACGGTGAAGTCCGCCGTCTTGGAAACGGTCTTATTCGAGAGTGTATCCGTAGCTAAAACTTCGAGCGAATACTTCCCGGGCGCTAATGTGACCAGCGGGAGCAAACGCTCGATGGTTACCTGCTCGCCGGTCTGCTTCATCTCTTCCGAGGTTTCCTTGAACTGCATCACCTGCTCATTGCCCTTCTTTACCGTGTATTGAAAGGTGGCGTTGGACTTGTGTGTCTTCTCGTCCGGCCTCAGGTTGTACACCTGCATGTAAATGCCAAGCTTTATGTTGGAAGGGAACTCGCCATCCAGTTTCGGCCGAACTTTCGAGGAGCCGAGCACGAATTGACCAGTGCCGATCTGCTTCGCCGGGACGTGTTCGAGCTGGTCGGCAAGAATCAGCGAGCTAGCTTCCAGCGTGTCGTCGTCATACTTCGGAACTTGCAGCCGCGTGTTGATGACGCCGACGTTGCCGCTCTTCACGTCCTTAATAACGATATCGAGCCGGTATAGACCAGGGCGCAGCGGGACAGCCTTCTGGTAGATAGACTGGAGCTTGAGCGACTTCTGGAACAAACTCTCCGGAAAATCGCGGCTGACGGGATCTTCAAACGTTTGCACGACGCGGCCGGTGAGCGTGCTCACGCGGCCAAAAATATTCATGGTCGCGGAATGAACACCGTCCTTGCTCTCGAAGGAGAGCTGGTTGTTGGGAATCTGCACGGTTACGGGGACGAGGACCGTGTCGTTAGTCACCTTCAGGTAATCGGTACGGTAAGTGAAGTGAACCTGGTCGCGCACGATTCGCGCGGTGACCAAAGCTTCGAGATCCTTGTATTTGACGGCGGGCGGGCGGAACGCCTTGGAGTACTGCTCGAGGCGGTTGAACTCATTCATGCTGGATGGTTCGCCACCCATGGAACGCGGAAGATTAGTGCCGTCAGAGCGAGTGAAACGATCGGTCTTGGAAGCCATGCCCATCGATTCCATCAAGCTCAAGCCCGCGCCGGGGACGTGCAATAGGGCGTCCTTCTCTGACGGATCCATGGTGAGGCGATACTCGCCAGAACCGCTCGGGTCGACGAATTCCCAGATCACATTTTCGCCGATTCCTTCCATGTAACGATAACGCCAAGTCTCCCAAGGGTACGTTGACGTTGAGCCGCCGCCTTCTTCCATTGGGCGATCGTAAGTGCCACCAGTCGGATGGGATTCGACCTCGTCAGCGGGGCCCCACATGATGTACATGCGGCCGCGATCGGTTTTCCAGCCGGGAATGCCGGACGCGAAATGCTCGTTGGCGTAGGCTATGCGGCGGTAGTGCTCTTCTTTGAAGTCGTTGTCGGGAAGATCGGGATTGCTACTGCGACGAAGCCAAAACTGTTCGATGAACTGCTCGCGCTCTTCATTGGTATCAAGTTGCAGGAAAGCTTGCCGCTCTTCGGGAGAGATAATGTAAACGACGTCTTCGTTGAGCCACTGCTTGTAGGGCGTGTCCAGTTCCTTGAGGGTTTTGCGAAGTTTTTTCCTCTGTTCCTTGTCAAGCTTTTGCGCGGTGGGAGCTGCGTTGGGATCGCGGGCGTCTTGCGCGGGAAGCGCGGGAGCGATGACGGCAAAAGAAACGATCGAAAAGACCGTGGTACGGGCTACCCGCAACATGTAGACACCTCAACGTCTAGGACACGAGATTGTAACTTGGGGGAAAGTTCCCGTCAATCAGCGAATCCCCTGCATTATGTGACACTTGTGTCTCCGGCAGAAGTTAGAACCCGGAATGTCAAATAGGGTTGCCTGACGGGTTTTGACTTGTCCCACGGTGCAGCTCGTTCTGTTAGAAGTGGCTTAGTAAGATTTGCTGTCAAACTGTCTTGAACTATTGAACGCGCTGCTGTTGCCCATCCCAGCCGACCAGCGTATCAAAGATAGCGAGGACATGACGGCGGTATTCAACCATGCGGGAAAAAATGTCGCGCAGCCCAGGCTCGCGTTCCGCTTCGCGATGCCATTTAGCAAGCACCGCGGGCGGCACTTCGATGTCGCGGCGGAGCTGCTCGGCGGAATGGCCGCGAAGAAAGAGACCGTAGAAAAACGCGGCTTCCCGCTGCGGGACATCAATGTCCAGCGGCACTTCCGTGGGAACAAATTGTGCCATTGTGGCCATGGCGAAAGGGCAGTTTACAGAAAAGCGTCCCGGCGTCAAGTAGTACCCTGCCCTGGATGCTACGTGCCGGGCAACACCGTAAGAAAACCGGATATTAGATGCAAGTTGCGCGTCACGGATACAACGCCGGTATTGCTTGGACGGCTCTAACCGTCTTACGATGGGAGGGGTGATCTCCGAATTTCGCAAAATGCAGAAGGGATCGGCGGTGGGGCGCGGCTTAAACCGGGTGCTCCGCTTTGGCGTGCGGCGTGGACTGCGGTCCGTGGAAGTTAACCCTGAGGACTTCCGGCGGCAGCTTGCCGATAAGCACGCGTTATGGGTGCCCAATTTCAGTCGCATGCACGACGTACCGCTGGAACAACTGGATGCCATTGCGCAAAAGCTGATTGGGGATGCGGCCCGGCTGGCGCTGGCCGAAGGCGCAGGATTCGGGCTTGGCGGCATGATGACCCTTCTGCCGGACGCGAGCATCCTGACGGCGATTACTCTGCGGTTGATTCAGCGGCTTTGCCTACTCTACGGATTCGAAACGCGCGGGCAGGACGAGCGGCTGGAGCTATGGCTGGCCGTCGCTACGGCGACCGGTGTGGACTACGGAAAAGACTTGGTCGAGAAGCAGATGTTTGAGAAATTGGCGCCGCGCATTGCACAGCGGCTGGCAGTGAAACTTGGCGAGGAGACGGCCGAGAAATGGGTCGGACGAATGATACCGGTGGCCAGCTCGGCGATCGGCGGAATCCTGAACTTCTCATTTGTGCGCGCGTGGGGACGGCGCGTGCAACGGAATTTGCGGGAGAAACACCTGGCTAGACGCGCGTCGAACACAAGGGCTGCGCTGGCGTTTCCTGCGTCAAATCCAAATCTGAATTAAATCCCTGGTGGAAACTTTGGTTTAGCGGAAGTAGATTTGGGTTAGCGGAAGTAGAGCGGATGCGGCTGTGTTGTGGATTCGCATTCCTTGCGCTGGATGGAGTGTGGTATGGCAGCGACGAACAGACTCATTTGCGGCATGATCCTCTGCGGGGCGGTGCTGGGAATAGCGATTGCCGCACCGCGAGCGGCTTCGCGGGCGGAGCAGGCTGCGGAAGAGCCGGTTCCCGCGTTTCACACGGAAGCGCCGCATGGGCAGCTTCCCGAGACGCTCAGCCCTTCGGAGTTCACCGACATCGTGGTGCAAAACGCGTACGTGCTCGCAGCGCGCGTAAAGAAAATCCTCTACCAGCAGCCATGCTATTGCCACTGCGATCGCAGCCAGGGCCACACCAGCTTGCTCGACTGCTTCGCCAGCAAACACGGGTCGAATTGTGGTGTATGCATGCGAGAAGCGATCTACTCGTATGAACAATCTCACAAGGGCAAGACCGCGACGCAGATTCGCGCGGGGATCGAACGCGGCGAGTGGCGCGATGTGGACATGTCCAAATACGCGGCGCCCGTAGCAGCCAAGTAGGCCTTCACGCTACGGCTTTATTCAAGTAGGCCTTCGCGATATGGCTTTCTTTCGGTCGTCTCTCAAACCCTCGGTGATTAACCTTTTTGTGAGTGCGCAGTCTAACCAGCAGCGGGAATCCTGCCGATCGATGGCGTCGGCCAGACCTCAGCTCATAAAACTGGAGGAAACATGAATGTGTCCGCGAGGTTGTGTGCTTCGATGCTGGGTATGGCCGTGTGCTTGGGTGGCACGGTTTTGCCGGCGAGAGCGCAAGAGCAAGGAAAGCAGCACGTTGTTACTTCGGAGGAGTTAAACCAGCAAGCGGCGCGGCCAGCCGAGGGCCGGCAGACCAACGAAGATGCCATCCGGCACTTGTTGTCTTCCGACGAGGGACAGAAGGCGCTGAAATCCGCCAATATCGATTACGAGCGGGTAGACAAAGCGATTGGACAATTAAGCGATGAAGAAGTGGCGAAGCTGGCGGACCGCTCGCGGCAAGCGGAGAGCGATTTTGCGGCGGGATTTCTTTCTCCAAAAACGCTGGCGTACATCATCATAGCGGTCGTGATCATCGTGGTGATAGCCGTCTTGGTTTGATGCCAAAGCATCCCCCCACGTGCGAGGCGTCGCAATTTTTCAGCAAAGCTCCTTGTCAGCACCCGCTGTAATTCCGTAGACTTTGATAGCCTAGCCAACGAACCTATTAACATGGAGGATGGATGAGCGTTAGCGGGAAGTGGTGTGGTCGGGCGTTGGCAGTCGTCGTTTTGTCCTTCTTTGCAGTGAGCCCTGCGCGAGTGCAGGCGCAAGATAAACACGTTGTATCCGTTGAGGAACTGAGCAAGGATGCTGCGCGGCCAGCCGAAACGCGCCAAGCCAACGAAGCCGCGCTTCGACAAATCCTTTCCTCCCCACAGGCCCAGCAAGCGCTCAAGTCCGCAAACATCGATTACACCAAAGTCGATAAAGCCGTCGGTCAGCTAACGGACGAGGATGCGGCGAAGCTGGCTGCGCGTTCCCGTCAACTCCAAGAAAGTTTCGCCGCCGGTAGGGGTAGCAGCCTATCGGACCGGGACTTGCTAATCATTATCATCATTGCGGTGCTAGTGATCGCTCTGGTAGCCGTGCTGCACTGAGGACCACCCACTCAACCCTGAAAGACCTCGATGTTCCGTGCATTCGCAGGCTTCCTGCTAAGCATTCTCCCGGCGCTGCTTGCACAAGCAGCGCCGGCGAAGAGCTCGGGCGTGTGGCTTGAGGTTCCGTATGTAAAGCAAACGGAAGACGGATGCGGCTCGGCATCGATTGCCATGCTGCTGCAGTATTGGGGCGCTCACGGTACGCCGATCGCGGGCGGCAGGGCGGATGTTTCGGCCATTCAGAAACGGCTCTATTCGCGAAAAGCTCGCGGTATTTTCGCTTCAGACATGGAACGCTACCTTCGCGAGGCCGGCTTTCGGGAGTTTGCGATACGCGGCGAGTGGGCCGACTTGCGGCAGCACCTGGAGCAGGGAAGGCCGCTGATCGTCAGCATACAACCAGGCGCCCAACCGGGCAGCGCGAAGGTGCCCCTTCATTACGTGGTTGTGACGGGGATGGATTGGGAGCGAGAAGCGGTTTTCGTAAACGATCCGGCGCGCGGGAAGCTTTTGCGCATCGAGCGACAGGAATTCGAGAGAGAATGGGAAGCTGCGCGAAAGTGGATGCTCCTCGCGGTGCCCGCGGCGGCAAACTGATTCTGCTTTTTCTTTTGCTTGCGCTCGCCTCGCCTGGGTTCGCGCGGCAATTCTCATCGGACGATGCGCGCCTTGTCGCCGCGCAAAAAGCTTTTGATTCCGGACAGTGGGAAGAAGCAGCGAGGTTGTCGCAAGGCCCGCAAGAGCAGCCTGCGGAGCTGGATTTTCTGCGCGGGTTGGCGCTCGCCAGAAAGCAGCAGTGGGATGAATCCCGCCAGGCGTTTGCGGCAGGTCATCTGAAGAGTCCCAGCGACCCACGATTCCTGGTGGAGCTGGCCGGTATTGATTACAAGCAGAACGATTTTTCGGCCGCCGAGCGAAATCTGCACGCCGCTTTGCGCTTGGGTTCGCGAGATAGCTACACATTCGATTTCCTGGGCACCATTTACTTTCTGCAAGGCAATCTCGAAGCAGCGCTGAAATACTGGAATGCCATCGACAAACCGCGTTTGCGCAAGGTCGCCGTGCAACTGCCACCGCGTCTCGACGAAACGCTTCTACACCGAGCGATCGCGTTCAATGCACCGCAAGTTTTGACTGGCGATGCGTTGCTTCTAACGCGTGCTCGGCTTGAAAATCTTGGAGTGTTTCCCCGCGAGCGCGTGGAGCTGACGCCGGCTGGGGAACATTTCGATGCGACGCTGCATCTCGCGGAACGCAACGGCTGGGGCGATACCAAGCTGGAAGGCGCGATCGCGCTATTGAGCGGAGTGCCCTACGCTACCGTGTATCCCGAAATTTACAATATCGGACATCGCGCGGTGAACTTCACTTCATTGCTGCGGTGGGATTCGCAGAAGCGGCGGGCATTCGGGGCGCTTTCGACGCCTGTATTCGAGAACCCGGCTCGCCGCTTACAGATGTATTTTGACGCGCGAAACGAAAATTGGAACCTGCGCAATACGTTTTTCGGGGGTGGCACGCCGGTTAGCGACCTGAACTTGCGCCGGTTTGCGGGAGGAGTCGAGCTGCGTTCGGTGGCTGACGCCCGGTGGAGCTGGAGCACGGGTATGGAAGTTGCGAGCCGCTCGTTCCGCAACTTGCAGGGAATCAACTCCGCCGCGGAGAAAACTTTCTTCACCGGCGCTACGTCGTTCGGTTATTGGCTTCGTGCGGACCGCTCGCTGCTGCGCGTGCCGGAACATCGCTTCACGCTGGACGCAAGCGCGGAAGGGCGGATCGGCCGGACGTTCGCGGAGAATCTCGGAGCGTTTGGCACGGCGCGCGGATTATTGGACGCACACTGGCTGCCGCGCGCTAGTGGCGACGATTACGAAATGCGTACGCGAGTTCGCGCCGGCGCCACGGTCGGCAATGTGCCGCTGGACGAACTTTTTCAACTTGCCGTCGAGCGCGATAACGATTTGTGGCTGCGTGGGCACGCGGGCACTTCCGGCGGGCGCAAAGGCGCGGCGCCGCTCGGACGCCGCTATTTCCTCGCGAACTGGGAAATGGACAAAAATGTTTACAGCAACGGTCTCTTCACCGTGAAACTTGGTCCGTTCCTTGATACCGGAAAAATCACAGACGCTTCCGGCTTGTTTGGCTCGCGAGAATGGTTGTGGGACACGGGCGCGCAATGCAAAGTGCGCGTGCTTGGAAGCGTTACCATCGTCCTGATCTACGGCCGCGATCTGCGAGGCGGCCACAATGTTTTCTATCCCACCGCCATGCACTGACATCCTTTAGAGGCCGCAGCGAAACCGGCGTGCCGTTCTGCGCGTCCTTGTCCTATGATGCACGTCGTAAATGGCTATCGATTTTGACGGCCTGTCGGTGTGATTCAGGAGAGAGCATGACGAAACGATCCCTTTTTGCCGTGTGCTTCTTGATCGCGATTGTGGGTTGTGGCGCGGTTTTTGCGCTTGTGGATGTGCGCGCTTCGGCGCGGGCAGCGGATGCGCCGGGCTATTGGGGATTCGATACGGCGAATTTAGATAAGAGCTGCAAGCCCTGCGACGATTTTTTCCAATTCGCGATGGGCGGCTGGATGAAGAGCAATCCGATTCCGCCGGAGTACTCGAGTTGGGGCTCTTTTACGGTGCTGGCGGACAAAAACCAGCAAGCGCTGCGGCAAATTCTGGAGACCGCCGAAAAAGCCAACGCTGCTGCGGGCTCGAATGAAAGAAAAGTGGGCGACTTCTACGCGAGCTGTATGGATGCCGCGGCTATCGACGCTGCTGGGACTAAACCTATCGATGTCACGCTCCAGCGCATTTCCGAAATACAGAATGCGCGGGGGCTGCAAGCTTTGACCGCGCGGCTGCAGCAGCAGGGTGTGGGCGTGATGTTTCGCTTCACGTCCAATCAAGACGCTAAGGACAGCACGCAGGTGATTGCCACGGCACTGCAGGGTGGGCTGGGATTGCCGGAGCGCGACTACTATCTTCGCGATGACGAGAAATCGAAAAGACTGCGCGAGGACTACGGTAAGCACGTGGCGAGGATGTTGGAACTGCTGGGTGATTCTCAGGAGAAGGCCGAAACGGAAACGACGACCGTGTTGAAGATTGAAACCTCGCTGGCCAAGGCTTCCATGTCGAACGTGGACATGCGTGACCCCGTCAAGACCTATCACAAAATGAAAGTTTCCGAGCTGCAAGCGCTTACGCCGGATTTCTCATGGGATTCCTACCTAAAAACTGCCGGGCATGCGGACGTGACGGAACTGAACGTCGCGCAACCTGAATTCTTCAAGGCGCTTGATGCGCAATTGGCGGCAACCCCGCTTGATGACTGGAAAACGTATTTCCGTTGGCATGTTGTGGATTCCGATGCTCCTGCGCTTTCGGAAAAATTCGTGAATGAAGATTTTGATTTTCGCGGGCGCATTCTCACGGGCGCGAAGCAAATCCAGCCGCGCTGGAAGCGCTGCGTACAGGCTACGGATCGAAATCTAGGCGAGGCGCTTGGCCAAGTCTATGTCGAAAAATATTTCCCGCCGGAAGCGAAGGCGCATGCGCTCGAGATGGTGCACAACCTTATTGCCGCGCTGCGCGATGATTTGAAAACGTTGCCATGGATGGGACCGGAGACACGTGCGCAAGCAGGCGCTAAGCTCGCGGCCTTTGCCGTGAAGATCGGCTATCCAGACAAATGGCGCGACTATTCGGCGCTTAAGCTGGACCGCTCGTCGTATTTGGCGAATCTGCAGCGCGGCGCAGAATTTGAATTCCAGCGCCGCTTGAACAAAATCGGCAAACCGGTGGACCGGACGGAATGGGGCATGACTCCGCCGACCGTAAACGCCTACAACAACAGCAGTATGAATGAAATCGTTTTCCCGGCGGGAATCATGCAGCCGCCGTTTTACGATCCGAAAGCGGACGATGCCGTGAATTACGGCGGCATGGGCGCGGTAATCGGCCACGAAATTACGCACGGATTTGACGATCACGGCAGCCAGTTCGATGGGCAAGGAAACCTGAAGAACTGGTGGTCGGCCGATGATTTTAAAAATTTCAAAGAACGCGCGCAATGCGTTTCGGACCAGTTTGACGGGTACGTGGTCGATGGCGATTTGCACGAGAACGGCAAGCTGGTGCTAGGCGAAAGCATTGCCGACCTTGGCGGGCTAACCATCTCCTATGCGGCGTACGAAAAATCGCTGGAAGGCAAGGCGCGCCCCCCTGAGAAAGACGGGTTCACTCCGGAGCAGCAATTTTTCCTGGGATGGGCGCAAGTTTGGGGCGCGAACGAGCGTCTGGAATACGAACGCTTGATGGCCAATACGAATCCGCATCCGTTGCCCCGGTTCCGCGGCAACGGGCCGCTGTCGAACATGGCGGAATTCGCGCGCGCCTTCGCTTGTAAGAAGGGCGACGCCATGGTGCGCGAAAAGGCTTGCAAAATTTGGTAAGAAGCTGAAAGCGACTCGTCGGCCGAATGCTTAAAAGTGAAGCACGATGTCCGCATTCGCCTGAGCGCTATTCTGCCATGCGCTGAAGAGATGGGTTCTCACCCAATCGACTTCGACGCGGGCAGAGAGATGTGGGTAGATACGGTAATCCACTCCTCCGCCGACCTGTAAACCGAAACCATTCTGGCTGAAACCCGCGGTTTGCGGCAGGATATGCACGCCACCCACGATAGCGTGAGCCCACGGTTCCCATTTGCGAGCGCGCCAGGCGATCTTCGGGCCGGCCCCGTAGCTGACATACTTTACGTGTTCGTTCTGAAATATCGTCGGCGCGAAAGCAGTGTTGAGGGCGCCCTCGACACCGAGCCACTCGTTTGTAAAATAGGTTACGGAGGTATTGGTGCCTACACCCGTTGCGTAATATTGGGAAGAGCGAAACCTCACCAAGGAAATGCCTAACGCGAGCTGCCACCGGTAGTCATCGCGGCTGCCATATACATATTTTGGGTCGGGAGGGGCGGGGACTGGTTCGCCCGCGGCAACACTTGACGGCGGTTCAGCAAATGAAGATGCGTTCGCGAACCGCGGCTCCGCTTTCGGCGAGTAGAGACCGTCTGAGAATTTCAGCGAGGGCATGGCCGCTGACGTATTAGCAAAATCCGCGGCGACATTGCCATTTAATTGCGAGCTAGGCGTACGATTGTCTTGCGCCTGCGTTACGCTAACACCCGCAAGGGCCAGCAGGGCAACGAGCACTAGTCTATTCATGTTTTTTCCCTTCGACGGATAAGACGGATTGGTCAACGGATAGACCCCACCCCTGGGCAAACCACCCTTTTACGGTAAACAACCCACAGCATCCTTGTCCACGACAATTAGAAGCCGACCGAAGCAGTGTGCTGAGATCTGCGTCGACGACCAGGGAAGATCTAAGAGGTTGCAGCGGACGAATTGCGGGACAGTGTTCCTTTTTGTGCTTCTGTACAGTTTGTACAGTTTGGTGGTCTCCTGATCTGGCGGCGCATGTGGCCGACGCTCGCTTGGTTCATGTAGGGATAATTGGGAGTAGCGGCCACCTAAAGGTGGCCGCTACAGTGAGATGCTCCCAGTCTATTCTATTAGCGATGTGGCCGGTCCGTACCTTTTGGGTGGAGCCCCCCTCCCCCCCAGTTTTTTCATAAGTGTTCATTTTAAAGGGAGTTAAAGTCATTTGTTTTGATACGCTTTTGCAAGTGTTGATTCTAAAGAACTTGCATTGTACGGGAACTGCGGACGTGCGACCGGCCAAAACTCCATTCAGGAGAATGGCGTTCCCGAGGTGCGAAAACAAAAACGCCAGCAGGGACGCTGGCTTTACGACGCCAAGATGCACTTTTATCCATTTTTTACCATACACGAAGGGTAACAGTTTGTCAAGGAAAAAGAATTAGTATGCTATTTACAGTTTCGCTTGCTTCGTGAGCCGAGTCAAATGGGCCGTGATCGCCAGACTCCAACCCGCTTCTGCGCGGGTCATGGAACACGCGACGTTACAGGTTGACGCAGGCGTGGGGCGAGACGCTCTGCCAACGTGAAGCTGCCGAAGAATAATGTGGCGTAGACCGCGTCACCTGCCAGGGTGTTCCAGAAAAAGGGAATGCCAGCGAGGTAGCACTCCGCCAAACCTACGCCGTTGCGCGGGTAGCTGTTCAGGAAAGCCCAGACGCCGAAATTGGTGATCAGGAAAAATTGCAGAGCGCCGAGGAATGTTGCTGCGGCTACGGCCGGCAATGCACGCTTTTTCGCGCCGGTGGGGGGCTCTGGTTCGGATTCTCGCTTCGCTCGCGGGGTCGCGCTAAAGCACGCCCCCACAACGATTCGGCCGATGAGGACGCTTAGGAGAAAGCTGGCGTAAACCAACGGGCTGAGTTTGTTGAAACCGATGATGGCGTCGGTGACGAACATCACCAGCAGCGGAAACAGAAACGCCAAGCGGCGGTCGCGCACCATCGCGCCGGCGAACAGTGCAATGCCGCCGACCGGAGTGAAGTTCCAGGGATGTGGCGCGAGCCGCAGGGCAGCGGCGAGAACGATCATGCTGAATATGAGGAGGGTGCGGAGCAGTACGTCTCTGTTTTGGCTTGCGAGTTCTTTGAGATTCACCGTGGCTCCTTTTTTGCGGACTGTAGGTGTGCACAGGCTAAAGCCCGTGCTACTGGGACGTGCTAAAGCGCGCCCCTGCAACGGCGGTGGGTGGAAGCAAATCGCAATAGATGAATGAATCGCGCTCGAGGATTTCTCCGGCGCGAACGGGAATGGGGTTCCGGAAAATGGGACCGTCGAAGACGAAAGTGTGGAATTCGCCATTTTCGCCGCACGGATCGACGTCGGGCGGCAGATCGCGGAAGAATTGCTCGTCGAGCTCGCGTCCGGCGAAGGTGCGGTCGAGAACTTTGGGATCTACACAAGCAGTCATGGCACGGAAGCCGACAGAATGGAAATGGCGGATAAGCTCGCGGGTGTCGCGCTTCCAGATGGGGAAGAGAGCGGTCATGCCGATGCGAGCGAGGTTTCTTTCGCGGTAGGCACGGAGGTCCTCTAGGAAAATATCGCCAAAGGCGACGGTTCGCACGCCAGCGTCGTAGTGGACGCGCAAGGCCTCTTCCATGCGCGCTTCGTAAACGGGATTCACGCATTGCGGCGGGATGCTGACCTCGTGCAGCGGCAGGCCGATCGATTGAGCTTGCTGCACGAGGAGTTCGCGCCGGACGCCGTGCATGCTGATGCGGTCGTAGGTTTCCGTGACGGTCGTCAACAGTGCGGCGATGCGGACGTGAGGGCGCTGGAGAAGCGTGTGCAATGCCATGGCGCTGTCTTTGCCGCCGGACCAGCAGAACAGAATGGGCTCGGACACGGGTTAGTTCCTGCCGCTGAAGCGGTAGTTCATTCCAACTCGGACATCGCGGCCTAGGGCCGGGAAGCCGATGGCGTCCTGGTATTGCTTGTCAAACAGATTGGTGGCGCGCGCGTAGAGCGAGATGCCACGGCCGAGGTGGTAACTGCTCGCGATGTCGAAGCGCGCGTAGCCGGGATTGCGCGTCAGGCCCAAGCCCAGGAAATCGCTGTCCGTGCGGACGCCGGTGAAGTATCCGGTCACGCTGAGTGTCCACGCGCGGAAACTGGTGTTGAGAATGAGACTTCCGGAGTTTACAGGACGGCGCAGGAGATGGTTGCCGGGCAGCTCTACGCTGGCGAATGCGTTCGGCGCCTTGAGTACGCGAGTGTCGTCGAAGGAATAGTTACCTTTGAAGCTGAGCCAGCGGCGCGGGTGAAAATCGCTGGAAAAATTAATGCCACGCGCGCGAGCCAGATCGGTATTGAAAAACGTGCCGGTGCCGAACGTGCAGGCGGGAGTGGTCACGGAATCGAAAGCGAAGCTGACGATGTCGCGGTAGCGATTATCAAAATAGGTGGCGGAGACGCGAAGCTTCTCGGAGTCCAGGACTTGGTCGATTCCAACGTCGATCGTCCGGCTGCGCTCGGGTTTGAGCGTGTTATTGCCGGGGAAGCAGGGATCGCTACCGAAGGATTCGTCGAGCGAAGGCTCTTTGAGTCCCTGGCCGTAAGAAAAGCGAATGCGGGTGTCGCCCCAGAATCCGGTGGCATAGCGAAGAGCAAGAACAGCACCCGCGCGGGGAACTACGCGAGTGCCGAACGTTGTGTTGTCTTCGGCGCGAACGCCGGCGCTCAGCGTCAGGCGAGAAATAGGAAGCCAGCGTGCGTCGAGGAATCCAGCTTGATTATTGCGTCGCGCGTGCTGGCCAGAAAGCGTGCTGGGAAATCCGTTTTCTACCTCGTATTCATAGCCGGCGGCAACGGCACCCGTGCGAAACGTGTAAGTAGACTGCTCGCGAAAGCCCGCGCGATTGAACTGGTCGGTGCTGGTGAAAAAGGGAAGGTTGGCATTGGTGTCGAGCGTGCGATTTTCGTGACCGTTTAGCGTGTGTTGCCAATGAGGGCCGGCGTGAAAGTCCCACGCGAGATTTACCAGCAGGATTTTGAGAGCTTCGTATTGCGCGAGATTGGCCGGCGCGAGCAGCGTCGGACCGGGAACTCCGGCGAAGCTGGAATTGCTTCGGACCGTGAGGCGGAGATGGTCGGCGTCGCTGAAGCTGTAGCCAAAATTGCCGGCGAAACTGCGATTTAGAAACGAATCGTTGGGGCCCTGGCCGTCCGTTTGGAAATAGGAGCCCGCAGCCGAGTAATCAAAGCCACCGAGCAGCCCGCTGAACTGGCCACCTCCGCGCGCGGAAGAAAAGCTGCCGCCTTCGCCAAAGAGATTTAGTTCGGGGACGCGGGTCTCGCCGCGATGGCTGAAGAGCTGAACGACGCCGGAGACTGCATCGGTACCGTAGAGGGCGCTCTCCGCTCCGTGTACGACCTCGACTTTGTCGATGTTATCGAGCGTGGAGTTGGAAAGATTGAGAAAGCCGCCGGGTTCGTTGAGCGGAGCGCCATCCACCAAAAATTTCGTGAAGTTGGAGTTTCCGCCGTCGAGGAAAAACGTGGTGAGCCCGCCTTCACGCCCAGTGCGGGCGATGGCGCTCCCCGGCACCGTGGCAAGCGCGTCAGGAAGAGAAACGAGCTGGCGCTGATCGATTTCCTCGCGCGAGATCACATCTACGGGAGAAGGAGTTTGGCTGAGTTCCAAGGGCTGCGCGTTAGCAGTGACGACGACGTTTTCGGAAAGCTGCGCGATTTCCAGGCGCACGTCGAGTTTCCGCGACTCGGCCAGGGCGAGCTGAACCGTCAGATCGCGAGGCACAAAAGCGGCACGCTCAAAATGGGCGCGATAGGTGCCCGGAGGAAGCGACAAAAAATAGCCTCCTCCATCGGTGGACGTGGTCTGGTATGTTTGCGACGAATTAGGTTCTTCGCGAGTAGCCACTATATGCACGAACGCGATGCCATAACCGGAAGCGTCGGTAAGGTGGCCGGCAAGTTGAGCACTAGGCGAATTGGACTGAGCTTGCGAGTCGAAGCTGGAAGCGAGTAGGAAAAAGGCGAGAAAAGCAAAACGAATCGTTGAGTTCATTTTTGTCCTCCGCTCCCGCACGCGTGGGAGCTTGAAGGTTGGCCTGGCAATGAGTGCATCGCTCGGGCTGCGAACTTCGCCGGTCTCCTGGCTTGGCGGGTGAATTTGGCCCGAATTTGAGGGCCTATGCGTGGCCTTCCCGTGACGCCGCCTGAAAAATCCAGCGATTCGCCGCAGTGACCTGCGCAGTCTCGATTCCGCCGTACAGTCGCGCGTCGGCGACGGCTTTCCTGTTTGCCTCTCGATTCGATCGAGAGCGGAACAAGTGCAACCCGATTTAGGTTGCCCGTCTTCCCGAGCACGAAGTTCGCGATGATTGTCGGGGGCCGAAGCCCGCTGTTGATTACGGTGTGCCGCGAGTTTTTTGCGGCGCTGGGGTTCACGAAAAAGACCGCTACGAAAGACTGCTAGGGCGTTGGCAGCAAATTCACACGCGGCCGACCGTTCGAGCCTAGCTCTACGGTGAGCGGCGTGTGAAAAACCTGTTCCAGTAAATCGCGTTGATAGACGCTTGCCGGAGAACCCACCCGCAAGCTTTTGCCTTTCTGCAGCAGCACAACCTGGCCGGCGTATTCGGCGGCGAGGTTGAGTTCGTGAGTGACGACGACAACGGTGTAACGATTCTCCGCGGCCAATCGGCGTAGGGTCACAAGGAGATCGACTTGCGCGCCGATGTCGAGATGCAGCGTGGGCTCATCAAGCAGGAGAAGCAGAGGCTGCTGGCACAAAGCGCGCGCAAGGACGACGCGCTGCCTTTCGCCGCCGGAGACCTCATTCATCCAGCGATCGCTGAGATGTTCCGCACCGACTTGCGCGAGCGCGTTGCGTGCGATGAGGAGATCATCTTCATTTTCGAAACGCAGCGTGCGGCCGTAGGGATGGCGGCCCTGCAGGACGAACTCCCAGGCTCGAGCGGGAAAAAGCAGCGGAGTTTCCTGCTGGACCATAGCGATGCGCTGCGCGCGGGCTCGCGGCGCCAGCGTGTGGGTAACGAAACCATCTAGCAGAACGCGGCCGGAGAGAGGCGCTAGAGCGCCAGCGATTAATTTGAGCAGAGTAGATTTGCCGCTGGCATTGGGCCCAAGGATGGCGACGATTTCGCCTGGACGAGCCTGGAAGCTGTTGGCTTCCAGGGTGAAGAGCGGGGCTTGCGACGGGTTAGCTGAGTAGGCATAACTAACCTGCTCGACGCTTAGACGAACTTCGCTTGCGGCGCGAGGAGCGTCGCTGAGGTTCGACCAGCCGGAGGATTGGGCGGGACTGCTCATGCGGAGCCTCGGCGCAAAAGATAAATGAAGAGCGGCGCACCGGCGATCGCGGTCATGGCGCCGACGGGAAGTTCGGACGGTGCGACCACGGTTCGGGCGAGCGTGTCCGCCAGGACCAAAGCGATGGCGCCGCCGAAAGCGGCTGTGGGCAGCAGCGTGCGATGGTCGGAACCAAAAAGCAGACGCATTACGTGTGGAACGAGAAGGCCGACATAGCCGATGGCGCCACTGACGGAAACGGCCAGGCCGGTGAGAATCGATGCGGCAATGTAGACGACTAAGCGCACGCGGCGGACATCGACGCCGAGGTGCATGGCCTCTTTTTCACCGGCGAGGAGCAAGTTCAGATCGCCGGCAGTCGTGTAGATGGCGCCTGCCGCGGCGAAGAAGCCGATTCCGAGAACCCAGCGGAGGCTTGCCTGCAACGAACTGGATAGATCGCCCATCAGCCAGAAAGCCATGCCTCGGAAATCGCGACCACTGAGCGTAGTCATCAGGAACATGATAATAGCGGAGAGGAAGGAGGCGCTGATAATGCCGGCAAGTAGCAGTGTGGCGCTTTCGATTTGTCCTCGCCGCTGGCCGAGAAAGTAGACGGCCGCGATGGTGGCTGCTGCGCCGAGGAATGCGCCAAACGGGGTGAAGAGGGCGGCGAGCCACAGTGGCAACGCCAGGTGAGGCTCGGCTATAAGCGCGAGGACGGCTCCGAGGGCTGCGCCGCTGGAAACTCCAAGGACGTAGGGGTCGGCGAGCGGATTACGCAGCAGGGCTTGAAAGCTGGTGCCAGCCACGGAGAGAGAGGCGCCGACGACAATCGCGAGGAGAATGCGCGGCAGGCGAATTTCGATGACGATCATGCCGTAATCGCTTGAGAGCGCTTTTGTTTGGTGGAGCAAAACGCTTATGAGGTCGCGGCCGAGGCCATACAGGGAAACGGGAACGGCTCCTAGCTTGAGCGCGACAACGACGACGACAAAAAGGATGGCGGCCAGCAAGCTGCATTGCAGGAAAAGGCGTCGCAGCGTCAACGGGCGCATGATTGTTCCTTCGAAGTTGCGTTGTGCTCGTTTCGTACAAGTGACGAATTGGGCCGCGGAGAAAGCGCGGGCGCTGGGGGCTTCGCTTGTTCTTTATCGTTCTGCGGGCCTTCGGTGAAGACCTCGGGGTGCAGTTGCCGGGCCAGATCTTCGACAGCGGAGACAAGGCGAGGAGCGGGACGGTTGATGGCGTCGCTGATCGTGGCGTAACGGCGATTGCGCACAGCGTTCAGGAGTCGCCAGCCGGGAAGGCCCGTCAGAGCATCGGCGCTATGTGGCCCTGCGCCAGAATGCGATTCCACAAAGATTAGGAATTCCGGCTGCAGGCGGACGACTTCCTCGAGGTTGACTTGCGGCCAGTTCTGCGAGGAATCGATGACGGAGACAGCGCCCGCGTGACGCAGCGCGTCTGCGATGAACGTGTCGTTGCCAATGGAAATGAGCGGCTCGGTCCAGACGATGAAGAGAACGCGGCGAGGAGGCAGCGACGCGATACGCTCGTGAAGGACAGATAGCTGATGCTCGAGACCGGCTGCGAGCGCGCTTCCGGTTTCCGAGGCGCCGAGCAAGTCCGCAAGACGAGCTATCGAACTAAGGATTGCGTCAACGGTATGTGGATCGGTGGCGTACGAAGGGATTCCGATATCCGCGAGAGCCTGGACAGTTTCCAGGCGATTCAGATTTTTCGTGACCAGTACAACATCGGGGTGCAGGGCGGCTATAGCTTCGATGCTGGGATTAACGGCGCCGCCGACCTTCGCCTTTTGCTGCGCTTCTGGGGGGAAATCGCAATAGTCGGTATCTCCGACGAGATGGTCTTGCAGGCCAAGTGCGTAAATCGTCTCTGTAATGTTGGGAGCGAGCGAGACGATGCGGTGGATGGACTGCGGGAGGCGAATTGTGCGGCCGATTTCGTCTGTAATTTGACGATACTGCGGAGGCGTCTGGAGCGGGGGCGCGGTTGCCTGGGAATGGCAAATTGCCGCGCTGGAAAATAGCACGGCGAGCGCTGCGAAAGGCGCAGCTCTTAGCGTCCAGTTAATGAAGATCCGCAACACGATTTCCCCGCTGCGAGAAGGGCACGCCAACGAAAAAGCCCCATGCGAGTAGCGCTGGGGCTCAAAGACGGCGCCTCTTCTCGCGAAAGGCGCAATCCCCGCGGCTCGGGAGGGTAGCCTGGCTTACGGCTTTTCAGCCGATCACAGTGGCGGGACCGCGGCCGATTTGCACGGCCTTCCCCGCTTCCCTTGCCTGCAAAATGGAACCACGAGTGTATGCTGCGCCACAGGCAGAGTCAATTTGAGCGGCCCCAGTGTCATAATTTTTAACTGCATCAGCGATTCTTCCAGTTGGGTTTGCGCTTTTCGACCAGGGCGCGAAGACCTTCTTGCGAGTCTTCGAGGCGATAGAGTTCGTTGAGAAAAATACCCATCGATTTTTTCAGCCCATCGCGGAGGGAAAGTCCCATGCCTCCGAGGATAGCTTTTTTTGCCATGGCGAGAACTGGACCGGACTGCGCGGTGATGCGCGTGACGAGCTCGTTGACGGCGGCTTCGAGCTTGGCTTCAGGGACCAGACGGGTGACCAAGCCAAGCTCGAGCGCGCGCTCGGCTGTGATTGCTTCGCCGGTCAGAATGATTTCAAGAGCGCGCTTGGGTCCGACGAGGAATGGAAGAATCGTGGAGGCGAGAGGCGGAAAGACACCGATGGTGATTTCCGGTTGCGCAAAGCGTGCTTTCGGAGTGGCGATGACGAGATCGCCGAAAGCGGCAAGCTCTGCGCCGCCGCCGATTGCCGGGCCGTTCACTACGCACAACACGGGCTTGCTTACTTCGAGCATTGCGGCGAAGGCGGCATGGAAAGCGTCGAGCATCTGGTAGACGCGTTGCGCGGTGTATTCGCCAATGTCGACCCCGCCGCTGAAGACTTTGCACGCCGAATCGATAGAGACGAGCTTGATTTCGTCGCGCTCGCCGGCGAAAACGATTCCGTCGGCAATTTCGCGGAGCATGGCTTCGTTGAGCAGGTTGTGGTCCGGGCGATTGAGGGTGAGGTGGGCGACGCCATCTTCGATGCTAAATTTTACGAACTCGAAGTCTTCGGGCTTGCGACGTATTGCTCCGGTTGTGAATTGTTCCGTGCTGACCGTCTCCACCATATTGTGGCCTCCTGAACCGTTCGGACGCACCGAAAACGCAAGAAAATGGGCAAAATTGATGCTAGCACAAGGCTAGCGTCTGACTTTTTGCGTGAAGGAAGGGCGTGCGCAAACAGTCTGCGGGTCAAGATGCGCCCGAAAGAAGAAACCGCGAGTGGCAATGTTATCGAATGAGCACGCTTGGCGGGAGCGTCGATCAATCGTGCGAGTATCAGAAGCACTGAATATGGGCGACATCAGAACGGACACCGCGTTCGCGGTTCGAATGGCTGGCGTAGCAGACGCGGAAGGATTTCCGCCGGAGCGAGCCTGGGAAACGGCTCCCCCGATTTGCTTTAACGCCGACTGGGAGGGGAAGAACACGGATAGACAGCGGGAAACACAGGTGCGGGTGCTGTGGAATCCGGAGTTTCTATTTTTGCGATTTGACGCGTTCTACCGGAGTATTACGGTCTTCGCTGATTCGGAGCCTTCGGGCCGCCGGAATCAGCTGTGGGATCGCGATGTTTGCGAAGTTTTTTTGCAGCCGCCGGGTTCGGCTGCGCGCGCTTATAAGGAAATTGAAGTGGCGCCCAATGGATTCTGGATTGATCTGGAGATTTCTCCAGGGGAGAAACGCGATTTGAACAGCGGCTTGCGCCGCCGCGTGAGTATCGATGAGCGCAACAAGCAGTGGCACGCGGTTCTGGCGCTACCGATGGAGAGCTTAGTTGAGCGTGTCCAGATGCCGGCGGTCTGGAGGGTTAATTTTTTCCGAGTGGAAGGGTCGTCGGAGCCGCGCTTCTATTCGGCGTGGCGTCCCACGAATACGCCGGAGCCGAATTTTCATGTGCCGGAAGTGTTTGGGGGGCTCGTGTTCACGGAAGCAGCAAGCAAAATCCGGGGCTAGCGAATGAGCTTCTTTTTTCTTATGCTTGCAGCGTGCTGCCTGCGTTGCGACTGCGTTTCTTCGCACTCTTAGCTTTAATCATTCTGTTAGCAGCTAGCCTTGCTGCGATTCCTTTTGCCGCGCGGCCTGCGCAGGTTGCAAGCCCCACCGACAATTCTCCCGTTGTAACCAAGGTCGAGCCGCCAAATTGGTGGCTGCGATTGACGCCGGAACTCATGCTGCTGCTGAGCGGGCAGCATCTGGAGGCGACTGGAGTCACTTGCAATCTCCAGAATCTGGTGGTGGAACGCACACAGGCTACGGCGGGAGGGAATTACCTTTTTGTCTGGCTGAAGTTGGGAGCAGAGCTAAAATCGGGCACGGCGGTCTGCCGAATCAACACACCCACAGGCGCGACCTCGTTTGAACTGCCGCTAGCGGCACGCGAGCCAACTATTCACAGATTTCAGGGAGTGACGCCGTCCGACGTCATCTACCTGATCATGCCCGACCGTTTTGCGAATGGTGATCCTAGGAATGACGAACCCGCAGAGTCGCCCAGTGGATCGCATGACAGAGCGAAGCCACGCGCGTATCACGGCGGGGATTTGCGTGGTATTCGCGAGCACCTGGATTATTTGAAAGATTTGGGCGTCACGACGCTGTGGCTTACTCCAATTGTCAAGAATGGCGCGACCGAGGATTATCACGGCTACGGCGCTGTGGATCTGTACGCGGTTGAGCCGCACCTGGGAACTTTGCGGGAGTATCAGGAGGTAGTGGCCGCCGCGCATCAGCAGCGCATGAAAATATTGTTCGACATTGTGCCAAACCATGTTGGGCCAAAGCATCCGTGGGCCGGCAAGCCCCCGCTACCAGATTGGTTTCACGGGACCGTGCAGCACCATCTGAATGCGTCCGTTTCCGTGAGCGGCACTTTTTACGGCGAACCGAAAAACAACGGCCACGATTTATTTGAGGCCATCGTTGATCCGCATGCGCCTGCACGTTTGTGGCGGAATCTCACGGAAGGGTGGTTTGTCGACATCCTGCCGGACATGAACACGGAAAACCCGATGGTGGCGCAATATCTGCTGCAAAATGCGATTTGGTGGGCGGAGTCGTCGGGTTTAGATGGATTCCGCTTGGACACCTTTCCCTATGTTTCGCGGCAGTTCTGGTCGCGCTGGCACGCAGGGCTGCGAAGAATTTATCCACAGTTGACGACGATCGGCGAAGTGTTCCATCCCGACGCGAGTGTAACTTCATTCTTTGCCGGCGGAAGGAAGCAATACGACGGCGTCGATACAGGCGTGAGCACGGTTTTCGACTATCCGATGTACTTCGTGTTGCGCGACGTGCTGCTGAATGGCGCGCCTGTGGGCCGCATTGCGGATGTATTGCGGCACGATGCGCTTTATCCTCGGGCGGATGACTTGGTGACATTTTTTGGTAATCACGATGTCGCGCGTTTTGCGAGCGCAGAAGGAAGCTCGGCGGCGAAACTGAAATTGGCGTTTGCGCTGACGCTCACCCTGCGCGGGATTCCGCAGCTTTACTACGGCGATGAGCTTGGCATGCCGGGCGCGGGCGATCCGGATAATCGACGGGATTTCCCAGGCGGCTGGCGTGAGGACACG
>Ga0209131_1000731_pt1 | contig 23267 bp, 16 predicted proteins | sample GraSoi_2013_40cm_FD_185826 | JGI IMG/M metagenome (GOLD analysis project Ga0209131, IMG submission 185826) | Grasslands soil microbial communities from the Angelo Coastal Reserve, California, USA - Sample 9_17_2013_40cm (SPAdes) (version 2) | ecosystem: Environmental > Terrestrial > Soil >... | reverse complement strand
TTCCTTGGGGACCGCGAAGTAGAAGCCGGTGCGCCCGCTCTTCAGGAATCGCTTCACCATATCCGCGCGATCGAATCGGATACCGAGCTTGAAGCAGGGCATCCTCGGCTGCGTCACGACGAATTCGCAGGATCCGGCGCGAAACCGGTCGCCGATATGAACATCGCCCTCCAGCAAGCCTTCCGTGGTCAGGTTCTCCCCGAACGCTCCGAACGGGAAATCCATGCCGGGAAACTCGCTGCGCCAGAACGCGTAATGCTCCGACGGATAGGCATAGACCGCCTTGTCCTCGCCGCCGTGAACCGAAAGATCGGACTGCTCGTCACCCTGGAGGTTCAGCTTCGTGACCCGGACGCGGCCCGATACGGGCGCCTTGAAGATGGACGTCCGAACCGTCTTGCCGCGCCATTTCACCTCGCGTGGAAGGCCAACGTTGATCGACAGGAGCTTCACCGCTCCATGGTAGCTCGCCTAGTCCGCGAACAAGTCGACGAGCTGCTCGCGCAGCCAGCGGTTGCCGGGGTCGGGGTCGAAGCGCTCGTGCCAGTGCACGCCCACGTCGGCGGGCGGAATCGCTACCGGCGGCGGCAGCGACTTGAACTTCCCCTGGCGCTCGTAGACCCGCGCGACGCGCTGCGGAAGGATCAGGATGAGGTCGGTGCGCTCGAGGACCATCGGCACCACGGTGAAGTGCGGCACGCGCAGCGCGATGCGGCGCGAAAGGCCGGCGCGATCGAGCGCCTCCTCGATGACGCGGTGGCCGCCGCGGTACGAGACGAGCGCGTGCGAGGCTTCGAGAAATTGCTTCCTCGACAGCGTCTTTCTGATCGTCGGATGGTCGGCCCGCATCATGCAAAGGTAGGGATCGCGGAAGAGAGCGCGGCGGCGCACCGGCGGCCCCAGGCCCGGAAGAAATCCGATCGCGAGGTCGAGCGCGCCCGCGGCGAGGGCGCCGGCGATGTCCTCGACATCGAGCGCCACCGCTTCGAGCCGCACACCCGCCGCGACGCGTTGCAGGCGCTCGATCAGCGGCGGCAGGAACTCGATCTGGCCGAGGTCCGACATGTAGAACCTGAACGCGCGCGCCGAGGTGGCCGCATCGAAGCCCGGGCCGTGCGCGAGCGCCGATTCCAGCAGGGCGAGCGCCTGTCGCACCGGCTCGCCGAGCTCGCGCGCGAACGGCGTCGCGTCCATGCCGTTGGGCGTGCGCACGAAGAGCGCGTCGCCGAAGAGAGAGCGCAGCCGCGCGAGCGCGTTGGAGACCGCGGGCTGCGTGAGCCGCAGCCGCGCGGCGGCCGTGGTGACGCTGCGATCCTGCAGCACCGCGTCGAAGGCGCGCAGCAGGTTGAGATCGATGTCCTGCACATTCATGGAAATGATTAATACCATGCGCAACATTGATTTGACAAATACCGCGGCGGCGGCCTACGCTCAGCGCAAATTCCCCTCTGGAGGAGGACATGAAGAAAACCAGCCTGCTCGCCGCGGCGGCCGCCGCCGCGCTCGCCCTGCCCACGCTCGCCGCGGCGCAGGAGACGACCCTGCGCGCGGTCAGCGCGTTCGCCGAGAACACCGAGTACGTCCGCAAGCTCGAAGCCTTCATCAAGCAGATCAACGCCGAGGGCAAGGGCTCGCTGCAGATCAACTTCATCGGCGGCCCGAAGGCGATGCCGCCCTTCGAGGTCGGCAACGCGGTGCGCACCGGCGTGGTCGACATCGGCATGAGCACCGGCGCCTTCTATACCAACATCATGCCGGAGGCCGACGCGCTGAAGCTGACGCAGATCCCGGCGACCGAGCTGCGCAAGAACGGCGCCTACGATCTCGTCAACAGGATCTGGAACGAGAAGGCCAACATGCAGTACCTCGGCCGCGTCATCGACTTCACGCCGTTCCACCTCTATCTCACGAAGAAGATCGACAAGCCCGACCTCACCGGGCTGAAGATCCGCGTCACGCCGGTGTACCGCGACTTCTTCCAGGCGCTCGGCGCCACCATCGTCCAGACCGCGCCCGGCGAGGTGTACACCGCGCTCGAGCGCGGCGTGGTCGACGGCTACGGCTGGCCGATCCAGGGCATCTTCGACATGAAGTGGGAGGAGAAGACCAAGTTCCGCGTCGATCCGGGCTTCTACAACGCCGAAGTCTCGCTCGTCATGAACCTCGACAAGTGGAAGGGCCTCAAGCCCGCGCAGCGGGATCTGCTGACGAAAGCCGCCATCGCCATGGAGCAGCAGGCCGTGAGCTGGAAGAAGCTCAATGACGAGGACACGCACCGCCAGGCGCAGGCGGGCATCCAGGTTATCAAGCTCGATGCGGCGGCGGCCAAGGAATACCACGACAAGGCCTACGAGGTCGGCTGGGCGAGCGCGATCAAGGCAAGCCCGACCTACGGCCCGCAGATGAAGAAGCTCTTCAGCAAATAAAAATGGAGCGTTTCTCGACCGCCTTCGGCCGGTTGCTCGCCGCGCTAGCGCTGCTTGGTTGCGCGGTGCTTTTCGCCATGATGCTGGTGATCTGCGCCGACGTGCTGCTGCGCAACGTACGCATCGTGCCGGGCATGCGCGGCGTGCAGTGGGCGAACGAAGCGACGGAGTACGCGCTCTACCTGATCACTTTATTCACGGCGCCGTGGCTGCTGCGGCGCGGCCAGCACATCCGCATCGACGTCGTGCTGCGCGTCATCCCGCCGCGGCTCGCCTGGTACTGCGAGTGGCTGTGCGATCTCATCGCGCTCGGCTGCTGCCTGCTGATCGCGTTCGCGGGAGTGAAGGCGGTGCTGTCGAGCCAGGCGATCGGCTCCATGGTGGTGAAGACCCTCGCCATTCCCGAGTGGTGGCTGCTCGCGCCGCTGCCGGCCTGCTTCATCCTGCTCGCCATCGAAGTGCTGTTCCGGATGGCGCGCCTGCATGCGAGCGAGCCGGGGCCGCGCGAGGATGCGATCACGGTCGGCTGAGGCGCGCGACGATGTCCTGGCAGGCGGCGGCATGGCTGATGCTCGGCGGCTCGACGCTGCTGATGTTCCTCGGCCTGCCGGTGGCGTTCTCGTTCCTCGCGATCAATCTGGTCGGCGCCTGGGTCTATCTCGGCGGCGAAGTGGGCCTGGTGCAGCTCGCGCGCAACAGCGTGCAATCCGTCACGAGCTTCGCGCTGACACCCATTCCGCTCTTCATCCTGATGGGCGAGGTGCTGTTCCACACCGGTCTCGCGGTCAAGGTGATCGACGGCATCGAGCGGCTGATCCGCGAGGTGCCGGGGCGGCTCGCGGTCGTCGCCGTGGTCGCGGGGACGGTGTTCTCGGCGATCTCCGGCTCGACCATCGCCACCACCGCGATGCTCGGCAGCCTGATGCTGCCGGTGATGCTCGCGCGCGGCTATCACCCGACCATCGCGGCGGGGCCGATCATGGCGATCGGCGCGGTGGACATGCTGATCCCGCCCTCGGCGCTCACGGTGCTGCTCGGCAGCCTGTCGGGCATCTCGATCTCGAAGCTGCTCATCGGCGGCATCGGGCCGGGCCTCATCCTGAGCGTGATCTTCGTCGGCTACATCATGCTGCGCGTGAAGCTCGAGCCGGCGCTCGCGCCCGCGACGCCGCTCGAGGAATTCGAGGGCTGGCAGAAATTCCGGCCGTTCGCGCAGTACGTGCTGCCGCTCGTGTCGATCTTCGGCATCGTGGTGGGCGCGATGATCGCCGGCTGGGCGACGCCCACCGAATGCGCGGCGCTGGGGGCTTTTGCCACGATCGTTCTTGCTTTGCTTTATCGATCTTTAAGTGTTCAGAATTTATTAAAAGCCCTGCAAGGAACAGCGAGCATTTCGGGAATGATCCTGTTTATCATCGTCGGCGCGACGACCTTCTCGCAGATCCTGTCGTTCTCCGGCGCGAGCGACGGCCTCGCCCGCCTCATCACCCAGCTCGGCCTGCCGCCGCTCGCGGTGATCGCCGGGATGATGCTGCTGCTCATCTTCCTCGGCGTGTTCGTCGAGCAGGTGAGCATGATGATGATCACCCTGCCGATCTTCATGCCGATCGTGCAGCAGATGGGCGTGGATCTGGTGTGGTTCGGCGTCATGTTCCTCATCTGCATGCAGCTCGGGCTGCTGATGCCGCCGCACGGGCTGCTGCTCATGACCATGAAAGGCGTGGCGCCGCCGCAGGTGACGATGCTGCACATCTTCCGCGCCGTCACGCCGTTTCTGCTGATCAGCGTGATCGTGCTGATCCTCGTGTTCCTGGTGCCGGGGGTCGCGGTCTGGCTGCCGGGCCTGGTGGGCTGACATGGAACGCTCGTTCAAGGCCGAAGTAGCGAAGCTGGAGCTCGGCGACGGCGAGACCTTCCACGGCGAGGGCATCCTCGCGGTGGCGAAGGCGCTGCTGCAGTCGGGCGTCGGCTACGTCGGCGGCTACCAGGGCGCGCCGGTATCGCACATGATGGACGTGCTGAACGACGCGCGCGACATCCTCGACGAGCTCGGCATCCACGTCGAGGCGAACGCCAACGAGGCCGGCGCGGCGGCGATGCTCGGTGCCTCGATCAACTACCCGGTGCGCGGCGCGGTGACGTTCAAGTCGACCGTCGGCACCAACGTCGCCGCCGACGCGCTCTCGAACGTCGCCTCCGCCGGAGTGAAAGGCGGCGCGCTGATCGTGCTCGGCGAGGATTACGGCGAGGGTTCCTCGATCATCCAGGAGCGCAGCCACGCCTTCGCGATGAAGTCGCAGATCTGGCTGCTCGACCCGCGGCCGACGCTGCCGAAGATGGTGGAGATGGTCGAGCGGGCGTTCGAGCTCTCCGAAGCCTCGAGCAGCCCGGTGATGCTCGAGCTCCGGATCCGGGCGTGCCACGTGCACGGCAGTTTCAATACGAAATCCAACAGGGAAAGCTCGTTTTCCAAAAAACGGCACATCGCATCTCCCGATTTCGACTACGGGCGGATCTGCCTGCCGCCCGCCACCTACGCGCAGGAGAAGCACAAGATCGAGGTGCGCTGGCCGGCGGCGGTCGCGTACATCAAGCAGCATAAGTTGAACGAGGTCTTCGAGGGCGAGCGAACCGATGTCGGGATCGTCTGCCAGGGCGGCCTCTACAACGCCGTGGTGCGGGCGCTGCAGCTTCTCGGACTCGCCGACGCGTTCGGCGGCACGCGGATTCCCATCTATTGCCTGAATGTCACCTATCCGCTCATCCCGGATGAGATTGTTGATTTCTCGAAAAACAAGAATTCTCTTCTCATAGTCGAGGAGGGCCAGCCTGCTTACATCGAGGACGCCGTCCTCGCCACGCTGCGCCGGAACGACGCGAACGGGGTGAACGGGGTAAAAGTTCATGGCAAGGATGTGCTGCCGCTCGCCGGCGAGTACACGGGCGAGGTGGTCTTGACTGGCCTTGCCCGCTTTCTCGGTCTTGAAACAGTTGTTCAATCCATCAAGAAAATAAAAGAAACGGCGGCGAACCTCCTCGGTCCCGGCGTGCCGGTGCGGCCGCCGGGGTTCTGCGTGGGCTGCCCGGAGCGGCCGGTGTTCTCGGCGATGAAGGTGCTGGAGAAGGAAGGCGGCAAGTACCACGTCTCGGCGGACATCGGCTGCCACACCTTCGCCACGCTGCCGCCGTTCAACATCGGCAACACCGTGCTCGGCTACGGTCTCGGGCTCGCCTCGAATTCCGCGGTGCACCCGATGTTCGGCAGGCGCACCGTGACGATCATGGGCGACGGCGGCTTCTGGCACAACGGCCTCACCTCGGGCATCGCCAACAGCGTCTTCAACAAGACCGACGGCATCCTCGTCATCATGAAGAACGGCTATACGTCCGCAACCGGTACCCAGGAACTTCTTTCTTCCAAAAAAAATAATCCAAATGCGATCGAGCAGGCGCTCGAGGGCCTCGGCGTAGGCTGGGTGAGGACGGTCGACAACTACCGCGTCGGCGAAGTGGCGAAGACGCTCAAGGAAGCGATGAACGCCGAGTACGCGGGGCTCAAGGTCGTCATCGCCGAGGGCGAATGCCAGCTCGAGCGCCAGCGCCGCATCCGCCCGCGGGTCGCCGAAAGATTATCCAAAGGGAAAAGACACGTTCGGGTGAAGTACGGCGTCGACGAGGACACCTGCACCGGGGACCACTCCTGCATCCGGCTCTCGGGCTGCCCGACGCTCACCCTCAAGGACAACCCGGATCCGCTGCGCCGCGATCCTGTCGCGACGGTGATCGAGGGCTGCGTGGGCTGCGGCGTGTGCGGGGAGAACGCGCACGCGGCGGTGCTGTGCCCGTCTTTCTACAGGGCGGAGGTGGTGCAGAACCCGAACCTCCTCGACAAACTGCTTTTCAACATGCGAAGGCTTTTCGGTGGAACGGCAATTCACTGAGGAAATAAAGTCGCTGCAGCTCGGCGCCGGCGAAACCTTCCGCGGCGAGGGAATCCTCGCCGTGACCAAGGCGCTGCTGCAGTCCGGCGTGTCCTACGTCGGCGGCTACCAGGGCGCGCCGGTGTCGCATCTGCTCGACGTGATGGTCCAGGCGCGCGAGTACCTCGACGGCCTGGGCGTGCACGTGGAAGCCTGCACCAGCGAAGCGGCGGCCGCGGCGATGCTCGGCGCGTCGGTCAACTATCCGGCGCGCGGCGCGGTGACCTGGAAGTCGATCGTCGGCACCAATATCGCTTCGGACGCGCTGTCGTATCTGTCGAGCTCGGGAGTGATGGGCGGCACGCTCATCGTCTGCGGCGAAGACTACGGCGAGGGCGCGAGCGTGGCGCTCGAGCGCACCCACGCGATCGCCATGAAGTCCTCCATGTGGATGCTCGATCCGCGGCCCAACCTCTCGACCATCGTCGAGACGGTGGAGCGCGGCTTCGAGCTCTCCGAGGCGTCGAACACGCCGGTGATGATGGAGCTGCGCATCCGCGCCTGCCACGTGCACGGCTCGTTCACCGCCAAGCAGAACCTCCCGCCCGCGATCTCGACGCGGCGCAAGCTCGAAGGCCCGCCGAAGGAATTCGTCTACGACCGCCTCGCGCATCCGCCCGCGATCTTCCGCCAGGAAAAGCTCAAGGCGGACGTGCGCCTGCCGGCGGCGCGCAAGTTCATCGCCGAGAAGAAGCTGAACGAGATTTTCCCCGGCGACGAGAAGGACGTCGGTCTGATCATCCAGGGCGGCCTTTACAACGGGGTGATGCGCGCGCTGCACATCCTCGGGCTGGCCGACGACTTCGGCGCCTGCCGCATCCCGATCCTCGCGCTGAACGTGGTCTATCCCCTGGTTCCTGAAGAAATAACTGAATTTTCTGCCGGAAAAAAAGCGCTGTTGGTGATCGAGGAAGGACAGCCCGAATTCATCGAGCAGGAGATCGCGACCCTTCTGCGCCGCGCGGCCGAGCAGCCTGGTCTGCGAGACCTGAGTCAGACGAAGCTGCACGGCAAGGACCTGCTGCTGATGGCGGGCGAGTACAGCGCCGAAGTCCTGGTGCGCGGCCTGTCCCGGTTCCTGGAAAAGCTTGCCGCGCACGTGGATGTTTCACGGGGCGCCGACTGGCTGAAAAAAATAGAATCCGTAAGAAAGAACGCAGCCGAGCTGCTCGGACCCCTGCCGCAGCGCCCGCCGGGCTTCTGCATAGGCTGTCCCGAGCGCCCGGTGTTCTCGGCGATGAAGCTGGTGGGCCAGGCTATCGGCAAGCCGCACGTATCGATGGACATCGGCTGCCATGCATTCGCGAGCTTCGAGCCGTTTTCGCAGGGGAACACGGTGCTGGGCTACGGCATGAGCCTCGCCGCCTCCGCCGGCGTCGGTCCCATGTCGGCGCGCCGGCCGATGGCGATCATGGGCGACGGCGGCTTCTGGCACAACGGCCTGCTCTCGGGCGTGGCCTCGCGCCTGCTCAACCAGGGCGACGGCGTGCTCGTCATCATGAAGAACGGCTACGCCTCGGCCACGGGCACTCAGGAAATCGTTTCTTCTCCAAAACAGAACGTCAACGCCATCGAGAACGCGCTCGGCGGCCTTGGCGTGAAATGGCTGCGCACGGTGAACAGCTACGACGTGGGCGGGATGATGAAGACGCTCAAGGACGCGAGGACCACGAAATACGACGGGCTCAAGGTCATCGTCGCCGACGGCGAGTGCCAGCTCGAGCGCCAGCGCCGCATCCGCCCGCAGGTCGCCGAAAGATTATCCAAAGGAAAAAGACACGTCAGGGTGAAGTACGGCGTCGATGAAGACACCTGCACCGGCGACCACTCCTGCATCCGGCTCTCGGGCTGCCCGACGCTCACGGTCAAGGACAACCCCGATCCGCTGCGGCGCGACCCGGTGGCGACGGTGATCGAGGGCTGCGTGGGCTGCGGCCTGTGCGGCGAGAACGCGCACGCCGCGGTGCTTTGCCCGTCGTTCTACCGCGCGGAGGTCATTCAGAACGCGAGCCTCTGGGATCGCGTGGTTTCGTCCTTCAGAAAGCTCGTGCTATGAGCAGCCTCCCGGAGCGCCCGCTGTGCATCCTCATCGCCGCGCTCGGCGGCGAGGGCGGCGGCGTCATGGCCGACTGGCTGATCGAAGCCGCCACGCACTGCGGCTTTCCCGCCCAGAGCACCTCGATCCCCGGCGTCGCCCAGCGCACCGGGGCCACTACTTATTATTTGGAGATTTTTCCCGCGAAAAAGGAAACGCTGCAAGGGAGGGTACCGGTACTATCTTTAACCCCGAGCCCCGGTAACGTCGATGTCATGGTCGCCTCGGAGCTCATCGAAGCCGCCCGCGCGATGCAGAACGGCTTCGTCAGCCCGGAGCGCACCACGCTCATCGCCTCCACGCACCGCATCTACGCCACGAGCGAGAAGATGCAGATGGCCGACGGCCGCTTCGACAGCGCGCGCGTGACCGAAGCCGCGAGCCGCCTGGCGAAACGCCCGGTGCTGTTCGACATGCGCGAGCTCGCGCAGAAGAACGGCACCGTCATCAACGCGGTGCTCTTCGGCGCGATGATCGGCAGCGGCGAGCTGCCGCTGCCGCGCGAAGCCTGCGAGCAAGCCATCCGGCGTGCCGGTCGCGGTGCGGAAGCGAGCTTGCGTGGATTTGCCGCCGGATTCGACATTTCCTCCGGCTCGCGACCGGCGCCCGCGGCCGCCGCGCTGCCCCGACGCGCTACCGAGCTGCAGGAAATTCTTGTGCTGGGCGTTTCCCGGCTCAACGACTACCAGGGCGAAGCCTATGCAAACCTGTTCATGCAGAGGATGGAGACCTTCACGAAAGGCGACCCGGAGGTCGCGGCCGAAGTGGCGCGCCAGCTCGCGCTCTGGATGAGCTACGAGGACATCATCCGCGTCGCCGACCTGAAGACGCGCGCCTCGCGCTTCGAGCGCGTCCGCAAGGAGGTCGGCGCGAAGCCGGGCGAGCCGGTCCTCGTGATCGACTATCTCAAACCGGGAGTGGAGGAATTCGCCTCGATCCTTCCTCCTTTTTTAGGTGGAAAACTAATTTCCTGGGCGCAGCGGCGGGGAAAGCTCGATGCCTACAACGTCGGCATGCACATCAAGACCTCGAGCGTGCTCGGCTTTCTCCTGGTGCGCGCCCTCGCCTGGCTCAAGCCCTGGCGCCCGCATAGCTACCGGTACGACGCCGAGCAACGGCTGATCCGGCGCTGGCTCGATCTCGTGGCGGACGCCGCGAAGCGCGACCCGGGCCTCGCGCTGGAGATCGCCCGCTGCGCCGGCCTGGTCAAGGGCTACGGCGAGACCCACCGCCGCGGCAAGGCCAACTTCCTCGCCCTGCTCGACGCCCTGGTGGAGAACCCGCCGAGCGCCGACCCGCGCGCGCAGGCCCAGGCGATCCGCAAGGCCCGCGAGGCCGCCCTCGCCGACCCCGAGGGCCAGGCGCTGGAAAAGCAGCTCGGCAAGCCGGTCGTCTGGCTCAAGCCCGTCGGCCGCACGTAGAATCGCGTCTTAGCCCGCGCTTTTTGACCTTTCAGAGGCAACCATGGCAAGCGTTCCCAAGCCAAGCATCGGCGCTGCACGACAGGATCTTTATCGCCGCATGGACAAGCAGAACCTCGCCCCGCTGTGGGAGGTGCTGCACGACTTGATTCCCAACGAGCCGGCGACGCCGTGCAAGCCCGCCCTGTGGAAGTACGCGCAGGCGCGTCCGCACCTGATGGAAGCGGGCACGCTGATCACCGCCAAGGAGGCGATCCGGCGCGTGCTGATCCTGGAGAACCCCGGAATGCGCGGGGAATCCTGCATTACGCAAAGCCTGTACGCCGGGCTGCAGCTCATCCTGCCCGGCGAGATCGCGCCGAGCCATCGCCATTCGCAGTCGGCGCTGCGGCTCATCGTCGAAGGGTCCGGAGCCTACACCGCGGTCGACGGCGAGCGCACCACCATGCGGCCGGGCGATTTCATCATCACACCGTCGTGGACCTGGCACGACCATGGCCATCCCGGCAGCGACCCGGTGGTGTGGATGGACGGCCTCGACATCCGCCTCGTGCAGGCTTTCGCCGCCCAGTTCCACGAGCCGTATCCGGAAGACGTGCAGCCGGTTACGCGCAGCGAGGGCGCCGCCATCGCGCGCTACGGCAACAACCTCGTGCCGCTCGACGCCGCTCCGCCGTTCGGCAAGACCTCGCCCATCTTCAACTACCCCTATGAGCGCAGCCGGGAGTCGCTCGCCGGCCTCGCGCGCGATATCGGTCCCGATCCCTGCCACGGCTGGAAGATGCGCTTCACCAACCCGCTCACCGGCGGCCATGCGATGCCGACCATCGCGGCGTTCATCCAGCTCGTGCCGAAAGGCTTCCAGACGCAGCCCTGCCGCGCCACCGACGGCACGGTGTATTCGGTCATCGAGGGCGAGGGCCGCGTCGCGATCGGCGCGGAGGAATTCGAGTTCGAGCCGAAGGACATCTTCGTCGTCCCGTCGTGGGTTCCGGTGCGCCTGACGGCGAAAAGCGAGTGCGTGCTGTTCTCGTTCTCCGACCGCCCGGCGCAGGAAGCGATGGGCCTGTGGCGTGAAAAGCTAGGCTGAGCGCAGATGAATCCCGCAGACAAGGAAGGCCTCGCCCGCCAGTACAACAATCGCGCGCTGGTGCCCGACCACGCGCAGTACTTCGCCCGCTGGGGCGAAGCCTCGGCGCGCGCCCGCAGCATCATGACCTCGCGCCTGGACCAGCGCTACGGCGGCATGCCGGGCGAGAGCATCGATCTCTTCCCGGCGCGCAAGGGCGACGGCACCTGCATGATGTTCATCCACGGCGGCTACTGGCGCTCGCTCGACAAGCGCGACTTCTCGTTCCTCGCCCCCGCCTGGGTCGACGCCGGCGTCTCCCTCGCGGTGGTGAACTACGACCTGTGCCCGGCGGTGACGGTCGAGGAGATCGTGCGCCAGATGCTGCGCGCGAGCCGCTGGCTGTGGCTGCACGCCGAGGACTTCGGCATGGACCAGGACCGCCTCTACGTTTCCGGCCATTCCGCCGGCGGCCATCTCGCCGCGATGTTGATGAGCGCCCTCTTCCCGGTGCTCGACCCCAGCCTGCCGAAAGACCTGTGGAAGGGCGGCCTCGCGATCAGCGGCATCTACGACCTGCGGCCGCTGCCGCAGCTCGATTTCCTGCAGGCCGACCTGCACCTCGACGAGGCGGCCGCGACGCGCGTCTCGCCGGCGTTCATTCCGCCCGCGACCCGCGCGCCGGTGATGACCTCGGTCGGCGGCGACGAGTCGGGCGAGTTCCGGCGCCAGAACGCGCTGCTCGGCGAGCGCTGGCGCTCGGCGTTCGCCGGCGATATCCCGATGCCGGGCAAGAACCATTTCTCGGTCGTCGACGGCCTCGCCGACCCGTCGAGCGCGCTCTTCACCGGCGCCCGCAAGCTCATGAAGCTGGACAAATGAAAGAGAAGCAATTTCTCCTTTCGGCGCAATTCATCGACAGCGCGAACCCGGCCGTCGTTGAATTTTCGAAAAAGCATGCCGCTGGAAAAACCGACATCGACCGCGCGGTCGCTCTCTACTACGCGGTCCGCGACGAGATCCGCTACAACCCGTTCCTCGATTTCTCCGACCCCGAGGCGTTCCGCGCCTCGGCGGTGCTCGGCGCCGGCGAAGGCTTCTGCATCGGCAAGGCCGCGCTCCTCGCCGCGAGCGCCCGCGCCGCCGGCATTCCCGCGCGCGTCGGCTTCGCCGACGTCAAGAACCACCTGACCACGCCGAAGCTCGCCGAGACGATGGGCACGGATCTGTTCATCTATCACGGCTACGCCGAGCTGCACCTCGAAGGCAAGTGGGTAAAAGCGACCCCGGCGTTCAATCTCGCGCTCTGCCAGCGCTTTCGCGTCAAGCCCCTAGAGTTCGACGGCCGCAACGACTCGGTCTTCCACGCCTTCGACGAGGACGAGCGCCGCCACATGGAATACCTCCGCGACCGCGGCAGCTTCGCCGACGTCCCCACCGCCGAGATCCAGCAGGCGTTCCGCGAGACCTATCCCAGGTTCTACGGCCTCGGCCGCGACGCCGCCAAGGAAACGTTCGCCTGAGCGTTCGCCCTTGATGTCCGCGCGTGAAAAGCCTCGCGCGCGCCGCCGTGGCATTCATCAATGCGAAAAGAGCCCAATAACTTTGATTTTCTCCGGTTGTTCGCCGCCGGCCTGGTTCTGGTGAGCCATCTCAGTACGCTTTCCGGAACCAAGGACAACCGGCTCCTGATTCTCCTGGACTCTCTGAATCTTGGCGGCCTGGGTGTCTCGATATTCTTCGTGATCAGCGGCTATCTGGTGATGCAGAGCTGGCGCAGCGACGCCGTCCTGCACAAGTACGCGGCGCGGCGCGCCCTTCGCATCTTTCCAGGACTAGTCGCGGTTGTTCTCCTGAGCATGCTCGTTCTAGGCCCGCTTGTAAGTAAATTGTCGCTTAGTGAATATTTCCGGCAACCGAGCTTCCTGCGTTACCTCGACGCTCTTCTTCTTTACCCTATGCCCTTCTCCCTCCCGGGCGTGTTCTACGACAATCCTTACCCGATAGTCGTCAACGGCTCGCTCTGGACGCTCCCATACGAAGCGGCCATGTACCTGCTGCTTCCTTTGTTTGCCAGGCCGAGGTTGGGAGATAGCGCGCTTTATTGGGTCTCAATAGCCGCACTCCTAATCGTCGCGTCCGCCGTTTCCGGCGCGCCTTCGTTCGAAGCGCCGAAAGTCTGGTTCATGAGCACGACGTGGCTGTACTACTTCGGAGCTTTCTTCTTCTACGGCGTTGCCCTGTCAGCGCTGCAAAAAAGATTGGGCGCGCCGAACTTCGCCCTGGCGGGTGTATTTCTCCTGATCTTGATTCTTGGGTGGCAAAGCCAATGGTCCGGGTTGACCCGCCTTTTGTTTCTTGGCTACGTAGTAATCGCAATCGGCGCGCGGAGCACTCCCATCCTGGAATCGGCTGGCCGATATGGCGATTTCTCCTATGGTATCTACATCTATGCTTTTCCGGTACAGCAAACACTCGTTCATTTCGGACTTGCACGGAACGTCTTTTTGAATGCCTTCTATCTCACCACCATTACACTTCTGCTCGCGGTCTTATCCTGGCTTTTTGTTGAAAAGCCGGCGCTTCTCATGAAGCCGTCCAAGCCGTTGAAGGACACGCCGTAACGAGCTGTAGGACTAGCGGCTAGAATCGCCGCTCCTCTATAAGGCCCGCACCCGCGATGCAAGCGTTGCTCGAGGACAGCTTCAAGGCCGCCGTGGCGGCGGCCGATCCGCTGGAAATCCTCGGCGCGCATTTACCGAAACCGCCGCGCGGCCGCACGTTCGTCGCCGCGGCGGGGAAGGCGGCGGCCTCGATGGCGCTCGCGGTGGAGAATGCCTGGGATCCTGCAGCGCCCCTCGATGGCATCGCGATCACCCGCTACGGGCACGGCGTGCCGACGACGCGCATCCGCGTCGTCGAGGCGGGGCATCCGGTGCCCGACGAGGCGGGCGAAGCGGCCGCGCGCGAAATGCTGCAGCAGGCGAGGAAGCTGAAGGAGGACGATCTCCTGCTCGCGCTCGTCTCCGGCGGCGGCTCGAGCCTGCTTTCGCTGCCCGCCGAGGGCATCTCGATGGCGGACCTGAAGAGCGTCACGGCCGCGCTTCTGAAGAGCGGCGCGACGATCCAGGAGATCAATATCGTGCGCAAGCACCTGTCCGCGATCGCCGGCGGGCGGCTTGCCGCGGCGTGCAAGGCGCCCGTGCTCGCGCTGATCATCTCCGATGTCACCGGCGACGATCCGACCCACATCGCCTCCGGTCCGTGCGCGCCCGATCCCACGACCTGCCGCGACGCGCTCGACGTCCTGCGCAAGTTCCGCATCTCCGCGCCGGCCGCCGTCACGGCCCGGCTGGAGAAATGCGCCGACGAAACGCCGAAGCCCGGCGAGCCGGTGTTCGCGCGGGTCGAGAACCGCGTGATCGCCACCGCGCATGGCTCGCTCGAATCGGCGGCGCGCAGTTTCCGGGCGAAGGGCATCGAGCCCGTGGTGCTGGGCGACACCATTACGGGCGAAGCTTCAGAGGTCGCCAAGGTGATGGCGGCGCTGGTGCGCCAGATCCGCCGCTACGACAAGCCGTTTCGCCGGCCGGTGGCGCTGATCTCCGGCGGCGAGTGCACGGTTACCCTCCGCGACGAGCGCAACGAGGGCGGGCGCGGCGGACGCTGCGCCGAATTCCTGCTCTCGCTCGCGATCGAGCTCGACGGCATGGAGAACGTCTGGGCCCTCGCCGCCGACACCGACGGCATCGACGGCTCCGAGGACAACGCGGGCGCCGTCATGGCGCCGGACAGCCTCGCGAAAGCACGCGCAAAAGGCCTCGACGCGAAGGCAATGCTCCTGCGGCACGACAGCTACGGCTTCTTCTCGGGCCTTGGCAGCCTCGTCGTCACGGGTCCCACGCGCACGAACGTCAACGACTACCGGGCGGTTCTCGTCCTGTAAGCCGGCGCGGCGATTTCTACGCGCCGCAGTCGTGAAACCGTACGAGCAGATAAAACAGATCCGCGCCGTCGTAGGGATATCCCTACTCCGCTGACACGCTTTGACACGAAATCGGGGATTTCCCTATACAAATCAGGGTGGTCCCCCGTACTCCTACGTTTGATTCACAGGTATTCTGCGCAAATGAAAGCTTCAGGCCAACTTCGCTCAGCGGCCGTAAACGGCAACGCGGCCGACGCGGCGTGGCGCAAGCTATTGTTTCCGGCGCTGATCGTGATTGTTGGCGCGGCGATCTCGGCCGCCTCGTTCCTCTTCATCCGCTCCAACATCGAGACCGAAGCAAAGCTGCGCTTCGAGCGCAACGCAAGCGACGCACAGCATGTGATCGCGGCGCGGATCAACTCCTACGCCGATGTCATGTATGGGCTCAGATCGCTGTACAGCGCCTCCTATCCGGTGACGCGTATGGAGTTCCACAACTACGTGAAGGGCCTCGACGTCCGATACCCCGGATTCTGGACCTTCAACTACGCGGAGTACGTACCCCACAAGACCAAAGCGCAATTCGTGGCGCGCGTTCGAAAGGACACAAGCCTCGATCCGCGCGGATATCCGGAATTCGCCGTCAAGCCGCCCGGCGACCGGCCGGAGTACTACGTATTGAGTTTTGTCGAGCCGATGATCGGGAACGAATCAGTCTTCGGCCTGGACATCTCCAACAATCCGTCTGCGGCCAATCGGCAGGCCCTGGCGGATGCCCTGGCCTCCGCCCGCGACAGCGGCAACCTGACCTCTTCGGGTCAGCTGCTTCGCCGCCTCGACGACAAGAACAAAGAGGGCAAAACGGGCCTCTCCATGCGGCTGCCGGTATACCGGTCCGGCATGCCCGTGGAAACCGTCGAGCAGCGGCGCGCGGCCTATCTCGGTTCGGTCGGCGCTGGATTCTTCCCCAAGGAGCTGATGCGGGGCGTAATGGACGATCAGGCCCTGGAAATCATGCGCTTCAAGCTCTACGAGTCGGGCCCTGCGGAGAAGTACGCGGCGGCAACACATTCCGTCGGCGCCGATCGGCTCCTGTTCGATAGCAGGGAGCTGTCCAGATCCGCGAGCGCCATTGCCGACCCGGGCGGCGAAAATTCTTCTTTCAATACGGTGCTGCCTATCGAAGTGGCCGGGCGGGTCTGGGAGGTTCATTTCAGCACCCCGCGCAAAGCCGTGAGCGGCAATCTCGACGCAGCTCTGCCGTGGCTAGTGCTCGGGGGCGGACTGATAACGACCGCTCTGCTCTTCGGCCTGTTCAACTCGTTCGCCAATTCCCGGCGCCGCGCCGAGATGATCGCGGTGATGATCACCAGCGATCTGCGCGAGAGCAAGACCTCGCTCGCGGAAGCGCAGCGCATGGCGAAGCTCGGGAACTGGTCGCTCGATCTGCGCGACGGCCGCCTGCGCTGGTCCGACGAAGCGCTGCGTCTGCTCGGTCTGCCGCCGGAAAAGGCGCCCACCGATCTGCAGGAGTTCTTCGACCACGTGCACGCCGAGGACCGCGAGCGGGTCCGCCAGGCGATCGGCGATTGCCGCCACCACGCCAAAGGCTTCGACATCGAGCATCGCATCATCGTCGGCGGCGCCGAGCGCTGGGTGCACGGCCTGGGCGAGTCGCGGGTGGCGAAGGATGGCCGCGTCGAGATCATCCGCGGCACGATGATGGACATAAGCGAGCGCAAGCTCGGCACTCGGCGCAAGGAGCTCGAGTCGCAGCTCGCGCGGCTCTTCGCGATCGCGCGACCCACGGCCGAAACCATGAACGACGTCCTTGGCGCGATATGCGCCGAGTGCGCCTTCGCGTCGGGGCGCTACTGGGAAGCGGAGCCCGACGCCGCCGAGGCGGCGGGCGCGGTCGTGCTGCCGCTGGTGGCCGATCAGACCAGGCTGGGGACGATCGGCCTCTTCGGCCGGGACCCGGCCTCGATGCACTCCGATCTTCTCAAGCTTCTGGAAGGCGTCGTCGCGCAAGTCGCCCAGTACCTCATGCGACGCCGCGCCGAGGACGACTTCAAGCATCTGGCGACCCATGATGCGCTGACCGGCCTTCCCAACCGCCTGCTCTTCGGCGAGCGCGCCTCCGCGGCGATCGCGCGCTCGGAGATCAGCAAGCGCGGGCTGGCGGTCCTTCTCATCGACCTCGATCGCTTCAAGAACGTGAACGACACGCTGGGCCACGGCGCAGGCGATGCGGTTCTGAAGGCCTGCTCGGAGCGCCTGGCGCGCTGCCTGCGCGACACCGACCTGATCGCGCGCATATCGGGCGACGAATTTGCGGTGCTGGTGGAGCCTTGCGCCCAGCCGGCGGCGGCAATCGCGGTGGCGCGCAAGATCCTGGGGGCGATCGAGCGCCCTCTGATCATCCAGGGACACGAGATCGTGCTTACCGGCAGTATCGGCATCAGCGTCTATCACGAGGACGGCCGCGACGTGGAGACGCTGCTGAAGCACGCCGACATCGCCATGTTCCGGGCCAAGGAAAGCGGCCGCAACAACTATCAGTTCTACTCGGCGCAGATGAACCCGCACAGCCTGCAGCGCCTCTCGCTCGAGAGCGCGCTGCGTCGCGCGCTGGAGCGCAGGGAATTCGAGCTGCACTATCAGCCTAAATTCGACATGAAAAGCGGCGAGATCACCGGCGTGGAAGCCTTGCTGCGCTGGCGCCACGCGGAGCTCGGAAACGTTCCCCCCGTGCAGTTCATCCCCATCGCCGAGGAGACGGGCCTGATCGAGCCGATCGGCGCCTGGGTGCTCCAGGAAGCCTGCGCGCAGGCGTTCCGCTGGCACGAGCAGGGCCTGCGCGGCATACGCATGGCGGTGAACCTGTCGGCGCGCCAGTTCCGCAATCAGAAGCTCGGCCGCGACATCCGCAAATACCTCGTGGAAAGCGGCCTCGATCCGCGCCTGCTCGAGCTGGAGCTCACCGAAAGCATGGTCATGCAGGATCCGGAGCAGGCGGCGGCGATGCTGAACGAGCTGAAGGCGCTGGGCCTGACGCTCTCGATCGACGATTTCGGCACGGGCTATTCGTCGCTCGCGTATCTCAAGCGCTTCCCCATCGACAGCGTCAAGGTGGACCGCTCGTTCGTGAAGGACATCCCGGGCGACGCCGAGGACCTCGCGATCGTCGAGGCGATCATCGCGCTCGCCCACAGCCTGCACCTGCGCGTGGTCGCCGAAGGCGTCGAGACCTCCGAGCAGCATGCGCACCTGCAAAGGCTGGACTGCGACGAGATGCAGGGCTATCTCAAGAGCAAGCCGCTGCCCTCCGACGACGCCACCCGCTTCCTCGAAGCGAACGTCCGCCGGGACGACGATGGCAAGCCAGGCCGCAAGCCGCTGACCATCGTGACCTGACGCAGGGCAGGCGGCCTGGAACCCTTAGGCCGCGTTTTTTATTATCTGACTGTCGTGTTTTCTACTCTCCCGCAGGGAACAAGAAGATAAATTTCGTAAAAGTTTGTCGTAAGGGAATTCCTTAGGCGCGGCATTCAGTTTGTCGGGGATCGCCCGATGCCCGGCAAGTAAACCCTCCGATACGCCGAAGCGACGCGCGTCAGTAACGTCGCTACATGGCTTCAGCGCATCCCAAGTCCCAAAAAACCAGCATCTCCACCAGTTCCGCAAGGAAGACCCGCGGCCAGTCGCCGCGTCCCCGTTTGGCTATCGCACTTCCAATAAACGCTGCTCATAACTCTAACGAAGGAAAAATCATGGCCGATGTGAACGTCCTAACAATCCGCCCCACAGAGCGGGTCCTCGCCGCAATACAAGCCCTCGATGTCGAATCCGTCAAAGTCAGAATGATGGATCCCGAGCGCGGAGAAGGCTGGACGCAAGAGCGCGCGGACGCCGCCGCGGTCACGTACAAGAACTTCCTCAGCATGCTGGTGAAGCACCCCGAAGACGCCGAGGAAATCGCGATGAGCGAGGACACCGACGAGTTCTGGCATACCCACATCCTGCAGACCCGCAAGTACGCGGATGACTGCGAGGCGGTGTTCGGCGGCTTCCTGCACCATTCGCCGCATCTCGAGGACATCACCCCCGCGTACCTGGAAGAAAAGAATGCGTCCGTGGAGAAAACCCGACGCCTGTATGAAAAGGAGTTCGGCGCGGGAATGAATGCGGCCTGGTCCAGCGGCATCGAGACCGTGACCGTAGCAGCGTCGGCCGCCAGCATCCAGATCGGACAGGCCGCAGCTTCCGCCGCCAGCATCCGGGCCGAGAACACCGCCGCCTCCGCTGCCAGCATCCGTTCCACGAACGCAGCGGCTTCGGCAGCGAGCATTCGGGTCGGCAAGACTGCGGCTTCCGCTGCGAGCATCCGGGCTGCGAACACCGCCGCCTCCGCCGCCAGCATCCGCGTCACGAACGCAGCGGCTTCTGCGGCCAGCATCCAGGTCGGCAAGGCCGCAGCTTCCGCAGCCAGCATCCGCACAGGAAACGCCGCCGCCTCTGCAGCGAGCATCCGCACCACGAACGCTGCGGCTTCGGCAGCGAGCATTCGGGTCGGCAAAGCTGCGGCTTCCGCTGCGAGCATCCGGGCTGCGAACACCGCCGCCTCCGCTGCCAGCATCCGGGTCGGCAAGGCTGCAGCTTCCGCCGCTAGCATCCGGACTGGGAACGCCGCCGCCTCTGCGGCGAGCATCCGCGCCACAAACGCCGCGGCTTCGGCAGCGAGCATTCGGGTCGGCAAAGCTGCGGCTTCCGCTGCGAGCATCCGGGCTGCGAACACCGCCGCCTCCGCCGCCAGCATCCGGGCGACGAAGACGCGTTCTTCCGCCATGATGTTGATGGCAGCCTAGCTCGGACAGCCCTCCGCACCGTATTTGCGGAGACTAGACGTGAGTAAAAAGGCCGGGGAAACCCGGCCTTTTCTTTTCTACACCGCGATCGCCTCGATGACCGAGGTCGGGCCCAGCGTCGGAATGATCGCCGACAGCTCGAAGGATGCCTCGCGCACCAGCTTGTCGAACTCCTTCTTCGTGCGCTCGCGGCCGCCACCGAACAGCGTCATCATCACGACGTCCAGCAGCTTGCTCACGTGCGGCTTCCCGTCCTGGGGGACCAGCATCTCGAGAATCAGCAGACGCGCCTTGCCCGGCATCGACTTACGGACCGTGCGCAGGATCTTCAGGGCTTTCTCGTCGTCCCAGTCGTGAAGAATCCTGGATAGGACATAGGTATCGCCCTCGGCAACGACGCCCTCGAAGAAATTCCCGGCCACGATCCGGCAGCGCTCCGACAAGCCCGCCGCCTGAACGAACGCGCGCGCCGATTCGACGACGTGCGGCAGCTCGACCAGGATTCCCGAAAGATGAGGATGCGTCTGCAGCAGCCCGGCGAGAAACTGCCCGGTGCCCCCTCCCACGTCGACCACGATCCGGGAACGGCTCCAGTCGTATGCCTCCACCGCGCTTATCGCCAGCGGCCGCGCCTGCGCCTGCATGTGAAGATTGAACCAGTCGTTCTCCTCAGGATGCGCCGCCAGATAGTCCCATAGCTGCGCGCCGAACATCTTCTCGAACGCCGACGTGCCGCCGCGCACACTGTGCACGATCTCGGATGACGCGCGCCCCATCAGATCATGCGCCAGCTGCCAGCGCGCGCTGTTCCTTACATCAGACCGCAGACATTCCGCGCGCGGAGTCAGCGCGAACGCCTGCGGGGACGACTCAATGAAGATGTCCTGGGATGCAAGGAACCGGAGAACGCGATAGAGAAACTTTGGGTCGGCGCCACAACGCTGCGCGATTACCTCAACGGCCAACGGCCCATTGATCAGCGCATCCGCGACACCAAGGCTCGCGGCCGCATGCAGACAACGATGCGTGAAGAAAGCCTCCTGGATTCCCTCCAGCCAGCGAGTATTCGACGGCACCCCGATATTCTAGGGGCCGTCGCCCTGCATCCCTAGCTGAGTCTCACCAGTCCTTCCTGCAATCCATCGAAGGGCCGCAGCGTTTGAGCCTCGGAGCCAAAACCGGGCGCTCCGATCGTCTGTTGCGCCGCCTGCACGCTGATGCCGTTGAGGGTGCCATTCTTGCCATACCAATATGCAAGATCTCCGCCAACCGCCGCATCGTCCGCACCTGAGAGGTGGAACTGCAGAAGTGCATTGGTGACCGCCCAGCTCGATAGCCCCGGGCTCTGCGTTCGCGCCTCATCGAAGGCACTTACCAGCCCGCGGAAATCGAAGGTCTGAATCCTTGCATTGTGAAGCGGGTCGGAAGAGGTGGCGTCGAACGCCGCGGTGGCGTCGATGATCACTTGCAGGCTGGCGACGTTGTCCTTCCCGTCGTACCAGTCCTTGAGTCGCAAGCGGTCATTTTCTCCTGTGTTGACGATGAGATCGTCGCCGTCTTTCGCCAGCGAAAGATGTTCGTAGTCGATGCCGCCACCCATGGAAAGCGTGTTCACTGCGCCGGACGCCGATTGCACAATGTCGGCGCCACCGCCGGCGTTGAAGGCAACGACGTTGGTGCCCGCGCCGGTATCGATCACGTCATCGCCGGTATCTCCCGCGAAGAAGTCGTTACCATCGCCGCCAACGAGGCTGTCGTTACCGGCACCGCCGGAGAGCAGGCTGTTAGACGAACCCGCATGAAAGCTGTCGTTACTATCACCGCCCTCGAACACCTGGGTGATTGCCTGCGCCGAAGCGCCGAATTCGATCGCGCCCAGGGTTTGCCGAGCCGCGTCAAGCCCGACGCCCGCAAACGTGCCATTCATTCCATATGTGTATGCGAGATAGCCGCCGACCGCATGGGTGTCGCTTGCAGCAAGCTGGTTTGCACTTAGCGCGTTTGTTAGCGCCCAAGTCGTGAGCTTGGAATTCGCCGCGCGCGCCGCGTCAAAGGCATTTACCAGACCGAGAAAATTGAAGCTTTCGATCTTCTCGGCAAATAACGTGTTAGTCGATGCCGGATCGAAGCCCGTCATGGCCTCGGTTATTACTTGCAGTCGCGCAATGCTGCGATTGTCGGCGGTAGCGGAGTACCACCCGTTGAACGTGATCTGTTCGGATAACCCGGTCTGCGTATTGATGCCTACCTGGAGAATCAACGCGGAGCCCGACTTCTTGAAGGCCAGATCCTCGTAGCGGATGCCGCCGCCGAGCGAAAGCGTGTTGTCCGCTCCCTGGCTCGCCGCCACGCTGTCCTGGCCATCGCCCCTGTTGAATGCGATGAGATCGGCCCCGGTTCCGGTATTCACCGTATCGTTGCCGCTACCGCCTGCGAACATCTCATTTCCGGCGTTACCGACCAGAGCGTCGTTTCCGGACCCGCCGTCCAGCAGATTGCTGCCGCCGTTGTCGCGCAGGGTATCGGTGCCCGCGCCGCCTTGCAGCACGTCGTTCGCAAGGTTCCCGGAGAGCGTGTCGCTGCCGGCCATGCCTTCGAGCAGATTCGAGCCGCTGTTGCCGACGATCACGTTGTCCAAAGCGTTGCCGAATCCGTTGAGATTCGCCGAACCCGTCAGAGTCAGCTTCTCGAGATTGTCGCCGAGCGTGTAATCGACCGTGCTCTTGACGAGGTCGATTCCTTCATTGGCGTTCTCGATGATGGAATCGGACGTATCGGAAATGACGTAGGTGTCGTCGCCGCCGCGGCCGGAGAGAATGTTCGTCCCTGCGTTGCCGGTCAGGACGTTGTTCATCGCATTGCCGGTACCGGAGATTGCATCAGTGCCCGTGAGCGTGAGATTTTCGATGCTCTCGGCAAGCGCGTAGCTCACCGAGGCTTTTACGAGATCGGTGCCTTCCCCGGCGTTCTCCAGCACCGAAACACCGGCGTAGTCGATGATGTAAGTATCGTTGCCGGCACCTCCAGCAAGCGTGCTCGCGGCGGCATTCCCGGTCAGCATGTTGTTCGACGCGTTACCGGTGCCCGTAATCGCCGCGGTACCGGTGAGGACCAGATTCTCGATGCCCTCGCCCAGCGCGTAGGTGACCGACGTCTTTACGGTATCGGTCCCTTCGCCTGCGTTCTCAATCACCACGTCACCCGCGTCATCGACCACGTAAGTGTCGTTGCCGAGCCCGCCGATCAGGATATCGGCGCCTGCGCCGCCGTCCAGCACGTTGGCTCCCGAATTACCGGTGACCCCATTGGCCAGCTCGTTGCCGGTCCCGCGGATGTTCGCAGTGCCAGTCAGAACCAGGTTCTCGACGTTCCCCGGGAGCGTGTAGGTAACGGAGCTGCGCACCTCATCGAGCCCTTCACCGGGATTTTCTACAACGGTGTCCGCCGTGGCGTTCACGACATAAACATCATCGCCTGCTC
>Ga0209131_1000730_pt1 | contig 23295 bp, 21 predicted proteins | sample GraSoi_2013_40cm_FD_185826 | JGI IMG/M metagenome (GOLD analysis project Ga0209131, IMG submission 185826) | Grasslands soil microbial communities from the Angelo Coastal Reserve, California, USA - Sample 9_17_2013_40cm (SPAdes) (version 2) | ecosystem: Environmental > Terrestrial > Soil >... | reverse complement strand
TACCGGACTGAAGTGTCGGCGCTGATAGCGGCACATCCCGACGTGATCTTTACCGAGGCCGATCCGCAGACGAGCGCGACCTACTTCGCCGAGATGAGGCAGTTCGGGCACCTTGGCCCGTTCATCGGCACCGACGGGACCACGCAGCCGCCATGGCTGAAGGCCGTGGGACACGCGGTAGGGACGCCGAACCTGAAGCGCTTGTACGTCGGCGCGCAGCCCTACGCGCCCACCACGGGAGTGCCTTACCAGCTGTGGCTCTCGGAGATCACGGCCGTCAAGTCGCAGGTCAGCCAGCCCGCCAGCCAGTGGTACGGCGATTCCTACAGCTTGGCGGCGTGGGACAGCATCAACCTTATGGCGCTCGCCATGGAGGCCGCCAAGAGCACGGACCCAAGTGTCTTCCGGCCCTGGATCGTGAAGCTGACCTCGCCATCGCCTTCCGCGGTCGTCGTGCATGACTTCGCACAGGGGAAAGCCGCGCTCTCCCACGGCAAGACAATCCAGTACGTCGGCGCCACCAGCGTGATCAGCTTCGACAGGTGGCAGAACTCGCCCGGCGCGTTTGAGATTGTCTCCTCCGACGGCTCGACGAAGGTGGCGACGTACACCGCCGCGCAGATTGCAGCCGCGAAGTAGCGTGGGCCGCACCGTTCCGATGACATGGTCAGCGTGATGAAAGATAAGGGGAAGCTTCGGCATGACGGGCAGCCTCTTCGTCCAGTCGATCGGGTTCGGCCTGGTGACAGCGTCGATCCTGGCGCTGGCCTCGGTGGGCTTCACCCTGCAGTTCGGCGTCTCGAACATCCTGAACCTCGCCTATGGCGACCTCATGACCGCCAGCGCGTTCGTGGGGTACGCGGTCAACCGGGCGGGTGGCGGCATCGCCGAGTCGCTCGCGGCCGGGGCTGGGTTCAGTGCGCTGGCATCGATGCTGCTGAACCGTTACGTCTACCGGCGTTTCGTGCGGCACGGCACGAAGCTGTTCGGGATGGTCGTGGTCACTCTCGCGGTGGGCATCATCGTGCAGAACATCCTGCTGGGCGCCTACGGTGCGACGTTCTTCAGCTACAGCGTCTCGTCCGGGAAGCAGGTGCATGTCCTCGGAATGCTGTTCGACACGTCCCAGCTCATGATCGTCGGTTTGTCGGTGGTGACCATGGGCTTGGTGCAGCTTCTGCTCACCCGGACCAGGCTGGGCAAGGCCATGCGAGCGACCGCTGCCAATCCTGGCCTCGCGCAGGCCTCAGGCATCGCGACCGACCAGGTCACCGACCTGGCCTGGCTGATATCGGGAGCACTGTGCGGCCTGGCCGGGGTGGTGCTGGTGCTCAACACCAGCGCCTTTCAGTCGACCACAGGCAATGACTTCCTCGTCATTATCGTCGCGGCGGCGATGCTCGGTGGCGTGGGCCGGCCAGTCGGCGCCATGATCGCATCCATCGTGCTCGGGGTGGTGACCGAGGTGGCGGCGGGTTTCATGTCGCCGAGCTTTAAGGAGGTCATCGCCTTTGGGGTGCTCGTCGTCGTGCTGCTGTTCCGGCCGGCCGGGATCTTCGGCCAGGGTTCGACGGTGAAGGAGGTCCCCGCTTGAGTGCCGCGTTCTCCTACTACGTCACGACGATCCTTGTCTACCTGGGTGTCGACATCTTGGCGGTCTGGAGCCTCAACCTGCAGTACGGCGTGACCGGCATCTACAACTTCGCCTGGATCATGTTCCAGGCGGTGGGTGCCTACACCGCTGGTGTGCTCACGCTCGGTCCAGCCACCGGCAACGGCGGGTTCGAGCATTACATCCTCGGCCTTCAGCTGCCCGAGCCGCTGCCCCTGCTGGTGGCCGGCGTGGTCGCCGGAGCGCTTGCGCTGGTCGTCGGGATTGTGGCGCTGCGCCGGCTGCGCACCGACTACCAGGCGATGGTGATGCTGGTCATCTCGGTCATCGCGGTGCTCGTTGTCGAGAACGTCAATGGGCTCTTCAACGGGCCGGCCGGCTTGTCGCTGGTCCCGCAGCCATTCGGCTCGCTGCCGCTGTCCTCGCTGGGATACCAGTGGTTCTACGTCGCCCTTACCGCGGTGGTCTGCCTCATCGTTTACCTGTTCGTGCACCGCGTCACATCGTCCCCGCTCGGCAGGGCGCTCCGTGCAACCAGGGACAACGAGGAGGCGGCTCAGGCGCTGGGCAAAGACGTCGTGCGGCTGCGGCTGTTCGTGTTCGTGCTCGGCGGTGCGATCGCCGGGATCAGCGGGGCTCTCCTCATCCAGTTCATCGGGGCCTGGTCCCCCGGATCGTGGGCGTACGTGGAAACACTTGTCGTGCTGACCGCGATCATCGTCGGTGGCACCGGCAACAACGCGGGAGTGATGCTGGGCGCCCTGCTGGTGCCGGTCGCCTTCAACGAGGCGACCCGTTTTATCCCGCAGTTCGGCAGGCCAGGCCTGGTCGACGCGATGCAATGGATCGTGATCGGGATGCTTGCCCTGGCCTTCCTCTGGTTCTGGCCGCGCGGCATCATCCCGGAGCGGCGGCGCCGGTTCACCGGGACGCCCGCCGCGTCCGTCCAGGCCGATCTCGGCGAGGTGGCGTGAGCGTTTCGATGGAGCAGGAACGCCAGGGGGCGCCGGGTAGCGAAGCCCTGCTGTCGGTCGCCGGGCTGCGGCGGGAGTTCGGCGGTGTCTGGGCAGTCGACGACGCCACGTTCGGCCTGCGCCGGGGCGCGATCACGAGCCTGATCGGGCCTAACGGCGCCGGCAAGTCGACGGTCGTGGGGATCGTCGGGGGTGCGATCGCGCCCACCGCGGGCCGGATGGTCTTCGACGGGGCCGATATCAGCACGCTGCCGCCGCACCAGCGCGCCCGGATGGGCCTGGTGCGCACCTACCAGCTTTCCAGCGAATTCGGCAGGCTCACGGTGCTGGAAAACCTGCTCGTGGCCAGGCCGGGCCAGCGCGGCGAACGGATGCGCACGCTGCTCTACGGCAAGAGGTACTGGCGCAGGCAGGAGGCCGAGCTCGTGGATCAGGCCAGGATTCTGCTTGACCGGTTCGCCATGAGCGGCAAGGAGGACGAGTACGCGGGCAACCTGAGCGGAGGCCAGAAGCGGCTGCTCGAAATCATGCGCGCTCTCATGTGCAACCCCAAGCTCCTGCTGCTGGACGAGCCGATGGCCGGCGTGAACCCCACCCTCGCGAAGACGATCGAGGGCTACCTCGCCGGCCTGGCCGCCGATGGGCTGACCATGCTGCTGGTCGAGCATGAACTCGGCTTGGTCGAGCGCCTTTCCGAATCGGTGATCGTGATGGCGCAGGGCAAGGTCATCGCTACCGGCACCATGCCAGAACTGAGAGCGCGACCGGAGGTGCTGCATGCCTACCTCGCCGGCTGACGACCCCGCGCAGCCCGACGTCCCTGGCCGCCCCGCCGCCGGACAGGACCGCCCGGCGGCCATGCTCTCGGTGCGGGACGTCGTGAGCGGGTACGGCGGGCCGCCGATCGTCCGCGGGGTGAGTGTGCAGGTCGGCGCCGGTGAGATCGTGACGATTGTTGGCCCTAACGGCGCGGGTAAGAGCACGCTGCTCAAGGCGATCGCCGGGCTGCTCAGGGTCGAGTCCGGGCAGGTGGTTCTCGATCGGGCCGATATCACCAACCAGCGCACGAACCGCCTGGCGCGGCTGGGCCTTGGCTACGTGCCCCAGAGCAACGACGTGTTCGACCCCCTCACCGTCCGGGAAAATCTGGAGGTCGGCGGCTACCGCGTGCCGCGCCCGCAGCTCGGTGCCCGGATCGACGAGGTCACCGGCCTGCTCCCGGCGCTGGGCGGGCTCATGGGGCGGAGGGCGGCCAAGCTCTCCGGTGGTGAGCGGAAGATGGTCGCGGTTGGGCGAGCGCTGATGAGCCAGCCGAGAGTCCTTCTGCTCGACGAACCCACCTCCGGGCTGTCGGCCGATCGGTCCACTCAGCTTCTTACCAGGGACATCCGTGCCCTCTCCGAGTCAGGAGCGTCAGTTCTGCTCGTGGAGCAGAAGGCACTCGCCGCGCTGGAGATCTCGCACTGGGCATATGTCCTAGCCCTCGGCCGAGTGATCATCTCCGCGCCCGCGGCCGAGTTGCTTGCCCGGCCCGATCTCGGCGACGTGTTCCTCGGCCAGATAACCGCCCAGGAACTGGGCCCGCCACAGGGCACCGGCGCCACGCCGGTGGGCCCGCCTCCCGAAGCTAGCCAAGCTCCGGCGCGAGGGGCCATGACATGAGCCGGCCGCTCACCGTCGCGCTTTGCCAGCTCCGCTGGTCGGGCGATCCGGCGCGGAACGTGGACCAGGGGCTGGCCATGGCCGCCGAAGGTTTCGCCGGCGGCGCGGACATCGTGGTCCTCCCCGAGCTGGCGGCACCCGGGTACACCGTGGATCCGTTGGTGCTCGCCGAGTCGGCGCAGACCCTGAACGGCCCGGCCGTGAAGGCCTGGCAGCGCGCCGCGGCGGTGGGCGGCGGGTACATCATCGGCGGCCTATGCGAGCGCGACGGCGAACGGCTCTTCGACTCTGCGGTCTTGGTGTCCGGCGACGGGGTGCTCGCGCGTTACCGGAAAGCGCACCTATTCGCCGGCGAGAAGAATGTCTTCGCCCCCGGGGACACGGGCTTTCCTGTTGTGAGCACCCCATACGGAACGTTCGGCCTATGTATTTGCTATGACCTGCGGTTTGTCGAGGTGCTGCGGATCCTGGCGCTACAGGGCGCGGAACTGGTAGCGGTGCCGTCAGCCTGGGTGAGCGGCTTCGACCGGGGCGCGCTAGCCGCGGCGGCCATGCCTGGCCAGGTGGCGGGGCTGCTTGTCCAGGCCAACCTGAACCAGGTGTTTGCGGTGGCCGCCTCGTTCGCCGGCCCTGGCCCTGGCGCCCCGTTCCTCGGCTGCTCAGTAGCCGCGAGCCCGTACGGCGACGCCGTGGCCGGCCCCCTGCCCGCTGAGGCCGAGCAGGTCGCCTTTGCCCACATTGACCTGGACTGGGTGGCCGAAGCGCGCCGGCGCACTCCGCTCGTGACTCCGCAGAAGGACCGCCGGCGCGACTTGTACTCGGTGACGCATCTGGGGCACGAACTCTAGGGGAGATGATGAAGCCCGCGCCGTTCAGCTACCACCGCGCGCGATCCGCCGACGAGGCCGTGTCACTGCTCGCTGAACGTGGTGACGACGCGAAGCTCCTGGCCGGCGGTCAGAGCCTCGTCGCGATGATGAATTTTCGTCTCGCCCGCCCGGCCGCACTCGTGGACATCAGCAGGCTCGCCGAGCTTCGGTACGTCCGCCCGCACGATGGGGGCCTGCGGATCGGTGCGCTCGCCCTGCACCGTGACCTGGAGCGGCTCACCGATCCGGGCCTGCTGGCCGGTTTCGGGATGCTCCCGCGGGCGGCGCGGTACATCGGCCATTACGCGATCCGGGCCGCGGGGACCTTCGGCGGCAGCATCGCCCACGCTGACCCGGCGGCCGAGTGGTGCATGGCCGCATTGCTGTTTGATGCCCAGATGGTGGCGCGCGGCCCCGGCGGCGAACGGGTGATCCCGGTCGCGAGCTTCTTCAAGGGCTTCCTGGAAACCGCGCTCCGCCCGGACGAGATGATCATCGAGGTGCGGCTGCCTGCCCCCCGGCCCGGCGCTGCTATCTGCGAATTCGCGCGCCGCCACGGCGACTTCGCCATCGTGGCCGTAGCGGCGGCGGTCGACAGGGACGGCGGTGTCTGCCGGGACGCCCGGGTCGTGCTCGGCGGGGTCGCGAGCACGGTGGAGCGCGCTGCCCGTGCCGAGGCCACGCTGATCGGATCCAGCCTTGGCGCGGACGTGATCGCGGCAGCCGCGCAGGCGGCGGCCGCCGCGACCGACCCGCCCGGCGACATCCACGGGTCCGCGGAGTATCGCCGCCACCTCATCCAGGTGCTCGCGGCTCGCGCGATCGGGGAGGCGGCCGGCCATGCCTGACGCGACTGGTGGTCCGGCAATGGTCACGGGGACTGTCCCGGTGGTGGGTACTCCGCCCGGCACCGCACCGGCGGGGCGCTGGATCGGGCAGCCGGTACGGCGCGTCGAAGACCGCTACCTGCTCACCGGGCGGGGCCGTTTCGTCGGCGACTTTGAGCCGCCAGGCACACTGCACCTTGCCCTGGTCCGCAGCTATGTCGCCTCGGCGGCGATCGAGGCTATCGACGCCTCGGCGGCACTCAGCCTGCCCGGTGTCGCCGCCGTGATCACCGCGGCCGAACTGGCCGGCGTGGCGCCGCTGCGCGGGGTATTGGCGCGGCCCGAGTTCGTCGCGACCGATATGCCGATCCTGGCGGCGGACCGGGTCCGGCACGTGGGCGAGCCCATCGCAGCGGTCCTGGCGGAATCGGCCTACCTTGCCGAGGACGCGGCGGAACTCGTGGAGGTTAGCTACGGGGAGCTGCCCGCGGTGGCATCGGCCGGTGAAGCGCTGGCACCCGGCGCCGCCGCGGTGCACGAAGCGGCTCCAGGCAACGTGCTCGTCGATGTCAGCCCGATGTCGACGCCCGGCCTTGACGGCATATTCGCCTCCGCCGCTCACGTGGTCCAGGTGGCGGTCTCGACGGGGCGCATCACGGCAGCCCCGCTGGAGGGCCGGGTGTGCGTGGCGGCCTTCGATGAGCGGACCGGGCAGGTCGTGCTTCAGACCTCGACCCAGGTGCCGCATACGGTACGCACAGCGGTCGCCCTGTCACTGGGCATGGACGAGCATCAGGTGCGCGTGATCTCACCCGATGTTGGTGGTGGCTTCGGGCAGAAATGCGTGGTGGCGAGGGAGGAGGTGCTCGCCGCAGCGGTAGCCCGGCTGCTGCGCCGGACCGTCAAGTGGGTCGAGGACCGGCGGGAGGGGCTCACGTCCGGCTTCCAGGCCCGGGAGCAGTTCTACCGCCTCCGTGGCGCGTTCGACGCGGATGGCCGAATGCTCGGCCTGGACGCCGATATCCGCTGTGATGTCGGCGCCTACTCCTGCTATCCCGTGACCTGCGGGGTCGAGGTGCTGATGGCAGCCAACGAGCTGCCAGGACCCTACCGGGTGCAGAGCTACCGTGTCCGCTCGCGCGGTGTCGCGACGAACAAGACGCCGATCGCCCCGTATCGCGGGGTGAGCCGCCCGCAGGCGGTTCTCGCAATGGAGCGACTGATGGATGCTGCGGGGCGGGTGACCGGCCTGGGCGCGGTAGAGGTGCGCGACCGCAACCTCATCGATGCGACGGAATTTCCCTACCGGAATGTGATGGGCGCCTGCTATGACGCCGGAACCTACCGGGAATCGCTGGCACGCTGCGCCGAGCTGCTCGGCTTCAGCGACTGGCCAGCCGTGCAGGCGAGTGCCTGGGCGGAAGGCCGGCTGGTGGGGCTCGGGCTGGCCTGCTTCGTGGAGCCCACCGCTTACGGCACCGCGTCATTCGGGATGCGCAAGATGACCATCGTGCCCGGCTATGAGCGGGCGACCGTGCGGATGGACCCGAGCGGGAGCGTGATCGTGATGACGGGCACGCACTCACACGGGCAGGGCCACGCCACCACGTACGCGCAGATCGCCGCGGACGCCCTCGGCATCGATCCGGGCCGGATCCGGCTCCGGCAGGGCGACACCGAACTCGTGCCGCACGGCTGGGGCACCTTTGCCAGCCGCTCGATAGTGGCTGGCGGCGGGGCGATCGCCCGCGCCTCGGCAGACCTGGCTGGCCAGCTGCGGGAGATCGCCGCGCACATGCTGGAAGCCGCGCCCGCCGACCTGGAACTGGTCGACGGCATGGCCCAGGTGCGCGGTGATCCCGCCACGTCGGTACCGATCGCCGAGCTCGCCAGGACCGCCCATCACGCCGCGCACCTGCTCCCGGACGGGCTGGGTCGGGGCCTGGAGGCGACGGCGTCCTTCGACCCCGAGGGAACCTTCTCGAATGCGACCCACGGTGCAGTCGTCGAGGTGTCGCCCAGCACCGGCGGCGTGCGCCTGGTCCGGTACGTCGTCGTCGAGGACTGCGGCGTGATGATCAACCCGATGATCGTCGACGGCCAGGTGGCCGGCGGCGTCGCGCAGGGGATAGGCGCCGCGCTCTTCGAGGAGCTGTGCTTCGACGAGACCGGCCAGCCCGTCTCCGGCAGCTTCGTCGATTACCTCGTCCCGACCGCGGCGGACCTGCCGGAGTTCGAGATACACCACCTGTGCACACCCACGCCGCGGACGCCGACCGGCTCGAAGGGCATGGGGGAGGGCGGCACCATCGGCGCTCCCGCGGCCGTCCTGAACGCGGTCAACGACGCGCTTGCCCAGGTAGGCGCCTGCGTCGAGCGCATCCCCATCCGCCCAGCGGATGTCATCGCAGCGATCGCCGCTGCTACTAGCAGTGACCCGCCCGGCGACGGGAAGGAGGCAAAGTGACCGACGCTCATTCGATCCGTATCACGGTGAACGGCACCGAGCACGAACTGGCCGTCGAGCCGCGCCGCACGCTCGCTGATGTGCTCCGCCACGACCTCGCGTACACCGGCACACACCTCGGCTGCGAGCACGGTATCTGCGGTGCTTGCACGGTGCTGGTGGACGGGCTGCCTGCGCGTTCCTGCCTCATGTTCGGTGTCCAGGCCGATGGCAGGTCGGTGGAGACGGTGGAGGCGCTCGGCACGCCCGAGGAGCTCGGCCCGCTGCAGCAGGCATTCACCGATCACCACGGCCTGCAGTGCGGGTTCTGCACGCCGGGTTTCCTGATGCTCATTACCGCGTTCCTGCGGGAGACGCCGTCGCCGACGGACGAGGAGATCCGCGAAGTTGTCGCGTCGAACCTGTGCCGGTGCACCGGGTACCAGGGCATCCTCCGCGCGGTGCGGGCGGCCGCGGACGACGGTGCCGGAAGCTGATGAGCTACGTCGGCAGCCGGGTTCGGCGACTCGAGGATCCCAGGCTGCTCACGGGCGCTGGCCGTTTCGCGGACGATCAGGACCGGCCAGGCCAGCTCTGGATGCGCGTCGTCCGCTCGCAAGTCGCGCACGCCACGCTGGGTGCGGTGGACACATCAGGCGCGCTGGCGCTGGACGGCATCCGGGCAGTCCTGACCGCCGCCGACGTCATCCTGCCGCCGATTCCCGTACGGGTCAGCCCAGATCCGAGTGACCTGCTGGCCTACCTGCAGCCGGTGCTGGCCCAGGGCCGGGTCCGCTACGTGGGTGAGCCGGTGGCGGTCGTGGTGGCCGACGATCCGTATCAAGCCGAGGATGGAGCCGACCTCGTCGCCATCGACTACGCCGAGCTCGCGCCGGTACGCGACGCGCGGGCGGCCTGCGGAGCCGGTGCGCCGCAGTTGTTCCATCGGCTGCCAAACGAGGTGGCCGTGGTGACCGCGTCGTTCGGCGACGTGGCGGCGGCGTTTCGCGATGCGGCGCATGTGGTCGAGCTTGACGTCGTGATCGGCCGGCAGACCGCGGTCCCGATCGAGCCGCGCAGCCTGCTGGCCGAATGGGATGAGGCCGGGCAGTCGCTCGACGTCTGGGGAGCGACGAAGGTCCCGCACTTCAACCGCCGGGTGATCGCCGAGGTGCTGGGTATCCCGCCGGCGCAGGTCCGGATGCACTGGTGCGACGCGGGCGGGGGCTTCGGGGTGCGGGGCGAGCTGTACCCGGAGGACATCCTGGTGGCCTATCTGGCGCGGCTGCTCGGTCGGCCCGTCAAGTGGACCGAGGACCGCGCAGAGCACCTGGTCGCCGTCAACCATTCCCGGGATCAGGCGCACCGCATCGCCGGGGCTTTCGACTCCAGCGGGCGGCTGCTCGCGATACGCGACGAGATCTGGCACGACAACGGCGCCTACATCAGGACACATGGCCTGACCGTTCCCGAGCTCACCACGTGGCGGTGACGAACAAGACCCCGTGTGGCACCTACCGCGCGCCGGGCCGGTACGAGGGCACCTTCGCCCGCGAGCGCATGCTCGACACAGCCGCGTCCGTGCTCGGCATCGACCCGGTCGAGCTTCGCCGGCGGAACCTGCTCGGACCCGGTGAGCTGCCCTGCGACAGGTCCCTGCGCGCGCTCGGCACCGATGTGGTCCTCGATGAGGGGGACTACCCGGGCCTCCTTGAGCGGGCAATGATCGAGTCCGGTTACCTGTCCTGGGTGCAGGAAGCGCGGGAGCGCCGCAGCGCAAGCCGTCTCGTTGGCACCGGGATGGCGGTGTTCCTCGAGAAGAGCGGCCTCGGCCCCTACGAGGTCGCTGAGGTGCAGGTCGATCCCGCTGGCAGGGTCCAGGTGACGGTCGGTGGCACATCGCTCGGCCAGGGCATCGAGACTGTGCTCGCCCAGATAGCGGCCGACGTGCTGGGTGTCTGCCTGGACAACGTCAGTGTCATCGCCGGCGACACCGAGATGCTTGGCGACGGGGTTGGCTCGTGGGCCAGCCGCTCGACCGTCGTGGGAGGCTCGGCTGTCCTCCGCGCAGCCGAGGCGACAGGTGCCCTTGCCCGGCAGGCCGCCGCCGTCCTGCTGGGTGCGGGCGATGCGGAACTGCGCCTGGCCTGCGGGCGTGTCAATCTCGCATCTGCAGCGCAGGCCGGATCGCAGGGTCAGCCTGGGGAGCGGGGCGGCCCGGCAGCCGTGTCGGTCACACTCGGTGAGATCGCCGCGGCACTCGCGGACCGGCCCGCAGGCACGGACCTGCCACCGGGTCCGCTCGGTGCCACGCGGGAGTTCTCGGTGGACCACATGACCTACCCCTATGGTGTGCATCTGGCCCAGGTCGAGATCGATCCGGGCACCGGCGCCATCAGGGTCCTCCGCTACTTCGTCGCGTACGAAGTCGGCCATGCGATCAATCCGGCCACGGTGGAGGGGCAGCTCGTCGGCGGGGCGCTCCAGGGTATCGGCGGGGCATTGTTCGAGGAGGTGGCTTACAGCGCCGAGGGCCAGCCGCTCACCGCGAGCCTCATCGACTACCTGCTGCCGTCCGCTCACGAGGCGCCCGACGTCGGCACCCTCGTGACCGAGGATTACCCTTCTCGGTCGAACCCCCTCGGCGCCAAGGGCGCAGGCGAAGGAGGGATCACCGCCGTGGGCGCGGCAATCGCCAGCGCCGTGGGTGACGCCCTCGGGACGCCCAGCTTGCCGACGCGGTTGCCGATCACGCCGGAGCGGGTCTGCCAGCTGATCGAAGCCAGCGCCGGCACCATCGCCTCGGCGCAGCCGAGGGCAGCCCGGCAGGGTGCTAGCCCTGACCGGGTAACCAGCCGTTTAGCCAGATGATGCCCAGAGGAGAATTTGTTCTTTATTCGAGGTAGCGGATAGCTCCGAGGATGTGTTGCTGGGTAATGGCCTGGGCGCGGACAGCATCACGGTCCCGGAGCGCCTCGATAAGCTCTTTGTGCTCGGCGACGGATTCGTCACGGGGTCGTGCCACCTGCGGTCCTTGCGGGAACGACTGCCAGAGCAGGCGCATGAGAGTCAGCAGCAAGGGTGAGCCGGCCATCTCATAAACCCGGAAGTGAAGCGTGCGGTTGAGGTCGTTAACCTCGCCGGGGCGCAGGTTCTCGCCGGCGAGCCGCTCGTTGTAGGACTCAAGCTCCCGGATGTCCTCGTCGGAGATCCTGGGGGCAGCCAAGAATGCTGCGAGGCCTTCCAGGACGGCGCGTATCTGGTACTTCTCCCTGGTGGCGCCCGCCTCAGCCTCGACTACCGTCGACCCCTTATGGGCGTCGTACCTGACAAGGCCCTCCGATTCAAGCCACCGGAGCGCCTCGCGAACCGGAGTGACGCTGACGCCAAAACGCTCCGCAAGGTCACGTTGCCGTAGCTGTACCCCTGGCTTCAGTTCGCCGCTGATAATAAGTTCCCGGAGCAGGGCCGCGATGAAGTTGCTTTTGCTCAGATAGATCCCCCGGCCGGCTGGCTGGTCCGCCAGCCCGAGCTGCAATGCAATGCTTTGAGGGCCATCCATATCGATGACATATGTTATCGCATATGGCACTTGGGTTCTCCGCCATCATGCCGGTCACTGGCGGCGCATCTGCGGGCGTCATCCCATGGCCGGCTCACGCTCTGACCGAAGGCGACGCAGCGGGCTTAGGCGTCGTTCCTGAGTGCCCTCGGTTTCTGGCCGGACCCGATGCCGCGCCGGAAGCCCCCGGTGGCGCGGAACCAAGCATGCCGCATGAGCTGACTTCTTGGGACCCGCCAGCACTGGAGCGGATGGTGACCCGAGTGCATGATGCATATGTTGCATGACGTGCAGCCAACCGTGCCGGGTAGCCCATGCTCGATGCGACGGACCAGGCCGGGCTCGCGAATGAACGGCCGGGCGAGCGCGACGAAGTCCGCGTCACCACTGGTGACAATGTCTGCCATGGTCGACACTGAGCGGATGCCCCCGCCGAGCACGAGCGGAACCTGAACCGCAGGGCGGAGCGCACGCGCGATCCAGCGGTAATAGGCCTCCGCAGCTGGCGTGCGCAAGAGGCGCTGCGGCAGCAGGTCCGCCAAGGCCCGCCGCGTGTTGACAGCGACGTAGGGGACGATGTTGTCGGCATAGGAAGTCATCAGATTGCAGGAGACCTCGAAAGCATCGGCCCCGGCGGCATCAAGCAGTTTCGCTCGGCGGATCGATTCATTGAGTCCAAGGCCACCCTCCATCATGTCGATGAACCCAAGCTTCACAGTCAGCGCATGCGTCGGCGGGAGCTCGACCCGGACTCGGCGGGTGACCTCGATCGCGAAGCGGTCCCGTCCCTCGGGCGAGCCACCCCAGCCGTCCTCGCGCCGATTAGTCAGGGGCGAGCAGAACTGCGACAGGAGGTACCCGTTGGCACCATGAAGATGAACGCCGTCAAAGCCGGCGGCGACCGCCCGGCGCGCCGCAGCGCCGAACGCCTCGACAGCGGCCTCGATTTCCGCGGATGTGGCGGCAGGCACTTCCCGGCCAGTCATCACATTCGGCACACCAGATGGCGCGATCGGTCGGCTGCATGCCGCCACCGACTGGCTGCCCGCGTGAGAGAGCTGCGCGAAGATCTTGCCACCATGCCGGTGAACGGCGGCCGCGACGGCCTCAAGCGGGCCGATGGCTTCGTCGGTATCGATCGCGGTCTGATCGTCGTCATATTGGCCACGGCGGTCGACAAACATGTGACCGGTAATGATCAGGCCAACCCCCAGCCGCGCAAGCTCACCCAGCAGCAGGGCGAGATCCCCGCTGGCAAGGTTGCGGCGATCGACCATTCCCTCTGAAGTCCCCGCCCGAACGAAACGATTGCCGATGGCAACCTGCCCGATCCGGCACGGCTCGAACAGTGCTTCGACTGCCGCCACACCGGGCTGGGCCATTTCCGTACGGTAACTCATCAGGCGAACTCTAGCCGTGCGCGCCGGTTAGCTGGGGCATTCGCCGGACCGCCGCAAATGCCTCTGCTGTAGCTGTCAGCGTCTGGTCGACGTCGGCATCGTCGTGCACTAGGGACAGGAACAGATTCTCGAACTGGCTGGGGTGGAACAGGACACCCCGCAGCAGCATCTCCTGCCACCACGTGGTGAACATGTCCTCCCTGGCGTAGCGTTCCGCGTCTCGCCAGTTCCGGATCGGGTGCTCGGTAAACCAGAGCTGGAAGACGGTGCCAAGCCCTTCGACGATCACCGGGAGCCCGGCGTCTTCCGCGAGGTCACGCAAGCCATCCATCAGCCGCTGGCCGAGAGCGAGCTGCCGCTGGTACAAGCCGGGCTCGGCGAGCAGATCCATCGTCGCCGAAACCGCGGCGCAAGCCACCACGTTGGCGTTGTAGGTGCCTGAATGCGAGTACCGGCCGTCCGCGATGATCGACATGACCGCCTCGCTGCCGCCAACCGCGGCGACCGGGAATCCGCCGCCGAGGCCCTTGGCCAGTGTGGTCAGGTCCGGGTTGACGCCGAAGTACTCCTGCGCGCCTCCCCGGGCGAACCGGAACCCGGTGATGACCTCATCGAAGATCAGCAATGCTCCATGCAGCTTGGTGAGTTCGCGTAGCAGCTCGAGATAGCCAGGCTCAGGCAAGATGCAGCCGGTGTTGAAGACGGTCGGCTCGGTGATGACCGCGGCCACTTCGTCGCCGCGCTCCGCCATCACGGCCGCGAAACTCTCTGGGTCATTCCAGGTCAGCACCAGCATCGTGCCCTCCAGCTCGGCCGGGACACCGGGACCGGACGGCACTGGCCGGGGCCGGCTGGCCGGGCCGGCCACCGCCGGGTCTACATGATTGGACCAGTAGACCGTGTCCTGCCAGCCGTGATAATGCCCCTCGAATCTGATGATCAGGCGTCGGCCGGTATAGGCCCGGGCGATACGGACGGCGCTACCGACCGCCTCGCTGCCCGAGTTCGTGAATCGGATCAGGTCGATGCCGGGAACCGCGTCGATGACCTTGCGGGCCGCTTCGATCTCGAGCTCATACGGCAAGCCGAAGCAGGTGCCATATACCTGGATCGCATCGGCGACCGCCGCGGTCACTGTCGGGTGCCGGTGACCGAGGATCATCGGGCCGAGGCCGAGCAGGTAGTCCACGTACTCGTGGCCGTCCACGTCGCGGATCCGCGACCCGGTGCCGCTGGCCATGAACGGCGGGTATGGCTTCCAACCGAATTTCACGGTCCGGGCGCTGCTCCCCGCGCCGCCCGGAATAACTGTGCTGGCCTCCTCGAATAGCTCGCCCGAGCGTTTCGCCCAAGCGCCATATCGCTCGTTAAAGCTCACGCGAGCACACTCCTTTTGGGCGGGTCCTCGACGGCAGTCATGTCACAAGCATTACATTCCAGCTAAGAGCATACACTGTATACTCTGCATACTAAATAGACACAGACACGTGCCACCCGGCGGCTTGACGACGGCCGTTGACATCCTCGATGTGCTAAATGCCGAGCTGGGGCGCTGCCGACGGCTGTGTAACGGGCGTCCCATGATCAGGCACCGTCCGATCGGCCGCGGCATGCTTCGCGCGTACCGCGGCGATCGCCTTCTCGGTTGCCCCGAGCAGCCGGGCCTTCTCGAAATGCCGCTCGGCACACGGCACGCAATTCGTGCCGAGGTAATACAGCGCGTCGTCCAGTTCCCGTTCGGCCATCCGTTCGGATTTCAGCCCGGGACGCTCGGCCCGGTCAGGCTCAGGAGCCGGGGTGTCCGGCCTGGGCGGCCCGATCACCGCAGGTAGCTGGTCGCGACGCGAACCAGAATGTCGCAGAGTTGGACCAGTCCGCTGATCGAAGTCCACTCCCCGGCGGTGTGGTAGTTCCCGCCGAGCGACCCCATCAGCAAGGTCGGGATCCCGGCTGCCTGCATCAGTGCGGCGTCGGTCCAGCCGTTCATGCCGGTGATCGTGGGCGGATGACCGAGCACCTCGGTCATCGCCCTGACCACGACCTCCTGGAGGGCCTGGTGCCCGCTGGCGACGAACGGCTCTCGGTCAAGCCGGACGATGACTTCGCCGCTGAAGCCGCGCTCGGTCCGCGCCACGTCGGCGAATATCCGCTCGATCTCGGCTACCCGGTCGGACAGGTGCTCCCCGGGCTGAGTACCGATCTCGATGCCAACCTTGGCGTAGTTCGGATAAGTGGCGTAGTCGGTGCCACCGGTGACTGTGCCAGTGTGGAATACCGTCCGGCCGCTCATCGGATGTGGTTCAGGCTCGAATGCCTGGCGGTCGTGCGCGTGCATCCGCGTGATGACCTCGGCTAGCTGGACAATCGCGTCCACGCCCCGATCTGGAACGCATCCATGCGCGGCCACGCCATGGCAGATCACGTCGATCCAGCCGAATCCCTGGTGCTCGACTACGAGTTCCTCGTTGGGCTGCGGCTCGAGAACGATGCTGGCGTCAATTCCATCATGGTTCGCGGCCAGATGCTCCGAGCCAATGGAGACGCCCTCCTCGTCCGCGACGCAAGCGATCAGCAGGTCCCCGCGCAGCCTGGTGCCAGACTCGGCCAGTGCGCGCAGGGTCAACATCGCGGCGGCGATGCCAGACTTGTCGTCGGCTGCGCCGAGGCCGTACATGATGTCGCCGTCGATCCGCGGTACCAGGGCCTCGTCCGGCCAGCCCTCGAAGCCGACGGTGTCGGTGTGCGCGTTCAGGCACAGCGTCGGCCCGCCGTCGGTCCCTGGCAGCCGGGCCAGGACATTCGGTCGGCCCGGCTCTACCTCGACGACCTCGATTTCCGCGCCGGTGTCGGCCAGCCAGTCGGCGATGTACCGGGCTACGGCGGCCTCCCCGGACCCAGTCGGGATCAACCACGGGGTCACCGACTCGATCGTGACGAGCCTGGTCAGGAGCTGGGTCACTTGTTCGGGCGTGACTGGCATCAGCTTTGTCCTTTCGCGAAATGGCATGCCACGGCGCGCCCGGTGGCCTGGCCGGTCAGGGCCGGGTCGGCTGTCCGACAGCGCGCAGGCTCGCCGAGTTCCCGGTAAAGGGGGCAACGCGGATGGAATCGGCAACCCTCCGGTACGTGCGCGGCGTTCGGCGCCTCGCCGCTGAGCAGGATGCGGCCGTCACGACGGCCCGCTTCAGGTACGGGGATGACCGACACCAGAGCCCGGGTATACGGGTGCAGCGGCGACTTGATGATCTCGTCGGGGGTGCCGACCTCCACGATCCGGCCGAGGTAGACGACCGCCACCCGGTCCGCCAGGACCCAGGCCAGTGAGAGGTCGTGGGTGACGAACAGGATTGAGATCCCCTGGCTCTCCCGCAAGTCCATCATCACCCGCAGTACGCCGGCCCGGAGCGATACGTCGAGCATGGAGACAGGCTCGTCGGCGATCAGCAGCTCCGGCCTGAGCACCATCGCGCCGGCGATCACCAGCCGCTGCCGCTGGCCGCCAGACATCTGGTGCGGGTAGCGCCGTGCGATCTCCGCCGCCGGGTGCAGGCCGACCTGCCGCATTGCGTCCAGCACCTGCTCGCGCCGCTGTCTCGTGTCACCGCCGAGCCGGTGAACGAGGAGTGACTCCTCGACAGTGTCGAACGCAGTGAGCCGCGGATCCAGCGACTCGAACGGGTCCTGGAACACAACCTGGATCTCGCGGCGCAGCTGGCGTAGTGCCCGTCGCCGGGCGTGCGTTATGTTCCGGCCATGGAACAGGATCTGTCCGGCACGGGCTTCCTCGAGCCGGGCGATTGCCCGGACGATCGATGTCTTGCCGCACCCGGACTCGCCAACGAGCGCCAGGATCTCCCCCCGCCCGAGCGCGAAGCTAACCCCGTCCACCGCCCGGACCAGGCGGCGCGACCGGCGCCCCCGGCGGCTGCGGTAGGTCACCGCCAGGTCCGTCACCTCCAGCAACGGCCCGTCTGGCACCGCCGCTGGCCCGGCCCCGCTGGCCGGAAGCGGCTCGGGATCGCGCGGCTTCGGCACGGGTGCGGCCGTACCGCTGGGATGCTGTGGGGTGTTCACGTAACCCCCCCGAGGACGAGGTCGCTACGGTGGCAGGCGGCGCGATGACCGGGGCGGACGATCGCCAGCTCTGGCTCTCTTGCTCGGCATTCGTCGATCACGAGATCGCACCGGTCAGCGAAACGGCAGCCGGTCGGCGGCTGGTGCAGGTCGGGCGGCTGCCCGGGGATGGCCTCCACGAAGGTCCGTTCCCGGCGAATGTCGGGGAAGGCATGCCGGAGCCGGGCGGTATACGGATGCGCGGGACCCGAGCCCGTCGCCGCGGGAGCGAAGATGCTGGCGGTCGGGCCCGATTCGACGATCTTGCCGGCGTACATGACGTTCACCGAGTCACACACCTCAGCGATCACCGACAGGTCATGCGAGATCAGGATCATCGACAATTCCAGCCGGTCGGTCAGGCTGCGCATCAGGTCCAGGATCTGCGCCTGGGTCATCACGTCGAGCGCCGTGATCGGCTCGTCGGCGACGATTAGCTGTGGCCGGCAAGCCAGCGCCATCGCGATCAGCACCCGCTGGCGCATCCCGCCGGACAGCTCGTGCGGGAATGCCACCGCGCGGGCCGGGTCGATGCCGACCGAGTCCAGTAGCTCCGCGGCGCGCTGAGCGGCCTGTTTCTTCGCGGTGCCCGGCTCATGGGCCAGGATCGGCTCGATTATCTGGGCGCCGATGGTGTGCACCGGGTTCAGCGAGTTCATCGCGCCCTGGAAGATCACGGCAATCCTGCGCCAGCGGATAGCACGGAGCTGGTCCTCGGTCATGCCGAGCAGGCTCTGCCCGTCGAATGTGATCGATCCTGTCACCGTCGCCTCCGCGGCGAGCAGCCGCGGGACTGCCAGCGCGAGGGTGGTCTTGCCGCAGCCGGACTCGCCGGCCAGCCCCACCACCTCGCCCGCCGCTACTGACAAGCTGGCGCCGTCCACTGCCGTGACCGGGCCGGACGGGGTGGCGTACTCGACTCGTAGCCCGACGATTTCCAGCAGGGCCGCCTGGCCGCGCGGACCGCTCATCGCGATCCCCGCAGCCTCGGGTTGAGCGCCTGGTCGATCGCGTGGCCGGTGAGCGTGAAGGCGAGTACGACGATCACGATCCCGATGCCCGGCGGGACGAAGTACCACCAGGCACCGCGGCCGATGGCGCCGGAGTCGAAGGCGAAGTGCAGCATGGTCCCCCAGGAGACCTGAACGGGATCGCCCAGGCCAAGGAAGGAAAGTGTCGCCTCGGCCAGGATCGCGCCGCCGATGACCAGGACGGTATTGGCAAAGATCAGCGGCATCACGTTGGGCAGGATGTGCACGCGCAGGATGCGCGAGTCCGGGGTGCCGAGCGAGCGGACCCGGGTGATGAACTGCCGCTCGCGCAAGGACAGTGTCTGCGACCGGACGATCCGTGCGGTGGTCGGCCAGCCGGTCATCCCGATCACCAGGATGATGATGCCCAGGCTCTGGCCGAAGAAGGCCGCGAGCGCGATCACCAGCGGGATCTGCGGCAGCACCAGGAAGAAGTCAGTCAGCCGCATCAGCGTGTTGTCGATCCACCGGCCGTAGTAACCGGCCACGATGCCGATCGCGGCACCGAGGATCATCGAGATCGCAGTCGCGGCCAGGCCGACGATCAGTGATACGTGCGCGGCGGCGAGGAACTCGCGGAACACGTCCCGGCCGAGCTCATCGGTGCCCAGCCAGTACTGCCCGGACGGCGGTAGCAGCAGCCCGGCCGAGGTGCTGCTGACGGCGGCCTGATTGAACGGGAAGAGCAGCGGCCCGGCAACCGCGATGATGACGACCAGCACGAAGGCGACCACGCCGACGCGGCCGAGCCGGTCGTGCCAGACGTACCCCCAGACGTTGCGGAGCTGCCCGCGCTGGGCCGGCTCGGCGGCCACAGCCGGGACGAGGCCGTCATCCGGACCGGGCACGTGGCCGCTCGTGATGATCGGGCGCACCATCACGCCTCCCGGACTCTCGGGTCAAGCACCTGATAGAGCAGATCGCTGGCGAAATTCACCAGCAGCACAACGATCGCGAACACCAGGAAGGCGCCCTCGATCACCGGATAGTCGCGATTCAGCACGGAGTTGTAGACCAGCAGGCCCATGCCCGGCCAGGAGAACACGGTTTCGACCTCGATAGCGCCGCTGACCACAAGGCCGACGAGCAGGGCAGACGACGTGACGATCGGCAGCATGGCGTTACGGACCGCGTGCCGCCACAAGATCCGGCGCCGGGCCAGGCCTTTCGCCCGCGCGGTGAGCATGAAGTCCTCGGCGAGAACTTCGATCACAGACGCCCGTGCCACCAGGACGAACTGGGCGATGTTCACGATGACCAGGGTGAGCGTGGGCAGGAACAGGTGCGCGGCGATGTCCTCGTACCGCAGCCAGGGTGAGGTGTAGACGGCGTTCGGCGTCTGCGATCCGAAGATCGGGAACGCGTGCAGCCATACGCCCAGGAGGAAGACGAGGATCAGGCCGGTCCAGAAGGTCGGCAGTGACCAGCCGATGACCGACGTGGTGACGGTGAGCGAGTCGTACCTGCCGCCTCGCCGGTTGGCCGCGATCACGCCAAACAGTACGCCCAGGACGATGGTCAGCAGCGTCGCACCGGCGAGCAGTAGAACGGTGTTGCCCAGGTACTGGCCAAGCAGCGTGCCGACCGGCTCCCGGTAGGTGTACGACAAACCAAGCTGACCGCGGAGCAGATCGCCCAGGTAGATGGCGTACTGCACGATGAGCGGATGGTTCAGTCCGTACACCTTGGTGATCGCGGCCACCGCTTGCGGGGTGAGGTGGCCGGACCTGGCCAGCAGCCGGACCGGGTTGCCGGGTAGCACGTGAAACAGCACGAAGTTGAACGTCACGACCCCGTACAAGGTGATTGCGAGCCAGGCAACCTTACGGCCGAGATAGCGGAACCGCGCCATGCGTGCCTGGCGCCGCCTAGGCGGGCCGGACCTTCAGGTAGTTGTCCCGCGTGAAGTTGAGCACCATGCCGCCGTTCACCGGCTGCCAGCCCTGCCAGGTATCGGTCCGGTAGCCCTGCAGCTTGTCCTGGTACCACATGATGATGTATGCGGCGTCGTCGTAGTAGTACTGCTGTGCCTGATGCACCAGCGCGAGCCGGGCCGCGTGGTCAATCGTGACCGACTGCTCGTTATAGAGCTGGTCATAGTGCCGGTTGCAGTAGTAGACGTCGTTGTTCGCGCCAATCTGATTGCACAGCGGGATGCCGAGCATGTAGTCGGGGTCATAGACGCCGGCGTCCCAGCCCCAGACGAAGATGTCCCAGTTCGGCGCCTGCGCGTTATATACGGTGTTGCCGAGCGAGTTGGCGTCCAGCAGTGTGAGCTTCAGCTGGATGCCGACCTTGGCGCACGCATTGCGGAACAACTGCGCGGCGGCTACGTCGACCGAGGTGGACTGGATCGCGATGAGCCGGAAGCTGAGCGGCTTGCCGCCCTTCGAAGTCCGGACACCGCTGCCGTTGCGGTCGATGTAGCCGGCGGCGGTGAGCAGCGCCTCCGCCTTCGCCGGGTTGGCGTTGAACTGCTGGCTTTCCGGAATGTCAAGATGCCATTCACCGAAGCCGGCCGGAAGCAGCGCGCTGCCAGGAGTGCCGAGGCCGGCCAGCGCGACGTTGACCAGCTGCTGCCGGTCTACCGCGTAACTGAGTGCGAGCCGGACGTTACGGTCCTTGAGCAGGGGGTTGCCGCCCGACTTCGGGTTGTCCGACACGTTGATGCCGATGTGGTGGAACGAGAACGATGGCAGCGAGACTGTCTTGAGATTCGGCGCGCTGGACAGGCCTCGCCAGATCGTCGGCGGAATCTCCGGACAGATGTCCACCGAGCCCGTCTTCAGGCTTTGTGCCATCACGTCTTCGTTCTGGAACAAGGTCCAGGACACTTTCGCCGCCGCGGGCTTAGTGCCCCACCAGGATTCGTTGCGCTCGACCTCGATCGAGGTGCCCTTGATCCAGTTCACGAACTTGTACGGGCCCGTTCCGACCGGGTGCGAGTTGACGAATTTCTGGATTTTGGTTGCGTCCATGCCGGTCCAGATGTGCTGCGGGATGATCGGCACCGCGAGACCAGGATTGAATGCCTGCGGCTGCGAGAAGTGCAGCACCAGGGTTGTCGCGTTAGGTGCTTCGGTCGAGACCATGCTTGTCACCCACTGGTAGTAGGCGCTGGTCTTGGTCGACTTGATCAGGTCGAAGGTGAACTTGGCATCGGCGGAGGTGAACGGTTTGCCGTCATGCCAGGTGGCCGACCGGAGCGTGTAGGTGATGGATTTGCCATCCGGGCTGTAGGTCCACGAAGTGGCGAGGCCGGGCTGGGGCTTGAGGTCGAGGTCGTAATGCATGAGCTGGTCGTAGATCAGCTGCAGCACCTCCACCGCTTCGGTGCTGTACGTCGTGAGCGGGTTCATCGTGTCCGGCTCGATGGTCCAGCCGACTCGCAGGATTTTGGCTTTCGCGGTGGGAACCGCTGACGCGCAGGCATCGAGCACAGTCGCCAGGCCAGGGACGGCCATAGCGAGCAAGCTTGCGCGCTTGAGGAGATCCCGACGACTGATGCCTACGAGCATGACCGGCCCCTCTCTGCATACAGAGTATGATAAGAATGTAGTCTTGGTCCTGCACTGTCAAGGCAAATGCTGCCGTGTTGTCGCAGTTGTGACCGTCGCCGTGACACATATTCAACGAGCGCCCCAGCATTGTCCGGTCTCAGGAAACTAGCGTCTTTGCGCTTGAGACGCGGCGCCAGGCGAGGCATTCGCGAGCGGTTTCGATTTACACCGGCCCGCTCCCGGCGGGATCGAGCCAATGTTCTGCTCAGCCATGGTGGACGCGATTGCGCCGTCTGATCTCAGCCACTTAGCGTCAATCCACCGGCACGTTAACGGACACGCGCAAGCCCGTATTGTGAAAGAACAGCCCGACCTGCTCGATCCACTGGTGCGGGTGACGACCCAGCCAGTCACGGACCCGGGCCTGATCTGGGCCGAGTTGTCCGGCGAGCACGAGCGGACCGGCCTGGTGCCTGTCCTGCGGGCCGCAGAGGAAGACGACGCCCGACTACTTCTTCTGCCAACCATCGGACGTCACCGACGTTGATCACCTGGACACTGGCGAACTGCTGGTGTCGAGTGGGACGGCAAGATGCCGCCGGAATCTGAGGAAAGAGCACAGCCAGCCCTGGCCCGCAGCCGCGCGCCCCGTCGCGGTCGTATTCTGCACATTCCGTCAGGCAAGCCTTCCGATCGCGGCGATCACGCGCCCGCTTTGCGGGCAGCACCAGACGGCAATCTGATCGCGGGTATCCGGCATGAGCATGTGCGAGCCAGGATGGTCCGGGCAGTCGGGCCACGGACGCCGCCCTGGATCGACCTGCACGTCCCCGGCCCAGCTCTGCAGCTGCTCGGCCAGGTAGTAGAGCTGGTCAGCCGGCGAGCAGTACAGCCAGACCTCGATGCCTGGCCCATCGCGCCCGCCTGGCTCCCGGATCCAGGCGCACACAGCATCCTCGCCGCGGTCATGATGCGCCTCTTCCCGGATACCCGGCAGGGTCTGCCCGGTTGCGTCCATGTCAGGCAGCAGCGGACCGACTGCCTCCCGGAGCACCGCTTTCTCCTCATCGGTCAGCGGCCGGGGGGTCCGGCCCAGCACCCGTGAGCGTTCCATCCGTGCTCGTTGCCGACCTGTCCATGCGCGCGCCAGGAGCCCCCGGAACCGCGCAACCCGTCCGGCGGTTTCGTCAGGTTAGTGTGACGACCCGGACGGAGGGGTAGCGGCAGTGCAGCTTGCGGTCGAGAGTGGCCAGAGTCGCGCCGGCCACCTGGGCGAACGCGGCGAGGTAGTCATCGGTC
>Ga0209131_1000729_pt1 | contig 23344 bp, 23 predicted proteins | sample GraSoi_2013_40cm_FD_185826 | JGI IMG/M metagenome (GOLD analysis project Ga0209131, IMG submission 185826) | Grasslands soil microbial communities from the Angelo Coastal Reserve, California, USA - Sample 9_17_2013_40cm (SPAdes) (version 2) | ecosystem: Environmental > Terrestrial > Soil >... | reverse complement strand
GCCAGGCAGGCGAGGGCGACGCACGATGACAGCTGAATGGGACCACTGATGGGAGAGCCTGGCAGGCCGCGCATCGCCGTGTTTACGCTCGGCGGCACCATCGCGATGCGGGCCACGGACAGGGGAGCCGCATTGCCAACCTTGCCGACACCACCGGAGATGTTTCCCAGCGGCGTCTCGCAGACGAGCAATCTTCTGCGACCTGGTTATCCGGGAACGTTATCTCGCAAGGGTGCGCTATGGGGAAAGCAGGTCGGTCAGGGTGACCGGGCGTAGTCCCCGGCTGGCCAGGCCGTGCAAAATCGCGGGCAACGCAGTCACGGTGCCGGAATGCCCGAGATGCATGCTTACGATCGACCCTGGCCGCGTCGATCTGAGCACAGCGGATACGATCGCGTCCGGTCCGGGATCGGTGTAGTCGAGCGAGTCCACGTCGTACGCCACGCAGGTCTGGTAACCAGCCCTGCGGGCTTCCCGCTCGATCAGCGGTGTCGGGTACCGCGTCTGCGAGGGCCGGAACCAGCGGCCGATCGACCCGGTCAGGGCGCGCAGCCGCTGCGCGCACCCTGCGATCTCCGCGTAGGCGCTGGAGGCGTCCATGGCCGTGATGTCCAGGTGATGCATGGTGTGATTGCCCAGGTCGTGGCCACCGCGCAGGATCCGCTCCGCGATCTGCGGGTATTGCCCGAGCCAGGTCCCGACGGCGAGCACGGTGAGCCGCGCTCCCGCACGTTCTGCCTCGGCGAGCAGCGCGTCAGCCATCGATACCGGTCCCTGACCATGGAAGGTGAGCGCCACCTGAGACCGGTGCCGTGCCCCGTGCACGACCTGCGGACCGAGTTGCGCACCCGCATCACCGCGCGGGCCTGCCGCCGGCGACGGTATCGCGGCTGATCTAGGACCGGTGCCGCCGGGGGGCTCGCCGGTCAGCCGCGTGCTCGTGCAACCTGCCAGCCCGGCCCCGCTGACGGCTGCTCCGGCGAGCAGCAAGAATTCCCGCCGCTCGATAGACACGTTCCGAAAACTACCCACCCTCGGCCGGCGCCACCCGTGTCAACAGCAGCCGAACTGGACGGGAAAGTGAGCCACCATAGCGTCTGCGCCGTTACCTGGTTGCACGGTCTTCGCCGAGTGCGGGCTGGCGATAGTCCGCGACGCCGACCTCCGATAACGAGCGGCTGGTGCTGTCCTTGGCTGATGGCTCCTCGCGAGGTGACGGCACCCCCACGGGCGTCTTCGTGCGCTGGCCCGCTACCTCGGCATAGATTGGCCGTGGCCGGGGAGCCGATCCGAACAGCTCGCGCATTCAGGCGCTGCGGGGCTGCCCCGACAGCGCAGCCTTACGTGTCGACCGCTGGCGTGAACATGGCCTGCGCCTGTTGGGCCAGGCAGGCGAGGGCGACGCACGATGACAGCTGAATGGGACCACTGATGGGAGAGCCTGGCAGGCCGCGCATCGCCGTGTTTACGCTCGGCGGCACCATCGCGATGCGGGCCACGGACAGGGGAGGCGCATTGCCAACCTTGTCGGCTGCCGATCTGCTGGGAGCGATTCCCGGCTTGGACAGCGCAGGTGTTGACCTGAGAGTCCGCGACGTGGCGAACAAACCCGGGGCGTCGCTGTCATTCGACGACATGTACAGCCTCGCGGGCGACATCACCGCCGCGCTAGAGGGCGGCTGCGCCGGGGCACTGGTGGTCCAGGGAACCGACACCATCGAGGAGACTGCCTACCTGCTCGACCTCCTGGTTCCGTCCGACGCCCCCGTCGTTGTCACCGGCGCGATGCGCAACCCGTCCTTGGCCGGTGCGGATGGGCCGGCGAACATCCTGGCGGCGATTCGCGTAATCGGCAGCGACCGGGCGCGCGGTCTGGGCGCCTTGGTGGTCTTGAATGACCAGATCCACGCCGCCCGCTGGGTCAGCAAGACGCACACCGCAAGCCCGGCCGCCTTCACGTCGCCCGGCTACGGCCCGCTCGGATGTGTCGTCGAAGGCCGGGTGGACATCCCAATCCGGCTCCGGGAGCGATCGCCGATGCTACGGCCGGTCCCCGGTCGGACCGTCCGAGTTGGCCTGATGACCATCGCACTGGGCGACGACGGCGTGCTCATCGACGCAGTCAGCGAGCACATCGACGGCCTAATCGTGGCCGCGCTCGGCGTCGGCCACGTACCTGCGGACACCGTGCCTATCCTCGCCAACATAGCGGCGCACATGCCGGTCGTGCTCACCTCTCGAATTGGCGCCGGCCCAGTCCATCACCAGACCTACGGCTTCCCTGGCTCGGAGACAGATCTGCTGGCCCGCGGCCTGATCAACGCGGCGTACCTGGCACCGGTCAAAGCCCGCCTCCTACTGCACCTGCTCATCGCCTCAGGAGCCGACATCGCCCGCATCAGGGAAACGTTCGCGGCAGCCGGCGGTGCCGCGCAGCCAGAACAGCCGTGATCATCGCGGGGCGCGCCAACTGCCGTGCGCCTGACACATTTCCGATTATGGCCATCCGCACTGTGGAGCTCGACTCCGAGCCGTTCGCTTTCGCGGTTACAAATTCACTTTCGTGGTCACACGGATGCGACGCGATGGCTAGCGCGGTTTCGTTCAGACCTTGGGGTCGGCCGGGACTAGCCGCGCATGGCTTCCGCCGTTGGGCGCGCCTTGGCCAGGCCAGCCTTCCGTGCTGTTGCGCAGCAATATCTGCGTCGGGAGGACTTGCTGAATTGGGTCGGCGTCGGGGCGGCCGGCAAGCTGGCGCAGCAGGATTTGAACCGCACGCTTGCCCATCTGATCGATGTGCTGATCCACGGTTGTTAGGTCGAAAAGACGGGACGCGGTCAGCCGGACACCGTCGAATCCGGCCAGCGCCGCGTCGGTGGGGACGTGGATCCCGCGGTCGTTGAGAGCTTCCCAGATGCCGAGTGCGACTGAGTCGTTGATGGCGATAAGCGCCGTCGGCCGGGCGGGAGCATCCATCCACTGGTCTACGGCTCGGGCGCCGCCATCTGATGAGAAGTCGCTCTCGGCGACAAGTGGTTCGGCGTCGGCGACTTCCGCCATGGCCGCGAGGAAGCCTGCCAGGCGATCCCTGGCGTTGCTCGCGTAGGGGGGACCAGCGACGAATCCGATTCGGCGGTGCCCACGGGCGAGGAGGCGCATGGTGAGATCTTTGGCACCGGCCCGGTTGTCCGAGACGATGTAGTTTGCTGAGCTGCCTGTCGGTCGGCGATTGGTGAAGACGACGCGGCGGGGATCGCCGATCATGTTCACCAACGTGTCCTGGTCGCGCGCGACTGAGGCATGGATGACGCCGTCTAGGCCCTGCCGCAGCAGTCGCTGGAGGTACCGCCGCGTTTCCGCGGTGCGGTCGTTGGTGCTGCAGATAATCACCGTGTAGTTATGCCGTTTGGCCTCGTCTTCGACGCTCTTGGCGAGCTGCGGGTAGAAGGGATTGGCGATGTCGCTGACCAGCAGCGCGAGCAGCCGGGTCTGCCCGGAGACGAGAGCACGGGCGATCGGTGATGGCCGGTAACCCAGGGCGCTGATCGCGGAGCGCACGCGGTCACGCGTGTCAGCCCGCACATCCGGGTGGTCGCGGACCACTCGCGAGACCGTCGAGACGGACACTCCGGCGTGGCGTGCTACGTCGACGATCGTGGGTGCACGCCCGGTTAGCGCTCTGGACACGGCCCGTCAGTTCCAATCTGGTCGCCCGCAGGAACACTGCGTCGCGAAGGTAGAGTCACGCGCGATCACGCCGACCGAGCTGCGGGGAAGGCTTCGTCGGACGGCTGACGCAGCAGCGCCTCGACGTCTTGGGCGACCATGGCCGCCGACAACCGGTACTTATCAAGGAGCCGGTCATTCGGGCCGCTCTCGCCGAAGCAGTCCCGGATCCCGAGCCGCTTCACCGGAACCGGGAATTTCTCGCCGAGCAACTCCGCTACAGCGCCGCCTAGGCCGCCGATGACGCTCTGCTCCTCGATAGTAATGACATAACCGGAGGCCTGGGCGGCTGCTACCACGGCGTCGCCATCGAGCGGCTTGATGGTAGGCACGTGTAGTACGGTCACCTCAATGCCGCGGCGGGACAGAATCTCGGCAGCCTCGTAGACCCTGGTGGTTTGCACCCCGGTCGAGATTAGCGTGGCGTCCTTGCCGTCTCGCACGGTCACGGCACGGCCGAGCCGGAAGGTGTAATCCGAGCCGAACAGCACCGGCGACGGTTCTCTGGTGATCTGCAGGTAAGCAGGCCCTGGAACGCCGGCGACCGCCGCGATCGCCTGCCGCGCCTCGGTCTCGTCAGCCGGGGCGACCACCAGCATGTACGGAAGTGATCTCATGATCGCGATGTCGTCGAACATCTGATGAGTCTTGCCGGTCATGCCAGTGAGCAGGCCAGCGTAACCGCCGATGATCTTGACATCCAGTCGCGGCTGTGCGATCAGCACCCGCACCGAATCCAGTGCCCGGGCGACAGCGAAGCACGTGAACGTCGTTGCGTACGGCTGGAATCCCATGGTGGCCAGCCCGGCCGCCATCGCCATCATGTTTTGCTCGGCCGGGCCCGCCTGGATGTACCGCTGTGGGTGCGCCGTCTCGAAGATGGCCGCTCCGGTCGAGCTGCCGACATCTCCGTCGAGCACCAGAATCCTCGGGTCGTGGCGGGCTAGCTCGGCCAACGTCTCGCCGAACACTTGCCGCAACGCAGCCCCGGCTGGCAGCGGCATATCAGGTACCTCCGCGGGTGCCGGCTGAATCGGCTAGCTCATCCAGGGCTTGCCGGAGCTCGTCGTCGGTGGGCACCCGGCTGTGCCACAGGTACTCATCCTCCATGAAGGAGACGCCCTTGCCCTTGACGGTGTGAGCGATCAAAGCTGCAGGCTGCCCGGCGGGCTGGCGCGCGGCCTCCAGTGCCTCGAGCACCGCGAGGACATCGTGGCCGTCAACCTCGGAAACGCGCCAGCCGAACGCGGCCCAACGATCACGCAGCTGGGTACCTGCGTATGGCGGGCGCCTGCGGCCAGTCACGGCATCCCGCCAGCCGAACTGCTGGAGCTGGTTCTGATCGACGATGACCACGAGGTTGTCCAGCGCGTATCGCTCTGCGACGTGTGCGCTCTCCCACACGATGCCCTCGTTGCACTCCCCGTCGCCGACCATGACAAAGGTGGTGAAGTCACGGCCTGCCAGTTTCGCGCCGAGTGCGATGCCGACTCCGGCGGCCAGTCCGAGGCCCAGTGAGCCGGACGACATATCCAGTCCGGGCAGCACCGTCATGTCGGGGTGCCCTTGCAGCCGCGAGTCGATCGCGTCGAAGGTTCTGAGCTCGGCCACAGGGAAGAAGCCGCGGAGCGCGAGCACGGCGTACAGGGCGATGGCGCTGTGGCCCTTGGACAGGATGAACCGGTCACGATCCGGCCAGTCCGGCTGCTCCGGCCGAATGTGCAGCACCCTGAAGTAAAGCGCGGTCAGTACCTCGACAGCCGATAGCGGACCTCCCAGATGGCCGCCGCTGGCGTGCGCCACTGCCTTGACTATCTCCCGTCGTGCCGCACGGGCGGTCGCCTGCAGCTCGCCGGTACCCGGGTCAGCCCCTGTCACCGGATGCCGCCTCGTAGGAGCCGGGCACCACCGGCGGCGAGAAGGCGCACAGCAACTGAAGCGGCCCCGGCCCTGAAGATACCGTCGCGTGATGCAGGCCAATCGGGATGTACACCGACGTGCCGGCGTGCAGCTCCACCGTGCCTTTGGGGGTGACCAGCTGCCCGCGCCCCGATACGACGTAGATGACTTCTTCCTGGGTGTCGTGCACGTGACCGTCGGGAGCCGATCGCTCGGGGAAAATCGCGAGACCCACCGTCAGGTTCTTCGCGGCCGAGTTCTGCGGCCCAATGCATAGGTACCAGTCGCGCCCCGGAAGCGGGTAGACGGCCGCTTCGTCGCGTGCGACGCCTTTCAGCATGACCGACCTCTCCCCGCGCCGCGGCATGCGTGGTCGGCGCAGTTCAGTTAATGACATCGTTGCCGGTACCGTTACCATAACGTAGGCTGCTGCCGACAGGTCGTCAAGGTCACCGTGCCGAGGCGGCCGGCAGGCCGGATCCGCGCTGGTCAACGCCGTCCGCATGCGCGAGTCGGGTGGCGCTGCGGTCGCATAGCTGCTCCTTGACGAGCCGATCATCGATCATCGATAATTGCCGCGGGAAGGGGTCCGTCATGAGGCGCTGCTGGTTCTTGGTGCTGCTTGTGAGCAGTGTGGCGGCGGCGGCCTGTGCCTCGTCGACGGGCGCGGCTAAGGCCGGACAGACCGCGACCGTGATCGCGTTCAACCCGTTTACCGGTCCGGATGCGTCCTTTGGCCCGGAGATGATGGCGGGCTGCCAGTCGGCCGTCCGGTCGGTTAACGCTGCCGGGGGCGCGCTCGGCGTCAAGCTCCGCTGCCTGGCCGTCGACACGCGCGGCGACCCAGCCGATGCCGTGCCAGCTGCCAACAAGATGCTGGCGACCACCTCTAACGTCTTCGGCGTGCTCGGGCCCAGCTCCGATGAGGCCGACGCCACGGCGCCGCTGATCAACCAGGCGAAGGTGCCGATGTTCGGTGACACTGGCGAGGCCGCCTTCGACCACACATCGCTCAAGTACTTCTGGCGCATCACCCCTGCCGACGACGTCAAGGGCTACGCAATGGCCATCTGGGCCACCCAGCATGGCTACAAGCGCGGCGCGGCGATCTTCGGCAACGACATCAGCTCGCAGTCCAACGTGCCCACGCTGGTGAAGGCCTACCGCCTGCTTGGCGGCCAGATGGTGATCAATGAGAGTATCGCGCTGGATCAGGCCTCCTACCGGGCCGAGGTGGCACGGGTAATCGCAGCCCACGCGCAGGTCATCTTCACCGAGGCATCTCCGCAGACGGACGCGACCTTCCTGTCCGAGCTGCAGCAGCAGGGTGCCCTCATCCCGGTCATGGGCACCGACACCACCCTGCAGCCGCAGTGGCTGACCGCCGTGTCGGGCGCAATCGGCAAGACCACGCTGAGTAAGTACTACACCGGCGAGCAGCCATACGCGCCGGCGTCGGGCCCGTCCTGGGCGACCTACAACAAGTCGCTGCTCGCCTCGTCGGCCTCGGTGCCCAAGCCATCCCAGTGGAGCACCGACTCCTACAGCATGACCGACTACGACGCGGTGATCGTCATGGCGCTGGCCGCCGTCGCGGCCAAGAGCACCAACCCGGCGACCTTTAACTCGTGGATCCCTGCAGTCACCACGGCGGGAAATGGTAAGGCTGTCGTTCACTCCTACGCCGAAGGACTGAAAGCGCTGAAGGCCGGCAAGAAGATCCAGTACATCGGCGCTGGCGGCGCGATCAACTTCGACAGATGGCACAACAACGCCGGCGGGTTCGAGATCGCCTCGTACCACACCAACGGGCAAGTCAGCCTGATCGGATCGGTGACGGCAGCACAGATAGCGCCGTTGCTCAAGAAGGGCTGACGGTGGCCCTGCGCAAGCCGGCGCGCCTGGCGCAGGCGGCGCTGGCGCGGGCGGCGCTGGCGCCCGGAGAGGAGTAGCTGGTGGCTGAGCTGACCGCGCTGGGCTTCGGGATCCTCACTGCATCAATCCTGGCCCTCGCGGCGGTCGGGTTCACCGTGCAGTTCTCGGTGACCAACATCCTCAATCTGGCCTACGGGGACGTGATGACCGGCGCGGCGTTCGTCGCATACGTCGCATCGTCGCGAGGACTGGGCGGATGGTGGGGGCTGGTTTTCGGCGGCTTGTTTGGTGCCGTTTTCTCGCTGGCACTGAACCGGCTGATCTACACGCCGTTCATCCGCCGGGGCGCCGGGCTGTTCACCATGATCATCGTCACCATCGCGGTCAGCCTGATCCTGCAGAACCTGATGCAGGCTATCTGGGGCCCGGGCTTCTTCAGCCTGCACATCCCGGCCGGCGCCAGCGTGCACGCGCTTGGCATGGCTCTCACCGAGAGCCAGCTAGTCGTCGTGGCGATCGCGATCGTGGCGATGATCGCGCTCCACAGCATGCTCAGCTTCACCCGACTCGGCAAGGCGATGCGGGCCACCGCCTCAGACCCCGAGCTGGCCAGGAATTGCGGCATCCGGACAGGGCGCGTCACCGACATCGCCTGGCTGATCTCGGGCTTGTTCTGCGGCCTCGCTGGCGTCGCCCTCGTGGTGGACTTCGGCAGCTTTCAGTCAACCACCGGCGGCGCGTTCCTCGTGCCGATCGTGGCCGCCGCCGTGCTCGGCGGCGTGGGCCAGCCCTACGGCGCAATACTCGGCGCGCTCGTGGTCGGCATCGTCAGCGAGCTGTCTGCCACGGTCATCGATCCCGCGTACAAGGACGTGACGGCCTTCCTGGTGCTGATCGTGGTGCTGCTGATCCGGCCACAGGGCATCATCTCCGAGGTGGCAACGTCAAAGGCCGTCGCGGCATGAGCACCGCGTGGCAGTTCTATCTCACGACCGTCCTGGTCTATCTAGGAGTAGACGTCATCGCTTGCTGGGGCCTGAACCTCCAGTACGGATACACCGGGATCCTCAACTTCGCCTACGTCGTGTTCCAGTCGGCGGGGGCGTACACCTACGCCGTGCTCACCCTCGGCCCGGTCTACCGGGGAGACTTCCAGCAGTACATCGTGGGGATGAGCTTGCCGTTCCCGCTGCCGATCATCGCCGCCGGTGTCGTGGGCGGGCTGCTGTCGGCGGTCATCGGCGTGGTCGGGCTTCGCCGCCTGCGCAGCGACTACCAGGCGATGGTCCTGCTCGTGATCGGGCTGATCGCAACCACGGTTATCACCAATGCCTCGGGCATTTTCAACGGCGCGGCGGGGCTGTCGCTGATTCCCAAGCCGCTGCAGTCCCACCTGAATCTCACGCTGATCGGCTACCAGTGGGCCTACGTCTTGCTGGTGGCGGTGTTCTGCGTGATCATCTACTGGTTCGTGCACCGGATCACTCAAGCACCGTTCGGCCGGAGCCTGCGCGCCGTCCGCGATCATGAACAGGCAGCGGCCGCTCTCGGCAAGAACGTCACCGCGCTGCGGATGACTTCGTTCATCATCGGCGGCGTGATCGCCGGCATCAGCGGAGCATTGCTCGTCGGTTTTATTGGCGCTTGGTCCCCGGGAAGCTGGCTGTACCAGGAGACATTCATCTTCTTCACCGCGCTGATCGTCGGCGGCACCGCGAACAACGCCGGGGCCGCGCTCGGCGCGCTGCTGGTGCCGGTGGCCTTCCTGGAGGCGACACGCTTCCTGCCGCAATTCGGCGGGCCGGGCTTGATCGACGCGCTTCAGTGGGTCGCCGTTGGCGTGCTGACGTTGGGATTCCTCTGGTTCAGGCCGCGCGGCGTCCTGCCCGAACGCAAGCGCTCCCTGCGGCTGCCGGAGATCGCCGGGCCGCCTGGCCCGGCCGGTCAGTCCGGTCCGGCCGCCCGGCCCGTCGGCGCGCCCCGGGTAGAGGACGCTCGGAGACGGGCATGACCATCGCTGCTGCCGACGCCGGGCCTGCCGCCGCTGACACCGCCGTGCTGGCGATCAAGGACCTGCGGAAGAATTTCGGCGGCGTCCTGGCCGTCGACGGGGTCTCGTTCACGGCGAGGCGCGGCGAGGTAACCGGCCTGATCGGGCCGAACGGCGCAGGCAAGTCCACCGCGCTTGGCATGATCGCGGGATCGGTCAGGCCGACGGCCGGCCAGGTCCTGCTCAACGGCGTCGACATCGCGGGCTTGCCCAGCTATCAGGTGGCCCGGCGCGGCGTGGGGCGCACCTTCCAGTTGTCGAGCGAATTCCCGCATATGACGGTGCTGGAGAACATGCTCGCCGCGGTGCAGGGCGGCCGGGGTGACACGCTGCGGTCGGCGCTGCTCGGCAAGCGCTACTGGCGCCAAGCCGAAGACGCGAACGTGCGCCTCGCGGCCGAGCTGATGGACCGGTTCAGCATGACGGCCATGGCCAACGAGCTAGCGGGCACGCTGAGCGGCGGGCAGCGCAGGCTGCTAGAGATCATGCGGGCGCTCATGGCCCGGCCACGACTGCTGCTGCTCGACGAACCGATGGCCGGCGTCAACCCGGCGCTGAGTCAGCGCATCCAGGAATACCTGCTGGAGCTAAGGTCCGAAGGGCTGCAGATGCTGATGGTCGAGCATGAGATGTCGGTCGTCGAGCGGCTCTGCGATCACGTCATCGTCATGGCGCAGGGCAGGGTGCTGGCGGACGGAACGCTAACCGAGATCCGGTCTGACCGGAGGGTCCTCGATGCGTACCTGGCCGGCTGAACCGCTCGGCGGCGATGAGTGCCTCGCCACCCACGACGTCACCGTCGGCTACGGAGCGGTGCCGATCGTTCACGGCGTCTCGCTCACGGTGTCGCGCGGAGCGGTTGTCTCCGTCATCGGACCGAACGGTGCGGGCAAATCAACCCTCCTCAAGGCGCTGACCGGCCGGCTGAAGCCGTTGTCCGGCCGGGTGCTGCTCGACGGCGCAGACGTGACTGGAGCGCCGGGGAATGAGCTGGCACGCGCGGGCCTCGGATACGTGCCGCAGGCCAGCGACGTCTTCCCGCCGCTCACGGTTCAGGACAACCTGGAGATGGGCGCGTACCTCGTCCCGCGGCGCGCCGTCGCGGAGCGCATCGACGAGGTGCTCGAAGGGTTGCCGATCCTCAAGCCCATGCTCAAAAGGCATGCCAAGACGCTGAGCGGCGGCGAGCGCAAGCTGCTCGCGATCGGCCGCTGCCTCGTGCTGCGTCCGAAGGTGCTGATCCTGGATGAGCCGACAGCGAACCTCGCGCCGGCGACGGCGACGATGATCCTCCGCGAGTACGTCGTATCGCTAGCGCGGTCGGGCACCGCGGTGCTGCTGGTGGAGCAGCGCGCGCGGGACGCGATGGAGATCAGCGACTGGTGCCACGTCATGGTGGCCGGCCGCGTCGCAGTCAGCTCGGCACCCGAACCGCTGCTGGCGGAGCAGGATTTCGGCGCGCTCTATCTCGGCGCGAGGCCATCGGCCCGGGAGCCGGCGGACACCGAAGCCGCAGACTCGGAAGCGTCGGACTCTGACCGCGGCGACTCGCGATACGCGGGGACGGGCGGTAACGAATGAGCACCTTCTATACCGCGGACCTGGTGTATGTGTCGGGCACCTTCGAGCCTGGCGTCTATGTCGAGGTCGACGACGGCGAGATCATCGGCGTGACGGCAACCAAGCCGACACCACAGGCGAGCATCCAGAGCTTCCCGGGTCACGCGATATTCCCAGGCGCCGTGAACACGCACTGCCACTCCTATCTGTCCCTGCTCAGGGGCGAGCTCGACGAGCTGCCGCTGGCTGCCTGGCTGGCCGAGGTGTACCGCGAGGTGGCGGTCTTTGACGCCAGCGCCGCTTATCTCGGCGCGCTACTCGCCTTCGGCGAAATGCTGCGAGCCGGGACGACGACCGTCGCGGACTTCTTCTACCTGAACGGCGGCGGGAACAACAACGTACGGGAGGCGCTTCGCGCTGCCCATGATCTCGGCATGCGGGTCGTCATGGGCCGAACGCTGCTCGACGCCGAGTGGGGCGGCCCGGCGACCAGGGAAACCGTGCAAACGGCCGAGGCACGGTTCCGCGAGCTGGCGGCCGAGTATCAGGGCGATCGGCTCGTCACCATCAGCCCCGCCCCGCACAGCCTGTATGGCTCATCCCGACCCATGATCGAGCTGGCGGCCGGTCTGGCAGAGGACTTCGGCACCCTGTGGTACATGCACATATCCGACTCGGCCTCCTCCACCGACCGGGTCCGCCGCGAGCTCGGCGGCACGTCGATTGAGCTGCTCGAGCAGTGGGGCGTTCTGTCCTCCCGCCTCGTCAGCGTGCACGGGATCTGGCTGACCGAGACCGAGCTCGACCTGCTCGGGCAGCGCGGCGGACGGCTGTCCTACAACTGCGTCAGCAACATGTTCTTTGCCGAGCGCATCATCCGGCTCGCCGAGCTGGCGAACCGCGGAATCCGAACCGGGCTTGGCACCGACGGCGCAGCCAGCAACAACGCACTCAGCATCTTGCGCGATGTGCAGATCGCCGGGCTCGCTCAGCGCGTACAGGCCGGCAGCGTCACCGAGATGCCAACGGACGCTCTCATCCGGCTGGCAACATGCGACGGCGGCGCCGTGCTGGACCAGCCGGTCGGCCTGATCGAGCCCGGTTACAGGGCCGACTTCGTCGTGCTGGACCTGACAGATCCGAGCCTGCTGCCGACCGCTGCGCTGAAATCACACATCGTCCGCTCGCTGGCGGGCACCGCGGTCCGCCAGGTGTTCTGCGACGGACGGCAGGTTGTGCGCGACGGACACCTGGTCGGGGTGAACCAGAGCGACCTGGCGCGATGGGTGAACGGGCTTCGCACCAAGCAGGCGGACATGAGAGCCGGAGTGACTACCGAGTAAAGCGAGGGAACGATGCCAGAAACGGAGATCATGATTCCCGGCGGGCACGCCGCCGCAGTCCGGGTGATCGCTGGCCAGTTTATCGAGATCACCGACGTCGAAGGCGGGCAGGTGGCCGAGCCGGTGGCGTTCGCGGTACAACGCCACCACGAATGGTTGTCGGCCACGCACACGCGGTCCGCGACGCTGCGGCTAAACCTTCAGGTCGGCGATGTCCTCGTGTCCAACTGGCGGCGGCCCATGTACGAGATAGTGCACGACGACGTCGGGGTGCACGACGTCATCACCGCCATGTGCGATGAACGGCGATATGTCCTTGACTACAAGGTGCAGGGCCACCGTAGCTGCCGCAGCAATTTCGTCGAGGCCCTCGCGCCATATGGAATAGAAGAGTGGGAGATCCCCGACACGATTAACTTCTTTCAGAACGCGCCGATCGAGCCTGACCGCAGCTTCGGAAACGAGCAGCCGCTGAGCCAGCCCGGCGACAGGCTTGTGCTCTCCGTGCTAATGGACTCGCTCTTCGCGCTGTCGGCCTGCCCGCAGGACCTCAACCCGTGCAATTCCTTCAATCCCACGCCGGTCCGGCTACGGATATCGGACAGCTGGGAGTGACCTTGCGCCACCACGAGCACCGGTCCGCATTCCGGGGACGCCGATGCGCATCACTCCGCAGGTTGGTGGCCCGCCTCGAGCCGTGCCCGGAGTCGGTCACCGAAGTACTTGAAATGCTGCCTGGCCGCGGCCCCGGCCGCCGCCGGGTCCTGACGCTCGATCGCCTCCAGGATCGGAACATGCAGCTCAGCAAGCTCCGCGCGGTCTACACTGCCGGCCACGACCGTCATGGTCGTTCGCGATTCGATGGCGAGCGATTGCCAGGTCCGCAGCAGCACGTCGTTGCCTGCAGCACTGACGATCAGCCGGTGGAACTCGACGTCGTAGTGGATCTCCCGCCGGGAGTCGCCCTTGGCCGCAGCAGCGCGCATCCCCTCCAGACAGCGCTTGAGCGCCCGAACGTCGCCATGCAACCGGCTCGTAGCCTCGCGCGCGGCGAGTTCTTCGAGGACGGCCCGGACCGGATAAATTTCCAGCAGCTCCCGGGCTTCGAAGGCGCGCACGTGCGTCCCGTGGAAGGGCTCGGACTGCACCAGCCTCAGCGCCTCGAGGTCGCGCAGCGCCTCACGCACCGGCGCCTGGCTCGTGCCGAACTCTTTCGCCACGACGGTCTCCACCAGCCGCTTGCCCGGCTGATAGCTACCGTCGAAGATCCGCTCGAGCAGGGCTTCGCGGATCTGGTCACGCAGGACGACCCGCCGGGGCGGCCGGACTGGGCTGGGTGACACGCGGGCCTCCGCAGATGCGAACGCATCCAAAGGCAAACTATCGATAGTCGATGATGATGATAGCAGATCAGGGAGGTGGCCCATTGAGAGCGCCGACAGACGGCCCTGCTCTGGTCGTCGACTGCCACGCCCATTACATACCGGACAGCGTCATCGACGTTCTCCGCGCCGGGCAGCGATTCCCTCGAATCGCGATCTCGGCAGCCGGAGAAGAGCTGAGATTCACCTTCCCTGGCCAGGCAATGTCCCCGCCAGCGCCCGCCCGGATCTCCTCGCTGCCGGATTTCTCGGGCTGGCTGGACAGGAACGGGATCAACATCCAGATTCTGAGCCCGTGGACTGACCTGCTCGGCTACACGCTGGAGGAAAGAGAAGCCTGCCGGTGGGTCAGCTTCCTGAACGACAGCATGATCTCGGCAGTCTCGGGCGATGACCGATTCGCGACTCTGGCCGGAATTCCGCTCCCGCATGCCGAGGTTGCCGTGGCCGAGATCCGGCGCGCACAGTCCGCGGGCCACGTTGGAGTCGTCATCGGGACCGCCGCCCCGGGCGCTGAACTGGACGACCCGCGTTTCGACCCGGTCTGGGCCGAGCTCGCGATCACCAGGATGCCGGTCTTGCTGCACCCGACTTTCCTCGCTCGCGATCCGCGACTGCAATTGCACGGCCTGGCGAATGCGGTTGGCCGGGCGCACGAGACGACGCTCGCGCTGTCCCGGCTGTTGCTCAGCGGCGTACTCGCGCGGCACCCCGGACTCCGGATGATCGCCGCACACGGCGGGGGGTCGCTCCCGTTCCTGCTCCGCAGGCTGCAGCGGGCCCACGAGATGAACCCGGGCAGCAGCTCGCCAGCTGAGGCGTTCGGGCGTCTCTATGTCGATAGCGTCGTGCTCGACCCGCGCGTCCTCGCCGCGCTGCTGACCATCACCGATACCAGCCGGGTGCTGCTCGGCTCCGATTATCCGTTCCCCTGGGAGCCCGATCCGGTCGGCCTGATTGGCCTGGTTCCGGCCGCCCGCGAGGCTGCGGGCGCGATCCTCGGCGGGAACGCGTGCGAGCTCTTCGGCCTGGGGAACGCCTCGGCTTGGGCAGCCCGCCGCGGCCAGCACGAACGGGAGGATGTCCGATGACCCGTCCCGTGACGCAACCCGGCGAGGTGGGCCCGGCTGGCGACTTGCCCGCTGAGGCCATCGTGGCGGCGAGCCGCCTCGTCCGGCTTGGACGGCACTACTCACTCGCCGTGCCCCGGTACCGCGGAATGCCGCTATTTCCCGGCCATCCGACGTTCGAGGTCCTTTCGTTCCGGACCCCGCACGGCATCACCGTGGCAGCCGAGGAGCCGTGGGGCCCCGGCAACGACGTCCAGCTCGGCTACATGAGCGAGCTTATTATGGGCACCGCGCATTCGGGTGCTCACGTCGACGCGCTCGCGCATATGACGATCGGCCCGGAAGCCCGCTGGTACGGCGGTGGCAACACGAGCGATCATCTGGGCGACTTCGGGCCCACCTACGGCGACGCCGCGAAGCTTCCCCCGATGTTCACGCGCGGCGTGCTGCTGGACGTCGCGGGTTCGCAGGGAGTTGCCTGCCTGTCGATGGGCCAGCCGATCACCGCCGATGAGCTGGCCGCGACCGCGCGCGCGCAGGGCGTTGACGTGCGGCCGTGGGACGTCGTGCTGATCAGGACCGGCTACCTGTCGCTGTGGCCGGATGTCGAGAAGATGCGGGCGCACCGGACACCCGGGCCCGACATCTCCGCGGCCGAATGGCTGAGGGACCGGCGGATCATCGCGACCGGCACAGACACCGAGACCTACGAGGTCCAGCCGGCGCCGCCCGGCCCGCCCGGCCAGCCGAGCAACCCGCAGCCGGTCCATGCCAAACTGCTCATCGAGCACGGCATCTACCTGATGGAGAGCATCTACCTCGAGGACCTGGCGCGGGATCAGGTATACGAATTCCTCTTCGTCGCCGCGCCGCTCAAAATAACCGGCGCGACCGGTTCAATGATCGACCCGCTGGCTGTGATATGAGCGTCTCGCCCAGCGTGGTGTTTCCCGCGTCAGAACCCGATGTGATCTCCGAGCTGAGCTGCGAGGAGGACGAGACGGTCCGCCTGCTTGCGGGCGGCACGGCCCTCGCGCTCCTCGCCAGATACGGCTTCCTGCAGCCGACGCGGCTGGTGAGCCTGCGCAATCTGCGCGAAAAGCTGGGGCAGATCAGCAGTCCGCAGACAGGCGCCCTGCGGATCGGGGCCATGGTCACGCTGACCGAGCTGGCTCGCTCCCCGCTGGTGTGGGCGGCGGCCGACGCGCTGGCCGCCGCAGCCGGCCTCGTCGCCAACGTCCGGGTGCGCAATGTCGCCTGCCTTGGCGGCCACCTGGCCCACGCCGATCCGCACATGGATCTGCCGCCCGTGCTGCTCGCCTTGGACGCCAGGGTGGAGATCAGCGGGCCCGACGGCGTCAGGTGGAGCTCGATTGACGATCTCGTGTCGGGCTACTACCAGACCACGCTGGGACAACAGGAGCTGATCACCGCTGTTGAGGTGCCAGTCGCTGCCGGTCGGCGCGCGGTGTACTTCCGCTACGCATCGGCGGCGGCTGACGACTGGCCCTCGGTCACCGTCGCGGCCGCAATCAAGGCACGCGACGGCCGGGTGGCTGAGCCGCGGATAACGGTCGGCGCCGTCACGACGTCGCCGCTGCGGTTGCGCGCGGCCGAAGCGCTGCTCGACGGGGTGGCGCTAGACGACGCGAGCCGCCTGGAGGCGGCGTGCAGGGAAGCGGCGGACGCAGCGGGCGAGACGGTTCGCCCGGTCGGTGACGTCCACGGCTCGGCGGCCTACAAGCGCGAGATGCTCCGGGTGCACGCCATGCGGGCGCTGGCCAGCCTGTTCGCTCGCCCCGGTAGCGAGGATATTCGATGACGGAGATCGGCCGGTCGCGGCCAGTTCTGGAGGCACGGTCGAAAGTCGACGGCACCGCCGACTACGTGATCAACCATGTCAGGCACCGGATGCTGCACGCGGCCATCGTGCGCAGCACCGAGCCGCACGCTGAGCTCGCCGGGATCGACGCAGACGCCGCTCGGGCCAGCCCAGGCGTCCATTCCGTGCTGACCGGGCAGGACGTGGCCCAGGTTATCAAGGACCCGTACTACGGGCCCGCATTCCACGACCAGCCGATCCTGGCCCTGGAGAAAGTGCGGTATGTCGGCGAGCCGGTAGCGCTGGTGCTAGCCGATGAGCGGCACATCGCCGTTGCCGCGGCAGCTCTCGTTGACGTGAGCTATCGCGGCCTGAAGCCGGTCTTCGATGAGGTCGCAGCCAGCGCTGAGGACGCTCCGTTGGTGCACGAGTCACTGCGGCCCGGGGCCGCGTTCGCTGACCTCAGGCACCTCGCCGGAGTCCGCGGCACCAACGTCGCGCTGCACACCCGCCTCAGGCACGGCGACCCAGACGCAGCCTGGGACGGCGGCGGGCAGGTTTTCGAGCACGAATACCACACGCAGCAGGTGGCGCACGTTCCGCTTGAGTCGCACTGCGCGATCGCGGAGTTCGTCGGACCCGATCGCCTGGAGGTCGAGTCGGGCACGCAGAGCCCGTCGTTCACGCGGCTCGAGCTCGCCCGGCTGCTCGGCTGGCGGGAGAATCAGGTGCGGGTGATAGTGCCGTACCTGGGCGGCGGGTTCGGCGCCAAGCTCTACATGAAACTCGAGGCCCTCGCGGCCGCCGCCGCGCTGATCGCCGGTCGCCCCGTAAGGGTCGCGATCACGATGGACGAGCAATTCTTCACCATCAGCAGGCACGCGACCACCACCCGGATCCGTTCCCGCGTCGATGACACAGGAAAATTCCTGGCCCGCGCAGTCGAGGTCTACTGGAACGGCGGGGCCTACGCCGACATCGGGCCGAGAGTGACGCAGAAGTCGGGTTTCATCGCCGCCGGGCCATACCGCATCGACGCGGTAGCGGTCGACTCGCGCGCCGTCTACACCAACCGAACCCCGGCGGGCGCCATGCGCGGGTTCGGTGTCCCGCAAATGGTGTTCGCGCACGAGAGCCATGCCGATGAGATCGCCGCGGCGACCGGGATGGACCCGATCGAGCTACGGCGGCGCAACCTGCTGGCCGACGGCGACCTGCACGCCACCGGCACCAGGCTGGAATCCGCAGCCACCATGGAAGTCCTCGAGCTGCTCGCCACGAAGATGCGCTGGGCCGAGGAGATCGACCGCGGGTCCGGTACGGTCCGGCGCGGCCGTGGCGTGGCAATCGGCCTGAAGGCCGTTGTGACGCCCACAACTTCAGCAGCCACCGTGTCGCTGGCCGGGGATGGTAGCGTGACGGTCCGCCAGGGCACAGTCGACATGGGCCAGGGTTCTTCGACGGTCATGGCGGTCATCGCGGGCCAGGCGCTCGGCGTGCCGCCTGAGCAGATCGCCGTCCTGCCGCCGGACACCGACGCGACCCCTTACGACATGGGCACGCTGGGCTCACGGTCAACCTTCCACATGGGCAACGCGGTCCTCGCCGCAGCACTCGATGTGAAGCGCCAGCTCATGGCGTTTGCCGCGGAAGTGACCGGGTGCAGCCCAGCTGACGTCAGCTGCTCGGGCGGCCGCGTAGCCGGGCTCACATTCGAGGAGATCATGTCCGCGACCCACGGTGCCCGAGCAGGCACTCTCGTCGGCTACGGCAGCTACACACCCCGCACTGTCGCACCCGACCCCAAGACCGGGCAGTCACCGGCCATCACGCCATTCTGGATGGTCGGCGGCTCGGGCGCCGAGATCTCCGTGGATGTCGAGACAGGACGAATCACGGTCGACCGGATCGTCTGCGTGGCCGATGCTGGGGTTGCGCTGAATCCCGACGCGGCACGGCGCCAGGTCTCCGGCGGCGTGGTCATGCAGCTCGGCATGACGCTGTCCGAGGAAATGCGCTACGAGGACGGCCAGCTCACCAACCCCGGCTTGGGGCTCTACAAAGTGCCTACCGCACTCGACGTGCCGCCGGACATAGATGTTTGCCTCATCCAGCATCCCCACCCGGCTGGCCCCTATGGAGCCAAGGGAATCGGCGAGACCGGCACATTCGCCGTGTCGCCCGCCGTCGCCAACGCTCTCGCGGATGCCACCGGCGTACGAATCAGGAGCCTGCCTCTGAGTGCTGAGAAAGTGCTCCGGGGTCTACATGTTAGTAAGGGACGGAGGCTCGAGTGACTTCCAGCTGGACGAGGATCACGTTCACGCTCAACTGCCGCGCCGTCGAGGCGCAGATCAGGAACGACGAAACACTGCTTGAGCTGCTCCGCCGTGAGTTCGGGCTGTACGGCGCCAGGGAGAGTTGCGGGCAAGGCGTCTGCGGGACATGCACGGTCGAAGTCGGCGGTATGCCCGTCTCGTCCTGCCTCTACTGGGCGGTGCAGCTGGACCGCGCCGAGGTGACCACGATCGAGTCCCTCAGTCGTGACGGCGCGCTCGACCCGATCCAGCAGGCGTTCGTCGATGCTGGCGCCTTTCAATGCGGATTCTGCACCCCGGGAATGATCATGATGTGCCGTGGACTGCTTCGCGACAACGCCGACCCATCCGACGACGAGATCAGGCGGTGGCTGACTGGCAGCATCTGCCGCTGCGGGGCATACCCCGAAATCATCTGTGCCGTGCACGCCGCCGCAGCAGCCGTCAAGTCCGATGCGGGCCGGTGACCGCGTGCGCGGCCCTCACCACCTTGGAGTCCAGATGACTACGGCAACGATGGACGCACTGATCGTCCATGCGCCCAACCGTTACTCCATCGAGCAAGTCGCGATGCCCTCGCCGCAACCATACGAGGCACTGTGCCGGGTCCGCGCGGTAGCGATCTGCGGCACCGACGCGCACATCATCAACGGCGACTTCCCCGGGTTCTGGCCACCGGCCATGCCGTTCACGCCGGGGCACGAGTGGGCCGGGGACATCGTTGGCCTCGGCCAGCATGCCGAGTTGTTCGGCTGGAAAGTTGGCGACCGTGTCGCGGGGTCCTCGCATGCCGGTTGCGGCTACTGCCGTCAGTGCCAACTCGGGCGCTATCAACTCTGCGACAACTACGGCCGGCCGGACGTGCACAGCCAGTACGGGCACAACAAGCCCGGCGCGTACGCCGGCTACGTCGTCCAGTCGGTCAAGAGTCTCACCCACATCCCGGACATGATGAGCTATGACCTGGCAGCGATGTGTGACAGCACCTCGATCGCTATGCACACCGTCAACCGCGCCCAGATCAGGCCGGGCGCGAACGCCGCTGTCTTCGGCGCGGGAGTGATGGGGCTACTGGTCGCGGAGTGCGCTCGGGTCGTCGGCGCCGCTCGCGTGATCGTGATAGGCCGCGGCGAGCGGCTCAAGCGGGCTGCGGCTCTCGGGTTCGAGACCGTCGACTCCACCATGCAAGACCCGGTTGCCGAAGTCCGGGCCAGGACGGCCGGGCTGGGCGTCGAGGTCGCGCTGGAATGCGCGGGCGCAGCCGAGACAATTCGCTGGGCCGTCGACGTGCTGCGTAAGGGCGGCCGCTGCTCGGTCATCGGCATTCCGCTTGAAGACGTCGAGTTGCCGATCCAGCGCATGGTGCTAGACGAGCTGGACTTCGTGGGTGTCCGTGCCAATGCCGGCGAGATGGCCGACGTTGCGCCCCTCATCGCAGACGGGCGCATCCGGGCGGGCGAACTTATAACCCACCGGTTTAGCCTGAAGGAGTTCGCCACAGCCCACCACACGTTCACATCCAGGCAAGGCGCAGCACTCAAGGTGATCATTCACCCCGATCACGACTAACCGCATTGTGGACGTCACGACCCAGGGAGTAGTGGTCAGCTCCGGCCAGCGGAGCCACCCTGATCGCGGTGGCGACCTCCGACGCCTCCTTCCTCCGGACGCCGGACTGACCCGGTGCCTCGCGCGGGAGCGCAGCCGGCGGGGCTGGCATCAGCACGGCGGCGACCTATATCCGGGCACCGCGTCTTTCCGGCTCCCCTCGAAACGCCAGGGCGTCTATCCGGGGCAGGAACCCAGCAGTTCATTGCCGGGCGCTCTGAACTGGCTTGGACGCCCGCTTTCCTCGCGGGCAAGTCCTGACCGCCTCGCTGCGGCGTTGGGGGCGAAGGCTGCGGTCGGGCAGCTGGCTGGTCAGGAACGCGCGTCCGAACAGGAGATTCGGTCGGACCGAGACCTGCCCGGGTTGCCGTTTGCCTGGCTGGATGGTGCGGCGCCCGTCAGGCCGTGCCGTTTCTCAGGTCACGGCGCGGTAGTGGAGGTGGACCACGCCGTTACCGAAACGGCGTTCGTCCAGCAGTTCCAGCTGCAGGCGGACATCGCCGGGCAGAGCCTTCTTCCCGTTTCCCACCACTTCCGGCGAGATGATCAGGTGAGCTTCGTCGACCAGGCCCGCCTTCATCGCCTCGGCGGCCAAGTTGGGCCCGCCCACGGTGAGATCGCGTCCGGCTCGCATTTTCATCTGCCGGACGGCTTCTGCGTCGAAGCTCCGCTCGATCCGCGTCCTGGCAGTGGATACGGCCTCCAGCGACCTGGAGTAGACGACCTTGTCGGCCGCCTGCCATATCTGGGCGAAGTCGAGCATCAGCGGCGACTGGCCGGCCCGGTCGTGCGCGCTCTCCCAGCCGGCCATCTCCTCGTAAAGCCGACGGCCGTAAAGGTAAGTGCCGACGGGCCGCTCGAAATCGTTGACGAAGCTGAACACCTCATCGTCTGGCATAGCCCAGTCATAGTTGCCCTTGCCGTCGGCCACATAACCATCCAGCGACATGATCGCCATATAGATGAGCCTGGCCATGGTGAACCTCCTTTTATGCGCTGCCGAAGTCATGTGCCGCTAACTGGAGCCGCTGGCACTTGGCCGGCTGGGTTGCCCAGCCGCACCGATGCCCAATGTCACCGGGCGGCCTGCACCGCCTGCGCGGCCCGCATAGGCATCACATCGGTTACCGCAGCAAGCGGAATCCGCGTCAGTTCCTCGCCGCTCCAAGGATCGGTGTCCGTCAGACCATCGCCCGACTGGCCAGGCCGCCAGCGGCATCCGATCAGCATAAGGTCGTTGCCGCTGTAGACCACGGGCACGGTGGTTGTCATCGCTGCTCCCACCCACGCGGTCCAAGCTCGCGGGCTGTCCCCTGGCGCCGCGTCTGCGGGAACGGCCTGCGGCAAGCCAACCGTCCCGTCGACGGGTCCGCGACCGGCGGCACGGCTTCGCCCGGGCGGGCCGCAGCCACCGCGACGATCGCGTCCCCTTCTTGGGGGTGCAAGCCGCAGTCACCGTCCGACACCCATGAGCGGGCATATCGAACGCGACGAGCGAGCGCCGCTGCCCAGCGAGCCCAACGATCAGCGGGGCCCAAAATGAGTTGTCGTCCTCCCATCGGTGAACGAGCAGCACCGCTCGACACACCGCCTGCCCCGCCGGAACCGACGATGACGCATAGCTGAGCTCACCATCGACCAGGGCGATGCGTTCATCGTCAGGCCGAGTTCGCCCTGCCGAGGCGTAGCAGCACCGATGAGAACCGGCGTCTGGCATCATCAGTACTGACATGGCTGCGAACGAACCGACCGCCAAGAACCTGGCCGACCTCTACGAGCTCGCCCCGCTCGACTGGGGCGACGTGCGCCGCACCCTCGAGACCAACCTCACCCAGGAACCCGGTACCGGTGGGCCCGGCCACCACACCTTCTGGCTGTCGACCACCGATGCCGACGGCCGCCCGCACGTGACAGCCGTCGGCGCCTTCTGGTTCGGCGACCGGTACTACTTCACCGGCGGACCGCGGTCGCGCAAGATCCGCAACCTCGAGCGCGACCCCCGCTGCGCGTTCGGCGTCGCCATCCACGGCTACGACGTCGCGCTCGAGGGCCGGGCCGCCCGGGTCACCGACGACGCCATGCTGCACCGGCTCGCCCAGGTGTTCGCAGAGGGCGGCTGGGCGCCGACGGTCGCCAACGGCGGGTTCACCCACGACTACAGTGCCCCGAGCGCCGGCCCGCCGCCCTGGTATGTCTACGAGTTCACCCCCGAGGACGCCTACGCCGTGATGACCAAGGAGCCCGGCGGCGCCACTCGCTGGACCTTCTGATCCCATCCGGTCGCGTTCGTCCGACCGCAGAGGGCTATAGGTCTCACCTTCTGGTTACTCGCGTGGGCGCGACGACGGGCGCGTCGTCCGCACTTCTCCTCGCACCGCTCGTTCCGTTCGTGCTCAAGACCGACGACCACCCCGACGGCGTCGACGAGACGATGTTCGGGACACTCCGGACGGCGTAGAGCCAGGACTTCACACGCTGGCTCCAGGACGACGCCGCCGGGTACTTAGCCCTCCCCGAGTCCGCAGGTGCCTCGCGGACTGGTCGACTGGCATGCGGTACCAGCGCCACCTGCTGTGGCGCTACTCACCAATCTGGACCAAGCCGTATCGAGCGGCCGCCGAGTTTGCCAAAACCAGGTCGCACAGCTGTTGTCGCGACGTAAGAAGCCGAGACGCGTGGTAATGCCGGCAG
>Ga0209131_1000726_pt1 | contig 23390 bp, 16 predicted proteins | sample GraSoi_2013_40cm_FD_185826 | JGI IMG/M metagenome (GOLD analysis project Ga0209131, IMG submission 185826) | Grasslands soil microbial communities from the Angelo Coastal Reserve, California, USA - Sample 9_17_2013_40cm (SPAdes) (version 2) | ecosystem: Environmental > Terrestrial > Soil >... | reverse complement strand
GATCCTGAAGCACTGCGGCGAGCCGGACCTGCAGCGCTAGCCCGCGGCGATCGTGCCGTCGACGCAGGTGACCGCGTGGCCGCCGAGGCGGATGCCGTCGGGCTCGACGCGCATGAAGACGCGCCCGTCGCGCCCGACCTGCATGCCCTGGCGCGCGATGTAGCTCTTGCCCGTGCGATTCAACTCATTCCTGGAGCCGAGGTACGCCGCGACGCTGATGTTCCCGGATCCGCAAACCGGGTCCTCGGGAATCCCGTGCGCCGGCGCGAAGGAGCGCACGTGGATCGCGGTCTCGCCGTCCGTGGAGCGGGCGAACACCGTCACGCCCGAGAGCGCGTGGCGGTTGCTGTAGCCGGCAAGCGCGGCCATGTCCGGCTTCAGTGCGGCAAGCGCGGCGGCGTCGGCGATTTCGCCCACCCCCCAGACCGGGCCGACGTCGACGCGCACCGGCGGCGACAGCACATCCATGCCGGGGATCGCGGCGAGCGGCGTGATCTTCGGCTCGGGCGCCTTCACGAAAAGCTTGCCGTCCTCGACGGACAGATCGAGGATTCCCGCTCCGCACTCCTGCCTCAGGCTCCTGCTTTTCGAAGAGACGAAGCCAGATTCGCGCGCCGCGTGCGCGCTGCCGAGCGTCGGATGGCCGGCGAACGGCAGCTCCCGGCGCGGCGTGAAGATGCGCAGGCGGTAGTCCGCGACCGAGCTTTTCAGCAGGAAGGTGGTCTCGGAAAGGTTCGTCCAGCAGGCGATCCGCTGCATCGTGGCGCTGTCGAGCGCATCGCCGCCGATGACCACTGCGACCGGGTTACCGAGGAACGGCTTGTCCGTGAAGACGTCGACCTGCTTGAACGGCAGTGTTTTCATAGCTGGAACATCGCACCCGGCCGCCCGCCTGTCCAGATACAGCAGAAACGAAAATCGGGGTCAGGCTCCGATTTCCGGAGACGGATTGAACCAGTAACGCGCCTCGGGGAAATCGGAGCCTGACCCCGATTTTCAGTGCTTCAGGATCCGCAGGAGGTTGTGGTGCGAGTCGGTGAAGGTCGGCAGCTCGCTGCGGTCGGCGATCGGCTCGGAGGCGTCGTCGATCGCCGGCCAGTCGAGGAGCTTCTGGTTGCGGGTGACGATGATCTGGTCGGTCGAGGAATACCAGAACTCGGGCCCGAGCTCGCCGTCCGGGACATCGCCGATGTTCACCGCCTCCATGCCGAACTCGGCGGCGAGGCGCTTCACCACCGGCAGCAGGTCGACGAAGCGGTTGGTCGCCTGGAACACGATCACGCCGTCGGGCTTGATGTGCTTCACGTAGATCGCCATCGCCTCGCGCGTGACGAGGTGCATCGGGATCGAGTCGCCGGAAAAGGCGTCGATGCCGAGGACGTCGTAGCCGCGCGGCGCCTCGCGCTCGAGCGACAGGCGCCCGTCGCCCATGACCAGCTCCGTCCTCGCCGGCGTGTCCGACAAGAAGGTGAACTCGCGCCGCGCGATATCCACCACGCGGGGACTGATCTCGTAGAAGGTGAGCGCGTCGCCCGGGCGCATCCAGGCCGCCACCACGCCGGCGCCCAGGCCGATGATGCCGACGTTCAGCGGCTTCTTCGGGCCCATCTCGCGCAGCGAGCGGAACACCCGGCCGTAGCCCGAGGTCGGGCCGAAATAGTCGGCCGGGGTATGGCGGAACTCTTCGCCCAGCAGCTGGCCGCCATGCATGATGCCGCCGTGGTACATCGAGCGGTAGGGCACCGGGCTCGCGTGGTCCGCGGTGCGCACCACGCCGTAGAAGTCGCGCTCCATGACGCGCACGCCTATGGTGTAGTCGTCGGCGCCGCGCACCACGAACACCAGCGTGGCGACGCTCACGGCGACGCCGGCCCAGATCGCGACGCCCTTGAGCCTTGCTGTAAAAAGCAAAGACAAAAGCACAAGAGCGATACCGAGCTCGAAATACCCATGGAGCGCCATCGGCGCAACGATGGCGACGAGCACAGCGCCGAGCGCGCCGCCGAGCGACATCATCAGGTAGAAGCGCGTGAGGTGCGCCGGATCGGGCTTGAGGCGCGCGAGCTCGCCGTGGCAGAACATGCAGGCCACGAACAGCCCGGCGAGGTAGACCGGCGCCGCCACCTTCAGCGCGAGCGAGGGCACGTAATAGGCCATCGCCGGCAGCAGGACGACCAGCAGCGCGACGAACAGCGGCCGCACGTACCAGCGCGGATGGTCGAACGCGAGGATGAAGCTGATCAGGTAGAGCGCGAGCGGCAGCACCCAGAAGAAGGGCACGCTCGAGATGTTCTGCGTGATGTGGTTCGTGACCGCGAGCAGCATCACCGAGCCCATCGCCGAGAGCGCGAGCCATTGCAGCTGCACTTTCGTCGAGGGTTTTTCGCTCTTTCTTGTTTCATGAACGGATTCCCGTGAAGAACCGTTCATGGAGGTCCATGCGGTCCCCGCGCACAGAAGCGCGAAGCCCGCGAAGAGCGCCGACCAGCCCCAGCCGAGCTGCGTGAGGTCGAACGCGGGCTCGAACAGCAGCGGAAAGCCCAGAAGCGCAAGCAGCGACGCGAGGTTCGAGAGCGCGAAGAGCCGGTACGGCACCGCCGCCTGGAACCGGCGCCAGTACCACGCCTGCAGGAGCGGCGTGGTGCTCGAGAGCAGGAAGTACGGCAGCCCGATCGTCGCCACCAGCAGGAGCAGGATGCTCGCGATCGGCTGCGCCTCGTCGCCCCGCGGCTTCCAGCCGTTCGAGGCGAGGATCGGCAGGAAAGCGAGCGAGACTGCAAGCAGGCCGATGTGCACGAGCGCCTGGCGGCGCGGGCCGAGCCGCGTCGTCAGGTCGGCGTAGGCATATCCCGCCAGCAGGAGGCTCTGGAAAAACACGAGGCAGGTCGTCCAGACGCCGGCCGAGCCGCCGAACCACGGCAGGATCTGCTTCGCGATGATCGGCTGGACCAGGAACAGCAGGAACGACGAAAGGAAGATCGTCCCCGCGTAGGGAAGCGTCGCGGCGAGAGGGTACCGACTTACGAGTGTTTGAATTTTTCTATTTCTTCAGGACGGACTTCAGCGTCTTTCCCATCTCCGCGGGATTGCGGGTCACCTTGATGCCGCATTCCTCCATCACCGCGAGCTTCTCCTGCGCGGTACCCTTGCCCCCCGAGATGATGGCGCCGGCGTGGCCCATGCGCTTGCCCGGCGGCGCCGTGATGCCGGCGATGAACCCGACCACCGGCTTCTTCATGTTCGCTTTCACCCACCGCGCCGCCTCTTCCTCGTCCGAGCCGCCGATCTCGCCGATCATGATCACGGCGTCGGTGTCCGGGTCGTCGTTGAAGAGCTTCATAACGTCGATGTGCTTCATGCCGTTGACCGGGTCGCCGCCGATGCCCACCGCGGAGGACTGGCCGATGCCGAGCTCGGTGAGCTGGCCGACCGCCTCGTAGGTCAGGGTCCCGGAGCGCGACACCACGCCGACGCGCCCCGGCTTGTGGATGTGCCCCGGCATGATGCCGATCTTGATCTCGCCGGGGGTGATCACGCCCGGACAGTTGGGACCGACCAGCTTCGACTTGCGGTTCTGCTTGCGCATGCGGTCGCGCACCTCGACCATGTCGCGCACCGGGATGCCCTCGGTGATGCAGATGACGAGATCGAGGTCGGCCTCGACCGCCTCCCAGATCGCCGCCGCCGCGAACGGCGGGGGGACGTAGATGACCGATGTGTTCACGCCTGTTTTTTCTTTTGCTTCGGAAACATTCTTAAAAACGGGGATGCCTTCGAAGCTTTCGCCGGCCTTCTTCGGATTCACGCCCGCGACGTAGCAGGCCTTGCCGTTCGCGTAGGCGCGGCTCGTCTGGGTGTGGAACATCCCGGTCTTGCCGGTAATGCCCTGCGTGACGACGCGGGTGTTCTTGTCGATGAGGATGCTCATTTGCGCTTCGCCTTCTTCGCTTTCTTCTTCGCGACAACTTTTTTCTTTGCCGCGACCTTCTTCTTCGCCACGATTTTCTTCTTCGCGACGGGCTTCCTTTTCGGCTTGGATTTCGCCTTGGCCTTCTTCTTTATGGAAGCCACGACCTTCGTCGCCGCCTCGGCCATGTTGTCGGCCGAGATGATCGGCAGGCCCGAGTCCTTGAGGATCTTCTTGCCCAGGTCCTCGTTCGTGCCCTTCATGCGCACCACCAGCGGCACCGGGAGCTTCGTCTCTCGCGCCGCCGTGACCACGCCGCTCGCGATGGTGTCGCACTTCATGATGCCGCCGAAGATGTTGACGAGGATCGCCTTCACCTTTTCGTTGGAGAGCATGATCTTGAACGCCGCGGTGACCTTCTCGGCGGTGGCGCTGCCGCCGACGTCGAGGAAGTTGGCCGGCGAGCCGCCGAACAGCTTGATCGTGTCCATGGTGGCCATCGCGAGGCCGGCGCCGTTCACCATGCAGCCGATCGCGCCGTCGAGCGAGATGTAGTTGAGGTCGTACTTCGACGCCTCGATCTCGAACGGGTCCTCCTCGTCGAGGTCGCGCATGGCGACGAGATCGGGATGGCGGAAGAGCGCGTTGTCGTCGATGTTGATCTTCGCGTCCAGCGCGACGACCTGATTCTGGTTCGTAATGATCAATGGATTGATTTCAGCCAGGGACGCGTCGATCTCCCAGAACGCCTTGTACAGCTTCTTGAACAATTCGCTCGCCTCGCCGACGGCGGATTCGGGCATGCCGATGGCGCGCGCCACGCCGGTGGCCTCGCGGTCGGTGAGCCCGGTGCCCGGATCGATGAACACTTTATGAATTTTTTCCGGGGTCTTCGCCGCGACTTCCTCGATGTCCATGCCGCCCTCGGAGGAGGCCATCAGCGCCACGCGCTGCGTGCCGCGGTCGACCACCATGCCGACGTAGAGCTCCTTCCTGATGTCGGCGCCCTCCTCGATCAGCAGGCGGCGCACCTTCTGGCCCTCGGGGCCGGTCTGATGGGTTTTCAGCTGCATTCCCAGTATGGAAGAGGAAAACTTGCGAACCTCCTCCAGCGACTTCGCCACCTTCACGCCGCCGCCCTTGCCGCGGCCGCCGGCGTGGATCTGCGCCTTCACCACCCAGACCTTGCCGCCGAGCTTCTTCGCCGCCTCGACCGCCTCCTCTACGCTGAACGCCGGGAAGCCGCGCGGCGTGGGTACGCCGAATTTGCGGAGGATCTCCTTGCCCTGATATTCGTGGATTTTCATTTGCGCTTATCGTCTGTGGAACCGCGCGCGGCGGCATTGACCGCCATCAACCGGGCGGCCTAGGCGGAGGTTTTTTCCTTCCGGTGCCATTTCGGATACCACTTGCGGACGGTCTCGGTGCTCGTCTCGAGCGCGTGGCACTGGTCGAGCTGGAAGGGCTTCGTTCCGTCGTCCCCGTCCTCGGGCATCTCGCCGGCGAAGGTCTGGATCGCGGCGGTGGGCAGGCCGCCGAGCAGCTCGGTGATATGGGTGCAGCCGCGCACGCCGCCCAGCAGCTCGTGGACGTTCTTCCTGAATCCCTTCATCAGATTGAGGCCGACCAGCTTGCGGTAGGCGGGCGCGATGGTCTCGCAGCCGCCCGGATACGGCACCGCGTCGGTGGATGCCAGCGCGTCGACGACGGTCATGCGCCGGTCGATAGTGATGCGCACCCACATGCCGTGCACCGGCTGGCCGGCGCGGCGCACGCCGGTCTTCAGCTGATAGTCGTGGTTCTTCACGTCGGTGAGGTGCGCCTCGATGTCCCACAGGCCGTCGGCGCGCTTGTAGCCTTCGTAGCGTACGCGGCGCGTGTGCCTGAGCTCGCGCTCGACCTCGGAATCCGGCAAGGGCATGAAGGCGCGGATTCTAACATTCAGAAAAAGCTAGAATTCTTCGCTCATGCAGCCCGACCGATCGGATCTCGCGCGCAGTCTCAAAGAGGCGCCGGCGCGGGATCTGGTGGTCATCGGCGGCGGCGCCACCGGGCTCGGCGTGGCGCTCGACGCCGCGGCGCGCGGCCTCTCGGTCGCGCTGGTCGAGGCCGAGGACTTCGCCAAGGGGACTTCGTCGCGCGCGACGAAGCTCGCGCACGGCGGCGTGCGCTACCTCGCGCAAGGCGACCTCGGGCTGGTCCGCGAAGCGCTGCACGAGCGCACCATCCTGATGCGCAACGCTCCGCACCTTGTCCAGCCGCTCGCTTTCGTGCTGCCGGTGTACGGCGCGCGCGGCCGCTGGCTCGACAAATGGTTCTATGGCGGCGGCCTCGCGCTGTACGACCTGCTCGCCGGCAAGGACGGGCACGCGCGCAGCGAATTCCTGAGCGCCGCGCAAGCGCTCGAGCGGGCACCGGGCCTGCAGGGCCGCGACCTGGCGGGCGCCATCCAGTACTGGGACGGGCAGTTCGACGACGCCCGGCTCGCGCTTGCCCTCGCGCGTACGGCGATCGCTCGCGGCGCCACGGTGCTGAACCATTGCGCGGCGGTCGGCCTGATTCACGAAAACGGGCGCATCGGCGGCGTGCTGGTCGAGGACCGCGAGACCGGCGCGCGCCACGAGCTCAGGACGCGCTGCGTGATCAACGCGACCGGCGTCTGGGTCGACGCGATCCGGCGCATGGACCGCGCCGCGAGCGGCGACCTGGTCGCGCCGAGCCAGGGCGTGCACCTCGTCGTCGACCGCGCCTTCCTGCCGGGCGATCGCGCGATCCTCGTGCCGAAGACGCGCGACGGGCGCGTGCTTTTCGCGGTGCCCTGGCTCGGCGCCACGCTCCTCGGCACGACCGACACGCCGCGCCACGACCTCGCACCCGAGCCCGAGCCGTTCTTCGACGAGGTGGAATTCATCCTCAACGAGGCGGCGCGCTACCTCGCGAGAGCGCCCTCGCGCAGCGATGTGCGCTCGATCTGGGTCGGGCTGCGCCCGCTCGTCAAGCCGCAGCACGAAGCCGGCGACGACACGAAGACGCTCTCGCGCGAGCACACGGTCCGGGTCGAGCGCTCGGGCCTGGTGAGCGTGACCGGCGGCAAGTGGACCACCTATCGCGCGATGGCCGAGGACGTCCTCGCCTGCGCCATGTCGAACGGCCTCCTGCCGTCGCGCGACGCCGGCGCGACGAAGTCCCTGTCCCTCGTCGGCGCGCCGGTGCGCGCGGAGCATCCATTGTCGGGACCGCCGGGCCTGCACCTCTACGGCACCGAGGCGCCGCTCGTGCAGAACCTGCCCGGCGCGCAGCGCGAGCTCGCGCCCGGTCTCAGCGAAGCGATGGTGCGCTTCGCCGCGCGCCACGAATACGCGCGCACCGTGGAGGACGTTCTCGCGCGGCGCTCGCGCGTCCTCTTCCTGGACGCCCTGCACGCCAAGCTGATCGCCCCGCGCGTCGCCGCCCTTCTCCAGGAAGAGCTCGGCGCGCGCTTCGACGCATCGGCGTCGCTGCAGTCTTTTGCGATTCTGGCCGATCGCTATTCCCGGCTTCCGCAGCGCAAGTGAGCAGCATGGCAAAATCGAAGCGAGGAACACTCTCTTGAAATACGTCCTGGCCCTCGACCAAGGCACCACCAGCTCGCGTGCGATTCTCTTCAACGAGGAAGGCGCGCCGGTGTCGGTGGCGCAGCGTGAGTTCCGCCAGATCTTCCCGCAGCCGGGCTGGGTCGAGCACGATCCGATGGATCTCTTCAGGACCCAGCGCGACGTGGCGCGCGAGGTGCTGCGCAAGGACAACCTCTCACTGACCGACCTGATGGGCGTGGGCATCACCAACCAGCGCGAGACCACCATCGTCTGGGACCGGCAGACCGGCGAGCCGATCCACAACGCCATCGTCTGGCAGGACCGGCGCACTTCTTCTTTATGCAACGAGCTGAAACAGCAGGGCGCGGAAGCGCTGATCCGCTCGAAAACGGGGCTCGTCGTCGATCCGTATTTCAGCGGCACCAAGATCGCCTGGATCCTCGACCACGTTCCCGGCGCGCGCGCTCGCGCCGAGCGCGGCGAGCTCGCCTTCGGCACGGTCGACACCTGGCTCATCTGGCAGCTCACCGGCAACCGCACGCACGTCACCGACCCGTCGAACGCCTCGCGCACGATGCTGTTCGACATCAACACCGGCGAATGGGACGCGGAGCTGCTGCGCCTGCTGCGCGTGCCGCACGCGATCCTGCCCGACATCCATCCGTCCGCGCACGCCTTCGGCATGCTGCCGAAGTCGATCCTCGGGGAGCCGCTCATCATCGCCGGCGTCGCGGGCGACCAGCAGGCGGCCCTCTTCGGCCAGGCCTGCCACCGCGAAGGCATGGCGAAGAACACCTACGGCACCGGCTGCTTCATGCTGCTGCACACCGGCGCCAAGGTGGTGTCGTCCTCCAGCGGACTGGTCTCGACCGCCTGCGCGCAATCCAGGGAAAAGGAATACGCGCTCGAGGGCAGCGTGTTCATCGCCGGCGCAGTGGTGCAGTGGCTGCGCGACGAGATGAAATTCTTCGAGACCAGCCGGGAGATCGAGGCGCTCGCGAACTCGGTGCTCGACAGCGGCGACGTGTTCATCGTCCCCGCGTTCACCGGCCTCGGCGCGCCGTACTGGGATCCTGCGGCGCGCGGCACGATCGTCGGCCTCACGCGGGGAACCTCGAGAGCCCATCTCGCGCGCGCCGCTCTGGAATCGATCGCTTTCCAGAGCGCCGACGTGCTCGACGCGATGCAGCGCGACGCCGGCGTGCGCCTGAGCGAGCTGCGCGTCGACGGCGGCGCCGCCGCCAACGATCTGCTCATGCAATTCCAGGCCGACCTCCTCGGCGTGCCGGTCCTGCGCCCGCAGGTGCTGGAGACCACCGCGCTCGGGGCGGCGTATCTCGCCGGCCTGACGCTGAACCTGTGGAAGTCGCGCGAGGAGATCGCCGCGCACTGGAAGCTCGAGCGCCGCTTCGAGCCGCACATGGAGCGCGCTGAAGCCGAAGCGAAGCTCGCGCGCTGGCGCGAGGCGGTCGGCCGTTCGCGAAACTGGGCCGGGCCTTGACCGTTTTCCGCCGGAAAAGCGCACAATGGCCGGGGTCCCGAATCGGGAGAGGAGAAAGATGAAGACCGTTATTTGCCGCACTGCAGCGGCCGCTTGTTTCGCCGTCTCCGCGATCGCCGCCGCGCAGGCGCCGCAAGCCGCAAGCGCCCTCAACGAAACGCAGCTCCTCGGCCGCCAGGTCTTCGCGCAGTCGTGCGGCGTGTGCCACCTGCAGCCGTCGATGGGCGTCAAGACCTATGGCCCGCCACTCGACAAGACCGCGGCGAACGGCAGCGACGACGTCATGCGCGCCTTCATCCTCAACGGCACCGACCGCATGCCCGCGTTCAAGTACTACCTCAAGCCGGCCGAGGTCGACGCCATCATCGCTTATGTGAGAACGTTGCCTGCGCCCCTCGCGCCGGCGGCGAACGCGCAGAAATAAGGAGAGCCCGATGAACACGATTCGCACGATGCTTCTCGCAGGCGCGACGCTCCTGATCGCGGCGAACGCTGCGCACGCCGCGGAGCAGTCGCTGAGCGGCGCGATCGCGTCACGCTCCGGCCAGAAGCTCGACGGCGTCACGGTCTCCGCCAAGCGCGAAGGCTCGACCATCACGACGAGCGTGTATACGGACGCGACCGGCGACTATTTCTTTCCGCCGCTGCCCGCGGGCAAGTACCGCGTCTGGGCGCAGGCGCTCGGCTTCGAGATGAGCAGCGAGGCCGTCGAGCTGTCCAGGGCGCGGCGGCGCAATTTCACGCTGCAGGAGATCACCGACCCCGAGCGGCGCTTCCGCCAGCTCCCCGGCGAGATGATGGTCGCGGCCCTGCCCGAGGCCACGCCGGAGGACGCGCGCATGAAGAAAATCTTCATGAACAATTGCACCGGCTGCCATTCGACGAGCTACGCGCTGCAGTTCCGCTTCGACGAAGCGGGCTGGAGCAAGATCATCGACCTGATGAAAGTCGTGCCGGTCACCGGCGTCTATCCGGGGCCGAACGGCAAAGCCAACCAGGTCATGGCGCGCCACCAGAAGCCGCTCGCCGCCTATCTCGCGCGGGCGCGCGGTCCGGAAGAATCGTCGATGAAGCTGGCCTCGCGCGCGCGGCCCGCGGGCGAGGCGGCGCGCGCCGTCTGGACGCTCTACGACCTGCCGCTCAACCCCGACGCCGGCATCGGCACGCAGTACAACCCGAACGACGGCACCGACTGGGCGCGGGGCACGACCTCGAAGCTCGGCCAGCTGCCGCACGACGGCGCCCTCGGCCTCGACGGCACGATCTACTTCACCAGCAACAACCCCAACCGCCGCGTGACGATCGGCAAGGTCGACCCGGTGACGGGCTCGGTCAAGTACGTGAAGGTCGACGCGGCGAACGGCCAGGCCGCCACCACGCACGGGCTCGCGCGCGATCGCGCCGGCAATCTCTGGTTCGACATCAACCCGGGCCGCCGCGCGCTCGGCAAGCTCGACACCGCCACCGACACGATCACGGTCTACCAGACGCCCGCCGACATGGCGCCCGTCGGCGGCGCGGTCACCATCGACGTGGACGGCAAGGGGATGGTCTGGGCGTCGACGCCCAGCGGCGCGGTGCGCTTCGATCCGGCGACCCGGACGTTCACCGAATTCAAGTCGATCATCCCGGAGCGCAATCCGAAAGGCTCGGGCGCCACCTACGGCGCGGCCGGCGATCGCGACGGCAACGGCTGGTGGGCGCAGATGGCGATGGACACCGTCTACAAGGCCGACGTCGCGAGCGGCAAGACGATCGAATTGAAGATACCCGACGTCAGGGTCGATCACCTGTTCGGCGAGGATCGCGCCTTCTACGACACCGTCAGCGATCTGGGCTTCAACGCGCCGCTGCCGTGGTCGCAGGGCCCGCGCCGCATGGGCACCGACAAGAGCGCCGATCTTCTCTGGGTCGGCAACTCCTACGGCGCGTCGTGGGCGAAGATCAACACCAAAACCCTGGAGACGACGATCGTGCCGCTGCCCGATCCCGCGATGCAGGCGTATCACATCGCGGTCGACAGCAAGCACAATGTCTGGGGCAACCTGTGGACCGCCGATCGCATCGTGCGGCTCGATCCGGCCACGAACACCTGGACGGTTTTCGATCTGCCCGTGCGCGGCACCGAGATCCGCCACATCGCGCTGCACGAGGCCGGCGGCAAGGTCTCCGTTGTCGTGCCGGTCTATCGCACCAGCCAGATGGGCGTCATGAGCGTGCGCAGCGAAGCCGAGCTCGCGGCGCTCAAGGCGAAGGCGCGCTAGCCGTGCGAAGAACACTCGTGAAAGCCGCGTCGATCGGCGCCGCAGCGTACGCGTTGCTGCTCTCGGGCGCGGCGGGCGCCGCGGACATCAAGGTGATCTCCACGCAGGCGACGCAGGAGGCCTATCTCGAGCTGGTGGCGCAATTCGAGAAAGCGACGGGGCACAAGGTCGCGACGGACTTCACCGGCACGCTCAACGTCCAGAAGCGCCTCGCGGGCGGCGAGCCCTGCGACCTCATCATCATGGCGGGCCCGGCGATCGACGAGCAGATCAACATCGGCAGGGCCGCCCCCGGCAGCCGCGTCGATTTCGCGCAATCGGGCACCGGCCTCGCCGTGCGCAAGGGCGCGGCGAAGCCCGACATCCGCACGGTCGACGCTTTCAAGAAAACGCTGCTGAGCGCGAAATCGATCGGCTATTCCACCGGCCCGAGCGGGCTCTACATGCTGAGCGTGTTCGAGAAGCTCGGCGTCGCCGACCAGGTCAAGGGCAAGCTCAAGCAGACCCCGTCCGGCGTGTTCGTCGGCACGCTGATCGCCACCGGCGAGACCCAGATCGGCTTCCAGCAGGTCAGCGAGCTGGTGCATTTCGCCGGCATCGACTACGTCGGCCCGCTGCCGGGCGAGCTGCAGAAGATGACGATGTTCTCCACCGGCATCCATGCCGGCGCGAAGCAGGCGGCGGCGGCAAAGGCGCTGGTGAAATTCATCACCGCGCCGGCGGCCGCGCCGGTGATCCGCAAGCACGGCCTGGAGCCGGCCTGAGGAATCAGCGCTTCTTCAGCTGCTCCTCGAACTTCCGCCCGACCTTCTCGCGCAGCTCATCCGAGGCTTTCACCACCGGCGGGAAATCCTTGAGCATGTCGTAGGGGCGGCAGGCGTCGATGATGGCGCGGGAGTTCCAGGTGACGCCTTTCGGCAGGCGCGGGTCGAGCGGGCCGCTCCAGTGGCGGCGGATGAAGTCGATGTCCTCGGCGGGATCGCAGCGCGTGGACATCGCCCAGAGCACTTCATGCAGGTTGGTCGGATCGACGTCGTCGTCGACCACCACGACGAAGCGGCCGAGGTAGGAGCCCGACTGGCAGCTCGCGGCGAGGAAGGCGGCCTGCTTCGAGTGGCCGGCGTAGGCCTGCTTGATCGAGATGACGTTGAACATGCGCGCGCAGCCGGCTTCGTGCACCCACACGGACTTCACGCCGCCGAGGCCCGCGCGCTCGACTTCGTCCCAGATCATGCCGGCCTTCATCACGCACTTGGAGTACGAGAAGTCCGAGGGCGGCACCATCGGGCAGGCGAGGCTGAGGATCGGATCGTTGCGGTGGTAGATGCGCTCGATGCGCACGACCGGCTGCTCGGAGCGGCCGCCGGCGTAGTAGCCGGTGAACTCGCCGAACGGGCCTTCGGGCGCGGTCTCGCCGGGATGCATCACGCCTTCGAGCACGATCTCGGCGTGCGCCGGCATCGGCAGGCCGTAGAGCTCGCTCTCGATCACGTCGTAGGGCGCGCCGCGGTGGCCGGCGGCGTAGTCGTATTCCGAGAGGCCGAAGCGGATCTCGTTGCCGCCGGCGAGGAAGAGCAGCGGATCGTGGCCGCAGCTGATGAGCACCGGGCAGGGCAAGCCTCGCTTGAAGTACTTGTCGCGGATCTGGCGGCCGTGCTTGCCGGGGGAGATCCACAGGCCGACGCGGTCGGGGCCCTGCACCATCGAGCGGTAGGTGCCGCAGTTCACCCAGTTCTCTTCCGGGTCGCGCATGATCACCAGGTCGTCGGTGCCGATGTAGCGCCCGCCGTCGTGCTCGTGCAGGAACGGCGCCGGGAACTTGAGGACGTTTATTTCTTTTCCCGATAATTTGTTCTCGAGCACCGGGCCGGTCTTGACGATGCGCGGAGGAATGGGCTTGTGCGCCTTCATCCGGTCGCGGTAGGCGCGCACCACGTCGAGCGGATGCGAGGGCACGGGGAAGCCGAGCACGATGGCAAGGCGCTTCGCGGCGTTGGTGGACCCTGACACGGCGCGAAAGCCCTTCGGGTAGCCCGGGATGTCCTCGAACAGGATCGCCGGAGGGTTCGGCTGGCGGTAGACGATCTCGGCCACCGTCCCCATCTCCAGGTTCCAGTCGGCGCCGCGCACGCGCAGCAGCTCGCCGGCGCGCTCGAAGCGCTCGAGCGCCTCGCGCAGGTCGGCGTGCGGCGCGTCGTAGTCGTTCCAGCGATTCAATTTGAGGGCGTCGTTCATGCGCCGGCAATCGTAACATTTTGATTCAAAATGAACCTGCGCCCTTGCGAGGTCTCTGGTCTAATCGCGTTACGCCATGAATAAGAAGCCGCTGCTGATAGGCGTATTGCTGGTCCTCGTCGCGGGCGCGGCCGGCGGCTATTTCTATTTCACCCGGAGCACCGACGGCGCCGCCCAGGGCGCCTCCGTACCGGCGCCCAAAGCGAAGAGCAAGGGCGGCTTCGACCCCAACCGCCCGACGCCGGTGCTCGCCGACGTCGCGACGAAGAAGGACGTCAACATCTTCCTGAACGGTCTGGGCAGCGTGACGCCGCTGCGCACCGTGACGGTGAGGAGCCGCGTCGACGGCGAGCTCGTCAAGCTGCACTTCACCGAGGGCCAGACGGTGAAGGAAGGCGATCTGCTCGCCGAGATCGACGCGCGGCCCTTCCAGGTGCAGCTCATGCAGGCCGAGGGCCAGATGGCGCGCGACCAGGCGCTGCTCGCCAACGCGCGCATCGACCTCGAGCGCTACCAGACGCTCTTCAAGCAGGACTCGATCGCGAAGCAGCAGGTCGACACGCAGGCGGCGCTGGTGCGCCAGTACGAAGGCGCGGTGCGCACCGACCAGTCGCAGATCGACAACGCGAAGCTGCAGCTCACGTATTCGCGCGTCACCGCGCCCATCAGCGGACGCCTCGGCCTGCGCCAGGTCGACCAGGGCAACGTGGTGCGCGCCGGCGACGCGAACGGCCTGGTGGTGATCACCCAGCTGCAGCCGGTCGCCGTGATCTTCACGATCCCGCAGGACAACCTGCCGCTGGTCTTGCGGCGGATCAAGGAAACCGAAAAGCTCGCGGTGGAAGCCTGGGATCGCGAGAACCGCAGCCGGCTCGCGGCCGGGACGCTGATCACGGTCGACAACCAGATCGACCCGACCACCGGCACCGTCAAGCTCAAGGCGGAATTCCCGAACACCGACGGCTCGCTCTTCTCCAACCAGTTCGTGAACGTGCGCATGCTGGTCGACACGCGCAAGGACGCGACCGTGGTTCCCGCGGCGGCGGTGCAGCGCGGCGCGCAGGGAATGTTCGTTTACGTGGTCAGGGACGACAGCACCGTGACCGTGCGGCCGGTCAAGGTCGGACCGACCGACGGTCCCGTGACCGCGATCGAGGCGGGCGTACAGCCCGGCGAGCGCGTGGTCACCGACGGCGTCGACCGGCTGCGCGAGGGCGCGAAGATCGAGCTGGCGCAACGCTCGGCGTCGCCTTCGGTCGAAGCTCTGCCTCCCTCGGAAAAAAAAGGAAGAGGGAAAAAAGGCGCTGAATGAACCTTTCCCGGCTGTTCATCCTGCGGCCGGTCGCGACTTCGCTCCTCATGGTGGCGATCCTCATCTCGGGGATCCTCGCCTACCGCCAGCTGCCTCTGTCCGCCCTGCCCGAGGTCGACTACCCGACGATCCAGGTGCTGACGTTCTACCCGGGCGCGAGCCCGGAGGTGATGACCTCCTCGGTGACCGCCCCGCTCGAGCGCCAGTTCGGCCAGATGCCCGGGCTGCGCCAGATGTCCTCGACCAGCTCCGGCGGCGCCTCGGTGCTCACGCTGCAGTTCAACCTGGAGATGTCGCTCGACGTCGCCGAGCAGCAGGTGCAGGCGGCGATCAACGCCGGCTCGAACTTCCTGCCAAGCGACCTGCCGGCGCCGCCGGTCTACAACAAGGTGAACCCGGCCGACGCGCCGATCCTCACCCTCGCGCTCACTTCCGGCACGTTGCCGCTGCCGCAGGTGCAGAACCTCGCCGACACGCGCCTTGCGCAGAAGATCTCGCAGACGACAGGCGTGGGCCTGGTCACGCTCGCCGGCGGCCAGCGCCCCGCGGTGCGGGTGCAGGCCAACCCGAAGGCGCTCTCGGCGAACAATCTCAACCTCGAGGACGTGCGCATCGCGATCACCGCGGCGAACGTCAACCAGGCGAAGGGCAGCTTCGACGGCGCGCAGCGCGCCTACACCATCGACGCCAACGACCAGCTGCGCTCCGCAGACGAGTACAAGAAGATCATCGTCGCCTTCCGCAACGGCGCGCCGGTGGTGCTCACCGACGTCGCCGACGTGATCGAGGACGCCGAGAACGTGCGCCTCGCCGCGTGGATGAACGACGTGCCGGCGGTGATCATCAACATCCAGCGCCAGCCCGGCGCCAACGTGATCGAGGTCGTGGACCGGGTGAAGAAGCTGCTGCCGCAGCTGCAGCAGTCGCTGCCGCCCGGCGTCGAGGTGACGCTCCTCACCGACCGCACCGTCACCATCCGCGCCTCGGTGCACGACGTGCAGCTCGAGCTCATCGTCGCCATCGCGCTGGTGGTCATGGTGATCTTCCTTTTCCTGCGCAGCGCCGCCGGCACCGTCATCCCGAGCGTGGCGGTGCCGCTCTCGCTGGTCGGCACCTTCGGCATCATGTATCTCGCCGGCTTCTCGATCAACAACCTCACCCTCATGGCGCTGACCATCGCCACCGGCTTCGTGGTCGACGACGCCATCGTGATGATCGAGAACATCGCGCGCCACATCGAGCAGGGCATGGCGCCGATGGAGGCCGCGCTCAAGGGCGCGGGCGAGATCGGCTTCACCATCATCTCGCTGACGTTTTCGCTGATCGCGGTGCTGATACCTCTCTTGTTCATGGGTGACGTGGTCGGCCGTTTATTCCGCGAGTTCTCGATCACGCTGGCCGTAGCGATACTGATATCCGCCGTGGTGTCGCTCACGCTCACCCCTATGATGGCGGCGCGGCTTTTAAAGAAAAAAAATAGCCGCGAGGAAAAAGAAAGCGTCTGGTTCGAGAAGCTCGTCAAGCGTTATGCGGCCGCCCTCGAATGGGTGCTGGATCGTCAAACGGCGACCCTGTGGGTAGCGCTCGGCACGATCGCCCTCACGGCGCTCCTCTATATCGTCGTGCCGAAGGGCTTCTTCCCGGTCCAGGACACGGGCGTGATCCAGGCGGTGACCGAAGCGCCGCAATCGGCGTCTTTCCAATCGATGCGGCAGAAGCAGGTCGAGCTCGCGCGGGCGCTGCTGGAGGACCCGTCGGTGGCGAGCATCTCGTCGTTCATCGGCGTGGACGGCGCGAACGTCACGCTCAACTCCGGCCGGATGCTCATCAACCTCAAGCCGCACTCGGACCGTCCGGGCGCGCCGGAGGTGATGCGCACCCTGCAGCAGCGCGCCGGCGAGATCGAGGGCATCACGCTCTACATGCAGCCGGTGCAGGACCTGACGGTCGAGGATCACGTGAGCAAGACGCAGTACCAGTTCACCCTCGAGGCGGGCAGCGGGGCGGAGCTGTCGGTATGGGTTAATAGATTATTGGAAAAACTCCAAACCCTTTCCGAGCTCGCCGACGTCACGAGCGACCTGCAGGACCAGGGGCTGCAGGCTTACGTCGACATCGACCGCGATACCGCGGCGCGCATGGGCGTGACGCCCGCGGCGGTGGACAACGTGCTCTACAACGCCTACGGCCAGCGCCTCATCTCGACCATCTTCACCCAGTCGAACCAGTACCGCGTGGTCCTCGAGGTGAAGCCCGAGTTCGCGAAGGGCCCGCAGGCGATCGCCGAGCTCTACGTGCCGTCGGTCACCGGCCAGCAGGTGCCGCTCGGCTCGATCGCGAAGATCCTCGAGCGGCCTTCGTCGCTCGCCATCAACCATCTCGGCCAGTTTCCCTCGACCACGGTGTCGTTCAACCTCGCGCCGCACGCCTCGCTCGGTAGCGCAGTCAAGGCGATCGAGGCGGCGGAGCGCGACCTCGGCGTGCCGGAGAGCGTGCGCACCAGCTTCCAGGGCGCGGCGCTCGCCTTTCGCGCCTCGCTCAGCAACACGCTGTGGCTGATCCTCGCCGCGGTGGTCACCATGTACATCGTGCTGGGCGTGCTCTACGAGAGTTACATCCACCCGGTGACGATCCTCTCCACGCTGCCTTCGGCCGGCGTCGGCGCGCTGCTCGCCCTGCTCATCGCGGGCCAGGATCTCGGCGTGGTCGGGATCATCGGCATCATCCTGCTCATCGGCATCGTGAAGAAGAACGCGATCATGATGGTCGACTTCGCCCTGCAGTTTGAACGAGACGGCGCGGAGCGTGGCGAAGGCAAGACCCCGCGCGAGGCGATCACCCAGGCCTGCCTGCTGCGCCTGCGCCCGATCCTGATGACCACCGCCTCCGCGCTGCTCGCCGGCCTGCCGCTGATGCTCGGCACCGGCGTGGGCTCCGAGCTGCGCCACCCGCTGGGGCTGACGATGGTCGGCGGGCTGATCGTCAGCCAGGTGCTGACACTATTCACGACGCCGGTGATCTATTTGTTTTTTGATTCTTTAAAAAATAAATCTTTTAAAAACCAAACGACGTGAATATTTCCGAGCCCTTCGTTCGCCGTCCCGTCGCCACCACGCTGCTCACCATCGGCATCGCGCTCGCGGGGATGGTGGCGTTCAAGCAGCTGCCGGTCTCGCCGCTGCCGCAGGTGGCCTTTCCGACCATCGCGGTCTCGGCCAATCTCCCCGGCGCGAGCCCCGAGGTGATGGCGGCGACGGTGGCGATGCCGCTCGAGCGCGCGCTCGGGCGGATCGCAGGGGTGACCGAGATCACCTCGTCCTCCTCGCTCGGCTCGACGCGCGTGGTGCTGCAGTTCGAGCTCTCGCGCAACATCGACGGCGCGGCGCGCGAGGTGCAGGCGGCGATCAACGCCGCGCGCAGCCAGCTGCCGACGAGCCTGCCGAACAATCCCACCTATCGGAAGGCCAATCCGGCCGATGCGCCGGTGATGATCCTCGCCCTGACCTCGGATCAGTACAGCCAGGGGCAGATGTACGACTACGCCCAGACGGTGCTCGCGCAGAAGCTCTCGCAGCTCGACGGCGTCGGCCAGGTGGACATCGGCGGCAGCTCGCTGCCCGCGGTGCGGGTGGAGACGAACCCGGCGACGCTCGCGAAGTACGGCATCGGCCTGGAGGACGTGCGCGCAGCGATCAACGCGAGCAACGCCAACCGGCCGAAAGGCATCGTCGAGGACGGCGAGCGCGCCTGGCAGATCTACGCCAACGACCAGTCGAAGAGCGCCGCCGAGTATCTGCCGCTCATCATCGCCTACAAAGTGGATAAAAGCGGGACTGGCGCCGCTGTCAGGCTGGGCGACGTCGCGGAGGTCGTCGATTCGGTGCAGGATCTGCGCAACTACGGCTCGGCGAACGGCAAGCCCTCGGTGCTGCTCATCATCCGCGCCCAGCCCGACGCCAACATCATCGACACCGTCGACCGGGTGATGGCGATCCTGCCGCTCATGCGCACCTCGATCCCGGCGGCGATCGACCTGAACGTGATGATGGAGCGCACCTCCACCATCAGCGCCGCGATCCGCGAGGTGGAGCGCTCGCTGGTCATCGCGATGGGCCTCGTCATCCTGGTGGTGCTGCTCTTCCTGCGCAACCTGCGCGCCGCGGTCATCCCCGCGGTGGCGGTGCCGGTGTCGCTCATCGGCACCTTCTCGGTGATGTACCTCGCCGGCTTCAGCATCAACAACCTCTCGCTGATGGCGCTTACCGTGGCGACCGGCTTCGTGGTCGACGACGCCATCGTGGTGCTCGAGAACACCACGCGCCACATCGAGGAAGGCGTGCCGCCCTACCAGGCCGCGCTGCGCGGGGCGCGCGAGGTCGGCTTCACGGTGCTCTCGATGAGCGTGTCGCTGATCGCGGTCTTCATCCCGATCCTCCTCATGGGCGGAATCGTGGGGCGCCTGTTCCGCGAGTTTTCCATCACGCTGTCGGTGGCGGTGCTCGTGTCGCTGGTCGTTTCGCTCACCACCACGCCGATGATGTGCGCTCGTCTTCTAAGGAAGGAAGAACCCAGGGAAAAGGGGAAACTCTCCCGCTACGCCGAACAGGGATTTGAAACAATTTTGAAAGGCTACAGAACCAGCCTGGCCTGGTCGCTGCGCCACGCGCCGATCGTCGTGCTGATTCTGCTCGCGACCATCGCCTTGAATTTCGTGCTGTACGCGAAAATACAAAAGGGCTTCTTCCCGCAGCAGGACACCGGGCGCCTCTTCGGCAACGTGCGCGCCGACCAGGGCATCTCGTTCCAGGCGATGCGCGGCAAGATGGAGGCCTTCGTCGACATCGTGCGCGCCGATGCGGCGGTGGAGAACGTCACCGGCTTCACCGGCGGCGGCCAGCGCAACCGCGGCTTCATGTTCATCCAGCTGAAGCCCCTCGAGGCGCGCAAGGTCTCGGCCGAGGCGGTCGTCACGCGGCTGCGGGCGCAGCTCGCGAAGGAGCCCGGCGCGCAGCTCTTCCTCGCCCAGGCGCTCGACGTGCGCGCCGGCGGACGCGGCAGCGACTCGAACTACCAGTTCACCCTGCTCGCCGACGACGTCGAGCAGCTGCGCACCTGGGCGCCGCGCCTCGAGCGCGAGCTGCGCAGCGTCCCGGAGATCGCCGACATCTCGAGCGACCAGGAGGTGCGCGGCCTGCAGACCTCGCTCGTCATCGACCGCGACACCGCGGCGCGCCTCGGCCTCGGCCCGCGCCAGGTCGATTCCGCGCTCAACCTCGCCTTCGGCCAGGCGATCGTCTCCACCATCTATCGCGAGCTCAACCAGTACCGCGTGGTCATGGAGGCGGCACCGCAGTTCTGGCAGAGCCCCGAGGGCCTGAAGGACGTAAATTTACTTTCGCCGACCAAAGGCCTGGTGCCTCTGTCGACGATCTCCCGCTGGGAGACCACCAACGCGCCGCTCTCGATCAACCACCAGAGCCAGTTCGTCGCCTCCACCATCTCGTTCAACCTCAAGGAAGGCGTGTCGCTCTCGCTGGCGACCGACGCGGTGCAGGCGGCGATGGCGCGCATCGGCATGCCGGCGACGATCCACGGCTCCTTCCAGGGCACCGCGCGCCAGTTCACCGCCTCGCTCGAGAACCAGCCCTGGCTGATCGTCGCCGCGCTGGTGGTGATCTACATCGTGCTCGGCGTGCTCTACGAGAGCCTCGTGCACCCGATCACCATCCTCTCCACGCTGCCCTCGGCCGGCGTCGGCGCGCTCCTCGCGCTGATGCTCTTCGGCAAGGAGCTCAACATCATCGCCATGATCGGCGTGATCCTGCTGATCGGCATCGTCAAGAAGAACGCCATCATCATGATCGACCTCGCGATCGAGACTCAGAGAATCAAGGATATTCCTCCCGAAACGGCCATCTACGAGGCCGCCGTGCTGCGCTTCCGGCCGATCATGATGACGACGATGGCCGCGCTCTTCGGCGCCATGCCGCTCGCCATCGGCTTCGGCTACGGCGGCGACCTGCGCCAGCCGCTCGGCATCTCGATCATGGGCGGCCTCGTGCTCTCGCAGCTGCTTACGCTCTACACCACGCCTGTGGTCTACTTGTATCTCGACCGGCTGCGGCTGCGGTTTTCGAAAAAAAGAATTCCCCAGGTAAAACCCGCATGAGAAGAATTTTTTTCGCCGGCCTCGCGTTCCTGTGCGGTTGCGCCGTCGGCCCGGATTACAAGCGCCCCGACGCGCCCAGCTCCGCTGAATTCAAGGAAGCCAATGACGCCTGGAAGCAGGCGCAGCCCCGCGACGAGATCGCGCGCGGCACGTGGTGGGAGATCTTCGGCGACCCTCTGCTGAACGAGCTGGTCGCGAAAGTCGACGTCTCCAACCAGAGCCTCGCCGCTTCCGAGGCGCAGTTCCGCCAGGCGCAGGCGGCGATCAACGTGGCGCGCGCGCCCTTCTTTCCCACGCTCGACGGCAACGCCTCCATCACGCGCAGCCGCTCGCCCGTCGGCGTGGTCGGCGGCACCACCGCCGGCAGGATCATCACCCAGCGCAGCGCGAGCGTCACATCGAACTGGGAGCTCGATCTCTGGGGCCGCATCCGTCGCCAGATCGAGGCGGCGGAGGCTTCGGCCAACGCGAGCGCCGGCGACCTCGCCTCGGCGCGCCTCTCGCTCCAGGCGCAGCTCGTCACCGACTATTTCGCCCTGCGCCTGCTCGACGTGCAGAAGCAGCTCCTCGACGACACCGTCACGGCGTTCCGCAAATCGCTCGAGCTGACCAACAACCGCTACAACGTCGGCGTCGCCGCCAAGGCGGATGTGGTGCAGGCCGACGCGCAGCTCAAAAGCACGCTCGCGCAAGGCGTCGACCTCGGCGTGCAGCGCGCGCAGCTCGAGCACGCGATCGCCGTCCTCACCGGCGCCGCTCCCTCGCAGCTCGCGATCGTCCCGCAACCCACCTATAAGGCCGAGCTGCCGGTGATTCCGCCGGGCCTTCCATCCGCGCTTCTGGAGCGCCGCCCCGACGTGGCCGCCGCCGAGCGCCGCATGGCCGCCGCCAACGCGCAGATCGGCGTCGCCAAGGCCGCCTACTTCCCGTCGCTCACCCTGGGCGCCACCTACGGCTTTCGCAGCTCCGACGCCGCAAGCTGGCTCACCGCGCCGAGCCACTTCTGGTCTTTCGGGCCCGCGCTCGCGATGAGCCTCTTCGACGCCGGCCTGCGCCGCGCCCAGACCGCGCAAGCGATGGCCGCCTACGACGCCACCGTCGCCAACTACCGCCAAACCGCCCTCACCGCGCTCGCCGACGTCGAAGACAACCTCGCCGCCCTGCGCGTCCTCGAAGAAGAAGCGAAGCTCGAGCAGGACGCCGTCGACGCCGCCCGCCAGTCATTGGAGCTGACCGTCAACCAATACAAGGCCGGCACCGTCAGCTTCCTCAACGTCGTGACCGTCCAGGCCCAGCTCCTCGCCGAAGAGCGCAACGCCGTCAACCTCGTGAACCGGCGCCTCGCGGCGACGGTCGCGCTGGTTCGCGCGATCGGTGGCGGATGGCAAGCAAAGGACTTTTAGTCCATTGGTCGCACATCTTCATTGGCGTCCGCGATAGCGTTCGCCGACTTAGAATCCGCAAGGCGGCTTCGACCGCTTCTGAAAGCAGACCTATGAGCAAGCAGTACTACGTGAGCGACATCGTGCCCGACTACCACGGGGATCAGTTGGCCGTGTGGCACAAGAGCGTGGATTTCCTCCAGGATCCCCGGTTCATCTCTGCTTACGACCGCGGCATGGCCTCCGGCCACCACATCGGGCGAAACGCGGGATTGCCGGGCAACGATCTGCACATCGAGTGGCGCGTGCACGTGCTGACGTGGGCCGCCGAGCACGCGTTGAAGCTGCCTGGGGACTTCGTCGAATGCGGCGTCAACACGGGCATTTACTCGCTCGCGATATGCGAATTCCTCGATTTCAACCGGACCGGGAGGTCCTTTTACCTGTTCGACACGTTCAACGGGCTGCCGTTGGAGCAAATCAGCCCAGAAGAGCTGGCGTTGGGGCGCGTAGCCGAGAACGAGGAGCACTACAGCGAGTGCTACGAGATCGCGAAGCGCAATTTCGCGCCTTTTCCCTCGGCAAAGCTGATTCGCGGGAAAGTCCCGGACACGCTCGGCAGCGTCGACATCCCGAGGGTTTGCTATCTCTCCATCGACATGAACATCGCCGCGCCCGAGATCGCTGCGCTCGAATACTTCTGGGACAGGCTTTCGCCCGGCGCACCGGTAGTCCTCGATGACTACGGCTGGTCCGTGTTCAAGCCGCAAAAGGAGGCGATGGACCGATTCGCCGCGGAGAAGGAGGTCGCCATTCTGAATCTGCCGACCGGACAAGGACTCATACTCAAGCCATCGTAGCCGGTCGAAGGCGCAAGCCTCGAGGTCGTTGACGTCGCAGGCGGAACCGTCAGAGATGCTGCTGCAGCCAGCTCGCGAGCGAGCGCGCATCCATAGCGCCTGAAACGCGCGCCACTTCCCGGCTGCCGCGGAACAGAATCAGCGTCGGGATAGAGCGGATGCCGTAGCGGCCGGCGATGGTCTGG
>Ga0209131_1000724_pt1 | contig 23422 bp, 36 predicted proteins | sample GraSoi_2013_40cm_FD_185826 | JGI IMG/M metagenome (GOLD analysis project Ga0209131, IMG submission 185826) | Grasslands soil microbial communities from the Angelo Coastal Reserve, California, USA - Sample 9_17_2013_40cm (SPAdes) (version 2) | ecosystem: Environmental > Terrestrial > Soil >... | reverse complement strand
TGAGCGACGTTTCAGGGATAAGGATGTTGTGGGGCGTGGGGCTGCACAAATTATTCAGCGTGCCCTTCAGAATGAAATTGAAATTTGTGGTTTTGACGAGGCAATGCGTCAAGCCCTTAAAGATTATTTATTAGCAGGCAGAGGATCAGTTTGGGTTCGTTATGAACCGGAAGTCAGTGAAAGCATTTCAATTCCAACTGATGATGAACAGGATCAGCATGATTCTTTAGGTAATATTAGACCAGATGATGACAGCCCAGAGGAAGAAAAATTAAGGGAAACAGGTGACCGTGTAACACGTGAGTCTACCCCTGTTGATTACATTCAATGGACTGATTTTTATACTTTCCCTTCAAAGGCTAGAACATGGAAAGAAGTTACAGCAGTTGGTAAAAGGGTCTATATGACCCGTAACCAAATGAAACGGAGGTTTGGCAATGAGATTGGGCGTGCCATACCTTTTCAAAAAGATGATCGTAAGACACGCCGCCAAGAGGATACACGTTCAGGCCATGAAATTGATGAGAAAGCCCAAGTCTTTGAAATCTGGGACAGATCAAAAGAAGAAGTTGTATGGGTAGCCGAAGGTTATCAATACCTTTGTGATAGGCAGGATGACCCGCTTAAACTTGAGAACTTCTTTCCTTGCCCAAAACCGCTTTATTCTAATGCAACTAATAATACTTTGATCCCTGTCCCTGATTTCATTCAATATCAAGATCAAGCAATTCAGATTGATGAACTTACCCAAAGAATATCTATGTTGGCTAAAGCCTGCAAAGTGGCAGGTGTCTATAATGCAGCAGCAAAAGGCATTCAAAGACTATTTAACGAATCAGTTGAAAATGAGATGATTCCAGTTGACGACTGGTCTGCTTTTTCTGAGAAGGGTGGTGTTGCAGGTAACCTGAGTTTTATTCCATTAAAAGAAATAATGGGTGTTATTGAAGAGCTAACTAAGATTAAAGAACGTGCTACCGCTGAGATGGACCGCCTTACTGGTATTAATGATATTATGCGTGGGGTTAGCGATGATGATCGTGAGACATTAGGGGGTAAACGTTTAAAGTCAGCAGCATCAGGGACACGACTTCAACAAAGGCAAGACGAAGTAGCACGGTTCGCCAGGGACACATTAAAGATTATGTCTGACATTATGTGTCAGCACTTTTCACCAAAATCTTTAATTGAAGTATCAGGGGCTTTGTATGAGCAAGGGTTAGGCACTATGGACGTACCTGACCAAGATATGTTACAACAAAGCGTACCTCCCGTGTCACTTGGACCCCCAGGCACACCTCCTGGTTTTGGGGGTTCTTTTTCACCGGGCGGTGCTGGCCCCGGCATTGGTTCCCCAATGGGTGGGCCGCCTGCTGTCCCCCGTCCACCTGTGGGCAGCCCCCCTCCTGGCCTTCCTCCAGGGCCAGGAATGCCACCAGGGCAAGGTCCTCCGATGGGCGGACCACCCCCTGGTGGTTTACCACCTCTTCCTCCAGGCACACCCCCATCAGGAATGCCTCCACCTGGGGTACCCCCTCAGCCACCACGCCCAGGTTTTGGCTTCCAAGGTCCAATGCAACCTCCACCTATGCCCCCTGAAATGAAGGATAAGATGGAAGGGCTGCAAAGGATATTCAAAGCTATCCAACTTATCAGGGATGAAAGGTTGTTAGGCTTCAGGATTGACATAGAGGTTGAGTCTACTATTTATGCTGACCAAGCTAAGGAAGGACAGGATAGGACTGCGTTCATAATGGCCGTTACTAAGTATCTTGAACAGTCAGCACAAATCGCGATGCAAATGCCTGAAGCCGTTCCGTTGTTAGGTAAGTTCTTACGGTTCGGCGTAAGGGGTCAGAAGGTTGGGCGTGAATTGGAACAGGCTATTGAAGATTTTACAGACGAAGCAGTCGTATTGGCTAAGAATCGTCAGCAGCAGGCATCTCAACAGCCAAACCCAGAGCAGATGAAAGCACAGGCTGTGCAAATGAAGGCTCATGCTGATATTCAACAGTCTCAAATGAAAATGCAAACAGATCAGCAGTCGGCTGCCGCAGAAGTTCAGAGACAGCAAATAGAAAACCAAGGGGAGCAAGCCAATGCTGCTGCTGACACGGAACAAAAACAAATTGATATGGAGATGCGAAAACTCGAACTCCAGATAGAATTGATACGTTTACAAATTGAGATGAAGAAAGCCGATGCTGGTTTGCAAGCAGAAGGGTTGAAAGCACAAACGACGCAGCATGAGAATATGATTGACCAGCAGCAGTCTTCACTAGATCACGCTGCTGAGACTCAAAGAATGGCTATGCAAGGTGCTCAAGAACGTAATAAATATCAAACCGAACAGCAAAAAATGTTTATGCAGGGGGCTCAAGAACACCATAAAATGACAAAGGAAGCTGAACTGGCTGAGCAAGAAAGTCAAATGCAGAAGAAACAGATGGAACATGATAGAAAAATGCAACAGGGCGAGCATAAAATTGCCCAAGTTAAATTACAACAACAACGCGCTGCCGCAAATAGACCACGTGCTCAATAGGGTTTTAAGACATGAAAATTTGTTCTGCTGAAGGATGTGTAAGCAAAGCTAGATCACGTGGTTTGTGTGAAAAGCATTATGTTAGAATGAAACGTCATGGTCATTTGAATGAAACCCGTCGTCAAAAAGGTGCTGGAAGTATAGACAATCACGGTTATACATTTATTGTTAAGAATGGAGTCGGTAAGCGTCTGCATGTTATGATTGCTGAAGGGGCTTTGGGAAAGACCCTGCCAAAAGGGGCCGAAGTCCATCACTTAGATGGAAACCCGAAAAATAATAATCCGCGTAATTTGGTTATTTGTCCTGATGCAGCTTATCATATATTATTGCATGTTAGGCAAAGGGCATTAGAGGAATGTGGAAATGCAAATTATAGAAAATGTACATACTGTAAGCGATATGATGATCCAGGTGTTATGCATATTCCAACCATTTCCAGGAGGTCCAGCTATCATCAGGAATGTATGCTTAAGTTTTATAGGGAAAAACGTGCAAAAAAGAAACAAGAAAAATTAGGAGGAAGTAAGTGAATAAGCCAATCCTATGCCTGGATTTTGATGGCGTTCTACATTCTTATGTAAGTGGTTGGGTAGAACACGATTTTATACCTGATCCGCCTGTGCCAGGGGCAATGCAATTCTTGTATGAGGCACAGAAACATTTTACAGTTAAAATCTATTCAAGCAGGTCAAGTTCTGATACTGGTATCAGGGCTATGATTACCTGGATTAGTTATTGGTCAGAAAAGGAATTACCTAATGAGGCTCCTGATTATGTATGTAATGCAGTTAAAAATGCTTATTGTCATAATAAAGATGCGTGGCCTCAAGAAAAACCTGCTGCCTTTTTAACTATAGATGACCGTGCTATCACTTTTACAGGGAAATGGCCTGATGTAGAAGAGTTACTAACTTTCAAACCTTGGAATAAAAAATAATGTTTAGCCAAAGCGAAATTGAAAGGGAAGTTAGACACGTCTTCGGTAATATGCCTATCACCCTTATTATTGAACATATGATGAATGAAGATGCAGTTACCATAAAGGTAATTAATAGATCAAAATGTAACTCACTACCAGCCGTTACGGCTAAGATAGCAGCGATTGAAGAACTTATGTGTGAAAATGAATATGAGTCTAGCAAACTGTTGAGGACTTATATAAATGTGATGTACAATATAATGCAAACAAATATCGAGGAAGAAAGGAAGTTATTAGAATGCCAACGTATATAATGAAGGATGGCGAACTAGTTCTAAAAACCCCTGAAAATAGTTCGTCTGATGCACCATACGTAATTTCTGACGAAATGTCGCCAACTAAGCATATGGCGACTGGTGAGGTTATGACAAGTAAGTCAGAATTTAGAAAAGTAACTAAGGCAACTGGAAATATTGAATATGGAAATGAGGAATTAATTAAGCCGAGAAAACAAGTTCCTTTAGATCGTAGACAGCGTAGGGAAGACATTCGCCGTGCTATTCATGATCTTAGAGATGGACGTGCACCTAGCATTCGTCATATACTTGAAATGAATAAGGAGTAGATTATGATCAGTAAGCGTAAGTTATGCACGGGGGTTTTATCAGGATTGATAATGGCCCCGATGGTTGTTAAGGCAGCATCTTTAATGCCTTTACGCGGCATTGTAATGCCAATTGAATTAAAATGGAGACGTAGCAATGTACATTGTGGCGCTTACCTTACTGGTAAGGAATGTGAACTCAACATTATCGACAGGGTAAGATTAGAAGCTGCAAAGATTATATTGGAAATGGGTTATGGTACTTCTGATCAACGTCAATTCCATGAAAATATGATGGTTGAACGGACACTATGGGTTCCCGATATGGATACAACGAGAAATGAAATGGTAAGGTACCTTGATGAGGTAAGTAGACAGGGCTGGGGATATGTTGTTATACCAGAAAGATTCGAACCAGCGCGAAGTAAAAATAGGTCTGTAAGGCAGTCAATCAAAGAAGCATTAGTTGAAGTTAGAATGGGAAGTTAAAATAAATGAGTAGAATGGAAATTGACAAGAAAGGCAATGTTAAGTATGGCCCTAACGTCGTTAAAATTAGGAGATATAAAGGATGGTTTAAATATGAAGAATTCTTAATTCATCCGAATGAAAGTAATTTGACCATGATCCCAGTAGTCAAACCTAAGAAATTTTTAAAACTTAGATTTATATGGCTTAAATATGCACCTGAATGGTTTAAGAAATACAAACGTCACAGATCACAGATGAAGTTTTTGGATAAGCTAAATTATCCGAAAAACGCAAAGATAAGGGAACAATTTGGAACACAAGCGTATACGGAAGCTGAAAAAATTAGGGTAATGAGGTTACCAGCACCAAAGACTGTTCAGCAATCGCTGCAACAATAATTTCCGTCTAAAAGTGTGCGAGAAATTATTGTTGCAGCGATTGCTGAACACAATACAAAAGCAGATGTGAAAGGCTAGTGAAATGGAACTAAATCAAGATACCTCAACTGAACGCACTGTACCACCGCCAACTGAGACGACACGTGAGCGTGAGCGTCCTTCAGTAAGGGATGAACTTAGAAGAAGCTTCGCTGAGGCAAGGCGCGATGATGAAACACGTGAAACACGTGAGCCTGAAGTTGAGGAAGAGCCTGTTGTTGAAGAGGCAGCAGAAACTGAAACCCCTGCCGAAGCTGAGCCTACTGAAAGGACGACCGAAGCAAGGGGCGCGGGTGAGAGTGAAGACACTGAGGTTGAGCCTAGTACAAAGCGTGAGACACAAGCTGCTCCCGCAGCATGGTCAAAAGAAGCTAAAGCCGCTTTCACGCATTTGCCGGAACACGTTAAGAGAGCCGTTGTAAAACGTGAGGCTGATGTTGAGAAAGGAATTAAGAATTTAAAGGATTCTTACAAAGAAATTGATGAGGCGCTTGCCCCTTATGTGCCTATGATCAGGCAATTTCAGAAGACACCTGGGCAGGCTGTGGCTCAACTCTTTTCTTGGTTTGATGCATTAGCGAAGAACCCAGATGAAGCATTCCCTGCTTTAATCAAGTCTTACAAATATAACCCCGATGCGATGTTAGCCAAGTACGGATATGTAAGGAAACAACAACCGCAACAACAACAGCCTAATGGGCAAGTCCAAAATGGACAGGCGCAGCCAAATGGTCAGACCCAGCCTGGGCAACAACCAGATGTTCCTATTCCACCATCGGTTCAACAGTATATCACTAGACTTGAACAAAGACAGAATCAATTAGAGCAACAGGTAGGGCAACAGTTCAATAATCTAGGGCAATACTACCAAGAACAGAATGCTGCTAAGACTCAAGAAATGTTGGAGCAGTGGGCCAAGGATAAGCCGTTTTTTCATGAAGCAAGGGTAATGATGGGGCATCTACTGACTCCTGACCCGACGACTGGAGTAGCAGCAATCCCATTGAAAGACGGCCGTGTCGATCTTGATTCTGCCTACGAAGCAGCAGTTTATGCCCTTCCAGAAGTAAGATCCAGAGTGCTAGCGGATCAACAGGCTCAGGCTGAGGCGGCTAGAAAAGCCAAACAGGAAGCAAATCAAAAAGCAGCCCAGGACAAAGCAGACAAGGCGAGAAGGACAGCGACTAGCTTGACATCAAGTGCCCCTGGTGCTGAAGTGAGCCGTAAACAGACTCAAGGAAAGGGGGCTAGCGTTAGGGAAAGTTTGTACGCAGCCGTGAAGGAACTTTCTGATAGATAAAAATTTGTAAGGTGTTTAAGCGCGATGAAGGGTTGAGTGAACCGAATGAAGAGAGTGTTCCGAAGTAAAAGAGTGAACCGAGCGCCACGAGTGTACCGGACCCGGAGAGTGAACCGTAGAACCCTTCAGAGCGTTTAATATGTTCAAATATTATTTTAACCGAGGCTTAGATGCTGTTGATATTCTAGCACAAAACTTTAAAAATCGGACATGGTTCGTGCCCGATTTAATTTGCGATGAAGTTTTAGATACACTTGAAAAGCATAGCATAAAGGTTGAATTCTATCATATAAATGAAGATTTCACTTGGGCTACTAAAGTTAATGGGCGAGACCCAAAGATTTTCTATTCTATCGATTATTTTGGGAAAGAGACTAATCTTGGAAAAGAAGCACCACCTAATACAGTTGTTATCCGTGATAGTGTATGGTTTCCATATCCATTCACCACCGTAGAACCCAATCAAATCTGGTTTAACAGCCTCAGGAAAATAATAAGAAACGCTAAAGGTTCAAGTCTGATTTCGCCTTACCGTATTTCAGGCATAAATGAAGTTCCAAATATATCATATCATCCATCACTGACTTGGCTAGAAATGAATAGACGGTTTGAGAATTATTATCTTTGCAAAGAAATTTTTAGTAAGTATGCCATACCAGAACACGATCAACAGTTTCCATCAGTATTTCCAATCAGACTAAAAAATCGTGATAAAGTTTTAGAAAATTTAGGTACGCCATTGCCGGGCATGTGGAAAAACAAGTATAACTTAACAAATGTTCTCTATAAAGAACTTATTTTTATTCCAATTGATTCTAGGTTTAATGAGGAAAGCCTAACTGGGTTGGCTGACAAGATAAAGGAACTTAGTAGTGTTGTACCTTGACACCGAGTTCAATGGTTTTGGTGGTCAGTTGATTTCGTTAGCATTATGTCCCGATGATGGAACTGAACCTTGGTATGAGGTAACTGAATTCCTAAAACCTGTAGATCCATGGGTTAGGACGCATGTAATACCAAAATTGGGTCAGGAACCGTTAAGGCCATTGCTCTTTAAACAATCCTTTCATTCATATATTCAACGATTTAAGAATCCTATTGTTATTTGCGATTGGCATGCCGATGCGGTTCACTTTTGTCAACTCCTGTCTGGCTTTGATTACGGTTCATCTTTAGACTTTGAATTTAGGTTGCATGTGTTAAAGACACCTAAAGGTGAACCTGCATCCGTACACAATGCTTTGGATGATGCACGTATATTAATGGAGTGGCATAAGGCAAATGGAGGATGAAGATGGCTAAAAAATGGATAGCTGGAGCTATTAAGAAGCCAGGTTCTTTTACTGCATCAGCTAAAAAGGCTGGTATGTCTACACATGCTTATGCTGAAAAAGAAAAGCATGCTTCAGGGAAGGCAGGACAAAGGGCTAGGTTAGCCCTTACTTTGGGCAAACTTCGTAAGAAAAAATGAGGGTAGTCAAATGGCTAAAAGAGCAATCCACCATTTGCATCATCATGCAAAGAAAGCTTTACATCATGCAAAGAAAGCAGTTTCTCATCATGAGGGATCGGCTGACGATAACCGTGACGATATCATACAGGCTAGAAGGCATGGAATGACCCTCAGGCAATGGGAAGGGTCGCCTATGGACAGACGCCGTGATGTCAGGGCTGCTGTTGTTAAAGCCGTAGCGCACGCTAAGACAAAAGGTAGATAAATATGCCCCCCAACCTAACTGAGATAGCTACTACTACTGCCCGTCATAGGGATAAAAAGATGACTAAGAAAGCAGCTAAAAAGCCAGAACCTAAGCTTGTCAACCATCAAGCTGAGCAACGGGCTGGGATCAGGAATACTATTGCTGATGTGATCAAATCTTCGAAAAAGCCGCTTAAATCGGTAAAAGTCAAGTTTAAATAAAATGCGCGACGGGGCACTAGAAACTGCGTATGATGCAGAAATGGCTAATTTATTTCGTATGCTTTGCACAGCATTTGCTTCAGCTGAGACTGAAGAGCAAACGAAGGAGGCAGAACTCAGATTTCACAAAGGTGTACTTATAGCCGATAAGGCATATCAAACTGCGAAAAATTCTAGGTCCGCAGCATAAAATCTAGGTAGTAGAGGGCACGGTGAGATTTGAACTCACGATCTTCCGATTAAAAGTCGGAGGCATTAGGCCAGACTATGCTACGTGCCCGTGGTGACCCCGGTAGGAATCGAACCTACAACTTTCTCATTAGAAGAGAGATGTTCTATCCATTGAACTACGGGGCCTTGGTAGCAGGATTTGAACCACCCACACCAGCATTTTCAGTGCCCTACCGTCCGAGCCACTTGGGCGTTAGTGACTTTAATACGCTTTTTTCGAAGATGATCCCTCCAATCGGTTATTCCTCCATATTTCCTTTCAATAATATCTTCTACGATACGTTTTGCCTGTATTATTCCATAACCGTATTGTTTCATTATCATTCTCATGGCGGTGATGGATTCACCTTTTTCTAATAGATTTATTATCTCATCCATTATTCAACACTCCCATTGTGCTACGCGGTCTTGGTGCTAGCGGCAGGACTCGAACCTGCAACCTATCGGTTATGAGCCGAGAGAACTGACCAATTGTTCTACGCTAGCATTTAGATATCACTGGCTTCACGGGTCTTTTTATAGTCCTGGCTGCGTTCCAAAACATAATCCGAAGGTAGTGTGTTAAAGACCTTGTCAACCACCCAACCTTCATCCCAGTAAGCACCACCTTGTATTGTCTTTTCCCGTAAGCCAATACGCCGTCCTTCAGTGGCAAATTTAGTGGGTATCCACAGCATTTGTTGCTGATTGTCACGTCTTAATTGACATTGGGTCATAGTTTCAGCAGACATATTACTCACCATGTAAAGTTGGCTGCCTAGGTAGGACTCGAACCTACAACCTTCTGGTTAACGGCTAGACGCTACTGCCAGTTGAGCTACTAGGCAATACTACTGTGACTGGAAGGGCCGGTGGGGTATCTTCAGCGCCCTGATCCCATCCTCCGTTTACAGCTTATGCGTCCTAAGCTGCGCTTGATGCATCAAGCCTTTCCTTACCCCTCCAGTCACATTCATGATGCCCTTACTGGACAATATTAAGTCCTTCTATTCCAAGCTAGAAGTGCACTTTCGTGATCACGCCCCCTAAATTCTAGATGATTATGCACCACCCCTGGTTGTCTACCACACCAATGAAGTATTGAAACCGAAATTATTTGCATTGGTTTGTTGATAGGCCCCCAATGCCTTGATTCTTTTACATGTGTTACTCCCGCTCCGCAGAAGGGACACGGTTTTAGTAAAGCTTTTAATTCATCTTCAGTCATTTGGTGCCGGCTGTAGGGTTCGAACCCACGACCCCCTGATTACATTGGTGCCCCGTGCACGGATTTGAACCTGCAACCTACTCCTTACAGGGGAGTTGCTCTACCTGATTGAGCTAACAGGGCTTATATTTCATAGTCTTTTGCTAATTTTATGGTTTTATTCATGGTCTGTTTACCTTTGGGGGGCTCTACTCTAAGTGAGGCTTCTGCATTACCTACTTCATTCACGTTTACTAGATAACATTTATCTAATTCATGGCAGTATACTGCGAACCATTCTATCTGACCCTTATAATTTTTTCGTGTACCATTTTTATTGTGTAATGTTGAAGAACAAGTGGCAAATACTACAGACCCATTTCTTAACCTTCCGGTCTTACATTGCACCCTTTCAAAACCAGCACTACGATCTATTACCAAATCATATCTTGATTTCTCGCTCAATGGTTTTAGTACTACATATTGTTTCCGTAGAAAGCATGCTGTTATCATGGCTACTGATAAATCGCCTTTTTCAATCGTATGCATAAAGTCCTGTAACATGCACAGGACTTTATGTCAAGTCGGGGCCTCTACCATTGGTAATAGGCGGACAAATCAGATGCTCTTCCGGCTGAGCTAAACCGGCATCTATTCAAGTTCCTTTAGTTGCTTTGCCAAAGATCTACACTCACCTTCCATATAGTCTATATTTTTATAGACAATGTCTAGTGCATATGTTCTACCATAATTTAAACCAAGTGAGGATGATAATGCTTCTATTTTTGGGCATCTATCCCTTGAGTGCGCAGCGTCAAATCCAAACCACCAAGTTTCATCAGGTTCTTCAGAATGAAGGCATACGCTTGTTGCCCTTAACCTATCAGACCAAGCTTTGTAGTCATTGATAATAGGCATCCATTCTTTTAACCATTCAGCCGAGTCACCATGAGGGTAGCTTACGGCCTGCTTTTGATTCCAGTCTATAGATTTTTTGGCATGTCCCCACATTTCTTTAGTTGGGATTGAGGATGGGCCTGCAAAGGTTAAGCCACCATGAATCCTTATGTTTCGTAGTTTATCACCTATGTTAGGAACGACTGGTTTGGGTGGTAAACTGTTAAAGTCAACTGCTTCAAGGATAGATTTACTTCTATCACGCTTCCTAACTTGTTCCCAAAAAGCCTTATGGTATTCATCATGATCATGTTTGGTCTCACCATCATAACTTATGCCATAAGCAGGATGATAGGGCATCACCCCGACATAGCCATTTAAAGCTCCTACTGGGCCACGAAGGATGAGGCAGGGGAACTTTGTTTCATCATACCAAATAACTTTGTCTGGCTCTGAATCCCATTCACCACGGGGCCATGACGTTTTGTCGATAATGCCCCTTAATTCTAGACCTTCAGCTATCAACATGTGACATCTTTACTGTTTAGGTGGTGATAGACACTTTAATGGTGAAGGCCAACACCAATGCATCCCATGATTTAATGGCAGCGCTGAGAAATCATGATCAGTCCCGATTATGGTTTTATGGTCAAGGCCACGCGTATAAGCCACCTTCTGCCAAAATTCAAACGCATGTCCATAATCAAGGGGCAAACGTTTGAATTCTTTCACTTCATCAGGTGTCAGTGTGTAGGTTTCCCTTTTCATTTTAACCCTCGATAGACCGTAACTTTACTCTTTTCCTTAAAGTGTCAGGTTCACATTTAACGATTATATCACCTTGTTTTTGTAGTTGTGCAAAATCGTCATTGGTCAATCCTAGTTCGGTTTTTGCACTATATAGAGCCCCTTCCATAGTAGTAGCCATAGCTGCCATAACATATATTTTGTACATATTCGTTTACCCTTCAATTAGATCAGTGACAGCATTGACTTGACCTTTTAATACCTTGCACAATGCGAATTGACAAACACTTTTTAAGAATTTATTTTATATTAATGGTTAGTTTCTGGCCCTTAGGTTTCTGATTGGGGTTTCTAATGTCAAGTGGTCCTGGGCCTTGGTCATCTGGGTTTTCATTAGGGTTTGGCCCTTTATCTGTCGTTAACACGAGCGGATTGGCTACAGATTCAATGCAGCTCTTAGGTTATTCTTCGACTCAAAAATTATTTTATGATGAGTCTAATACCCAAGCATTCTATTTATCTACTACACCTTTAATTTTCCTTTCTGATTTTAGTTTAGATTTTAACAATGATTTTGGACCTACAGGTTCTATTAATGGGTCAACTACTGTATATCGGGTATCTCCCTTATTTGCCAGGAATTGGTTAGTATTTTCAGGTGAAGCGAGCACTTGGGTTTATAACCCATTTGGTTCTAGCCCCTATAGAAACTTCTCAAATGTAGTGTAAGAAATGACAATAACTCAGGCGCAGCTTAATACTGAAATTAATACTAATCTTCCAACTACTGGAAGTGGTGCTATTAATGCTGCGATCATGCGTCAAACACTGACTGATGTGACGACAGCCATATTTCAGTCAGCAAATGTATTGAATGTTAAGTCTTTCGGTGCTGTAGGTAATGGCGTAGTAGATGATTATCCGGCAATCAAAGCAGCCGATGCCGCCGTGGCTTCTGCCAGCGGCGGCATGTTATATTTTCCAGCTGGAACATATTTCGTGTCCTTGGCATTGCAGCCGAGTTCCGGCGTTAACTATCAAGGCGCTGGTAAAGATGTAACGATCATCAAAGGTGCTGGACTTGGTCCCGCTCCTTTCAACATGTCGTTAGTGATCTCCGCTACGTTTACGGGGGGCAATCATCTAGACAATCTTGTTGGAACCGCAGTCACCTATCCGATCAACGCGCCGACTGAAGGCGCGAACACGATCACGACGACGACGGCCGCGAACGCCGGAAACTTTTCGGCGGGGCAAACTGTCCTCATTTCAGGCGATGATCATGGTACGAATTTCTGGTATCCCGACTGGACTACGACCGTCGTATCGGCCAGTGCGGGCACGGGCGTCATTACGCTGAGTGAGAACCTGCCTTTCGGCGGCGCAAATGTGACGAGGGTTCAGCGTATTACTAATCAGCCGCAAAATATCAAAATTTCAGATATGACCATTTTGGGGACCAATGACCAGTGTATACAGGTTTTTTGTGGTCAAAATATAATCTTTGATAACATCATCATAAGGGCCGGTTTCGGAGGAACGACGGGCGCTTCTTTCGGGGCCAGCGCTTGTAGAAATTGCGTGTTGCAAAACTCGGTAAGTTATGGTGTCATCTTGGATATGTTAGGTTGTTTTGATAGCTGTTTTGTTAACAATATGTTAAACAGCGGCGCTATCCAGTTCGATGGCGGCACCCAGAACAGTCTTATCGGTTGGAACACTATTAATGATCCAACATCTGGGAACGGCCCCGGATTTAATGGCATCAATCTTGCCATCTATACGAGGCGCAATCGAGTACTCGGCAATGCGATTGTCAATGTTCCTGCGACCTTTGTTGGGATCAACTCAGTTGGATCCGTTGCGGGGGACGGTAATCATATCATCGAAGGCAATACAATCACTAGTGTTGACACAACAACAACTGTTGGTATAGACAACAATAATGTTGTTAACAATACAATTATTGGTAATTGGATCAATAATGTCAATACTGGGGTTAGGCTTCTGAGTGGCTCCATTGGTCATACTGTAGAAGCTAATACGACTGTTGGCGCACCAGTACCTTACTTAGTTGACAGCACGTCGGCCATCCGCGAGCCGTTCACGGCTGGCCTGTGGTCTACCCTGACCGCCGCGAGTGCGACACCATCTGTGAAAAACGGGCATACGTTCCGGCTTCTCAATGGTGTCGCGCAAAATGTGACTGGCTTTAACGACGGCATTACAGGACAGCAAATCTTGATCTTTTTCGGAGACAGCAATACGACACTGATCGCCGGTGGGCCATTGCGTTTGAGTGCTAGCACCAATTATAATCCGCCAGTTAATACGACGATGCAATTTGTGAATAATCAAGGTACGTGGTACGAGATTTCTAGGGTCACCACTAATTGAAATGTAGAACATGACAATAACTCAAGCCTTTCTCACATCTGAAATATCAAGCCTATGGCCTGATAATACAACAGGGGCAATTACCCCTGCAAATGCTAGAACAACCCTTAATGATATAGTTACAGCTATATTTCAAGGGATAGCACCGACCGGATTGTCAACCCCAAATACTTGGACAGCATTGCAGACATTTAGTAGTGGTGTAACGGTTGATGGCATAACCATTAGTGGTAGCGTTTCTGGAATCCCTAGCACAGTTTCTAATTCTGATAGTACCCTTACCATTTCTCCCATAATTGGAAATGTTGTAGCTTCACTTAATTTAGGTCATGCAAATACATGGACAGCAACACAAACGTTTAACGCAACTACAACTTTTAATTTTATTCCTACCATCAATACATCAATAATTTTTAACCAGGGTGGTATACTAGGAACTTATACAAATCCCATTGCTTTTACTACAATTGGTACCAATTCTTACTTTAATAGTCTGACGATAAGTGGGGATAATTTGGCTGCTGCAACCCCATTTGTTGATGGATGGTTCTTTTTTCATTCATACGGAGGATCGGCTACTACAGGGGGAAGGCAAAGCCTTGAAGTTTTTTCAAGATTGGCAAGTCCTACTTCTGTTTCAAACCCAACAGTAGATAGGTTTTATGTAGCAGGAATTTTTACAGCACAAGCTGCATCTGGGGATGGGGGCGGATCAGGTACAGAACAGGGGTCGATTTTTGCCCTAAACCCGGTTGCCACTTTAGGTGCTGCTGCAACTCATATGGTAGAATGCTCTGGTATAGAAACAGATATAGCATGTAATTCAGCGTCTTCTGTTCTTTATAAATTTGGAAACAAAATTGTTCAGTCTGCTACGGATGCTGCCGCAGGTTCTGTTTTAGATTCAGCTTTGTTTTTTGGTAATCAAAGTGGTGCACAGGGATGGAATAATTTAATTCAGATAGGTGCTAGTGTCGTTTATACAGCCCCTTTAAAAAGTACGGGGGCTATAATGATTACTCAAGGTTCTCAAACTATAGGAACTGGCATTGATATTTCTTCGGCAACTATTACAGGTAATGCTTTTAAGAGTCCTGGGTTTATTCTTGATGGTAAAGGTGGCCTTTCAGTTACAAAGAGCTTTACAAGTGGGAGTGGTGGGTTAGTCATACGTGCTACACAGACTCAACCTAATAGTTCTGATACTACAGATACCGCCCTTGAATTAGACTATACACTTTCAGCCAATTCTGCGACTAATGAATTGGTTGTTAGGGGTTTCAGTTCTAATTTTACTAATTCATTGACAGGTGGTGGGGCAATTACTAGCGCAAGATTGATGGACCTTGCTACTTTTACCAGTGCTAGTACAACAACTACGAATTTAGAATGTATTTTTATTGAAGCAGGAACTTCGGCTGGCACGGTTACAACTGGGTATGGTTTGCACATATCATCAATACAAGGAACTACTAAGTGGGGTATTGCTGATGATAGTGGAAGTAATTGGTATAATGCAACAGGGGGACTTTCATTGGGAACTTCTACGGGTGCGACAGCAACATTTCTTAAATTGGCTGCTGGTACCACAGCAAAATCTCAGATTAATTTCGCTGCATCAACTGCGCCTTCATCGCCCGTTGATGGTGATTGGTGGTTCGATGGGACTAATCTGAACATTCGGATATCAGGATCAACAAAGACAATCACCCATTCATAAGGTTTTATAATGGAACAGAAAGTTAAATTACTCCTAGGTGAACTAATGTTCCAGATTGCATCGTTGCAATATAACATAGAATTACTACAGAAAGAAAATGAAGAATTAAAGAATAAAATACAAGACTTGACAAAAGACGAATAATTTAAGAAGATAAAATTACAAAACTCATTGGCGGCCAATGAGTTAAAAAAATTTAAATAAAGATCACTCATTGCCAATATGCTAATCCTTCAAATGCAGCGTGGGTTGTGGTGTCTTACCGTCCCCAGGTATGCTAGGCCCTCAATCTGAGGCTAGATTTGAAGGATCATTTCTAATCCTACGCTTGTTCTACTGAACTGCGTTAATGGTCTTCTAGAATTTGTTCTAATTTTTCATATTGATTCTTTTTCACTGATAATTTGTACTTGTAAGTTAAGGTCATTTGCTTTCTATTTGTCATATTTACTATATACTTTTTGGAGTTGACATATGCAGATAATTAGGTAAAAATCTTTTTACAATCTCCATTGGCGGAAATGGAGGAATCTTACACGATTCAGTTGCTCCGCAACCCTGACTGAAGCTATTGCCCGAATGACGCTCAGGGAACACAAGCCCTTGGCAGCGCCAGTGCGGTAGGCTTAGACAGATTGAACCCAAGAAAGGAGTTAAGTTTTTAGAAAGGAGCCATTTAGATGGCATTTCCGAACTTGTCGGAAATTGTCACAACTACGTTGCGCAACAGGACCGGCGAACTTGCCGATAATATGAGTCGCAATAATGCGACACTTCTGCGTTTAACGAGACGTGGCAATCTGAAAACCTTCAGCGGCGGACGAACGATCGTCCAAGAGCTGAATTATGCGGATTAAGAGTTAGTCCGCTTTAAACTGGGTGAATTCGGTGAAGGCTGAGATGCTAATACCGAGCCAAGCATCAGATGTAAGGCAAAGGATCAGTTTGCCCTAGGGCTGATGAAGGTGTAACGACTAGGTGGTGATGAAAAAATAATCCACCCACGAGCGCCCAGTATGAGTGAAGAAACTGCTGATATATACGTAGCTTTATGCACTATAAATAGTAAAGTCTACGTTGGTTCTGCTAAACGAAGTAAAGTCAGATTTAGGGATCATAAACGGGAACTCAAGGAACAACGACATAACAATTCTTACTTTCAGCGAGCGTGGAATAAGTATGGGGCTGAAAGTTTTACTTGGATGGTTGTTGAGACTTGTCCGTTAGATCAACGTTGGCAGATAGAACAGCAGTGGATTGATCGTTTAGGTGCATGCGATCCTAAGTTTGGGTTTAACGTAATGCACTCAGCGACCCAATTGCTACCAAGTCCAGTCATGTCAAAGTTGCTTAAGGACTATTGGGCTGACAGGTGGTCAGATCCAGAATATAGCAAAAGGCGAGCTGAGCAGCTTCAGGAAATAGTCAATAGACCTGAAGTCAAGGCGAAGATGAGTGCTAGTAAATCAGCTAATTGGGCTGATCCTACGTACCGAAAGCGACAACTTGAGGCACAAAGGGCTGCTGCTCGTACAGATGAAAGACGGGCGGTTTGCAAAACTAGGACTACTGAACTTTGGCTGAATCCTGAATGGCGGGAAAAACAAACCGCAGAACGAAGGAAAAGGTTTAGTGATCCTGAATTTAGAAAGAAGTTAAGCATTGCGGCTCAAAATAGGAAACGAAGGAAACCTAAAGCCAATCCTGAAACTCATAATGAGATAGTCTGAGCAGTAGCGAAAATGAAGCTACTGAAGTATAGGATAAACAACCTATACGGTAACATAACTGAACCAAACGTTCCAGTGGTATTCAGGGTATCAATCTTTGAATATCGCACCCAGCCAAGTCTTCTCAGCGGCTGAGTACCCAATCCGCCAAGCGGCGGTGGCAGTAAGCATCAGCGGTCTAGAGGAACTCCAGAACTCAGGTGAGGAGGCCATCATAGATTTGCTTGAAAGTCGTGTCATGAACGCCGAAGACACGTTCATGAATGGCCTTTCTCAAGGCGTTTATGGGGACGGTTCTGTCACCAACTCAGTTGGTGGACTTCAGTTACTCGTTAGCAGCACGCCTACAAGCGGTGTTGTTGGCGGTATCGACCGTTCAGTCTGGACGTTAAGCCAATAGCGTCCTATGAGAGGTGACTCTCATACAATAAACTGGGTGAACTCAGGGGAACTCTCTAAGACAAAGAGACAATCCTGATCCAAGCTACTAAGGGCTTGTTGTGTTAAAGAACAGTATATCTGACTTATGACTAAAGGTGGTAAACGTCCTAATTCAGGTAGACCTAGAAAAAGGTCGATAGTTTTAGGAATGAGGCATAACCATCTAACCGTAGTTAAAGAGTTAGGCCGTGATGATTACGGAATAGCTCAATACGAGGTTAGATGTGATTGTGGTAATACCACTAGGATGAGAACAAATCATTTTGTGCCAGAGCGCAGATTTTGTACAAGATCATGCGCTTTGCTCAAAAAAGAACATAAGGCAGATAAACAGGTAAGGTTGAGTGCTTATACAGATGAGCAGATGCAGATTTACCTCAAGAATCGAAAAGGGCGTAGATTGCGCTATGCTTATCAAGTTGACTACGAAATTAGATGTAAAACTGGTAGACCAACCCCAGAATGGCTTACTGAATATGATTGGGATGTGATGAACAGCTTCTATGTTTTGGCTGAACATCTAACTGAGAAAACTGGTGTTAAATATACAGTTGATCATGTGATCCCAATCAGAAATAAGTATGTAAGTGGGTTGCACGTTCCAGGTAATTTACAGATAATTACGTTGTCAGATAACTCAGGTAAAAAAGATAAGTTCGAACCTTACTGTGAGTTCTTTGATACCAACAAAGGTTTAGTGGAAGGAGCAACGACTAGGCGGTGAGTCCCAACAATAACCCGCCCACGAGCGCCCAGCATCTAGAAATAGATGAAGATATAGTCTGATCTTATTGGTGACAGTAAGAAGTAGGGGATAAAGAGCCCTTACGATAACAACAATGTTTGGCAGAACCAATCTTGGTCTGCGGCTACCAATGGCAATACGACCCTTTCAAGTGCGTCTATCTTACAGCAGATGGATGCATTGTGGGTGCAATTGGTGAGAGGCCGTGATTACCCTGACCTGATCGTCGCTGACAACGTGACATATAGGTACTACCTGAACGCGTTACAATCGATTCAGCGTATTGGCCCAGAGTCACGTGCGCCAGACATGGCTGAATATGGGTTTACGACCTTGAAGTACCTCCAAGCCGACGTCGTGTTGGATGGTGGCTTCCAAGGCTTCAGCACTGACCCACTGCCAGCGCAGACAAGCACTGGTACAGCGGTTGGTGGTGCGCCGTCGACGACTATGTATTTCCTTAACACGAAATATATATATTGGCGGCCACATGCAAGGCGTAATATGGTACCGTTGGATCCTGATCGTTTTTCTGTCAACCAAGATGCGATGATTCGTCTCATTGGTTGGGCCGGAAACATGACTGTGTCCAATTCCTCAAGTAGGGGACGTGTAGGGGTGACCTTACACTGAGAACTGGGTGAAACGGGGAAACTCTCCTAAATGAGACAATCCCGTAGCAAGCTACCAAGGGCAGTTGGTTTGGTAGAAGCTCTAGAGACTAGGCGGTGAGTCCCAACAATAACCCGCCCACGAGCGCCCAGCACCTTAAATAGGTGATGATATAGTCCGCTCTATCAGGTGACTGATAGAAGTTAGTCATAAACAGGCTAACGATAACACGAAGGTCTTGCAAGGAATTCTGGTGTCGTAAAAAGACGTTGGGCTGTCAATATGACAGTGTGAAAAGTATTTACTCCGCTGATGTAATATGCTAAATAGTTATTTGGCGTAGCCATCAGCGGAGTAGTAAAGTGGAATCATGTATCTATGCGTTTGTGTGTCTCCCAACAGGTCAAGTATATGTTGGGTATGCTGTAATAGAAAGAAAAAGGAAAAAAGAGCACCTAGATAAACTGACAAGGGGTGATCACAAAAATGAAGCATTCCAAGAAGCTTGGAATGAATTTGGTTCTGATAATTTTGAATTTAAAGTTTTAGAATATTGTGAAATAGGTAAGTTAGTGGAACGTGAAGAATGGTGGATTAGACATTACCGCTCTCATTTGCCACAATTTGGTTTCAATCAGAAAATTGCAGGTAGTTATTGTTCATTAACACACGGGATGTCAGGTACCCCAACTTGGAAAAGTTGGGATTCAATGATACAGCGTTGTACGAATGAGAATTCGCCAGATTACCCTAGATATGGGGGTGCTGGAATTACAATTTGTGAAAGATGGTTAAAGTTTGAGAATTTCTACGCTGATGTGGGCAAGCGCCCAGAAGGAATGACTCTAGATAGGTTCCCAGATAAAAAGGGTGGTTATGCCTCAGAAAATTGCCGATGGGCGACCGCAGCAGAACAGCAAAGGAATCTAAAAAGCAATAGATATGTAACTTACAAAGGGATTACTAAACTCATTGTGGACTGGGCGACTGAGATGGGTATGCCCTATGATTTGTTGCTTAAGCGTGCTAATGCTGGAATGGAAGATGATGAATTATTTGCACCTTCATATAATAGATTTAAGGGAATTGAAGGGGCACAACGACGTAAACGCCCGCCGTGGGCAGTTAAATATACCGCTCACGGAAAGACCTTAACTATTAAGGAATGGTCTAAGGAATTAGGTGTGACTGTTAATACCTTAGAGCAGCGCCTTCAAAAGTATAAGATGCCACCAGAAAAAGCATTGGTGAGTGGTAATCTACCAAAGGGGGCAGAAGGGCCACGTAAAGGGCATAGAATGATTACTGCTTTTGGAAAAACCCAGTCTTTGACATCATGGGCACGTGAACGCCATATGTCACCTTACACGCTTAAGAATAGGTTAGATAGGGCTGGAATGAAACCTGAGGATGCGTTGCGATGACCAATAATTCTTATATAATAAAAATTCTAAGAGGCATTGTTTCTGACAATGCCTCGGATAGGCTGGAAGCTAAAGCTGGTGAAGAAGTGATAAAAAAGGTGAGACCCAAGTTGGTTAGGGGACTTTCGGTTCGTCAAAGCATTGATGAAGCGTTGGATGAAATTAAGGGTAGGATGGTTTACCCGACTTCTTAAGGGTTCAGCTAAGGAGGGGACTTAGTCCCCTCCTTTCAAGTTCATTCTTCAACCTTTCAAGTTTAATTCTTTCAATTTCTATCTCTTGTACAAGTTTATCACGCTCGTTTTTGGCAGTCTCTAGTTTTTTGCAATGTTTAAGGTACCTTGATTTTCTTTTTAAATAAAGATTTAGATTTGTAACGTAGTCATCAAAGATAGGTAAATATTTAGAAGCATATTTTTTCCACACCCCTACCATTCGGTACCAAGTTTCTGGATCAGCATCTTCAAAAAGCCAATCTTTAGGGGTTGCTTCGTCAGCAGTTAACATTTTCCACAGTTGAGTTCTTCTAGAACTCTTCATCATATAAAGATCAGTAAAGAAGTTAATGAAACTTATGATATCATCTTTCGACTGGCCTTTGAGATATATTGGGTATGCTAATTTCATATCTATAGTTTCTACATGTGCTGATTCCGTTTCCGTATTATCAGAATGTGGAATTTCATAAATAGCTACAACGATCCAGTTTCCCATCTGATTGTTCCTTATTTTACTTCAATACAAACTATATGACGAAGCAAGAGCCATAAACAAGGCTGTCACTGACACGGTTTATTTGGACGTTGTAGTTGATATACAGTTTCCTCACTCAGGCGCACCTGAGCATTAGAGGAGACCACCGATGAAAGAGTACGAAATCAGACAGGTTGACATTGACCGGATCAAGGACAACCCGTCACAAGCCGACAGCCGTGTTGAACCGGGCAAGGCAATGTCAGACTTGATAGCCAGCCTCAAGGAGCACAGCCTGCTTTATCCGGGGCTTGCTACTGAGTTTAAGGATAACCCAGATCACGACGTTGAACTGGTTGATGGGCACAGGCGTAAGGCGGCACTTAAGGTTCTTGGCTTCAAGAAGATGCCAGTGATCATAATCGACACTGAAACCAAGGAAATAGACCCATCAGCTATTTTTGCGCAGGTTTCTAGGAACCAGCAGAAGACTAGCACTATTCAACTGGTGGAAACCTACTTGAAAGGTGGGATTGTTTACGGTCCCATCAAGAGCTGCATCAAGAACCTTGACGAAAATGTTGGTAGGGAATTCTTGGTGAGGTTGGTTGCAGCACAGAAATCCCCAGCGATATGGAATGATACTTTGCGGGTGATTAAGTTTTGTGCTAATAAGTTGAACCGTGAGACTCACCTTAAAAAGGTGATTGAATATCTCTTCAAGTTCGGTACCAATAAGGTCAGAGCATTTATGCTGTCAAATGGTAGTCCTGATGAATTGGTAAAGGCAATACAGGAAGATAGGTTACCTAAGTTCTAAAAGTAAATTGGAAGGGGAACCGTTGTTCCCCTTCCTTAAAGGAGACAAATTATGTGCACAGATTGCCATGGTAATAAAACCGAATGCTTGGACGATGCAATACTGCGTTTAATTGAAGAAAAGTTTGATGCCTTTATTGCTAAGATTAATGGAATGAATGCGTCTATTAAAGAAATGAATGCGTCTGTTAAGAAATCAAATGACCAAGCTAGGAAGATGCTTGATGATCTAAAGAAGGTAAATCAAAGGATTGTTTATAAAGATCCGATTGAATTGGATGATGAAATTGTTAATAGGTCACTGGTCGCATCATACGGGCTACAACAGATGAGGGTACAATAAATACAAGGCGAAAATAAATGAACCTCTTTCAATCTATGTTTAAGATGGCTAGAAGTCACTATTTTGACCAGAATAGACAGGAGGCCACTATGAGTTTTACTGATATCGACGCCAAGGTGCTGGGTATATCTATGCAGGCAATGAAGGCTATAACCCTGGATGGGGCAGAACACGACGCAACTCTTCAAGCTGCCCGCGAGCAGATTGCACAATTGCGAGCGAATCAAGGTCAGTCTCGCCACTCTGGTATATCTCAAGATGCAACAGCGCCCCCTCAACTATTTCGATAGCTTGTGCAGGGGTGAGTTTACCCAATTTAATTAGTTCTAAAACTAATTGGGTGTGAAGCATATAGCCAGCCAAGGCCATTCCTAATGGGTTGCTAGGCATAACAATTGTGGCCCTCAAGGCTGTGACATCGGATTATGCATCGCCTTACAGCACGGATGCCGTATAAATCATTGGGGCCATGCATGCCCTTGGGGACGGTAAATAAGGAAATGAAGGTGACAGCACGTCAAATAGACAGAATCCAAGTTATTTTTGTACTGACACTGCTTGGATTAGCAACTATCGGTGTAATAGTTGGTGGCCTTGGCATGACCTTTCATTGGCGTTTCCCGCTATGACCACCGGGCCTGAACTGTCGTTTAAACAGCAATTGAAGCGTCATCCTTATGTAGCGGATGCGAGGCGCGATGTAGTGGCTGTCTATCGTAAAGTGCGTACTGATAACCCTGCAATGGCCCGTCTTTTGTACAGTCGGTTTAAGGAATCGGAAGAAAAACTGATTGCCAGCCTTTTTACTGGTTCTGGGACAGAAGTTGGTTTAGGTGCACTCTTAAATGATGATAAGTAAAATGCCACAAATCAGATGCCCTGAATGTTATGGTGCTGGCTGTGTTGATATGACCGATGAAGACGGTGATTCTGACGCGTGGCCCTGTACTAGATGCGATGGGACTGGTTCAATAGAATATGATGAAGACGATAAAGGTGTACTTAGTAAAAGGAGAGAAGAGTGAAAATCTTGGCAGTTGTGCCCCTTGGGGTAGTTCTGGGTTGTGCATTCGTGACTGATGCCTCTTCTCGTCCGTGGCATCGGCATGTAGCGTGCCCTGGCGGTCTCAGCCATCAATACTTCTGGGATTCTGACCCTAGGATTATTTACCAGGAACGTCGTGATAATAACGGCCAGCTTTGCGAACCCCGTGAACGTGGTTCGTCTGGTAGTAAT